>ENA-OROK01003037-OROK01003037.1-human-gut-metagenome-genome-assembly--contig:-NODE-3037-length-13625-cov-2.851363_pt1 | contig 13625 bp, 5 predicted proteins | sample MGYA00242127_ERZ509046 | MGnify/ENA primary metagenome ERZ509046 (study PRJEB26280, sample SAMEA2338728) | human gut metagenome | biome: human gut; feature: human-associated habitat; material: faeces... | reverse complement strand
CTTACTCGCTGAGAATAGTCTTTATCAGGGTCAATAAGGTCTTCAACATCTTTACCTACTGATTTAACCTTAGTGATTACATTATAATGTTCCACAGCATTTTCTTCAGATTCTAAAATATCCCTAAAATAGAAATAACCGTCTTTTTCAACATTATTATAAATTTCATCACTGCAAGTATATTCAGGGTAATCGTGAGGAACTAATTCAATATAATCATGTGTAATGGTTTTGCCGTTTTCGTCCGGAACAGTTTCTGAATCGTGACGAATCCAACTACAATCAAGCTTAAAACGACAATATGTTTTTGCTTTTCCAGTGTATTCTACATCAACCGTTATCGTTTCAAATTCTTTAGGAGTAAGCTCTATATAGCCTCCATCATTTATAGTTGCCTCTCGCCTATCTGTTTCGCCATCCTTTATATAATAAAGTCTTGCGATAGCGTGAAAATTTTCAAGGTAAGCCGCTGCTTCAAGCTGTTCTAATGATTTATACCTTGAAAATGTACTTGAGCATATCAAACCGATTATCATTAAAAGCGAAAAGGTAGCAAGTATAACATTTCTTTTGGTTATGTACTTCTTAAATTGAATAAGATTCATTATACTCTCTCCTTTTCTTTTAGTCTACTTGTGCTGAAGTAAGCTTAATAGTAAAGCTTTCCGATTCAGCATTAAGCTCTTTTAATGTTTTATGAGAAATTTTATCCTCATTCAAATCTGCGTCTGCTTTGTAGATATTATCATGCTCTACCCAAGAAATTATAAAGAATGTTCTGCTCTCCCCTGTATCAATAGTTCCACTGTTTTCTATCTCTTTAAAGGATTTTTTATTCTTTTCATTTATGATATTCCTTACATCAGTATAATCTGCAAGCTCAGCTTCAGTTTTTCCGAGATAATCTAAAACCATAAGTGGAATACTTCCGCACTTTGTTTCATAGGCAGTTATTTCCTCTTCATTCATAGGAATAATCAGTTTTTCGTATAGATTTCCTGTTTGGTCTTGGATTCCCATATCAGAAAGTGAAATATCACACTCACTGAAATTATGAATATTTACTTGCTTCTTTTCATAGGTTCCATCTATCATACTTTTGGTTTCTGATATTTTGCTTGTTGCATAAACAGTCATAGTCATATTCTGTTCTACCGACTGCAAATCACCACTATGAATCTCAACATCATAAGCTGCCGCTCGTGCATCTTCTGTTTTAGTATCTCCACTTGTATAACGAGAAAATGACAAGCTTAAGCCCACTATTGAGATTATGCAAAGATATATCATCAGAAATGAAAAATAACGGTTATGAAATAGTTTTTTCACAATAAATCACGCCCTATAACATTAACTGATTATTAATTGGTCTCACGCCTATAAACATAGTTATTGAATATACCGCCCTTGCCAAGTATCGCAATATTGCTACTATCCTTTGCAGCGTTATTCATATTCCAAATATACTCAACACCCCAAATGGTACTTGACGTATCTCTCTTTATGACTATTCGGACATTTAAATCTTGCTTACTGCTGCTGCTGAGAATAAGCTGTTTGCCATCAAAGCCATTCTGAGAATTTTTAAGAGTATTTGCATTGTCCATACTTTGGCTGAAAACTAATACATCATAAGTATATCCAGCAGGCAAGTCTACGCTTATATCATAAGCAAAGCTTTTCAGATTATATACATATGGCTCAGATTCACCTGACGAAGTTCCACTTAGATATTTTGTCTGATAAACATCTACTTCACTACCATTAAGCTCTTTTATAGTTGCAGAAATCATACCATATTTTTCTATAATCTCTTTATACATTGCATCGCTTTCTTGAAATACCTTTGTCATTTTTTCTTTAAATTCATCTTCACCGCCAAGCTTTTCTATCTCGCCCTCTTGTGCAACTTCGAGCGTTGTGCTCTTATTTCTTACACCGGGAACAACTGAAACCTTATAAAGGGTTTCGGTTTTGCCATCTTCAGCAATAGACTTATAATATGTCACCGATGGAGAATAGCTATAATCTTTGGCTTCCTCATCATACGCATTATAGTTTACTGTAAAAGTATACTGCTTATAATCGTTTTCTATTACATTGCCATCTTCATCATAAACAAGAACCTCCTCTGCATCAGCACTTTCCCACTTGCTATCACTAAAGCTCGGGTAAGAATCTTCTCCAGAAATCTTTCCTGTGTATTTTTGAAGTTTAGCTTTATAAGGCACTCGAAGGGTTATTTTACTCTCTTGTTGGTCTTTCTTAACATATGAAAATACATTAAAGGTATCTACTCGATTATCACCTGTCATAACATTTTCATAGCCTGTATAGACAATTTCTCCGCTCTCGCTGGCTTTAAGAATGGTTACATCTCTTGAATCTGCACCTTCTATATTACTATTTTCTAAGATAAAAGGTGTATATTGCTGATTGTTTACCTTAAATTCCTTTATGTAGGTTTCATCATTAGGAAGATTCTCTATGATGAACGGAACGCTATAAGGAATTGTCCATGTAAAATTAAGAGCGTCTTTATTTTCAAGATATTCGCCTGTATCATAATCGTAAAGCTTAACTGCTGTATTATTTACAGTTTTATCAGTAAAGTCCATACGATACATAAAGTATGGAACGATTTTGTATGTACCGACAGGTGCGTTATTTTTAAGAATAAATGTCCAAATACTATTAGTTGTTACAGATATGCCTGTTTCTCCTTTTGCATTTTGGAAATATTTATTTATTTGCTCCGTTGTAAGCTCGGTATAATCATTAGAGGAAATTCCCTTGAAATAAATCTTTATTCTGTCAGCAGCATAACCACTTCCACTATACTTTGCATCACTATATGAAGAAGAATCTGTTCTTGCCATAGAAACATTAGAACTTCCCCATTGTGCAGTAAAAGTTATATCGCTGGTTTCATTTCCGAGAACTTTTCCAACATATGAACCATCATCGTTCTTATCAAAAATGGTATATCCATTTTTAGTTGCTGAACTTATTGTTACTTTTGGCTCATTTTCATATGTACCCCATGCAGTACCATCTGCATTTTTACCATAATCTCCCATATGAATTTGTTCATATGTATATCGGCGAATATCTCCATTTTCTGCCATAACATCTGTATGACCTATATATTTTGCAGGATAGTATGCTCCTGTTTTAGTATCATTCTTAACATATATTTTCTCTACAACATTTTCAAGAGTTACAGGCTTTCCTTTTGGTATTTCGTCAACTTCCTCATCTATTTCTTCTGACTTATTATATATAGGGTTATCAGCATCAACATAGTAAGTAGAAGTTGGATTATTAGCAATTGAAGATTTCAAACTCATATATGTACCACAATTAGTAGTACTATTAGCTGACTTTGTTGCATCGTTGTCTTTTTTAGTATAGTAATAATATCTGAGTGGATTTATACCATATTTTGGTCTACCTACAAAAAGTAAACCCTGTTGGTAACCATCAGCAGATTTTCCATATAGCTTATCATATGAAAGAAGGTCTAAAACTCTAATTTCAGCTCCCCAGTAACGCGTATATGTAGTTGGGCTCGGATAATATTGAGAGCCTCCTAAACTGATATAACCCCAACCAGTTCCTTGAATGGCATTAAGTGGCGAATATTCTTTGCAGAAATATACTGTTGCAAAGTGTTTTCCCGAATCAGAGTTTTTTGTTCGCTCATACATAAGATTAACCTTATATAAGCCACCATAGAAGCATTCTGAATCGCTTAATACACTATTAAGGTCTATTTCTACCTTACCAGTGCTCTTTTGGTCTTCGTCGTATTCAACCTCGCCAACTTCAACCTTATATGAAGATTTGTAATGATTAGCATCATCATTCCACTTCAGCTGATTATAGCTGATATTCTCTGCGGAAGGCAATCTATCCTGCCAAAAAACGCTCGCCCAGATTTTATCACCCTTGCTCATATTATAAGTTGTAACAGATATTTTAGGATATTTATTACTGCTGCTTGAATAAGACTTATAGCTCTGTATATTTTCCCCTTGTAAGCCATTTCCGTCTGCATCTTTATAATTATCTGAAACATAATAATAAATTACATCTTGTGCAGGCTTGCTTGGGTCAGTTTTATCCTTATCTGTGACAGAATCATGCTTATCAGGGTCAATCTCAAGTCCGCCATTATCCGTTGTGCTTGTAACTATTTTATCTGATGGCGTATCAAGTGATACAGAATCAAGTGCTGCATAAGGCTTATACTTATCTATAACAACATGGACAACAACTATATTTTTATGTATTCCATCTTCGGCTGTTATAACTCCAAGAACCTTTGTATACATATTGTCAAGGTCATTGTTGGTTCTATATGGTACAGCAATTTCCCACATATCACGGTCAGCAATATCTTCACAAGTATCATTAAATATATACTTAGCCTCATAACTTGACATCGACTCACTCCACTTTACACTTTCATCTGAAAGCATATCATCGAGATTATCTCCATTAAGCCATAAATTCTTTGGATACGGGTCAGTATAATGATTCATCTTTTTAAGACGCTTAGTGGTATCTACTTTATCACCCTGATAGAACTTCATACTGGAATATTGAGATATACGCTCTATATTAGGAGAAATATATATACATCTATCTGTATCAACATTTTCATAAACAGTATTTCCATTATCGTCTTTTATCGGTTTGCCTGTTTTGGAATCACGCACTTTTCTACGGGCTAAGGAAGAATCTATATCGTCTATCGACATATAGATGTTTATATCCGTATACTTAATCTTATCGGAATATGTTCCGTCAGAAAGCTGTGCATAATGAGTTTCTATATCGCTCAAATAGTTATCAAAGAACTGATAATAGGTTGTATCATTATTTGTATATTCCCACTTTGTCTGCATTTTATATTCGATAAGCTCATCAAGGCTACTATCTTTAATCTGCTGTGCATAAATATCGAAGTCCTTTTGCAGGGGTCTCTCTGACGGAGAAACCATAGAGGAATATAATGAATTAAGTTCGTTATCGTTGACGAGAGAGCTGTCAAAGCAAGCTGATTCGCTCTTTTCATCATATTGAACACCAAATTGTATATTATTATAGCTATTCTCAATGCGACTTCTTCTTGGCATAAATACATCTACGCTTCTGTACTCATCTATTGCCTTATCCATAATTACATATGCGCCATTGCTTTTAACCTCATCGCCAAAGCGACTTGTCAAATAAGCCTGCAAATATGGTGAAAGATTATCATAGTCCTGATAAGCCATTGCGTTCCTTTGGTGAGAATCGTAGTCTGTAAGCTCATGGATAATCTCTTTTCTGAATATGAAGTTATTGCTATAAAGAGCTACTGTATCTTCGGTATCGGTCTTATCGAGAGTCACAAGCTTTATCTTACATCTATCTTGGTTATTAGCATCATAGGCAGCTTTATTTTTGGTATAGAGAGTTAAATTATCATAAACCTTTCCGTTATTATTAGAGTATCCACCTATAACAGGATAATTGCTTACACCCTCCGGTGCTTCTGAAAGGTCTACCATATTATTAAGATATATAGGTGTGCCATGAACATTTAAGCCAAGAATAGAGCCTACATAAATCTTATTATTTTTATTATCACCCTTATATCCGACTGTACCATAATTTATGCCATTAGTAAGTCTTGGGCCTAAACTGTTTGTATTGTATGGATAGGTATATCCCATTATTCCGCCCGCATATAAGCCACCACTCTCAAGATAATTGACGCTTATATTACCGTAATTTATCATATTGTAGCCTATATATTTTCGAGCTTTATCATTCCAGGAATTATCTGAACCTATAATACCACCTACATATGTTGCATTACGGTTGCGTTCAGTACCAATCTCTATATCGCCATAATTCAAAACCGAGTTTATGTAATCAAAGTGGTATAAATTACCTACTATACCACCAATATACATAGTAGTTTTTCTTGTATTATTATTGGTATTATCAGTATTATACGGCTTATCATTATTATAATAAAGCTTTCCGAAATTTTCTGACTGCGTTATAGAAGCTGCGTTTAAATATCCAGCAACGCCTCCCATATAAAGAGCTGCACCAGTACCCCAAGAATATGATGTTGGATTTGTTACATTTACATTTGCAAAATTATAACAATGACTTAAAGTGAATTTTGCAACACTGATATATCCCACAATGCCACCAACAAAACCTTCACCACCACTCTCGTTAATATTTATATCACCATAATTTATGCTATTTGATATAGCTGAAGTTGAAGTAACATACCCAACAATGCCTCCTACACGATATGCGTCTGCATTTTCTACGGAAATATCAGCATAGTTTACACAATAGTCTGTTTGCCCTCCTATGCTTCTGATTCCACCGATATGAACATACCAGCCAAATCCTGAAGCACCTGATGATTTACACCACGAGCTTATATACTCTGCACCATTGACATTAGCTGTATAAAGATTTCTTACTGTGATTTTTCCTCTGTTTTCACTATGAATAGCTCTTCCGCTATGTGTTATACCCGATAAATATAAACCAGAATCTTTATATTTTGCATTATTAACGCAATTTTCAACTGTAATAGGTGCAAAATTTATATTATTCTCACCCGATAAGCCACCGTTAAGATAGACATTATAATTATTAGTTATATAATTAAAGTAGCTGTCTCGGATTGTCATAGGAGCATAATTCCTTGATTTATAACAAATACTATTTGAAACAGCATAAACAGTTATATTTGAATCCTCAACCATAAGATTAGTAAGATTTATCTCGCCATTATTGATAAGATTTTCTGTTTTCTCCGCCTGATAACTATTATATTGATATAATACACCATATACAATTATAGCTTTAGTTTTGCCAGAAATATTTATTTTTCCATATCTGCGGGATTTATCAAGGCTATTAAAAACTTCGTTCCATTTATCTGACTTCATACCATCTGGAATATAACAGCCATCATACCAACCATTAACTATATTTTTTATCTTTGATTGTCGGTTAGTGCTATTGTTCATTGTATGATAACCATATATGTTAAGTGTTCCGGTAATCTCTGCGTCTACTGTAACATCTCCGAGATTAAGATTATTATTTGCGAAAAGTGCCTGATAGCCAAGTGTACGAATTGTAACCGCACCATTATACTTTCCTTTAACAGTGATATTTCCATAGTTAATATTATTATTATAGGTATATTGTTGCTGATTATTTGAATTGTAATCTGCTGTATGATTATAGCCTATTCCAGTTATGCCTAAACTTCTTACGCAATCCGGAGCTTCAGTTGTATCAACTGTAATATCAACATAGTTGCGGTTATAATTGCAGTTATTATCCCAATTATTATAACCAGCTCTCAGACAACCTGATATTGAAAGTCGTATCATTTTATTAGTATCTTTTTTATTTGGAATAAAATTTATTTTTCCATAGCTTGAATTATACGAACCCAAACCATTAGAATACATTGAAATATAAGGGAAATGGCCTTCCGAAGTAAGGTTTGATGTACCATAAATAGGGTCGAAATTATTCTTATCAAGGTCAACGGTCAGCTTACCTATATTTGTAGTATGCTCTGCAAAAAACATAGAAGTTCCAATAACACCTATATATGCAGAACCACTTGTATCAGTAGAAGTGTACCAATAGGTAGGATTACTGTTGCACCGCTCACGATTTGTTGGTGCAATATAAACATCACCTGCATTATAGGAATATTCTGTACTCATACCGCAGATGCCTACAAAATATCCGCCATTATCTATTCCTATGCCATTATTTCCGTTAGTAAAAATAGTTCCTCCATAAAAATAGATGTTACCGCAGTTATAAGATTTATAAGTATATCCCTGTGCTATACCATAAATACCAATACCACCATCATACATATAGAAATTACCCTTATTATAGTTTCTATAATTATAATATTGACCGTTCTTTGTACCTTTAGCACTATTCATATAGCCTATACCGCTCATAAGGCACTTATTTATTGCAACGGAATAGAAATTGCCTTCATTATATGAATTACAAATAATATTATAGCCTATTCCCCACATATTCGACCTTGCCTTGGAATCATTGTTTACCAAGCGTTTGCCTTTAGGAAGTGCTTCGGCTGTTGGCTTGCCGTTTTCATCATATATAACCTCGCCTGTAAGCTCATTTTTAAGAACTGGAACATCATATATATTTCCGAAATTGGCAATTCTGTCTCCACGAGTAGAATCATTTATATTTATTGCAGGCTTAGAACCATTTTCTGTAGTTAAGCCAGTAACATTACTTCCTACTTGATTTGTTGTAATACCTGCTGTATTAAAGCTGCCGTTTATTAATTTCCAATCGTTGCTTTCATCGGTTATCATATATGCACCATAAACATTACCATAGTTAGCAACATGGGTAAGCTTTCCATAGTATCCCCATTGCGTACTGCCTCCTGTACCTGCAGCACCAAGCAAACCACCTACACGAACATTATAACTAAAAATATTCGGTACCATTTCTAATGCACCGCCGATAATATCTCCGCTATTGGTACAGTCTGTTATAAAATGGTATGCTCCTCCACCGATAAGTCCACCTATCGCTGTAGAACGCTGTGAGCCTGTTCCAAGCTTAACAGTTGCTGAAGAATGAACATTTTCCATATCAACATAGTTTGAATGTGCAACAACTGTTGCACTTCTTACATTTAAAGAGCTGTCTGTGTTTGTGGTTGGCATACCATCAGCATCACCACTCGAAATTTCGCCGCCAACAAAAGATAGGTCTTTAACACAAGAATTATACTGACTATTTTTATTACTGTTAGCTTGTGCTATAAGAGCAGTAAATTTATTACTTTTACTATAGCTATTTGTTGTTGTGGCTGGTGTATTTATTGTAAGATTGAGAATTATATGAGTATCTCTCAGTTTTTCGCCATTGCTGTCGTTTCCGAGTGATGAAGTATGATGAATAGGACAATTTGCATCGCCATCATCGGCTGTACCTATAAGCTTGCCATAAAAAGATGCATTTGTTGAAGTGACTGTCCAGTTAATCCAACGCCCACCTGATATATAATTTGATGTTACTGTTATATCAAGCTTTGGTTTATAGGCATTTGGAGCAACTTCATTCATATCTATACATCTATCTATTTTAAAATAATATGCCTGTGTATACTCATATGAACAAGGGAAGTGAATAAGCTGTGCAGGAGTAGAAATTATCAATGGGTCACTCTCTGTACCCATACCAATAAATCCATAGATTCTTGGATAAGTCCAATAAGAAATTCCTTGATTAGTTCTGGCAGCTCTATTATTAAGTGGTTTAAATTCTGTGCCTGTAACGCCATTAAGAGTTTTAAGTTGGAAATTTGTGCGAGGTATGATATTTTCTTCATCGGGATTATCAATTTGATTAGGAGTTGTACCAACCTTGAATATATCACTATCATAGTAGCAGTTTGATATAGTACCACTATTATTAGGGCATACTGGATTTTGCACAACTGGTTCACGAGCATCGAGCATACCTGCAAAATATGAATCTGTAATTTTACCGCTTGCATAGTTTATCGCGACAAGTCCACCAGCGGTTGAGTTTGCTGATTTTACAACATTGACATTTGCAATAGCACCTTTTTCTGGCTGAACTTCTTGTGCAATAGCGTATACATCGTCAATAGTGCCATAGTTTCTTGAGGCAATTACCGCAGTAAAGGTTGCCGCACTATTTGTAGAATCTATTGTAGGGTGATATATGCCGAAATTCCTTACAACCGCATTAGCACCAACAACGCAAAAAAATCCTACTGTTACAGGCGTATATTCTGTATCAAAATAAAGGTCACGAATCTCAAAGCCCTGACCATCAAATGTACCAGTAAATGGGTTTCCATCTCCGCCTATTGGCAAAAAATATCTTTCATTATAGCTGACCTCGGAATATTCAATATTATCACCAAGTACAATATTTGCAGAAAGATAGAATTTAACTTCTGATGGGGACGAACCTTTGCCATTTACAATCTGCGAATAGAGATATAATTCCTCTGCATTGCAAATCATCAGCTTATAGCCCTGTGACATATAGTTCTGTGCTGTACCATTATTAAAAAGCAAGGCCTCACCTACTATCTCACGAAAATCTGTAAGAGATATTCGCTTAGGCTCAGTATAGCCTGTCTGCTCTTTATATTTAATATAAGTAGGCAATGGAGAAATAGCATCTGAACCATCATAAAGCTCATTCATATATTGATATGCTGGAGCATTATTATCTGCTGCACTTGCAAAAGCAGGTGCAAACAAACCGAAAAATCCTGAAAGCATATCACTTGGAATAAGTCCTCCAACTATTAAAATTACCAATGCAAATGAAATTACTCTCTTTTTCTTTGTATTTTTAAATTTCATATTAACATTGCCTCCTTAAACAATTAGAAAAAATATGTTTAACTTCCTTATACTTTTATAATTATATATAAATATAGCATTATATTTTGTTTAATTATATCATAAAGTTCTAACAACTTTTTTCTTAATTAGAAATTTAGCTCAATATTACAACTATAATATCTATATATAAAACTAAAATGCTATATTTGTATATAAAAATCAGTATTGATTATCAACCAATTGAATTTTTTATTTTTATATGTTACAATATTGCTAAACATAATTTATTTATAATTAAATTTTTAGCTAAAAGGGAATGAATATAATGAAATATAATTCTACGGAAACCACTATTGAAGCAGTTTCCGATAAAAATTCCAAGACCGATAAGAAAAATTCTTCTAATAAAGCTTTTACTATCCTTGGAATTATCGCTTGCATTATACTTGCACCTATATTGATTTTAAATATAATTCTTATTATACAAGGCTTTACAGTAGATAGTAATTCTATTCCAAATATAGGTGGAACTTTTCCTCTTATAGTAAAATCGGGTTCTATGAGTGGTACTGTTGAAACTGGCGATTTAATGTTTGCACATACCGTTGAAGATACCTCATCCTTTAAAAAAGGTGATATTATAGTATATTGGGATAAAGCAGAGGGCGGTTCTCTTGTAACCCACAGAATTATAGAAGTAACTAAAGATGATGACGGAAAGCTTGCCTATCGCACAAAGGGTGATGCCAATGCTACCGCCGACGCAAAGCTTGTTTATCCTGAAAAGATTATAGGTACATATCAAGGAAAAATTACAGGCTTGGGAAATGTTGCTCTATTTATGCAGACTATTCCCGGATTGATTATATGTGTTATTCTTCCACTCGCTATTTTTGTTATTTATGATATTATAAGACGCAGACACATTCAAAAATCCGAACAAACCGAAGCTGCTGCACTTATGGCTGAAATCGAAAGACTTAAAAGTGAAAAGGCTAAGCTTGAATCAGAAAGCAAAAATTAAATCTGTTTAAAGAATCTAACCGCCGATTAGATTTTTTAATAAATCTGAGTAGTTGCTTACTCAAAATGCCCAAAACAGAAAGATTCATACGGTCTGCTTGGGTAAATACTTAATAAAGGAGAGATTAAAGTATGAAAAAAAATAAGACACTTCGTGCCGCAGGTATACTTTTTCTTGCAACCATGCTTACTACTTGCATGACAGCAGGAACCTTTGCTAAGTATACAACAAGCGACAGTGCAAACGATTCTGCGAGAGTAGCAAAGTTCGGCGTTACAGTAACCGCAGATGGTTCACTTTTTGGCGAAGAATACGCAAGCAAAGAAGGTGGCGACAAGCCTATCAACTTTAGTGGCGACGCAAACACAGGTACCGTACAGGTTTCTACTCAAGGAGAAAATGTTGTTGCTCCTGGTACTAAAAATGATACTGGCTTAGGTTTCACCGTAGCTGGTACACCTGAGGTTGATGTTGAAATAAATACAACTGTCGATATCGATACAGTTAAAACTGTATACCTAAGAAAAGGTTCCTACGCTGTTATGTCAAAGCTTAATAATGTAACTGAAGAAAACTTTGTTCCAGAGAGTGTTTATGTCAAAGAAAGTGATTCATATAAACATCCTACTGAATATGCTGCAGATGCAGAGTATTATAAAGCAGTTAACAAATTATCCTTTAATGACTATGATTATAACCCAATAGTCTATCAATATCAGGACGAAACTGGCGAACACTTTCAAGCTTATGATGATTTGAAAAACTTGTGTGATGCCATAAATAGAGATAACCCAGGAATAACTTGTGATGGTAAATATAAGGCAAATACAGACCTTAAAACCTGCACAAGAACTCTTACTTGGTACTGGCTAATTAGTAATCCTGAGAGCCCATATTCCCCTAAAGACCCATTAAAAGATGCTAAAGACACTATTCTTGGAGATATTGCTGCCGGAAGTATCGTTGTAAAAACTACTGATGATGGTGCAACATATTCACCAGTCGAAGCAGCTAAAGAGGCTACAGATACTACAGCGGCTACAAAAGGCGATTATAACCTCACTGTCAGCTTTAATATGGCTGTTACAGTAGACCAAATCGACTAATATTAAAACTTCAATCTATACTGAGCCAACTGTCCTCTGGGACAGTTGGTTCGCATATGGACTGAATTTTTTGAAGGAGGTATCGCTATGAATAAAGCTAAGAAATCTTGGTTTGTAGCTATGATTTTGTTACTCTTTATTATTATAACTGGTGATATTGTAATAAACATTGCATTCTCTGCAAGCACCAATCCAACTTCAAACAAAACCATAAGCCTTACAAATAATGCTCCTATTTATAATAAGGCCTATGCACAAAATAGTATAGAAAGCTTTCCCCTCTCTCAAGGCTATATTTCTGATTCATCAAAAAATGGGGGTTTGTCTGTTTCTGATTCTGAACAGACATGGACTACCAACACAACAGTAAATATCTTTGAGCATAACGACCCTCGTGTTTCAACTGACGGAACTGGAAGTGCTAATCATACAATAGCTCCCGGAACAGAAAACAACTATGTATTTAGTCTTAACAATGACAAGGAATACGCAATTAAATATAATCTGAATATATCAGGTGAAAATGATAGTGAATATGAAATTCCTGTTATGGTTCAGGTTCTTGATGCCAATGGCAACTCTCTTTCTGGAGATATGAAGCCTATTAAAGAGCTTAATTCTATAAGCTCCGATGGAAATGTTAAGCCTTATTCAAGCACACAATATCAAATCCGTTGGAAATGGGATTTTGAAAATGGTACTGATGATTATGATACATTTCTCGGAAACAAGGCTGTCGATGAAGAAATAGCTTGCCATATAAATATTAGTGTTATATCTGAATACGATTATGACGAAAGCTCTGTTGAGTCTGATTCAAGTGATACTCCATCAGATAGTTCAACTATTAAAACGAGTGATAACAGGAGCTTTGCATTATACATTGTTATATCAATTTTTAGTGCTATAACAATCGCATTGATTATCATTTCCAGAAAAAAACACAATGGAGATTTCAAAAAATGATGAAGAAGATTTTGTTCATGATCAATTCCATGGGTGTGGGCGGCGCGGAAAAGAGCCTGTCCTCCCTGCTGAACCTGTTTGACTACCAGC
>ENA-OROK01003033-OROK01003033.1-human-gut-metagenome-genome-assembly--contig:-NODE-3033-length-13639-cov-4.798513_pt1 | contig 13639 bp, 6 predicted proteins | sample MGYA00242127_ERZ509046 | MGnify/ENA primary metagenome ERZ509046 (study PRJEB26280, sample SAMEA2338728) | human gut metagenome | biome: human gut; feature: human-associated habitat; material: faeces... | reverse complement strand
GTTGATAATTAAATGCTTGGCAATACATTTTCAAAAAATGTCATCTACCAAAATCATAATCATAAAAATCGTATGGCGATCGTGAGACATTGGTATTTGTTGCTGCTGTTGTCAGCGGCTGGGTTATGTTCGTGCGACGGCGGCCGCCTCTCTGTGGTTTCGTCGGATTTCGGGACACTTTCGACCGGAGAGCAAACGACGCTTTATACCTTGACGAACCGTTCGGGCGCAAGGATGACCGTGTGCGATTATGGTGCGCGGATCGTCAGCATTCAGGTTCCGGACCGGGACGGTGTGCTGGGAGATGTTGTCGTGGGGTACGGGGACATTGCATCGTTTGAAAAGGGCGCGGAGCGGTTTATGGGTTGTGTCATCGGCCGCTATGGAAACCGGATCAACCATGCCTCGTTTTCCATCGATGGTCAGAAATACGAACTGGTGCCCAATGAACTGCGGGACGGAGTCCCCGTCCAGTGTCATGGCGGTCCCGAGGGCTTTGACCGCTTTGTTTGGGAGAGTACGCCCCTGCAGGAGAAGGATCGGGTCGGCGTGCGATTCCAGCGTGTCAGCCCCGATGGTGAACAGGGTTATCCCGGAAATCTGAATTGCTCGGTGACCTATTGGTGGACCGAAGAGAATGTCTGCCGCATCGAATATGAGGCGACCACCGACCGCCCGACTGTCGTCAACCTCTCGAACCATACGGTATTCAACCTGAAAGGTCCCGGGGACCGTTATGTCATGAATCATCTGATGCAGGTGGAGTCCGATACGTATGTCCTGGCCAACCGGCAGCTTTGTCCCGACCGGCTCCTTCCGGTGGAGGGTTCGCCGTTTGACTTCCGGCAGATGCGCCGGGTCGATTATCGGTTGGATAACTATGCCGATGAGCAGTTGCGCATCGCCAATGGTATGTCCGGGTGTTGGATCATCCGGGATTGGGACGGGTCGTTGCGGAAGGTCGTGGACCTCTACGCTCCGGAGAGCGGCCGCGGAGTCGTGACCCTGAGTACCGAACCGGCCTTTCTGACCTTTACGGGTCGGACGTTCGATGGCAGTCAGATCGGGAAATGCGGTCCGATGGAAAAGTATTGCGGAATGCTGCTGGAAACATTTCATGTTGCCGATTCGCCGAATCAGCCCGAATTCCCGTCAACTGTGCTCCGGCCCGGGGAAACCTACTCTTCGATAACCGAGTGGCATTTTTATGTCAAGTAGCATGATCCGCCCTTTTTTTGTGTCGTTGACGCTGTTCGGACTGCTGCTCTCCGTCCGGGTTTGGGGTTACGAATTCACCCACCTGACCAAGGACAACAACGGCCTCTCCTATGACGGAATCAGCGCCATCATGCAGGACTCCCGGGGCTTCATCTGGATCGGAACCTACAAGGGCCTGAACCGCTATGACGGAAATACGTTCAAGGTGTACGGAATGTTGGAAATGGGCCTTGACTCCGATTTCGTTTATTCGATTGTTGAAGATTCGGAGGGCAATCTCTGGATCGGGACCGATAAAGGGGTCTGCATGTACAGTTACCGGCAGGATCGCTTCGTTCCTCTGCGTACGGTCAGCTCCGAGGGCTCCGTCATCACCAATAAGGTGACGTTCATCACCGTTGAACCCGACGGCAGGGTCTGGATGCTTGTGAACGATCAAGGCTGTTTCGCCTATGACATTCACCGTGGGGAACTTCACGAATGGCCCTATCGGAAGATCGGATTTTCGGGATTCCGGAAGATGCTCCGGTGCGTCGACGGCGATGTGTGGATCTCCCGCTATCACTCCAATCTTTACCACGCGGACAGTTCGTTTCGGGAGGTACATCCGGTGGTGTTGGGGGATCAGTCGGATTTTTTCGAGGATGACGAGATCGAGGGGCTCTTCTATGCTCCCGACGGCAGCCTCCTCGTTGCCAGTATGAAACGGGGACTCTCCGAAGTCGATCTGGTTGCGAAACGTGTCGAGGTGCTGTTGGCGTTGCCCGCGAACTCGCTATTGCAACATGCCTTTCTGGAGAACAACCGCAATGTCTGGCTGTCGACGTCGAAGGGTGTCTGGCGTTACGATCTGCTTACGGGAGAGTCCCTGTGCCTGCGGAACGACGAGATGGACATGTTCTCGCTGTCCAACGATTATACCACCTGCACGTTCGTGGACAAGGACGGCGGCTTGTGGGTTGGGACGAAGGATGCCGGGGTCAATTATTCGGGCCCGAGCCAGAACAATTTCGAGAAACAGTATCTTGCCGACGGCGAGTCGTTGGAGAATGTCCTGGTCAGCGGCTTTGCCGAGGATGAAGCGGGGCGGATCTGGGTAGCCACGGAGGAGAAGGGGCTGCTGGTCTACGATCCGCAGGCACACCGGACCTCGAAATACCGGCTTGAGGGGATTCCGTCAAGAATCTGCTCGATTTGCTATGACGACGGATATTTGTGGTTCGGAACGCGGGTCGGACTGTTCCGTCTGGATATTGCCGCGAACCGGCTCAAGGTCTATGGCGTTCTGAAGCGGGTGCAGGGCGTGAACGATCCAAATGTCTACATGATTTACAAAACTTCGGACGGAGAGACCTTTGTGGGTACGACGTTGGGGCTTTTCCGATATGAACGGTCGTCAGACTCGTTTCTTGAAATTCCGGCGTTCGACGGTATTTTCACCACCTCGGCGGTCGAGGACCCGCTGCATCCAGGGGTTGTCTGGTTCTCTAGCTATGCGAACGGGGTCTATTGTTGGGACTCCATCTCGGACAAACTGGTCAATTACGACGCTTCGTCGGGTTGCGGACTGACCAACGACAAGATCTGCTCGATTTTCATCGACCACAAGGCACGGATCTGGGCTGTGGGCTTCAGTATTGGGGTTGCAATGTTCGACCGTGAAAGCGGACGCTTCACGGTGTATGACCGCCGCAACGTCCAGGCACTGACGTCCGATGTCTTTTTCAAGGCGTTGGAGGATAAGGCCGGGAACCTGTGGCTTGCCTCCGACGAGGGCCTTGTGGAGTTCAATCCCGAGATCGGCGGCGGATATGTCTATACCCGTATCGATGGTCTGCTGGATTCGAAGTTTACGAACAGCGCCTTCCGGAGCGCCTCCGGAGACATGTACTTCGGATCCGACAATGGCTTCATCCGATTCAATCCCGAAGCGCTGCCGAGAACTTCGAACATTCCCTCCGTGGTGTTGTCCTCCATGCAGATCGGCGACCATGAAGCCCGGTTTGCGGAGAACCTCGATCTCATGTCGAAGATTTCGCTCGATCGCGAAAACAATTCGTTCGGGTTCAATTTTTCGCTGCTCGGGCTTTCGGCTCCCTTCTCGAACAAGGTTCAGTGTCTGCTGGAGGGGTATGAGAGCTCCTGGCGGGACATTGCCGCTACGAAATCGGTCTTTTATTATAATGTACCTCCCGGGCAGTACCGGCTTCGGGTACGGGCTCAGTCCGATGAGAAGTGGATGGAGGTACGGCCGCCGCTTGTGATTGCCGTACATCCGGGCTTCTGGGCCTCGGTTCCGGGGGCGATGTTGGTTGTTCTGATCGTATTGGTCGTGTTTTTGCTCTGCGTGCTGGTCATTCAGCATCGCCTCCGGCTGCGTAAGGAGCGCGAACAGGAGGCTTATCAGAAGGCCAAGGACGAGGAGATGTTCCATGAAAAGATGAATTTCTTTTCGCATGTCATCCATGAGATCAAGACGCCGCTGACGTTGATCAAGACGCCCTTGAGCAATGTGATGAGCCGGTGTGCAGATGAGGAGAACCAGCACGACCTGAACGTTATGTACCGTAGTGCGGAGTACCTCTCCAAGCTGGTGAACGAACTGCTGGACTACGTCCGCATCGAGCGGATGGGCTATGCGCTCAAGTGCGAACCCGTCGATTTCCTGGAGCGGCTCCATTCGTTGCTGTTCAGTTTTGCGGATGTCGCCCGGGACCGCAATCTGACCATCGAGGTGCAGGCTGATCTGGAACAGGCGGTCGTATATGCCGATTCGGCCGCTTTGGATAAGATCCTGAACAACCTGCTGCTCAATGCGATCAAGTATGCGGAGACGAGTTTGACCATCTGCGTCCGTACGGACGAAGGACGGGTTGTGGCTGATTTCATCAACGACGGCCCCGGGATCCCGAAGGAGTATCGGGACGAGATTTTCAAGCCTTTCGTCCAGTATCAAAACGATTCGACTCCGGTTTCAGGCGGTGTGGGAATCGGTTTGCCGCTGGCCAAGAATCTGGCTCGGATGCATTCCGGCGATCTGATCTTATCCGGGCGTACGGACGTGACGGACTTCGTGTTGACCCTGCCGATGGTCGATTCCGAAGAGAAGACGCCCGAGATGGGGGGTGAGGAGCTTTTCGAGGAGGAGAAGAAGACGGGACCGGAACTTCCCTGTATTCTGATCGTGGACGACAACCGCGAATTCCGCGAGTATCTGGCCTCGAAACTCGCCGAGAACTATGCGATCCTCATGGCTCCGACGGGTGTCGAAGCCTTGAAAATCCTCAAGGAGAGCGATGTGGACATGTTGTTGACGGATATCTCCATGCCCGGAATGTCCGGCCTCGAATTGTGTGCGAAGGTCCGCGAGGATATTGAAATTTCGCACATCCCGGTCCTCATCATCTCGGCCCGCGGTTCCGTACAGTCGAAAATCCAGGCGATGCAGGCCGGAGCGGACCTCTATATCGAGAAGCCTTTCGACCTGCAGTACCTCGTTTCGAGTATCGAGAACATCCTCGACCGCCGGGTACTCCTGCGCAATGCGCTGGAGCAGGGAGTCTCGGGAATGGCCGTCGACATGTTCGGACTCCCCAGAAAGGATGAGGAGTTCCTGGAGAAGTTCAGCTCCATCATCCGCGAGAATCTCGGGAATGCCGAACTCTCGAACGAATTCCTGGCCGAACAGATGAATATGAGCCAGTCGACCCTGGTGCGTAAGATCCGCAAATTGTTGAATACGTCGCCGAACAACTATGTCCGTTCGATGCGGATTGCGGCCGCTGCGGAGATGTTGAAGAATTCTCACGGAAACAATATCTCCGAAATCTGTTATTCGGTCGGTTTCTCGAATCTCTCCTACTTTACCAAATGCTTCAAGGAGAAGTACGGTAAAACCCCTACTGAAATTGTACGGGATCAGGCCTCCGAGCAGTAGATTGTGGCTTGGAAGGCCTTCTGGCGGGCATTGATTGGAATTTTGCATCTTTTGCATCATATCTTTTGATCGGTTTTGCCTGCTGTGGATATATTTGTTCATCGATGCAAACCAACTTAAAACCACCAATCAAATGAAAAGAACTTTACATCTGGTTTTGGCTGTTGCCGCACTGACTCTGGTCGCGTGCGGCGAGGCTGAGGAGAACAACCATGGGTTGAAGTACGACTCCCTGGATGTTAATTTCTCTGCCACGAAGGCCGGAAGTGAGTGGTCCGAAGACGACGTTGTCGGTGTTCGGGCGACCTGCACGCGGAACGGAACGGAGAATGTCCTGATGAGTGCGAATGATCCGGCCTGTTTCACTCCGGTTGCTGCGTCGCAACAGGCCTATCTGGTGAAGAAGAGCGATGGTGACAACATCATTGCCCGGTCCGGAGACCACAATTATCGTTTCTACGCCTATACGCCTTACGACGCTTCGATCAAGGATCTCTCCAAACTTCCGGCGAGCATCCCGGACGAAGTGGTATTCGGAGAGCCGTTGCAGAGCCTGTATGTAGCCGAAGCCTCTGTGACCGGTGTTGTGGCACCCGTGGCGATGGATTTCCAAACGCCCTCCTGCCTGCTCACCCTGGAGATTCCGGACGACATCGTTGCCATGTCGAACACCGTGCTGAAAAAAATGGTCGTCAAGGCTTCCGGGGATCATCCGTTGACCTCGGATATCGCCTATGAAGCGACCTATGATATTTATACGGGAAAAACAACGGTGGTTAACGGCTCCGGAGCCCGGGAGATTATGATGGATTTCGGCGCGAACGGCTATGAACTCCCGTCGGGATATACGCCGGTGACGGTGCTGATCGCCCCCTTTACCGTGCCGGAGGAGGGGTTGCGTGTGGAATTTACCGATGTCGACGGTGCGACGAACACCGTTCCGCTGCTGGCCAACCAGGCCGGTACGTCGTATGCGGCCGGTGAGGTCATTTCACAGACCCTGAGTTCGTCCAGCGACGGCATCATACCTTGTACGTCTCCCGTCGAGTGGCCGATCGGCTATCGGGACGGTGTCGGCGTATTCAATACGACGACCCAGCCGCTCTGGATGACCGACCATATCTGGACGGCCAGCCAGCCTCAGGCGACCATGACCTACGAGGTGTCGGAGGACAACCCCGCACCTGTCAAGATCGAGGTGAACAACTTCGTTCAGTACAACTACAGCTCGGGATGTGTCAAGGGCTCGTGGACGGGCGACTATTTCGAGTTTGACGTTCCGGTTCGGAACTTCAAGGCCGGCACGGAGGTGACGCTGACCCTGCCGACCTACGGACGCGGCGCCCCGTTGTTCTGGGATGTCTACTACCTCGACGGTGAGGAGTGGAAATGCGACCGCTCGTCGCATACTTCGCCCGACGGACAGTTCACGATGACGTCGACGCTGATGATCGAACACGGTAATCGGGACGGCAGTTTCGAGGGTATCAAGTACGAAGTCAAGATGCGCTTCGAGAATGCCATCCAGAGCGGACACCTGAAGATCCGTTTCCAGGTGGCGCATGGCGGATACATTACCAACCCTGCGGGCGCCTATTCGACGGCGTGCCGCGAGCTGACGGCCGAAGAACGGAAGACGTTCGATATCGGTGCTACATTGTTTGCGTTCGTGAACAAATCCGGCAACGTGAACTCCGTCAAGATTGAATGGTAAACAGTTTAATGAAGGAACCCGTTATGAAAAGCATATTCAGCAAGATATTGTATGTATTGGTCCTCTTGGCGGTATCGCTGCCGGCCATGGCTCAGCGCAACGTCATTACCGGTGTGGTTTATGATGAGTCGGGGCTTCCGTTGACCGGCGCTTCGGTGATTGTCGAAGGCACAAACCGGGGCGTGACGACCGATTCGTATGGAAAATACCGGATCGAAGCTGCGCCCGAAGAGGCGCTGATCTTTAATTTCCTGGGCTATCGGAGCCAGAAATTCAAGGTGGGGGCCTCCACCGTCCTGAATGCCGAGATGGTGCCGGAATCCGAGATACTCGATGAACTGGTCGTCGTCGGTTACGGCGTGCAGAAGAAGGTGAATGTGACCGGTTCGGTCTCGACGGTGGATTATGAGGAGTTGTCGCAGTCCCGTCCCGCTACCACGACGTCGGGACTGTTGCAGGGTGTGAGCGCGGGTCTGTATGTCTCGCAGACCTCCGGAAAACCGGGCAGCGAAGGGGTTTCGATGCGGATTCGCGGCGTGGGAACGCTCAATGATGCCGCGCCGCTGGTCATTGTGGACGGTTTCGAGGGAACCATCAATAATGTGAATCCGCAGGATATCGCCTCGATTTCGGTCTTGAAGGACGCCGCCTCCTGCGCCATCTATGGAAACCGCGGAGCCAACGGCGTGATCCTGATTACGACCAAAACGGCCAAGGAGGGTCGCTTTAATATCGAGTATACCGGCATGGTGGCCTATCAAGAGCCGGAACACTATTTCGATGTCATTTCGAACTATGCCGACTACATGGAAATCATGAACGAGTCGGCCTGGAATGTCGGCAAGGCCAATGTGTTCAGCCAGACGATGATCGACCTGTGGCGCGAAAAGGAGAAGACTCCCAACGGCATTGCCGATTCGGGCTATCCGAACTATGTGGCCTATCCCAACGTGGACTGGATGGAGGCGATCTTTACCCCTTCGGTCTATCAGAAGCATTCGATCTCGGCCAGCGGCTCGACGGAGCGTATCAAATATCTCATGTCGGTGTCGTATATGGACAATCCGGGCGTAATCGACAATTCGACAGTGACGCGGACCTCCTACCGGTTCAATCTCTCGTCGGACGTGACCGAATGGCTCGAAGTCGGGGCACGGATCTATGGGTACCGTTCGGATACGGAGCTGGCGGACATCTCCGGGTCGATGACCCTGCTTTCGCGGGGCGTCCCCTGCATCTATCCCTACTACGACGGGAAATACGGCTGGATGGAGAACCCCGAGCAGAGTTCCGAGTCACGCAACAACCTCTATTTTTTCAACCGTTACAAAGGTTCGAATATCACGCATTACAACAATACGACCGCCTTTGTCAATGTCAAACTGCCGTGGAACATTCGTTACCATGCGTCGTTCAATTACTCCTGGAGGGATGCCCTGCAGAAGCAGCATCCGACCTTGGGTGATGCCTATTCGTTCAGCCGCGACGAGGTGGCCTACAGCTATAACGACCTGAGCAAGTTATATCTGACCTACACGCAGACCCACACTGGAAGATGGGAGTTCCAGACGACGCTCGACTGGGCCGGAACATACGGGAAACACGATATCTCGGCCATGGCCGGTTTCGAGGCTTACTACCTCAACGACCAGAGTTTCGCATCGACCAAGACCGGCTTCGAAAACAATGTCCTGGAGGAAATGGACAACGTCCTGGAAGCAACCTCGATCTCCGGATCCCAGACGGATTATGCCGCAGCCTCGGTTTTCGGCCGGGTCACGTACTCCTATGCGGACAAATATCTGGCCGAGGTCAATCTCCGTTATGACGGTTCGTCGCGTTTTGCCCGCCAATCCCGGTGGGGACTCTTCCCCTCGTTCTCGGCCGGATGGCGCATCTCGCAGGAGGATTTCCTGAAGGGTACCTGGGTGGACAATCTGAAGCTGAGACTCTCCTGGGGTAAGTTGGGCAACAACTCGATCGGGAACTATGACTATTTGTCGACCTATGCCTCGGGCTACTCCTATCCGTTTGGCGGGAAACTGGCCTCGGGAACCGTGTCGACCCTGTCGAATGATCTGCTGGAGTGGGAAACGACGACCTCTTTCGACGTGGGCCTGGAGTTCGCCACGCTGAAAAACCGACTGACGTTCGAGGCCGACTATTATGACAAGCAGACCGACGGCATTCTCTACAAGGCTCCGGTTTATGCGACCATCGGCAACAAGAGCGCTCCTTATCAGAACCTTTGCGGGGTTTCGAACCGCGGCTTCGAATTTACGATCGGATGGCGTGATCAGGTGAAGAATTTCCGCTACGGCATTTCGGCCAACTTTACCCGGAACTGGAACAAGGTGACCAAATACAACGGTCGGCTCAAGGTCGGCTGGGTGACCGACGCCAACGGTGTGCGGAGTTATGTCACCAACATCGGCGATGTCTCCACGGTGGTCGATGCGGCACGCCGTACGATCGAAGGCCGGCTCATCAACGAGTATATCCTGGTCAACACCTATTCGGGTGACGGCTCCTACTTCTTTGCGGACGGGTCCGTGAATCCGGCGGGAGGTCCGCGGGACGGAATGATTCGCACGCCGGATGATATGACCTGGTTGGAGGCCATGGTGGCTGCGGGCAACTCGTTCCTTCCGAACCAGCATATCGCCAAGGACGGAATCTGGTATGGTGACTACATTTACGAGGATGCCAACGGTAACGGCGTTTACGGTGACTCGAACGACTACACGTTCCAGAATGTCAGCCAGACGCCCAAGTATTACTACGGCTTCAACATCGAACTCGGCTGGAAAGGGATTGATTTCTCGGCCCGCTTTGCCGGAGCTGGCGGCGGAGCCCGTTACTGGAGATACGTGGGTTACAACGCCTATTCGACGGATCCCAAGTTTACGCTGCCTTACGAAATAGCCTACGACCACTACTTCTTCGACCCGGAGAATCCGGATGATCCCCGGACCAATCTTACTTCGAAGCACGGACGTTTGACCATGAACTACGGCTCGGAACAGAACGGTGCCAATATCTATTCGACCCTGTTCCTCTACAAGACGGACTATCTGAAACTGAAGAACCTCACCATCGGCTATACGCTTCCCGAGCGTCTGACGCGGAAGGTCGGAATCGGATCGCTGCGGATCTTCCTGACGGGTGACAATCTCTTCACGATTACGGATTATCCCGGGATCGATCCGGAATTCACGGACAACATGAACTATTACGCTAATCTGCGGCAATATACGATTGGTCTGAACATCAAATTCTAATGCATACGGGTATGAAAGCTCTCAAAATATCGATTCTTGGTGCGGGACTTCTGTCGTTGATTTCGTGCAACGAATTTCTGGACCGTTATCCCTATAGTGAGAACAGCTCCTCGACCATGTTTTCCTCGGCGACGTTGGCCGAAAGTGTGGTGACGGGGGGCTATTCCAATCTGCTCTACGATTACAATTCGACGGACCGTTCCGTCCTGAACTGGGATTCGTTCTCTTCGGTCATGGACCCGCAGGAGGGAATCGTCAACCTCGATTACAACTACCTTTTTGGGACGCTGCAGCCGAACAATTCGATGTTCCAGACCTATTGGAAACGTTTCTACGAGGGGATCAACCGGGCCAATGATGTGATCGAGAACATCGGCCGGGTGCCGGACATGTCCGATGCGACGAAGGCGAAGCGCATTGCCGAGTGCAAGTTCCTGCGGGCCTATCACTATTATCGCCTGAATGCGCTGTGGCGCGGGGTTCCCTATTACGACCGGAACCTGGCTCCGGACGAGTATCGCTTGGGCCGCTCGTCGGAGGAGGAGATCTGGAGACTTGTCGTGAAGGACTGTACGGATTGCATCGATTGCTCCGAGATCCCCGACCGGTATGTGTCCGGGAACGCCGATTACGGACGTGTGACCAGGGGTGCTGCCTATGCTCTGCGCGGCAAGGCTTACATGTGGCTCAAGCAGTACGATCTGGCCGAGGCGGATTTCGGCAAGGTGGGGGAGTGCGGATACGACCTTTACACCGGTTCCTATGAAAGCCTCTTCACCGAAACCAATGAAAAGTGCGAGGAGATGGTTTTTTCGGTGCAGATGGTGGAAGAGGAGGGGCAGGGCAACGCCTTCTCGAACAACTACGGCAATTATTGCACGGTGGGCTACGGCAAGTATCAGCACTATCTGAATGTGAATTTCATCGACTCCTTTGAGGAGGTCGACGGAAAACCCTTCAGTTGGGACGATTACTTCCCGGGATACAGCTCGATGACGCCCGAGGCCCGCAGTGTCTACTTCCTGCGCAACGGATTGACCGATACGGAGAAGACGGCGATGAGCACCTATGGGGCCGACATGTCGAAATACGATGCTTTGGGTAATGAGGTGCGCTTGCGTGCGGCGTATGAGAATCGAGACCCGCGTCTTGCCGCCATTGCGATCACGCCGTATTCGACCTATGACGGTGGAGCCTCGGGTACGGTCGTGACCTATACGAGCCGCTAACCCTATCGGGACTGGCAGGCACCAAGCCTGGACCTGCGCTACGGGAACAATGCCTATATGCTTTACCCGATCCGCAAGTTCGTGACCAAGGGACGCGAGTATACCAACATCGGTTACAACCCGGTGGATGTCCCGATCATCCGTTATGCCGACGTGTTGCTGAGTCAGGCCGAGGCGGTTAACGAACAGGGGCGTTGGCAGGAGGCGGTTTCCTATGTGAACCGGGTCCGCAACCGGGCCGGAGTCGCCTTGCTCAATGCTCCCGGAAATACGAATACCAAGGTGTCGGGGGTTGAGGAGATGAGGGCCCGCATCCGCAATGAAAAGAAGTGGGAACTGGCCTGCGAAGAGCAGCTCTATTTCGAGGAGTTGAGATGGGGAACCTGGAAGACGGACAAGTTTGTTGCCAAGAACGGCCTGCAGAATGTCTGGGGTGCTCCCGTCTATACCTATATTTGGGGCGGCGACGCCTACCTGAAATGGGCCATCCCGCAATCGGAAGTTGAAAAAAATACGAATATCAAGCAAAATGAAGGTTGGAATTAAAAATCGAACTTGCGGCATGTTGGGAGTGCTGTGTGTGCTTGCGTTGACCCTTTCCTGTACGAAGGAGACACAGGGCGGAGACCATGGTAGTCAGGGAGGAGGAACGCAGACGAGTCTGGAACTGACCGAATTCACCCGCCTGAACCGTGGGGAATCCGAAATCAATTCCCATGCGGATGACTGGGACCGTTCCACCGTGAAAATGGATTATCGCTCCTACATCGAACTGGGGGCGGCCAACAATGTCTATCTGCCGACCTATGCGCGGATCCGGACCTTGCGCGACGGAAGCTATATTCTGACCTGGCAGGATGCCGTGGGAGTGAATGGAAACGGCGAGAATACGTATTATGCACTGAGCCGCGATTTGAAGAACTGGGTCTACATGGGATATCTGTGGCAGGGGCAGAACGTCTACAACGGGTTGGGAAAACCGGACGTACGCCGATTTACCAATGCCAATACCCTTCAGTTGGCGAATGGCGAACTGCTGGCTGTGGCCAGTTTCAGTACGGTGAATACCTACAGCAATCCGAATTATACGGCGGAACAGGGGATTGTCGTCAAACGGAGCCAGGATGGGGGTTATACCTGGTTCGGCGAAAAGGAGATCTATCACGGACCCTGCTGGGAGCCGCATCTGATCGAGCTGCCCTCGGGTGAGATCCAGTGCTTTTTCTCGGAGAGTCGTCCGTGGACCAGCGGCAGCCACTCGGGAACGGACATGCTGCGGTCGATTGACGGCGGGGAGACCTGGGAGCCGGCCTTGGGAGAATCAGCCTATCGCGTAATGCGCAAGCATTGGTGGAATGCCCAGAAGAACATGTGGTGCTATACCTATCAGATGCCGGTGGGTATCATCCTGAACGAATCGAACCGCTTCGCCTTTGCCATGGAGAGCTGCAATCAGCGGGTGGTGAACGCTTCGGGCGGTTACAGCGACCAGTTCTCGATCGCCATGGTCTTTTCCCATGAAGACGGCACCTGGGATTATCTGGAAGGGGATGAAATTACCCCGAAAGAGCGTCGTATCGACAGTGTCGTTATGCGTGGCGCGGCGCCCTATCTGGTGCAGTTCCCTTCGGGCGAGACGTTGTTGGCCTATGGCGGTAGGGATTCGCGGCAGCATTTCCGGATCGGGAATGCTACGGCTACGGAGTTCGGGGCAACAGACCTGCCGGCCTTGCCCGATGTGGGTTCCTGGGGAGGACTGGATTTGACGGACTCGCATACGGTGCTCTCCAGTATGCGCGATTCGCGGGACGGAGCAGACAATGCAACCATCGCATTGGCCCGGTTCCATCTGAATCATTCGATTCGGGCGACATCCCGTCAGGTGGCGCTCGATGGTGACGATTCCGAGTGGGCGGAGAGCGATGAGGCTCTTTTTGTCGGCTCCCGTTGCCAAGCTCAGGCCACCCTGCGCTGCTCGGCGGATGCGGAGAACCTCTATTTCCTGGTGGAGGTCTTCGACGAGAGTCTCTCCTCCACGGATTTTGCCTACATCCTGCTCTCTCCGGACAATGATACCGAAAACCTTTCGGCCAAATCTCGCCGAATCCGTTTCGGATATGACCGGATCAAGAGTACGGACCAATATGCCGGAGGGTGGCGCGAGGCCGATTTCGGGATATCGTATGCCGGGGCCTTCGACGGTACTCCGACGGACAAGACGGATCAGGATAACGGTTTTCGGGCCGAGATCGCCGTACCC
>ENA-OROK01003032-OROK01003032.1-human-gut-metagenome-genome-assembly--contig:-NODE-3032-length-13640-cov-2.955613_pt1 | contig 13640 bp, 7 predicted proteins | sample MGYA00242127_ERZ509046 | MGnify/ENA primary metagenome ERZ509046 (study PRJEB26280, sample SAMEA2338728) | human gut metagenome | biome: human gut; feature: human-associated habitat; material: faeces... | reverse complement strand
CCGCCGACTTAGACGATTTGAACATGATTGACCCCTTCCACCTGGAGGCACACGGAACCCTGGCCGTGAATTACAACCGGGATGTGGAAATCTTTCCGGTGCTGAAGGCCATGATGGAAAAAATTTCGGGAACCTCTCCCTATCTTTCTCCTACCGACATGGGAGTAAACATGGCCGGCTTCTGCATTGTGGACGACGAGGTGTGCCGCGCCGAACTGCTCGCCGCTTCGCGGCTTAGCTGCAATCCCGGGGTGGCCTTCACGATCGAAGCCCCGGAGAACCCGGCCACCGTCCGCACGCATGCCAAATACTTTTCGTTCGTGGTACGCGCGCTGCTCGACAACGCCCGCAAATTCACCCGGGAAGGCGCCGTCACGCTCCGCTATGAAATAGACCCGCGCCGCAACGAACTTCGGGTTACGGTGACCGACACGGGCTGCGGCATCCCGCCCGCAAAACGCAACGACATCTTCGGCCTGCCCTCCGACGACTCGAAGGCGACGCCGGGGCTGAGCCTCGCTTTATGCCGCCTGATCGCCCGGCACCTCTCGGGCAACATATCCCTCGACGAGGCATATACCGCCGGTGCACGTTTCATCTTCACAATCCCCGCCAAGCCATGAGCACGCGCCGACCGATACTCTTCCCGGCAATATGCCTGGCGCTCGCGGTTTTCTGCGCCGCAACGGCGCAGCCGCTGCAACCCGAGGGCGACAACGAATTCGGGGGTACGCCCGGCATGCACCTTTTCCTGCAAAGCAGGTTCATCCGTACGCACCAGGCCGACCGGCTCCACTTCGCCCGCATGCGCCACTACCGCGAAGGTTATCTCGATGCCGTCGGGCACGGGGAGTACGCCAGGGCCCTGGCCTTCTCGGATTCGCTGATCCGCACCGCCGAACGCCACCCCGTGGCCGGCGTGCACTTCACGGATTGCTACAAGGAACGGGCGGACATGTTCCGCAGGCTGCACCGCGACTCCGAGGCCTGCATGGCCTATGCCCGTGCCGTGAAGGTACGGGATTCGCTGCTGCGGCTCGAACAGAGCAAAGTCATCCGCGAGAAGCAGGAGTCGTACGAACTCGACCGGATGGCGCTCGACGCGGCGCTGCTTACGGCCCACCACCACAAAACTGCCCTGGCCTACGTTTCGCTCGCGCTGCTGGTGATCGCTGCGGTCGTCGGTGCGATCTATGTCGGCAACCGCCGTACCCGGCGACTGCAGAAGGAGTTACTCCTGCAAACGAAGCACGCCCACGAAAGCGAACTCAAAAAGGCCGCATTCGTCAACTCGGTCTGCCACGAAGTGCGTACGCCGCTCAACTGCATCATGGGATTCTCCGAGCTGCTCTGCGCCGAGGAGATCACCCCGGAAGGCGTATGGTGCACCGATGCGAATGGGGAGCGCCACCTCGTAGAAGGAACCACCGTCATCTGCGCCCTCGGCCAGAGAGCAAGAACCGACGTTGTAGAGCAGCTCCGTAATACCGCGCCGTTTGTACGCGTGATCGGAGACGCAAGACGTGTATCTACCATCACCAATGCCGTATATCAGGGGTATCATGCGGCGCTGGATATTTAATCAAGAATAGAAATTTTGGAAATGCTGTACCATGGAAAAAGAATCCGTGGTGCAGCATTTTTTAAAAGATAAAGTCTACCAATCCGCGTTTTTTCCGTGTATAATGAATGTATCAGTCAGAAAAAATGTGAACAGGAGGACGCCATGGGAAGATTTTTAAATCCGGGAAATGAAGCATTTTCGGAAGTCATTCATTCGGAAATTTATGTAGATAAAACACCGCTTCTGGAATACACCAATAAAGTAATCAGTACGACATCAAAATTTATCTGCAGCAGCCGTCCCAGACGTTTTGGAAAGTCGATTACAGCGGAGATGCTGTCAGCATACTACAGCAAGGGCTGTGATTCCAGAGCACTGTTTGCAGATTATGCGATTTGCAAGGCTTCGTCTTTTGAAAAACATCTGAATCAGTACGATGTCATTCATTTTGATGTACAATGGTGCATGATGGACGCCGGGAATGCGGATCAGGTTGTGGAATATATCAATCATGGAATACTGCAGGAACTGAAGGAAAAATACGGAGAGTTGATTCCGGATACGGTAAAAACTGCTTATGGTGCGATGTCTTATATCAAGGCTGCCAGCGGAAACAAATTTGTTGTCATCATCGATGAATGGGATGTACTGATCCGTGATGAGGCACAGAATCATAAAGTACAGGAAAAGTATATTGATTTTCTGCGTGGCATGTTTAAAGGGTCAGAACCGTCAAAATATATTGCATTGGCGTATCTGACAGGAATTCTGCCGATCAAGAAATTAAAGACACAGTCCGCTCTCAACAATTTTGAAGAATTTACCATGCTGGATGCAGGAAGAATGGCACCGTATGTTGGCTTTACAGAAGAGGAAGTGCATGATTTATGCGACAGGTACGGACAGATCTATGAGCAGGTGAAATTATGGTATGATGGATATTCTCTGGAAGGGTATCAGGTATATAATCCAAAAGCCGTTGTCAGCCTGATGCTGAATGGAAAATATAAAAGCTACTGGTCCAATACCGGCAGCTATGAAGCAATCGTGCCACTGATTAACATGAATTTCGACGGACTGCGGGCGGCAATTATAGAAATGATGTCGGGGGCCGCCGTGGATGTGGATGTGACATCTTTCCAGAATGATACCGTAAGCTTCGCCAACCGGGATGATGTACTGACGTATCTGATCCACTTGGGATATCTGGCTTACGATCAGGACAGGGAGCAGGTTTTTATTCCAAATGAGGAAATCAGACATGAATTAAACAATGCGGTGAAACGCAATAAATGGAATGAAATGATTACTTTTCAGAAGGAATCCGCAGATTTGCTGGATGCAACCCTGGATATGGATGAAAAAGCGGTAGCAGATGGGATAGAGCGAATTCATCAGGAGTACAGTTCGGTGATCCAATATAATGATGAAAATTCCCTGAGCAGCGTGCTTACGATAGCATATTTAAGCTCTATGCAGTATTATTTCCAACCCGTAAGAGAGCTACCGACCGGACGCGGTTTTGCAGATTTTGTTTATCTTCCGAAACCGGAATACAGAACAAGTTATCCGGCGCTGCTGGTAGAACTTAAGTGGAACAAAAGCACAGATACTGCCATAGAGCAGATCTGGGATAAAAAATATCCGGATTCTATTCTGGAATATACAGGAAATATTCTTCTGGTGGGAATTAACTACAATAAAAAGACGAAAGAACATGAGTGCAGGATTGAAAAGATAAAAAGATAGAAAACCGAATGCTGAGAGGAAAAACGTCATATCATGGACAACGGAATTCATGATATGACGTTTTTGTAAATATTTCAGTCGATACGAAATAGGAATGAACGATTAGATTTTAGAAATTTTTTTAAAAAAGTCCTTGACCGGTAGCAACTCCCGGGTGATAAGCTAAAGCTACAAAGACAGGGAAATAACAAAATATCACACATCAAAATAAAACAGGGAGGTTATGATGATGAACTTTACATTAAGCAATCAGGTGCAGATTCCGGCAGTGGGAATCGGAACCTTTATGATGACACCAGATCAGGCAGAGCAGGCGGTTGTGGACGCATTAGCCTGCGGATACCGCATGATCGACACTGCACAGGCTTACATGAATGAGCGCGCGGTCGGACGCGGAATCAAAAGATCCGGTGTGGCAAGAGAGGACATTTTCATCTCCACCAAAATCTGGGCAAGCCAGTATCTGACAGAAGGAACCGTAGAAAAGAGTCTGGAACTGCTTGGAACCGACTACATCGATCTGATGTTTATCCATCAGCCTGCAGGTGATTTCATGGCAGGATACCGTAAACTGGAAACGGTAGCGATCCGTCCGATGGTAAACCAGATTGAAATGCATCCGTACTTCGCACAGGAGTCTGCATTAAAAGTCATGGAAGAGTACCAGATCGTGCCGGAGGCATGGGCACCGCTCGGCGGAGGACGCCACAATCCGTTTGACAACGAGATGGTAAAAGAAATCGCTGCCGCACACGGAAAGACCGTAGGACAGGTTGTTCTGCGCTGGAATGTGCAGCGCGGCGTTGTGGTCATTCCGAAATCGGTTCACAAAGCGAGAATCGAAGAGAATTTCCAGATATGGGATTTTACACTGACTGAAGAGGAGATGCAGAAAATCAGTTCACTGGATCTTGGCTATCAGGGAACTGCGGTCAAGCATTTTGATCCGGAATTTGTTAAAATGTGCAATATCAGAAAGATCCACGAATAAAACAGGGCGGTTTGGTTTCCAACTGCTGTAAGATCATTTTTGCACAGGCAGACGTTGCGTTCCTGGATCCAGAATATTCGATGTCTGTACCATTCCAGTAGGTCATTTCCGGTGCGTTTGATACCTTAAGCTATGCAATGGAAACATATTTCGGCAAACCGGAGGAAAACAATCTGTCCGATGATATCAATGAGGCACTTGCGGCAGAACTGCTGAAAGGAAAAACATATAACTCTTAAAATTTCTTGCAGGATTTCACCCTGTGTGGTACATTATAGTTATGAATTGCGGTGGCCGTCTTCGGACAACACCTTGAAAGAGCCTGATGCGTCAGGCTCTTTTTATTACAGGTTTTAGCTTGCTTATTTAATTGAAGTGGCTAACATGGGGCTGCCCTTGGTGTGCAAGAAGTAGAAAGCAATAAAATAAAAACAATAATGACAATATCTAAGCCAGAGGCCTAGGTGTTATTTTTAGCAAGTATTATTGCAGAATATCAGGTGCTTATTATAACAAATAGAAAGAGGAAATGAGACAGGGGAAAAGAATGAAGAAAAAAACAACAATATTATTACTGGCAGGGAGTCTGATGATAGCTGGAATAGCTGCTCTCCTGTACCAGAGCCAGAACAGCAGAAATCAGATCCGTCATTATACGGCCTTTTTTTCAACAACAGGGGAAGAGATCACTTCGGATAATGATATGAAAAAGAAGATCGCTGAACAGATCGGAGCCGATTGTGAAGAAACATGGCTGAAAGGACAGACAAAGGATAATGCACTGAATGCTTATATTGCAGCCGGCGAGTATCCGGATTTTATTTCCGGCGAAAGTAAATTATATGATGCAGGAGCACTGATTCCCATTGACGAATACTGGGACAATTATCCCAATATAAAAAATTATCTGACAGAGGAACAGTGGGACCTGTTTCGGCAGGCAGACGGACATATCTACTGGATTCCACAATTCGGAGTTTCACAGGGACAGGACACGGAAGTAATCCACAGCGGAGAAGCTTTCTGGATTCAGACAAGAGTTTTGAAATGGGCAGACTATCCGGAAATCACGACGGTGGATGAATATTTTGATCTTCTGGAACGGTATCAGGAAGCAAATCCCTGTCTGGAAAATGGAACACCGAATATTCCGTTTGCTATTTTATGCGATGACTGGAGATACTTTTGTCTGGAGAATGTTCCTCAATTTCTGGATGGATATCCGAATGATGGGAGCTGCATCGTAGATCCAGATACACTGCAGGTCATTGACTATAATACAACACCGACAGCCAAAAGATACTATCAGAAATTAAATGAAGAATACAAAAAAGGAATGATCAGCCCGGAAACATTTCTGGATACTTATGAAGAATATCTGGATAAGCTGTCCACAGGTGCTGTTCTTGGTATGGTGGATCAAAGATGGCAGTTTTATTATGCCATACAGACAGCGTATGATTCCGGAAATCTGCGCAGTTATGGATGTGATTATGTGCCACTTCCGATAACAATAGACAAAAAAGTAAAGAATCAGTGGCATACGGCAAGATCAGCAGAGCTGGATACCGCGTCAGGACTTTCTATTACCATTTCCTGTGAAGACCCGGAAGGGGCAATGCAGTTTGTAAATAACCTCCTTGATCCGGAGATTACGAAATTACGTTTCTGGGGAGAAGAAAATCTGGATTATTCGATAGACGAAAACGGAATATTTTATCTGAATGAGGAGCAGGGCGTAAGGGTAAATGATCGGAAACTGAAAAAGACGCATTTTTGTACATATTCCTATTTTCCAAGGAGTGAAGGAATGCTGTCAGATGGAATCAATGCATTTTCGCCGGAAAATCAACCGGTAGAATTCTGGAAAAGCCAGCCCCGGGATATACAGGAATGTTTTGAGGCGTATGGAGTAACAAACTATGTAGATATGCTTGGGAGAAATGATGCGCCGGGAGTGTGGTATCCCATGTATTCGTATACCAATTCACTGACATCAAATACACAGGCAGGACAGACACTGGAACGGATGGATGAAGTAAAACACCGGTGGCTTCCGCAGGTGATTCTGGCACAGAATTTTGAAGAAACATGGAATTCCTATATGGAAGCATACAACGCATGCGATCCACAGAGCTATTTTGAGGATTTACAGAAAGAGCTCGATCAACGAATGAACAAAAAGAATAGCAATTTTTGCATATTGAATGACAAGAACTAAATAGTCCGAAGGCCCCTATTTGTTTACAATGGTGATAACCAGTAAACAGATGGGGGCTTTTTATAAAATACGGGAGGGAATCCTATGAGAATTTGTCTGGAGCAAAGTGCCTTTCCGGGCGTAATCAGAGTTACGGAAAAGGTAGCACACGATGTGGAACTTGTATCGGGAAAGAAACCGCAGATTCTGGTAGAAAAAGAGATACCGGAAACACTGGAAAGCAGCGGGGAGGACTGGACGATCATTGCCGCGACGAAAGGAAAAAGCAGCTTCCTGAAAAAGCTGGAAGAAGCCGGGAGTGCGGAATTAAAAGAGCTGGAACAAAAGAGAGAATGCTATGCATGGATTTTTCCTGAAATAAAAAACAGGACAAAATCGAACCTTCTTGTAATTGCCGGGAGCGACAAAAGAGGAACGATTTATGGCCTTTTTCATTTATCGGAAATGCTGGGAGTCTCACCGTTTGTCGACTGGTGCGGACTGATGCCGCCAAAGCAGGAAAAGATAGAACTGAGGGAAGACATGGCCTGTATCAGCAAAGAGCCATCCGTCAGATACCGGGGATTTTTTATTAATGATGAATGGCCGGCATTTGGAAACTGGTGCAATCATAATTTTGGCGGCTTTAATGCAAAAGCTTATGATCATGTATTTGAACTTTTACTCAGATTAAAAGGAAATTATCTCTGGCCGGCTATGTGGAGCGCAAGATTTGCAGATGATGGACCGGACCTCTTAAATGCGGAGCTTGCAGATGAATACGGAATTATTATGGGAATGTCACATCATGAGCCGTGCTTAAGGCAGGGGGAAGAATACAAATATCTCAGAGGTAAGAATTCTGTTTACGGAGATGCCTGGAATTTCAGAACAAACAGAGAGGGAATTACAAAATTCTGGGAAGATGGACTGAAAAGAAGCGGAAAGTTTGAAAATGTAATCACCGTCGGCATGCGTGGAGAAGCGGATACTGCGATCATGGGAAAGAATGCAACACTGGAAGATAATATTCAGTTGCTGCGGGATGTACTGAAAACGCAGAAAAAACTGATTCAGGAACGTGTAAATCCTGATCTGACCAAGGTTCCGCGCATGATAGCCTTATACAAAGAAGTAGAAGAATTTTTCTATGGAAATGAAAAAACAAAGGGACTAATGGGAGCAGAGGAGTTAGAGGATGTGATTCTGATGCTCTGTGATGATAACTATGGAAATCTCCGGACACTTCCAACAGAAGAGATGCGAAAACATGCGGGCGGCTATGGTATGTATTATCATCTGGACTACCACGGATGGCCGGTTTCCTATGAGTGGATCAACAGTTCTTATCTGCCGAAAATCTGGGAGCAGATGAGTATGGCATACGATTTTGGTGTGCGGGAACTCTGGATGGTAAATGTCGGAGACATCGCCACACAGGAATTTCCACTGAGCTTTTTTCTGGACATGGCGTATGACTTTGATCGCTGGGGAAGCAGGGCGCTTAACTGCACGCAGGAGTACACCAGAAAGTGGGTGAGACAGCAATTCGGTTCTGTGGAAGAAGAGACACAGGACACTATTGCAGACATTTTAGAGCAGTACACAAAAATCATCCACAGAAGAAGGCCGGAAGCACTGAACCCGGAGACGTATCATCCGGTGCAGGAAAAGGAAAGCAGCAGGATCTTCGAAGAAGAAGAGCAGCTTTTGAAAAAACTGCAGGACGTATATGAAACAATTGAAAAAACGAATCCGCAGAATCTGTCCGCATTTATCGCGCTTGTATATTATCCGGCATTTGGGACAATGAATCTTGTGAAGATGCAGATTCTTGCAGGCTGGAATCATTATTATGCTAATCTTGGTGCGGTCTGTGCCAATGATTATGGGGATGAAGTGGAAAGATGCATGGAACAGGATCGAAAAGCTGTGGAAATGTATCATCAGATGGATCAGGGAAGATGGTATGGAATGGGAATGTCACAGCATATTGGATTTACACACTGGAATGAAGATGAATGCAGGAATCCAGTCGTTATGCGGGTCATACCATTAAAGAAAAGATCCATCCTTGTGGCAGCAGACGGCACGGCGCAGCATGCGGAAGGAAGCCCGTGGCTGGATAACACGATGAAATTAAAGGATTTCTTAAATCCGGACTGTACCAGAGCATCCGTCACCCTATATAGCCGGAGTGATTTAAAGGCAGAGTACAAAGTTCTGAAAAAACCGGGCTGGCTGTCTGTGGAGCCGATGGAAGGATGGCTGGATGGCGTGAGCCAGAAGAAAGTGCGGCTGAATCTTACCTTGATAAAACAGAGATTACCGGAAACGAACCAGGATACTATTCAGGATTCGCTCGAGATTGCAACACCGGAAGGAAAATGTGAGATTACAGTGCCGGTTTATACAGGAAATCTACAGGATAAGAAAAATGTATTTGTGGATACAATGGGGTATCTCAGCATCGAAGCGGCACATTATGTAAATTCTGTTCCTGGAAATTACAAAGACAGACAGGTAAAATTTGAAAATCTGCAGGGATATGGAAAGACGAATTCAGCGATGAAGGCATTTCCATCCGATGCCTGCACAGTTCCGGGACAGGATGCGCCGTATCTGGAGTATCAATTTGTTTTGGAAGAAAGCGGAACATATGAAGCAGAATTCTATATGCAGCCATCCAATCCGGTTACCAGAGAGAATCAACTTCTTTATGCGGTCAGGATAAATGAAGAGATGACAGAAACCGTAAACGCAGTGGAGAAAGATTATCAGGTCGGTGATCAGGCAGAGAAATGGGCAGAAGGTGTTCTGAGTCAGATTCGAAGACAAACAGTTTCGATAAAATGCAGAGCAGGGTTCAATACACTTCGGGTCTATCATGTGACACCCGGCTTCGTTCTCGAAAAAATCGTGATTTATCCGATGGGGGAAAAGCCGGAAGAAAGTTATCTTGGACCGGCAGAAACGTATCACGGCAGACAGGAGGAAAAATAAAATATGGCAGGAGCATATGAAACAGGAGTATACCGCAATATTTTTAAAGAGTGTGGATATTCCGAAGAGGAAATTGAAAAAAGAGTGAAAGAAACATTTGAAACAATCTTTTATGGAAGTGAAGAAGAGCGTTTCTATCATGAAGCAGGTGCGGACATGGGATACCGGAAATCATGATGTCAGAACGGAGGGCATGTCATATGGAATGATGGTGTGCGTCCAGATGAACCGGAAACAGGAATTTGACCGTTTATGGAAATGGGTACGGACGTATATGTATATCGAGGATGGTCCGGGGAAGAATTATTTTGTCTGGTCGTGTGCTGTCGATGGTACAAGAAACGCGGACGGACCGGCGCCGGACGGAGAAGAATATTTTGCAATGGCGCTCTTTTTTGCTTCAAAGAGATGGGGAGATGGAGAAGGCATTTTCAATTACAGCAGCGAGGCAAGAGCGATTTTACGGGAATGTGTTCATAAGGGAGAGCCAGGGCATCCGGGAGAGCCGATGTGGAATCCGGAAAATCATCTGATCAAATTTGTTACCTCTTTTGAGTTCAGTGATCCATCCTATCATCTGCCGCACTTTTATGAGCTGTTTGCGTTGTGGGCAGATCCCTGCGATCATGAATTCTGGAAAAAGGCAGCGGACGCAAGCCGAAAATATCTTCACACGGCATGTCACTTCCGAACTGGATTATCTGCGGAATATGCAGATTATGACGGAACACCGCATGCACAGCATCAGGAGATTTTCGGCCGTCATGACTGGTACTACAGCGATGCATATCGTACGATTGCCAATATCGGAATGGATCATCTCTGGTTTGACGCGGATCCCTGGCAGACGGAAAATGCCAATAAGCTGCAGCAATTTTACTGTGAAGAACAGGCGGAACACTGGGATGGGGTATTTCTGACTGACGGCACCAGGCTGGAAGAAAAAGCACTTCATCCGACGGCAATTATTGCGGTAAATGCACAGGCCTCACTTGCCGCAGACGGACCGTATGCAGAGGAATGTGTAAGACGTTTCTGGAATACACCGCTTCGGACAGGCGAGAGACGGTATTATGATAATTTTCTGTATCTTTTTGCAATGCTTGCTTTGTCAGGAAATTACCGGATCTATCGGTAATAAAATCATATATTTTGCAGGAAGGTTTCCTATAGTTTCTCCCGGTGTACAGCACCGGGAGTTCTGTTACAATGGAGTTATCTTGAGTTAACACAGGAAAAGCAGGAGGAATAATAAGGATGGAAGGACCGAAGGCGCCAAGAGATCCGGAAAAAATGAGACCCTATTTTTATATTTTAAAGGACAAAGAAATTTTTGGATCAAAACAGGAAGATGGAACCGGAATCCAGTTCGTGTATGAGAGTGACGGAAGACTGATCAACAGTGCACAGATTGCCGGAAATATCACAGATCAGGAGGAACTGGCTTTACTGGAGAACGTAGAAGGATTTCGAAAACTGGTACACAGCATCGGAATCTCTGTGGAACTGGATGATCCCAGAGAGTCTGTTGAATTTGTGTTTCAGATGTATGGAAAAAAGGATCTCTATGGAGGGGGAACGAATCTGAAAACCAAACTGCCCGGAGATGGAATGGAGAGAAAAATAGATCTGTCCGATTATACATGGACAGAAGATGATGATATTCCGGGGCAGATAAAATTTATCTTTCAGACACCGGAATTGCTGGGAAAAGCAAGTGTAAGACTTTATTTGAATGATGGATATGATGCACCGAAAGAAACCGCAGAAGAAAAAATAGATATTCGTTCGGAAGAATACAGGGAAATGATACAAAGATCTCTGATGAATTTCGGAAATACCTGCCGGATACAGAGAGTAATTGAAAAAGCCAGAGACGGAAAAGAAGTTACGCTTGCATATATCGGCGGATCTATCACGCAGGGGGCGGGAGCAATTCCGATCCATACAAAATGTTACGCCTATCAGTCCTGCCAATTATTTCAGAAGCGCTTTGCAGCACAGGATAATGTCAGATTGATAAAAGCAGGAGTGGGAGGCACCCCTTCTGAGTTGGGGATGATCCGCTTTGACAGAGATGTTCTGCGCGGAGAGGAACAGCCGGATCTTGTAGTGATCGAATTTGCTGTTAATGATGAAGGGGATGAAACAAAGGGGGACTGCTATGAAAGCCTTGTACGTAAAGTGCTGAATCTTCCCTGGAAGCCTGCTGTAGTGCTTCTGTTTTCTGTTTTTGCAAATGACTGGAATCTTCAGGAACGCCTGAAACCGGTGGGATACTGCTATGATCTTCCGATGGTCAGTATACGGGATGCCGTAAGCCCGCAGTTTCAGATGCCAAAAGGACAGGGACGGGTTCTGACAAAAAATCAGTTCTTTTATGATATGTTTCATCCAAACAATATGGGGCACACGATTATGGCGGACTGTCTGCAGTATTTGTTTGAACAATGCGATCTCAGGAATCAATGTGGGGGTGAAACACTGGAAAGACAGATGAAGGCGGAAGAACGACTGAAAGAATGCATGAGCGAGCCACCCGCAATCGGAAAGAGTTTTGAAACAGTTCGTCTGCTGGATCGAAAAGACAGATACAGAGGAGCCGAAATTGATGAAGGTGGATTTACAGCCGTGGACAGGGAACTGCAGAGCGTCGAAATGGACGCAGAACTTACACCTGTGCCGCAGTTCCCGTATAACTGGATGTATGATGGCACCAATTCCGATAAAAACTATTTCGAAATGACGATAACCTGCAGAAGTCTGCTTCTTGTTTTTAAAGATTCCGGTGAAATTTATACGGGAAAAGCAGAGATTTCCGTAGATGGAGGATACTGTATGACAGCGGATCCGCATATCAATAACTGGCTGCATTGCAATGCGGTCATTCTTTTCCAGGAGGAAGAGAGTAAGAAACATATCGTGAGAATTACAATACCAGAAGAAGACAGGAATAAACAGTTTACGATTCTTGGATTCGGGTATGTACAGTAAAGGAGAAAGTTATGGTAACGGCAAATAATCCAATTTTATCCGGTTTTTATCCGGATCCGTCGATTTGCAGGGCGGGGGATGATTACTATATTGTAAATTCAAGTTTTGTTTATGCCCCGGGAGTTCCGATTTTTCACAGCAGAGATCTGGCACACTGGGAACAGATCGGAAATATTCTGAACCGGAAGGAGCAGCTTCCAGTAGAGGGAAGTGAAATCTCAAGAGGTATTTTTGCACCGACGATTCGTTATCATGAAGGATTATTTTATATGATAACAACAAACGTAAGCTACGGCGGAAATTTTATTGTTACAGCGAAAAAGCCGGAGGGTCCCTGGTCAGATCCGTATTATCTTGGTGAAGAAGCAGCAGGAATTGATCCAAGCCTGTTTTTTGATGAGGATGGAAAATGCTATTACTGCGGAACAAGACCAAACCCGGAAGGTGTGCGATATAATGGGGACTGGGAAATCTGGGTACAGGAACTTGATCTGAACACCATGAAACTGACAGGAGAAAGCATGACAATCTGGAAAGGTGCGGTAAAAGACTGCATCTGGCCGGAAGGGCCGCATATTTACAAAATCGGAGAATATTATTACCTGATGCATGCAGAGGGCGGTACAGGTCCGGAACACAGTATCTCAGTTGCCAGAAGCAGAAAACTGTTTCAGTGGTTTGAAGGATGCCCGAGGAACCCCATTTTTACACATCGCAATCTGGGAATGGATTATCCGGTGATTTATGCAGGCCATGGAGATCTTGTAGATGATGGACATGGAAACTGGTATGTAGTAATGCTTGCTTCACGGCCGTGCAGAAAACACAGCAGTATGGGCAGAGAGACATTTCTTGCTAAAGTGATATGGGAAAATGGATGGCCGGTCATTGCGCCTGGAGTGGGACATCTGGAAGAGCAGGTGGAAATCCCAATGGAAGAATATCGCTTTGCACAGGAAGTTACAAAATGTGATCAGATTCATTTCTGGGATAAAGAGTTGGATCAGAGACTGATTGGAATTGGCGGGTGTGATGAAACCATTTATTCGCTGAAAGAAAAAGAGGGAATGCTGCGGTTGTATCCCCGAAAAGAAAGTATTGCAGAAGCAGCCTATTGCTCCTATTTTGGATTACGGCAG
>ENA-OROK01003015-OROK01003015.1-human-gut-metagenome-genome-assembly--contig:-NODE-3015-length-13697-cov-4.256634_pt1 | contig 13697 bp, 12 predicted proteins | sample MGYA00242127_ERZ509046 | MGnify/ENA primary metagenome ERZ509046 (study PRJEB26280, sample SAMEA2338728) | human gut metagenome | biome: human gut; feature: human-associated habitat; material: faeces... | reverse complement strand
ACGACCCTCGGCAATGATGTTCTGCTCAAGCTGCTGGAGCTCCTCAAAACTCAGCGGCAAAATTTGAGCGGAAAACTCGGGGCCTATTTTGAGACTGCTTAGTTTCAGCATATTGTTCGCCTCCTTTGACAACAGTGTACCGGTTTCTGCGGAAAAAGTTTATGGACTCGTAGTCCAAGTCACCCACCCTCTTAGTCCATATATTGTATACAACAGTCTCAAAAAGCAAAAAAATCCCGCCTGAAAAGCAAAACCTTCGCTTTGCCCTCAGACGGGATGTCTTTCGACACGACTGTTAGCTAAATCAACCAATAAAGGCCTCCGAATCTCTTTCTTATTAGGAAAAGATTCAGAGGCCTCTGTTTTACAATTTTTTCGGAATAGCGGCTTTCACCAGCAGCGTCATGGGACGGCCCAGTTCATCTTTCATTCCGGGAATCCTCAGCATCTCTGCAGAGGTTCTTTGTCATATTCGCTGGTATGGAGTGGTTTCACTGGCTGCATTGAGCTTCTGATAACATCCAAAATAGTCTGATCCGCCGGGAGCCACGGAACGGAATCAATGTCATCTTTTGTCAGCCACCGCGCGGCTTCCGCTTCTTTCAGCACAAGATCGCCGGAAACCACTTCACACCAGAAGCAGTCCATGGAAAGATGAAACGCCGGATAATCATACTCGATTGTCCCAACTAGATTCCCCACGGCGATTTCCGTGTCCAGTTCTTCTTCGATTTCCCGCTTCAGAGCCTGCTGCGGGGTTTCGCCCGGCTCGATTTTGCCGCCCGGAAACTCCCATTGACCCTTGTAGTCACCATAACCGGCCGATGTCAAGTCTTGGACAACATTTTTCACAAATAAAATTGAAAAAACGTAAAAAAATAAGCCCTACAAGGCTTTCAGTCGGTATCAAACCGATCTGAGCCTTGTAGGGCTTAACAGTTTACTCTATACGTTTTTTCTTAGACCGCCTGCAGCGGGGTGTTTTCCATCACTTTCTTAAATTCCTCTACTGTCATTCCAGCATCTTCCGCTGCTTCTTCAATTGTCACACGGCCTTTTCTCACCTGTTTAACCAGCATACCATAGCTTTCGGCATTTACGCAACGAGTCGTCATAAATTTTACATCTTTTATAGCTGGTGAAGTGCTGTCCCAAAATACAAGCAGCCCCTCCCCTGCCACAGGGCAAGGGAGGGGCTGCCGCGTCGGGGCTGTGCCGTATTTCCAAGGCTGCAACCTTTGGTTCAGTTCCCGATCATAATATTCAAAATCTCGCAATCGGTGCTGCGCATACCACGGTTGGCAAGGCGCCCGACATTGGCAATGGTGTTTTCTACGCCCTTGGTCACAATGCCGTCACCGCCGTAGAACTGACAGCCCTGCCGGTACATTTGGTAGCCCAGCAGACCGTTGCGTACAGCCGTTGCAATTTTGGCGGCGCACGACGGCTTGGCACCGTCACACACCATACCGGACAAAATTGCAAGCCCGTTGACGATGGTATGGGCAATCACCTCGTAATCGCCGCCGTCCAGCCATGCAATGCCGCACGCCGCGCCGATGCCGGCGCTGGTGGCACCGCAGAATGCGGACAAACGACCGATCCCAGTTTTCTGGTGGATGGTGATCAAATCGGAGATCAGCACCGCCCGCAGCAGCTTTTCCTGCGTAGCACCGAGTTCTTTTGCATAGACAATGACCGGCAGGGATGCCGTCATACCTTGGTTTCCGCTGCCGGAAACAATGCCCACTGGCAGCTCGCACCCGCTCATCCGCGCGTCGCTTCCTGCCACCGCGGCGGCTGCCGCACGGGTATAGACGTCGGCGTTTTCTGCCTTCAGGATCGTGCGCCCGACCTGTGCGCCCCAGCTGTTCTTCAGCCCTTCCTCCGAAATGGCGGTGTTGCACTGAATCTGGCGTTCTAGCAGAAAACGAACCTCCTCCAAGTCTACCGTTTCGGCATATTCCAGAATTCCCTCCACCGTCATATGGCTTCGGTCGGTTTCCGCCGCTTCCTGTGCAGCTTCCCCGCAATGCGGCAAAGGCTGCTGCACGCCGTTGTGTTCCACGCGGGTGATATGGGTGTGGAAATCCTCAATCACCGTGCAGGAGGTTTCCCCGTCCGCCGTCAGGCGAACCTCAATGTAAAAAATCTTGTCATTGGGTGCCGTATGTACCTCCACAGGGCAGCTGCGCAGCGCCTGTTTGGTTTTTTCGCGCTGAAGCGCCGTCACGTTGGAGATTACCTGCAGCCCCGCTGTTTCGTCCCCGGCGATAACGCCCAGGATAACGGCGGTTTCCAGTCCCTTCATACCGTCCGTGTTGGGGACAATGACGCTTTTTACGTTTTTGATAATGTTGCCGCTGACATATAACTCACATTTGCGGATGCTTTGCGGCTTGTCCAGAACGCTTCGGGCAATGGCTCCGGCATAGGCAACGGCAACCGGCTCTGTGCAGCCCATCGCCAGAAGAAGCTCCTCCCGCAGAATATCCCCGTACATAGCATAGGTTTCTTTTTTCATTGATTTTCCCTCCTGCGCACGATTTTTTTACGTCTCATCGTCATGCGGGCAGATTCTGCTGCGGTATTCCGAGGGAACAATGCCCGTCATTTCCTTGAAAATTCTTGTAAAATATTGGGGGTTATCGAACCCCACCATACCAGCCACTTCCCCGGCGCGGTATCGCATATCGCGCAACAGCTGCTGGGCGCGCCATACTCGCAGCTGGTTGACATAGCGGACAAAGCCCACGCCGGTTTCCTTTTTAAAGCGCGTGGAAAGATAGTTGGGGTTCAGCTTCATTTCCTCCGCCAGCCAGTTTAAGGAGAAGGTGCGTTCCATATAATGGGAGTCAATTGCCCGCAGACAATGCTCGATCACGGCGCTGGCTTTGGAGGCCTCCGCCGTGGCTGGCTGCAGGTACGGCTGCAGTTCTTCCACGGTAGACACAAAGGTCTGCCATAGCTCTGCGTCCGTATGGCTTGCCTCAAATTGAACCAGCCCGTTCATCGGCAGGCACGCAGGCTGCCCATTTTTGGTGCTTTGCTTAACGGCTTCCAGCTGGGTATCTGTGTACAGCGCTATCAAAAAGCGCTTTTTGCCTTCCCAGTCTGACCACGGCTCCGGCAATGCCTCCAGCTTTTGTCTGACCAAGGCGATGCCCTCTGCGGTATGCCCCTGCATAAGGAATCCGTTATAATTTTTGCGAACCTCGTCATACAGTGCCTGACTGTCCGGGCTGCTTTCGGCGCGCTTGCTGCGCACTGCCGCCGCGGCTTTTTGCAAAAGCGTGCAGAAGTTGCCGCGGCGAATCGGTTTAAGGACATACTCAAACACCTTGCGGGAACTGATTGCCTTTTGCGCGTATTCAAACTGGTCATAGGCAGAAAGCACGATGATCAGCACGTCAATGTTCCTGCGCGTAATTTCCTCCAACAGCGCCATACCGTCCATAATCGGCATACGAATATCCATAATAAAGATATCGATTTTGTCGTGGCAAAGATGATCCAGCGCCAAGGCACCGTTTTCTACGCAGATCGGCGTTTGCATCCCCATTTCTGCCCATGGCAGATAATCCCGCATGGTTTCCCGTGCGATTTGTTCATCATCTGCAATTAAAACACGAATTTCCGTATCCATACTGCTTTTCCTCACAGTTGCGCCGGAATGGTAAAGCGGGCGCAGGAATAATCGCCCTCAATGGAAAATTGAAGCCCGCTTTCTGCCCCGTAGCATTTGACCAGCCGGTCATTGACATTGCGCAGCCCGTAGCTGGTCGGCTTTGCATCCTCCGGCAGCTGCAGCGCCTGTTTCACCTTTTCCAGATCCATTTTGTTGCCGTTATTCAGCACCGAAAACTCAATGTTGTTTTCCTTCTTTTTTACGCGAAGCATCAACTTTCCGGTCTGACCGGATTCATCAAAGCCGTGCTGCAGAGCGTTTTCTACCAAGGGCTGCAGCAGCAGCTTGATGACCTGATAGTCCAGCACCTCGGGGTCAATTTCATAGGACGTGCTAAACGAGTTGGAAAACCGCTTTTGCTGAATGTTCAGATAGCAGCGGATCTGGGTCAGTTCTTCCGACACCTTCAATTGGTTGACACCGTTATTGAGCGAGTAGCGCAGCATCTGCGAAAGATCCGTGACCATTTCCTCAATATCATCGGCGCCGTATTTGACCGCCATCCAGTTGATGGAATCCAGTGTATTGTACAAAAAATGCGGGTTGATTTGCGCCTGCAGGGTGCGAAGCTCTGCTTCTTTTTCGCGCACCTTGGCGCCGTAGACTTCTTCGGTCAGCCTTTCGCGCATTTCCAGCATATTTTTAAAGTTGCTGTACAAGATGGCAACCTCATCGTGTCCTTTGTAGACAGGCACATCCACCTTGAAATCCCCGGCGCCGACCTTTTTCATAATGTTGGCAAGCGCCAGTATGGGGGTAGAGATATGGTATGTCAGCAGCAGCGCCGCTAATACCGAGATCGTCAGCGACGTCAGAGCAAGCAGCAGAATGGTTTTGCGCTGTGCCGTAATTTCCTTCAGCGCGTCAAAATCCCTTGCCTCACCGACAATGCGGAACCCGTTGACCGAAAGCCTGCGCATCACAAAAGCAGAACGCCCGGATGCGCTGCCAGCAATCGTTACCGTTTCACCGACATTTTCCGGAATGGAAACGCCGGTTTCATAGGGGAAAAGCAGGTTGCCCTTGGCATCCAGCAGATACACCACCGTATTGTTTCCCAGCCGGATGGAGTTCAGTGTGTAGCGCAGATAATCACTGTTGACATACACGCTGACAATGCCCAGCGGCTGCTCCCAGTTCTGTTCATCGTAAATCAGGTGGGAAACCCGCACGCTGGAGCCGTATTCTGTATAGTGGTAATCCCATACAAATTGCCCCTGCGCGTGCAGCACCGCCTGCAGCCATTCCTCGGAAATGTTTTTGGTATTGCCTGCGCCAAACAGCTGATGTTCTGCATCCAAGCCATAGATTTCCACATTGAAGGTCGGGAAAAATCTCATCAGATTTTCGCTGGATTGTCTTGCTGTTTGGATCTTCTGTTCCTCGTCCTGCCGCAGGGCGCTCTGCACGGAGGTGTTGGCGCAAAGCTCCAGCGTCAGATTGCGCGCATCCCGGAAAACCGATGCCAACTCCGCCGCGCCGGTGTCCATTGAGGTATAAAAGGAATTGTAGACTTCTTCCTCCACGATTTTTTGCGTACTGGTAAGGTTGCACCAGACAAAAACCGCGGTAAGAAATACCAAAATGGTACTGTTCCATACGACAAGCCGCCGAAAAAGCATCGTTTCCCCTGCTTTCCTGTAGACCAAACGATTTTCCTGCCGTTATACGGCAGGAAAATCGTTTGTATTGCATTATTCTTGGCAGCGTGCCTGTTCAAACTCATCGCGGGCTTTGCGCAGCAGCTCCGGCTGCAGGCAAAGTTCCCGCCCAAAGCAGGCCATGATCTGTGCCGCCTTGCTCATACCTGTGCGCCCCAGTTCCGCCCCGGAGCAGGCCGTCACCGACCAATGATGCCCGGGGATGCCCCGCGCCTGACAGACGGTATTCAGTGTCACCGTCGGGGTGCGCCAGCTTACGGCAGATACATCCGTGGAACCGGGTACATACCGGGGGCTACCGCCCAGCGGGCGGAGCGTTTCCTCCAGGGCAGGACCCGGCAGCCCCAATTCCTTTTGGATGGCTGCGGCAAAGTCCTTGTCCTGCTGCGTAAAGCGCGGCGCACCGCAGATTTCCAGCTGGCGATGCATCGCTTCCATCAAGGTGCGGTTCAAAAGCGTTTCCGGCGAGCGGGTCAGCTCCTCGGTTTCCATGCGTGTTTCGGTGGCGTGGGCTGCGCCCTCTGCCGCCAAAATCACGCGGCGGTCTGCATCCAGCATGGTTTTTCTGGACGCTGCACGAATATAATACCATAATTCTGCGTAATTTGGAACTATATTCGGTTTATCCCCCGCGTGGGTGTACACATAATGCATCCGCACATCGGTCGGCACATGCTCCCGCAGGTAATTTACAGCAACGTTTGTCAGTTCTGCCGCGTCCAGCGCGCTGCGCCCCATTTCCGGGCTGGCAGCCGCGTGGGCACTTTTGCCGTAGAACCGAAAAACACGGGACGTCATCGCCTGAAAAACTTCCTCACTGACTTGGTTCTTGTCCGTCGGATGCCACGAGATTGCCGCATCGTCCCTGTCAAAGCAGTGGGCGTTTGCCATAACGATTTTTCCCCGGCAGATTTCCTCCTCCGGGCAGCCGTAAACCACGACCTGCCCGGGCAGGTTTTCCTGCTCCAGCGCATAAGCCAGCGCACAGGCCGCCGCCGCAATACCGGCACCCAGCAGGTTATGCCCACAGCCATGCCCGTTTCCGGGAACAGGATCGCAGTGCGCGACCGGGTTCTGCCCCAGATTCGGCAGTGCGTCATACTCTGCCAAAAAGGCGATGCGCGGTTCGCCCTTGCCCTTTTCGGCGGTAAATGCGGTGGGCAAGCCGGCGGTGTTTTTGCTTACCGAAAATCCGTTTTTCTGCAAAAAGTTTTCAAGGGCCGCAGCGCTTTGGGTTTCCTCCCCCGCTGTTTCGGGGTGGGTAAAAATGGTATCGGCAAGCCTGTCGATCTCAGCCTTATTTTGCTGCAGCCACTCTGTGATCCAATCGGTCATCGAATATCACCCGGCTTTCCTTTACGGCTGGTTGAAGTCCAGATCCTTCAGCGCCAAAATTGCCTCGGTATAGCCGCTGCCGAACCGGCGGGTCAAATCAAACAGGGCGGCATCCGCAATATCATTGCCTGCGGTTTCTCCCAGCTGCTCGCACAGAACGCGGCGGCAGGTGACCCACAGATGCGCCGTGTGGTAATTGAAGCCCTTTTGTGCCGAGGTACCGATGCGCTGGCGAATCTCTGCCAGCTTTTCGCGCAGCTCCGGGGTCATAACAAAGCCGTAGCCAAACTCACAGACGGCGTCGCCGGCGCTCATCAGGGAATTCACGCCCAGGCCAAAGTCGGGGTCATAGCCGTGGGCAATGCATTTGTCTACATTCTGGCAGTATGCCTTGCCGTACTCCATCAGGTTGTGCTTGTTCCAGCAGCGGCACCACTCGCATTTTGTGACATGGGTCGTATACAGCTCGATTTCGGGAGCCTCGCCCACTTCCATCTGACCGGGCTTGGGACTCCACTCGCCGTAGGCAAGATAGGTAAAGGAATTCACCTCGTCGCCATGCTCCAGCGCATGGGCGCGCATCCGGCGTCCTCTCTCCAAGCCATACTGCGCAGTTGCTTCCGTCATAGCGGTGCGTCCGGCTTCACCCGCCTGCTCCACCGCTTCTTTTTCTAACAGCGCGTACAGCACCGCGTGCTGTTCAATATCGCAGACGCTTTCTTCCTTCTTTTTTGCCAGCTGGCTCAGGTGGTCAAACACGTCCTGCGACATCTGCACAAAGCCATCCTCCAGCGCTTCTGCCCACTGTGCATCGGGTGTCCAGTCCGGGTACTTGGCAAAATGGCTGCATACCGAGTCCTGCCAGTTCTGGGTGTAGGAAATGCAGGCGCGCTCCAGTACACCGCCGCGGGTGGCATGATGTCTGGTCGCGCGCCGCAGCTCCTCACGGGGCATCAGCTGCACCTTGCGCAGGTTCAGGTCATAGTTCATACGCTGGATGGTTTCTGCCTTGTCGGCGTCAAAGCCCTTTTCCAGCATAAATTTCAGCGTGCCGCGGTGGGCATGGTAGGTCACTTTCTTTACTGCCTCCAGCATGGCGGGCGGGACTGCCTGCACGCTGCTTTCCACCGGCTGCGGCGGCTGATAGCCCAGCTTTTCCATCAGGTAGGCGCGCGCCGCTTCTGCCAGCGCGGAGGCACTTTCGCGGTATGCCTCGGGCAATGCCGTCTGCATATCCAGGAAAATTTCCGACAGCATCTGGTTCGAGCAGGAAACCGCCAGCGCAACCTGCACCTCTGCCGGGGTCAGGAACACCACCTGCCCCAAGGGCTGCCAGAACCGTCGGATAAAGTCCAGCTCCTCCGGCTGCCAGGTGTGGCTTTCGGGCAGGGTGACCATGGTAAACCCGGCTTCCGCACAGGTGCGCCCGCAAATTTCGGAAATCATATTCGGCAGGATGTTCACGACCTTGCAGTCGTGCCCCAGCTGCTCCTGATAGTATTTGCCCTCCGGCTTCGGCGGGAAGGCGAACAGCATCGGCAGCTCCTTGCCGGCCGCGCGGCACTCTGCAAAATAGGGTACCAGCACGCTTTCGGTAAGCGGGGCAGCCAGGCTCGGCGGCGGGGCAAACAGAATGATATCCGGCTCCATCCGGCGCAGCGCCCCGGCATTGTCGTTCAGGATAACGGGGATACCGGTTGCCTTTGCCTTAGTCTGCACAGCCTGCGGCTCGGCGGTAACGCCCAGCATCTGCTCTGCCTTTTTGTCGCCCAGCAGCTTTGAGTAGCACGGGGCAATGTATTCCATCAGGTAGCCCATACCGATGATAACAAAACGAAGATTCTGATCCTGTTTCATTGTAGATTCTCCTTTACATTCCAAGGTAGACACGTTTTACATCCTCACTGTTCAGCAGCTCCTGCCCGGTACCCGAAAGGCTGATGCGCCCCAACTCGATGGCGTAGGCGTAATCGGAGATCTGCAGAGCGATGGATGCGTTCTGCTCAATCAAAAGCACGGTCGTTCCGGCTTTTCTGACCTTCTCGATCATATTGAAAATTTCTTCCACAATAATCGGCGCCAGACCCAGACTGGGTTCGTCCAGCATCAGCAGCTTCGGGTTGGACATAAGCCCGCGGGAAATGGCAAGCATCTGCTGCTCGCCGCCGGACATGGTGCCTGCCATCTGAGAGGAGCGCTCCTTCAGGCGCGGGAACAGCTCAAACTGCTGCTCAATGCGGTTCTGCAGCTCTGCGCGGGGCAGTTTTTTGCAGGGGATCGCACCCGCCACCAGGTTTTCGTACACCGAAAGCTCCGGGAAAACGTGCCGTCCTTCCGGCACATGGCATACGCCCATCTGCACGATCGAGTTGGGACGGCAGTCGGTAATGTCCATATCATCCAGCAAAATCTGCCCCTCGGCGGCATCCACCAAACCGGAGATCGCCATCAGCGTCGTGGGCTTTCCGGCGCCGTTGGCACCGATCAGGGAAACGATGCTGTTGTCCGGCACCTCAAACGAGATACCGTTCAATGCCGAAATGTGTCCGTAATTCACCTTGAGATTTTTCACCTTCAGCATAAATTACCCCTCCGTTCCGCCAAGTCCGGCGCGTTTTCCGAAATAGGCTTCCTGCACCTGCTTGTTGTTCTGAATTTCCTGCGCATTGCCCTCGCAAAGCTTCTGACCGTGGTTCAGCACCATAATGTGGTCGCAAACGTTCATAATGAATTTCAGGTCATGCTCAATGACGACCACCGTTAGCCCCTCTGCGTTCAGTTTTTTTACAAACAAAAGCAGCTCGTGGGTTTCGTTCGGGTTCATACCGGCTGCGGGTTCGTCCAACAGCAGAATTTTGGGGGAAATTGCCAGCGCACGGGCAATTTCCACCTTGCGCTGGATGCCGTAGGGCAGGTTTTTTGCCAGCGTGTCCTTGTATTGCCCCAGCTCCAGACGCTCCAGCAGCGCCGCGCCTTTTTCGTAGATTTCTTTTTCGGTGTTTTTCTGGCGTGCGTTGCCCAAAACGGCATCCAGCATATTGGTGTTGGTGTGGATGTGGAAGCCGACCGCAACGTTTTCCAGCACGGTCGTGTTCTGGAAAAGCTGGATGTTCTGGAATGTTCTGGCGATGCCCGTCTTCGCCGCCATATGGGGGCGGTAGCCGGTTATGTTTTTTCCGTCAAACCAGATCTCGCCCTCCGTGGCGGGGATAGTCCCGGCGCAGAGGTTAAAAAAGGTCGTCTTACCGGCACCGTTCGGTCCGATAATGCCAAAAACCTGCCCCTGCTGCACTTCCATATCGACATGGTTTACCGCCTTCAGACCGCCAAAATATTTGCAAAGCCCGACTGTCTTTAACAGCGCCATAAATCAGCCCTCCTTTTCCGTTTCCGGCTGTACCGGTTTGGGATGTGCGGTACGCCGCCGCGCACGACCTTTTTTGGAGCCGCCGCTGACCAGCACGCTGTCGCTGCTGCCGGCAATGCCCTGCGGGCGCAGCCACATCATACCGATGATGATCAGCGCATATACGACCATACGGTATTCCGACAGGAAGCGGAAAGCCTCGGTAACGATGTTGATCAGCAGCGCGCCCACCAACGGACCGGCGATGGTACCCATACCGCCGATGATCGCCATGGACAGAATGTTGAAGCTTTCATCCGTAACAAACATCGAGGAGTCCACAAAGTGGTAATAGGTTGCCATAAAGGCACCGGCACAGCCTTCCCAGAAAGTGGCGTACATAATGTTCATCGTCTTGTACTGCGCCGTATTGATACCGATGGATGCTGCCGCTGCGCCGTTTTCGCGGATGGAGATCCACGCACGCCCGGTGCGGGATTTCAGAATGCGGCTGGTGCAGAAAACCATAATGACCAAAACGGCGAAGATAATATAGTAATACCCGCGCGAGGACTGCAAGGAGAGGCCGAAAATTTTCGGACCGGGAATTGCCTTGATGCCCATAGGTCCGCCTGTTACCGAGGTCCAGTTCAGGCAGATAATACGCACGATTTCCGAAAAGCCCAAGGTGACAAAGCCCAGATAAATGCCGGACAGCTTGCCGATGGGAAAGGAAACCAGCATTCCGAACAGGGCGGTCATCACCCCGGCACCCAGCATGGCAAGAAAGAACGGAACATTGGCGCGCGCCATCAGGATGGCTGCCGTATACGCGCCCACGCACAAAAAGCCGGCATGACCGATAGCAAACTGACCGCTGTAGCCGTTGATGACGTTGACCGAGCTTGCCAGCAGCATATACAGAAGAATCTTTGTGCAGATACCCAGCACATAGCTGTTATCCACCACAATGGGCAGAAGAATTGCCGCCAGCAGCAAAAGCGGTATCAGTTTGCGGCTGTTTTTGTGGAAAAAGCCGCGGATGAATTGACATTTTTCTTTCATTTTGCTTTCCTCCCAATCTTAATGCGAAGTCCCTTCGGGAAAAAGATCAGAACGATAATCAGGAATACAAACGCGATCATGTCCCGCAAGCTGGACGAGAACAGCGCAATGCCGTAGTTTTCAAAAATACCAATCAGCAAGCCGCCGATGGCAGAGGCCTGTATATCGACAAGACCGCCCAATACGGAGGAGCTGAACGCCTTCATGGTCGCCATACCGCCCATGGAAGCCGAAAGTGAGCCGTAATACAGCGCATACAGCATACCTGCCACGCCGCCGATGCCGCAGCCCAGCACGTTGCCCATCAGCGTTGCGCCGCTGACATCAATGCCGACCATAGCCGCTGCCTTGCGGTCTTGGCTGACTGCACGCAGGATGACGCCCTGCTTGGTTTTGTTCAGGAAAATCGAGAGCAGGATGCACAGCACGGTCACAACCACCATAACAGTGCATTGCACATAGGTGATACGATAATTCCCGATTTGAATGCCGCCCAAGGGGATGACCTCCGGCATGGCTTTTGTTTCGCTGCCGAAAAGAATCTGCACGGTGTTTTTGATCAGCATACTCATACCGATGGTGCAGATCAGCGGAATGTAGCGCGCGGACTCAAAAAATTTCTCATAGCAGATTTTGTGGATCACAATGCCGATCAGACCCGATGCGGCAAAGCTGAAAAGAATCGTCAAAAGAATATTTCCGCCGGTCAGGGTTGCGGTAAACAGCGCGGCAAACGCGCCGATCATAATCACCTCACCAAAGGTGAAGGACACCAATCCCACCACACCCACAATGATGGTGTAGCCAATGGCAAACAGCGCATAAATTGCGCCCTGGCAGATGCCATTGATAAGTTGTTCTATCAGATAGGTCATTTTTTATCCTCCTGCTGAAAAAAGGATAGAAAATACCCGTGCCTTTTCGCTTCATGGGTCAAGGCACGGGTACGATCAGCTCCTTTAAGGCAGTACCACGCAATCACAGGGGCGCAGGCGTTTCGCCGTCAGCCGCAAATTGTACAAGGTACCTTAGTCGTGAACCATCATGTAATCGGATACGGAGGTCAGTACGCCGTCCTGATACTGAACGACCTTATAGCCGCGGTACACAGCACCGTCCTCGGTAAACTCAAAGGGACCCATCAGACCGTCAAAGCCCTTATAGTTCTGAACGGCGTCCTTCAAGGTTTCGCGGTTCAGGTTGTCGCCGCACTGGATCGCGGCATCGCATACCAGCATAACCGTGTCATAGGTGCTGATGCTGTGGAAGGACGGGGGCATATTGGCACGCTTGGTAAACTCCTCGTTAAACTCCTTCGTTTCGGGGGTGTTGTCACTGGCAACAAAGGCAATGTTGGAGTAGATGTCGTTCACGTCATCGCCCAGCAGCTCCACCAGCTGGTCGGTCAGGGCAGAGCCGGAGATCGCAACGGGAACATCCCAGCCTACCTGACGAATCTGCTTGACGCAGTTTGCTACTTCGTTGTAGCTGCCCACAATGGCAACGGCTTCCGGCTCGGTCTGGCGCATCTTGGAAACGATGGCGGTAAAGTCCTTCTCGCCGGAGGCAACTGCCTCGGTGTCGGTGATCACAACGCCGTCCGCCTCAGCTTCCTGCGTCATATAGCTCAGCATATTCAGACCGTAGTCGTTGTTGGTGTAGACGATCGCCACCGATTTGGCGCCCATCTTTTCGTTGATGACGCGGTTCATCAAAAAGCCGCCGTCATTTTCCTGTACGCCGGTGGTCGCAAAGTTGTAAGGACCTACGCGGGGGAAGTCGATCAGACCGGCGGAGGGGGAAATCTGCACGGTCTTGTTTTCTTCATAAATGGGGGCGGTTGCCATGCAGCAGGTGCTGGAGAAATCGCCGATGGTGGCAAGGATGGTCTTGTCCTGGCAAATCAGGCGGGCAACCTCCGCTGCTTCCTTGGCATCATTCTTGGAGTCAAAGCTCTTCAAGACGACCTGCTTGCCGTTGATGCCGCCGGCCTCGTTGATTTTGTCGGCTGCCATCTGCGCACCGACGTTAAAGTGGATACCGTATTCTGCGCTGTCACCCGTAACAGGGCTGACGACCGCCAAGGTAACGGTATCCTGCGCACCGCTTGTTGCTGCATTTGCCGAATTGCTGTTTGCACCGCAGCCAACCAGCGCACCGGCACAAAGCGCAGCCGCCAACAGGGCACTAAGTTGTTTTTTCATGGTTTTGCATCTCCTTTAAATTTTGAATTGTTGTGCTAAAACCGTTGGCGCCTTGCGGTTTTCTATGCACTTGCTATAGCTTTATTATATGCTTGGCGATATCTTTTGTGAATATAGACAAATCTCACTTTATAAGCACAAATTACAGTTTTGCCACGCTCTTTGATGCTGACAGGCGAAAAATCATAAAAGCATCCTATTTTTATGCCCACCTTATCAACGCACAGAAGCGGACGGCGTATCATCTGGGATATGATCTACGGCACTATTACGCCCAGCACCATGCGTTTATCAAACATTTCAACCTTCCAGCACATTTTCAGTTTGATGTTGCCGCTGGATAAACTTATGTTCTTATAACCCTAAAACCCGTAATGAACGGCGCGTTATGCCTGTCC
>ENA-OROK01003014-OROK01003014.1-human-gut-metagenome-genome-assembly--contig:-NODE-3014-length-13712-cov-4.120671_pt1 | contig 13712 bp, 6 predicted proteins | sample MGYA00242127_ERZ509046 | MGnify/ENA primary metagenome ERZ509046 (study PRJEB26280, sample SAMEA2338728) | human gut metagenome | biome: human gut; feature: human-associated habitat; material: faeces... | reverse complement strand
CACGCCCGCCAGCACCTCGGGCGAGGCGTGCTCGGCCTCGGTCCGGGATTTGCGCGCCCCGAGCAGCATCCGTCCGATGCAGGTGGTTTCGAAATTGTAGTACATCCCTGTGTCGGGTGCGATGAAGAACTCCGCGCACGAGTCGGTCCACACCTCGCCGTTGTCCTCCGTGACGAGCGCCGCCGTGTAGCGTTCGGCGACGTCGAAGCGCAGCATCAGCCAGTCGCCCGTATGGAACATCCGGAAGCTGACTTCCGGGGCGTAGGGAAATTCCGCGGGCCAGTTGCAGCACGCCACCGGCAGCGGCTCGATTCCGGCGAATGCCTCGTCCACGGCGGCCCGGTCGTCGGGCGCGATGCCTGCTATCTTGCGAATTTCCATTCCTTATTTGTATTTGGCGACGGTTTCCCGTACGATTTCGTACATCGTGCCGTACTGCTCTTCCATGCTTTGCAGCAGTTTGTACTGGGCGCGGGTGCGCACGAGGTTGTGCTCGAGGTATTTCGTTTTGTAATAGGTGTCGCCTTCGATGTAGTCCATCAAAAAACGCAGCACCTGCTCGAAGGTGATGTAACGGGCCGAGAATGCCAGGTGGTCGATTTCGGCCTGGTTGAGCTGTCCGGCCCGCTGCGACAGATAGCCTTCGGTATAGGCGCGGAACATTTCGAGGGACATGCCCACGCGCGAAAGGTCGCGGTCGTCCTCGTCGCCCGTGTTGGCGTAGGAGCGGATGGCGTCGCCGAAATCGTTGAGCGACGTGGAGTTCATCACCGTGTCGAGGTCGATGGCGCACAGCACCTCGCCCTGCTTGTTGAAGAGGATGTTGTTGATTTTCGTGTCGTTGTGGGTCACGCGCGTGGGGATCGTGCCGTCCTCGACCTTCGACCAGAACGAGAGCATCTCGTCGCGGCGCGATTCGATCCAGCCGATCTCCTCCGCAAGGTCTTTCACGCGGCCTGCGGCGTCGCGGCGCAGCGCCTCGTCCCACTGCACGAAGCGGTGGCGGATGTTGTGGAAGCCCTTGATCGTCTCGGCCAGCGGCTCGGTGAAGTCCGCCAGCTGGGCCTGGAACTTGCCGATGCCCTCGCCGCCCTTGCGGGCCAGTTCCGGGGAGTCGGCCTTGTTGTAGGCGATCGTGTCGCTGATGAAAACCGAAACGGCCCAATATTCGCCCTGTGCGTCCACGTGATAGAGCTTTCCGTCGCGGGTCGCAACCACGGTCATCGCCTCGCGTCTGGGGTCGCCCCCGGCGGCTGCGACACGGTGGCGGATATGGTCCGTCACTTTGCGGATGTTCTCCATCATGGCCGGAACGTCGGGAAAGATGCTCTTGTTTTTGCGCTGGAGGATGTAATCCGGCGCATCGCCCGCCATGCGGACGATGAACGTGTCGTTGATGAATCCCTCGCCCAGCGAGTCGATTGCCGTGATAGCGCCTTCCAGCGCGAATTGCGACGCTATTTCCTGTAATTCAGCCTTCATACGATGAGGTTGTTTCGGTTTTGGTTGTTAAAGGTTAAGTTTCACCTCCAAAGTTACTGGAAAAAACGCAGAAATGCAACCGGATATTATGAAAAAGCCCGCCTTTCTTGCTGAAGGGCGGGCTTGCGAAAACTTTCGGATGGGTTATTCGATCGGGTCGATCACCGTGAACGTCACCTCGTAGGGAGCGGGCGCCGACTGTCCCTGGTAGTTGCCGCCGGCGACGATGAAGGTCACCGTGTAGGTCCCCGGCTCGGTGTAGGTGTACGAGTAGCTCGGCAGGTCGTCGGTCACGCCCTTGATGTTCAGGCCCGTGTCGGGCGAGATCGTGTTGAGCGCGACGGGCTGCATGAAGGCCCACTGGTCGATCTCGGGGAAAGCCCCGGCGCTGAAGCCCTGGAAGACGATATTGGCAGTGTTGTTCGCTCCCGGCCGGCCCTGGAATTTCAGGTTGCCGTTGCCCGATACATTATGGATATAGGGGTTGTCGGCGTGCTGCGAAGCCAGCGAGAAGGGGACGAACTCCATGTCCGGGTAGTTGTAGACCTGCGTGTCGTGGCCCTTGAACTTGACCGTGATCTTCGGATTGATCCGATAGGTGCGCATCGTAGTCTTGGGGTCCGGATAGAAAAGGTGCATGCCCCACGAAAAACGGTCGGCGAACCGGGTGATGTCGTAGGTGCGGGTTTCGAACTTGTTCGCGTTGTTCGGCGTGAACTCCAGTTTGGTCCAGTCGGCGCAGTCGTTCGCCGCGATGGCTTCGACCACGGGGCGGTCGGTGGCGGCGTCGCTGCCGTTCAGCCCCGCGAATTTGTTGCCCGCAAACAGGTCGAGGTTGTTCAGCGTGCCGTACTGCTGGCTGATCTCGATCTCCAGTTCGCACGACTCGATGTCGGCGATGTCGACCTTCGTGCGGTTGCGGTGCTTGTACTCGTGTCCCGTGTCGCCCGTCCAGACGGTGATGAAGTCGGCGTTGCCGCTGAAGTTGAAGACCACCGGGTCGCCCGTGCGGTAGGTGTTCGTCGGCGCCAGCCGCACCGAGAACTCCAGCGGCTCGTAGATCTCTTCGTGTTCGCACGAGGCTGCCGCGGTTGCGAGGGCCAGCGTCGCCGCGAGGTATGTGATTCGTTTCGTATTCATCGTATGCTCTGCAATTAAGCGTTTTACCATAAGGGGTTCTGTCGGAGCGCGTGGTTCACCGCCAGCTCCTTGGTCGGAATCGGGAGGTAGATGTGGCGTGCCGTCACGTTGGCGTAGTTCGCCGACGCATAGTTCGTATAGCTGACGTTGCGGTACTTGTTCTCCGTCGGCTGGTTGGTCCCGGCGTTGTGCATCTTCTCGACGAACGTGCCCCAGCGGATCAGGTCCCACTTGCGAAGCCCCTCGAAAGCCAGTTCGCGTCCGCGCTCGTTGCGCACCAGGTCGCGGAACGAACGGTAGTCGCCCAGCAGGCTCTCGTCGGTCTTGACGCCCGCGCGTTTGCGGATTTCCCGGATGGCATCCTTGGCCTGGTCGTCCGGCGCCCCGGCGTATTCGTTGATCGCCTCGGCGTACATCAGCAGCACGTCGGCGTAGCGAAGGATCGGGAAGTTGATCGTCGTGTAGAGGCTCTTGGCCGACATCTGTTTCTCGTAGACCGTCTCGCGGCGCCATTTGCCGGCGTTGCGGACGGCGCACATCACCGTCGGGTCGTAAACCAGATCGGCGGGGTCGAACGCGTCCTCGATCGTCTGGTCCAGCCCCTCGATGTCGGGCATGGCGAAATTGTTGTTGTAGACCCACGGCGTCTTGAACATGCTCTGCGTCTGTTGCAAGTAGCGCGTCACGGTCTCGCCCGCCTTGTTCTTGTACGAGATTTTCTGGTTGTTCATTCCGCGGTAGTTGTAGCCCGGCAGGTTCCACGTCAGCCGCTTGTCGATGACCGTGGCGCTGGCCGTTTCGTCTGCCGTGCGGTCGTTCTCCCAGTAGAGCTGCCAGAGGGTGTAGGAGCCGTTGTAGTAGCCGTAGGAGTAGTTGCAGGCCCACTCCGAGTAGTTGGTCGTTCCCGACTGCGACCGCAGACCGATCAGGTCGCCGATGCGGCCGTTCGTCCAGTCGGTCGCGCTGGTGCGGTCGCCGAGGAATTCGGCCTCCCACATTGATTCGTGGAACTGCGTGTCGTACTGGTCGCGGATCATGTTGATGAAGATCTCCTCGTAGCTCTCGTTCAGGTCGTGCTTGTGCGAGGCGATCACCTCGTTGGCCCAGTAGGCGGCGCGGCGGTACATCTCCTTTTTATCCAGTCCGTCGATCTGCTTGACGCTCTCGCCGGCCATGAAGAGATAGACGCGGGCCAGAATGCCCTGGGCGACGGTCTGGCTGACGCGCGAGGGGGTGTTGTCGATGGGCTCGTAGAGGTCGGGAATCGTGGCTTCGATCTCGTCGGCGCACCATTTGAGCACCTGCTCCTGCGGCGTTGCGGCCATCTGCACGTCGTTGGGGTTGGGCGAGGTGGTCGCCTTGACGCGCAGGGGCACATCGCCCCACGCCTGCGCCAGCAGGAAGTGGTAGTAGGCGCGCAGGAACCGCGCTTCGGCGATGTAAAGCCCGATGTCCACCGAAAGTTTCCCGGGGTCGATCTCCGTCTTTTCGACGGCCTCGATGTAGCGGTTGGCGTTCTTGATGCCTTCGTAGAGCTTCGACCAGGTGTCGTAGATCGCCGCCGTGCCGGCGCTGTGGTTGTAGCGGTCGGGACGCGATTCGCTGTTGTTGTAGTTGTTGAAGTAGCAGAGGTCGTCGGCGTTGGCGATTTGCAGCGAGTAGTAGTTGCCGTAGAGCGCTTCGCTGTTCAGCGCGCCGTAGACGCCCGCCAGACCGTAGATCAGCTTTTGTTCGCTGTTGTAGTAGCCGTCGTCGGGGATGATCTGCGGATCGGTGTCGAGGAAGCTGCACGCCGGAAGGGCGGCGGTGAGCAGCGCCAGCGTTCCCAGTTTCAATATACTTTTGATTTTCATGGCGTAATGTTGCGTTTAAACCGTTAGAATGTGAGGTTTACGCCGGCCGTGAAGCCGAATGCGCGGGGATATGCCGACCAGTCGAATCCGGGCGTCAGCACCGAGTTGCGGGTCGATACCTCGGGGTCGGGACCGCTGTAACCCGTCAGGGTCCAGATGTTGTCGGCCGAGACGTAGACGCGCATCTGGCTGATGCCCGCCTTGCGCAGCGAACGGCTCGGCAGCGTGTAGCCCAGCGAGACGTTCTTCAGCCGCAGGAACGAACCGTCCTCGATCACGCGCGACGAGTACTCCTCGCGGCCGACGGCGTTCACGCGCGGAATGTTCGACGCGGGATTCTCCGGCGACCAGCGGTCGGCGTAGGAGGCCAGCTGGTTGGTCTGGCTCCTCCATCCCGATTCGAAGACCAGCCGGTTGGCGTTCAGCACGTCGTTGCCGTAGCTCCACGCGAAGAAGATGTTCAGGTCGAAATTCTTCCAGTTGAAGTTGTTGCCGAAGCCGCCCGTGTTGAGGGGCTGTCCGCAGCCGATGATCGTGCGGTCGTAGTCGTCGATGACGCCGTCGCCGTTCATGTCGCGGTATTTCATGTCGCCCGGCTGCATCGCGTTGCCCTTGAACGAGGGAACGCCGCTGACGAGGTTGCCCTTGTCGTCGAAATCCTCGGCCTTGTAGGTCCCGTCGTAGATGAAGCCGTACATCATGCCCGTGGGCTTGCCCACCTGCGAGATGTAGGGGAACTGCGAGTTGAAGCGCGTCTCCCACGATACGGAACTCTGGAGCGTGTTCTGTCCGTCGACCAGCCCGAGAATCCGGTTGCGGTTGAAGGCGATGTTGAACGACGTGGACCACTGGAACTGACGGGTCTTGACGTTCACCGTTTCGAGCGTCAGCTCGAAGCCGCGGTTGCGGATCTTGCCGATGTTGAGCATCCCCTGCTCGAAGCCCGACGAGGCGGGCAGCAGGGCGTAGAGCAGCAGGTCGCGCGTCACCTTGTCGTACCAGTCGGCCGTCACCTTGATGCGGTCCTCGAAGAACCCGAGGTCGAGACCCGCGTTCCACTGCTCGGTGGTCTCCCACTTGAGCCGCTCGTTGGCCATGTTCGAGACGTAGTAGCCCGGCACGCGCTCGCCGCCGAACACATAGTCGAGCGAGTTGCCCGAACCCGGGTTGACGGTGATCTGCGAATAGAAGTCGTAAGGGGTCTGCGTGCGGTTGTTGCCCGTCAGGCCCCACGAGAGGCGCAACTTGCCGTTGCTCATCCACTCGCTCTTCTTCAGCAGATTCTCGCGGTTGAAGTTCCACGAAAGGCCGGCCGAGGGGAAGTAGCCCCAGCGGTTGTCGGAGGGGAATTTCGACGAGCCGTCGGCGCGGAATGAGAAGGTCAGGTAGTATTTGTAGCGGAAATTGTAGTTGGCGCGCAGGAAGGCCGACATCATCCGCCAGTCGTAGTAGTTGCTCTGGACCTTCTGGTAGTTGCCCGTGTGGATGCCCGCGATGCCCAGCTCCTCGGAGGTGATCTGCGTCGACGCAACGCCGTCGTAGGTGTTCTTCTGCCCCTGGAGCGAGAGTCCCGCCATCAGGTCGAGGTTGTGGCTGCGCCCCAGGCGCTTCTTGTAGTTGAGCGTGTTTTCGTTCGACCAGCTCGTCTGGTCGGTCCAGTAGATGGCGCCGTTGACGCCCTTGCCGCTGGGCGAGCCGGCGTAGCCCGTGTAGGTCTCGCTGCCGTTGAACTCCTCGCGGCGGCGTTTGTTCAGGACGTAGCCGCCCGTGGTCTTGAACGTCAGGTCGGGGGTGATCTTCCACGTCAGCGCCAGGTTGGCGTTGAGGTAGTCCACCAGCGTCTTGCGGTATTCGTTCTTGGCGGTCTTCACCGGGTTGAAGCGGTAGTCGTTCGATCCGTCTACGGCTTCGTCGAGCATCGAGTCGAGGATGTCCTGCCCGGGAGGCGTTACGGGGCGGTAGCCCCAGACCGAGTACATCAGCCAGCCCGACGACGACGAGGTGGTCTGCGCCGTGGTGGGGGTCACGCCGTTGGTCGCCGTGCGCGAATAGTTGGCGTTGGCGTTCAGCGTGAGTTTTTTCGAGATGGGCAGCGTGAAGTTGGCCTTGCCCTGGTAGCGCTGGAAGTTCGAACGGATGATGATGCCGTCCTGGTCGAGCGCCGAGAAGCCCACGTTGTAGCGCAGCCCCTCCTTGTTGCCGCCCGAGAGCGAGACGTTGTAGTTCTGCTGGAAAGCCGTGCGGTAGAGCTGGTCCTGCCAGTCGATGCCCGGGATGTGGCGGTAGTCGTCGAGCGTCAGTCCCTCGCTGAAATAGCTCTTGTTCATCGTCTCCTCGCTGATCAGTTCGCTCTGAAGCCGGACGAATTCGTAGGAGTCCATCAGGTCGGCCTTGTTGGCGATCTTGTTCAGGGAGAACGAGGCGCTGAAGTTCACCGTGGGCTTGCCCTCGTTGCCGCGTTTGGTGTTGATCACGATGACGCCGTTGGCTCCGCGCGCTCCGTAGATGGCGGTCGCCGAAGCGTCTTTCAGCACGTCGATCGACTCGATGTCGGCGGGGTTGATCGACGCGGCGAACGACCCTTCGGACGGGAATCCGTCGATGATGTAGAGCGGGGCGTTGCTCTGCGTGAGCGAGTTGTTTCCGCGGATGGTGATATTGGCTTCGGCGCCCAGCGAGCCGTCGCCCGTGGTGACGACCACGCCGGCGATGCGTCCGCCCAGCGCCTGGTCGAAGTTGGTGACGTTGGCCTTCATCATCGTTCCCAGGTCGGCCTTGGCCACCGAGCCGGTGAGGTCGCGCCGCGTGGTGGTTCCGTAGCCGATGTTGACGATCTCGACGGCGCCGATCTGCGACGCCTCTTCGGTCATCTTGACGTTGATCGCCGTGCGTTTGCCGACATACTCCTCGACGGTCGTGTAGCCCAGATAGGAGAAGACCAGCGTCTGGTCCTCCCGGGCCTTGATCGAGTAGCTGCCGTTGGCGCCCGTGGCCGTTCCCGACTGCGTCCCCTTGATCAGGACGGTTACGCCCACCAGCGGTGCACCGTTGGCGTCAACCACGCGTCCGTCCACGGCGTTCTGCGCAAAGGCGTCCCCCCCCCGGAGTACCGATAGGGTCACCAGCGCTGCCGCGGCCATGCGTTTAAGTGCTTTTTTCATAAATAAATCAGGTTGTGGGTGAAAATGGTTATTTCTTCTTGAGCCGGAACTCCACGGGCTGTCCGTGGCGGCAGGTTATCTTCAGCAGCGTTCCGGTGTCGTGGGAAACGGCCTCCACGCCGGGATATTGTGCGGCAAGCTCCCATGCGCCGTCCAAAAGCACCTCTTTTTCGATGGGACGGCTCTCCTGACGCGTGGTGTAGGTCTTCTCCGTGAGGCCGAGGTCGGGCGTGCAGACGCTCATCACGACCTGTCCGTCCGTGTCGGTGCGCTCCATGACGATCGACTCTCCGGTCGCTTTGCGCACAAGCCCCTGGCCCGTGTATTCCCCGAAGCAGACGTAGCCCGTGATGCCCGTGGCGAGGTCCTTCACGACGTGGGCCGTGTTGTCCCGGCGCAGCACTTCGTAGCCGTCTTTCTTGATCAGGCGCGTGATCTCCTTGTTCGTGGGCTGGATGTAGACCGCATATTCGTAGGCGGCCTGCTTGGGGGCGCGGCCGTGGTCGATCCAGGCCGTGGCGAAGTTGCCCGTCTGGGGTGCGCGGGTCTTGTCGTTGGGCGAGGTCTGCTCCTTTTTGGTGATGTTCACCGCTGCGGCGTTCTTCACCACGTAGAAATTGCCCTTCGTGTCGGAGAGCGCCAGCCGCTCGCCTCCCTTGGAAAGGTTGAGCGGGAAAGCGTCGTAAAGCTCGCCGTCGACTTCTATCTGTTCGGCCGGGCTGTCCATCCGCAGCTGGAAAAGCGTCGTTTCGGTGGGGTATGCCTGGTTGTCGTTGTCGATGCCGCTGCCGAGGAAGACCATCCGGTTGTCGAAGCAGAAGACGGATTTGTACGCCGTGGCCCCGGGGGTGAAGTTCTTGCGGTCCTTTTCGACGAAATGCAGGGCCAGTATGCCGTTGCGGCCTTCGAGCGACGAGGCGCCCGAGAAGCGCTCGGGGTTGCGCTCCATGAGCGTCCCCGGCAGCGGGCTTTCCAGTTCGGGGTAGGGCAGATGGATGGTCGTGGCGCCCGGCACGCGGTTCCAGTCCCAGCCCTCCTGCACGAATCCGCTCGCCGCGGCCGAGACGGGATTGCCCGAACCGATGATCGGCGCCGAACCGTAGCTCTGGTAGCGTCCGTAGCGGTTGTCCTTGGTATAAATCTCCGATCCCCAGACATCGGTGTTGAATGCTTTGAGCGTCACCATCCAGTCGCCGCGGCGGTGGATGCCCGCGGCCCCGTAGTTATAGACGAAGAATCCCGAGGGCGTGGGACCCGCCGAAATCCCCTCTTTCCTGAAGAGGCTGTTCAACTCCTTGTCCGTACCTTTCAGGCGCAGGTAGGCGCCCGCCAGTTCGGGGTCCGCGCCCTTGCCGCTGCCCGTCAGGTCGCCCAGCGCGGCCAGATAACCGAATGCGTTGACGTCGGCGTCGGGGATGCGGCCGTTCTTGCCGAAGGGATGGCGGCCGGCCAGGCCGAGTCCCCAGTCGCGCAGATCGGTGTAGCTGGCCATGGTCATCAGCGCCAGCTTGAAGTTGCGGCGCGCCTGCTCCGAGAGGGTGAAATCCGTTCCCCGGGTTGCTTTGCAGAAGTAGCCGATCATGGCGAACGCGCCGGTCGAGTAGGCGGGGTAGAAGCCGCCGTGGTGGAAGGTCGTGCCGTCGGGCTTGATGCCGCCGATGGTGCCCGGCGTGAAGCCGAGGCTCCCCGAAAGCCATACGCCGAGGCTCTTCATGGCGCGGTACTGCTCGGCCTCGTCGGGCAGCATCAGCGCGCTGACGATCTTGGGGATGAGCAGCGTGTGCCACGAGTCGAGCAGCTCGTCGCGGCCGTAGACGTAGGGTTTGCGGGTCTCCGCCAGGCCGCTCCAGTAGGCCAGCACCTTGACGTATTCGTCGGTCTTGCCGCGTGCGGCGATCTTGTCGCGCATGAGCCACATGGCGTCGTAGATCTTGCGTATGTTGTAGCCGTAGTGGTGGTTGGTTCCGTTGCCGTGGCCGAAGGCGAAGCCCTGGTCGATGGCGTGGTCCATCACCAGAAAGAAATCGTCGTCGTATTTCGGATCGTTGTTGATATGGCTGTTCAGCGCGAAGGCGTTGAGCATGTTCTCGATGTCGTCCAGGCGCAGTTCGCCTTTCGGGCGGTTGCACTCGTCGTTCGAGAGCAGCGGGGCGCCGATGATCCCGCCGTCGTCGGTGCGGCGGATCGCGGCCTTTTCGAAGGTCGCCCGGGCGCGCGGGATGATCGTGCCGTTGATGTAGTTGGCGCTCGACATGTTGGCCGCGACGATGCTTTCGATGCGCGATTTCACGGCGTCGAGCTGGGCCTTTTCCGCGGGCGTGACGTCGCGCAGCGGCTCTTCGTATTCGTACTGCTCCCACTCCCAGAGGCGCGCCCAGTGCCACAATTCGCGAGAGAGATTGCAGTTGTTGCCGGGAATCTGCTTGTCGGGGGTGATCTGGTCGTGGAGCTTGACCTCGGAGAAGGTCAGGCGGTCGAGGAACAGTTCGCCGCTTTCGACCCCGGCGGGCGTCGAGATCGTCAGCCGGGATACCTGCTGCGAGGCGTGGTCGCCCGGCATGTCGTTGTACTTGATCCAGCAGGCGCGCCAGCCCGTGAAATCCATGTGGAAATCGAACCGGTAGGGGACTTCGCCGGTGGGCGTCTCGAACGAGAACCGCATGTCGGCGTCGACGGCCCTGGGGTTGTAGATCCAGAGCATGACGCCCGCGCCCTTGACCCGCAGCGAGCGCATCAGCTGTCCGAAGTCGTTGAAGCGGAGCGTCGACGGCGCGCTCCACGACCAGCGCAGCGAACGGCTCCCGTCCTTGTAGTGGAGGCCGCTCAATTCGGCCGCGCTGTTTTCGCCGCATACGAAAGCCTTGGGAATTTCCGTTTCGAAACTGATTTTGGCGTCGATCGCCGCTGCGGCGGTCTGGCCGCAAAGCGTGGCGAGCAGTGTCCAAATCGCTGGTACAACGTATCTTAACATATTTTTCATAGATTCATATTTGGCCAAAAATAAATAAAGAAATTGGATAACCAAAATATTAACGACGGAAAATAATAAAAATTTTACATTCATCAGAAAAGATTATTAAAATATGTTGCAAGTCCGAAAAAAACTTTACCTTTGTCCGAAAAGCTGATTTGGTTTACCAAAATAATCATGTTAATCACCTAATTTATGAAGATCTTATTTAAATATGCGACCGTCGCGCTCCTCCTGGCAGGGGCTTCCGCCTGCTCGCAACCTTCGAAGCGCGCTTCGATCATTGACGAAAACATCGCCGTCGCCGAAAAGCAGATCGGCATGCTGGCCGATTCGAGCGAGACGGGCGGTGTGATCCGCATCCCCTCGACCTGGAAGAACGGGCGGATCGACTACGTGCCCGTCGACGACTGGGTGAGCGGTTTCTTCGCCGGGACGCTGTGGTACATGTACGAACTGACGGGCGACGAGGCATGGGCCGCGCGCGCACGGAAGCATACCGAGATCCTCGATTCGGTGCAGTATCTGCAATGGCATCACGACGTGGGCTTCATGGTCTACGACAGCTACGGCAACGGACTGCGGCTGAAAAACATACCCGGCTACGAGGATGTGATCGTCCAGACGGCCAAGTCGCTCGCGACGCGTTTCCGGCCGGTGCCGGGCGTCATCCAGTCGTGGGACGCCGACCGCGGCTGGCAGGGCGAGCGCGGCTGGCAGTGCCCGGTGATCATCGACAACATGATGAATCTCGAACTGATGTTCAAGGCCACGGAGTTTTCGGGCGACAGCACCTATTATAATATCGCGGTGAAGCATGCCGACCGAACGATGAAGGAGCACTTCCGCGACGATTACAGCTGTTATCACGTCGTGGACTACGACCTGACGACGGGCGACGTGCGCGGACGCTGCACGGCGCAGGGCTATGCCGACGATTCGGCGTGGGCGCGCGGACAGGCATGGGCCGTCTACGGCTATACGGCCTGCTACCGTTACACGGGCGACAAACGCTACCTCGACCATGCGCGGAAGGTGGCCGGTTTCATGCTGGGCGACAAGAACATGCCCGCCGATCTGGTCCCCTACTGGGACTACGATGCGCCGAACATTCCCAATGAACCGCGCGACGTCTCGACGGCGGCCATCATCGCTTCGGCGTTCTACGAAATGTACACCTATACGGGGGACGGGCTGTATAAGCAGAAGGCCGACCGGATCGTCGAGTCGCTCTCGTCGCCGGCCTACCGCGCTCCGGTGGGCGGCAACGGCGGGTTCCTGCTGATGCACTCCGTGGGCAGCATCCCGCACGGCAGCAATATCGACGTGCCGCTGAACTACGCAGATTACTATTTCCTTGAGGCACTGATCCGCAAGGGCCGCGTGGAGGCGGGCGAACCTTTGTTTTAAACCGGATGCCCATGTATAAACTGTTGTTTCTCGCCGCTGCGTCGGTGTGGTCGTGGGCCGCACCGGCGCAGTCGGTGCGGGAGGTCGCCGATGCGCGGATTCTTTCGTTCGAGGAGTCTGCGGCGCCTTTCACGGCGTCGGAAGGCTCGTCGCTGTCCGTCTCGGGCGACCATTACAAGCACGGCGCGCACGCGCTCCGCTGGCAATGGTCGCGGGCGGGCGCCCGGGTGCGCATCGAATCCCCGGTGGGTTATCTGTCGGAAAATCCCAATCCCAGGGAGACCTCCGTTTCGACCTTCGTGTTCTGGGTCTACGCCCCGAAGGCGCTCGACGGGAAACTGCGTTTCGAGTTCCGCAAGGAGGGGCGCACCTGCGCGTGGTTCGACTACGGACTGGAGTTCACCGGCTGGCGCGGGGCATGGGTGGCTTTCGACCGCGACATGCAGGGCCGGCCCGAGGAGGGGATGGACGAGCTGGTCGTCACGGCGGAGGGCGTCGAACGGGGCGAGTTGTATTTCGACCACCTGATTCTCTCCTCGTTTCAGGACGTGCGGCACCATACGGCCGATTTCCAGGCGCCGTTCATCAACGCCGCGACCACGAGCCACTGGCTCACGCTGCTGCAATCGTGGCGCAATCCGATGCCCGCACTCCCCGCCGCGGTCGGTGAGGGGGAGCGGCGCGATATGGCGACCGTCGAACGGCGTCTGCGCGAACTGCTGCTCGAAGGCCGGAAGCCGATGGCGATGAAGACCCTGCGCAAACGCTTCGACGCATACGGCATTGCGGAAAATTCCGACGGGACGCTTCGGGGCAAGCCGATCTGGTTCGTGCGCTATGCCGAGACCTATATCAATCTGGGCCATCCCGATGTCGGCAAACTGTTCAACGACAACGGCCAGACGCTGCGCAAATACAACGACTTCCTGTTCCAGGTCGCCGTGGCCCACGATGCCGCTGCGGACGCCGCCGAGCGGGCGGAGCTGGAACGGATGTATGTGCTGCTGACGCGGCATCTTCTGGATCAGGGCTTCGCCGCGGGAAGTGCGCAGGGAACCCTGCACCACCTGGGGTACAGCATGCGCAATTTTTACACGGCTCCCGTCATCATGCGCGACGTGCTGCGTCGCGCCGGGCTGGAACACGACGTGCAGCAGGCTATGGAGTGGTTTTCGGGCGTGGGCGAGGGGAAACTTCCGCCGGCGGAGCCGGGAATGGACATCGACGCGTTCAACACCTCGCTCGTCGGCCGTCTGGCGAGCATCGTGATGCTCCCGGACACCCCGGTGAAAGCGGCCTGGCTGGAGGCGTTCTCCCGCTGGGTCGACAACGGATATAAGGTCACCGAGGGGACCGGGCCCTGCTTCAAGAGCGACGGCACGGTCTTCCACCACCGGCGTCACTACCCGGCCTATGCCGTGGACGGGTTCAGCGGCGGGGCCGTGAATGCCGTGTGGCTGTTGTCGAAGACGCAGTTCGCGGTGAGCGCCGAAAGCCATGCCGTTCTGAAACGCGCGCTGCTCGAAATGCGCTTCTACTGCAATCTGCGGTCGTTTCCGCTGGCCCTTTCGGGCCGTCATCCCGACGGCCGCGGAGAACTGGTCCCGTGGCATTATGCCCGGCTGGCCGTCGCGGGTACGCCCGACGGCCGCGGGGAGATCGACCCGGAGCTGGCCGCCGCCTACTTGCGTGTGG
>ENA-OROK01003004-OROK01003004.1-human-gut-metagenome-genome-assembly--contig:-NODE-3004-length-13738-cov-6.945261_pt1 | contig 13738 bp, 8 predicted proteins | sample MGYA00242127_ERZ509046 | MGnify/ENA primary metagenome ERZ509046 (study PRJEB26280, sample SAMEA2338728) | human gut metagenome | biome: human gut; feature: human-associated habitat; material: faeces... | reverse complement strand
GTTTAACGTTTTTGTTTTCGAAGGCGGCAAGCGAAGGAGGAAGACAGGAAGATAGGAAGAGAAAGGACAGAAGAGAGGAAGAGAAGGGACGGAAGCGGAAAGAAGGGAATGAACGAAGCGACAAGACCCATTCATACAAATTACAAACAGCCCCTCCTTAAGACATTATGATAAATATAATATTTATATATTATAATATTATATATACTATATAGTATTATTCGTATTATATATAATTTATCCAGCACTAAGGAAACTATTTTTCTCATGCCTCAAACTAAAAGTCATTTTCGAAAACGTTAAACGTTATCATGTAAGAACGGAGCTCCACAACAGGGGCGTCTCCGCAAACCTGGGCTGACTGAAAATCAAAAACGTAACAATGTAACAATGTAACAATGTAACAACGCAACTTTGAGCTGAGGCAAGCGTAAGTTACGACCAAACACAGTCGTAACCTACGACCAAACGCAGTCGTAAGTTATCTACAAGCACGGACGTAAGCAACCCTCGGCAAGGTCCCTGGGCAAGACCACAAAAAACGGAAGCAAAAAGAAGGAAAAAAGAAGGATTGTTTAGGTAAACGCCACCACTTCGACACATTAGACCTGACGATTCAAAAAATGATTTCGCCACAAGGCTCGCGTCTCACTCCAAAAGGGGTTGAACGATCCCGTCACGGGAAGCAAAAGCCCTCCAAAAGGGGATGAAAACCAAGAAAAAACGCCCTGTTAAGTTTATTTAACGGAAGCCCCCCCATTTTTGCAATTCTTAGTAAATTTGCACCCGAGAAGCAGTCATTCTCCACGCTTTGCGCGCCTTTTGCCCCACCTGAAGGCAATCACAAGGGACACGCATCTGAGCAAGAAAACACTAAGAAAAAATAGTGATCAATAAACATAGTAAATAACACCAAAGAGAGAACAAAAACGATGAGAACAACTACATCACAACAAGGCAAGCGCTGCACTTGGTGGCGCTGCCTGAGTAGTAGTTTCGCCACGGCGCTCCTTGCAGCAGCTCCCCTAGTAGCATCTGCTCAAACGGGCAAAGCGACGCGAAACGACGGAATGGTCGGAGCAGCCACCCTCAAGGGTCAGACTGCAGAACAGATTCTTGCGGCCAAAGTTGCTGACAAAGAGGTCGGATCGCTGAACGATCCGAGTAAGGTCTTTTTCTTCTACAACGTAAAAACGGGCAAGTTCCTCAGCATGGGAGGCTATTGGGGTGTGCACGCTTCGCTAAAGGACACCCCCGTCGCCTTTTGGGCTCAGAATGGAAGCAGCACTGCCATCAACTTTGCCCAAGACCTAAAAACCAAGCAGGGTTCTTGGATGAAATGGGTCGAGAATAGTAATAGCACCGACGAGGGCGTATTTCTTGACCGAGGAAGTAGCTTGGGCCAGTATTATACCGGATACTACGGTTGGTTCCTCGAAAAGGATCCAACCGACGCAAAGCATAACACTTATAGGCTCTACACCTATACAGGCAAAACTACGCTTTGGCCTAGCAAACAAGTCTATCTTTCGGCGCTTGGAGACGCTGCATCAGAGAAGAACTGTGATGCGGACACGAAAGACAACCTTATCAACAGCGGACTGTGGGACGAGCACTCCCAATGGCGTATCATTTCCTTGAAGGAGATTCAGGATTTGATGGATGTAGCGTCCGAGAATCTGACCGACCCGCTTGACCTTACCTTCAAGTTGGCTTGCCCCGGATTCGATCGTGGCCGTATGGACATCGATGCTTGGAAAGCGGTCGCCACAGGTGGCTACGCAAGAATCGGACTGGAGCAATGCTTCCACAAGTTCGTACCCAATGGTAAAACAGAGTCCTTGACGCGCGGTAGCGACAAGAACTACGACAATACGTTCGACAAAAACTACGAGTTCCCGTACAAGGGAGACCAGCTCCAAACCTTCGCTGACCGTGAGGACTACAAGCGCCACATGGCCAAATATTTCTGTATGGACGTACGCGGTATGCACGGCTACATCTACCAAAAGCAGAATGTAACGAAGCCTGGCACCTACGTCATCGAGTGCAAGGGCTACGCCAACACCCCGAAAGCCCTTCTCTTTGCCGGTATTGGACAAAACAATGGCTCCGGTTTGGTCGAGGGCACCAAGCGCACAACCACGCTGAACCAGGTCAGCAACATGTCGGCGGACGAGCAAGCACGCCTCCACGTGGACGAGCTGAACATGGACTATGCGGGCAAGGAGTTCTACGAGTCAAGCAAATATGCCAATAGCGTGATCGTACAGGTGACGCAGGAGATGATTGACCAAGCTGGTCAAGAGGGTGTCAGCATCGCCTTCGGTCTCAACATTGGCGATGGCAGCCAAACTCCCAGCCTCAACGACTGGACTGTATTTGACGACTTCCGTCTGATCTACGTAAGCAACACGAAGAATGAGGACCTCGTTCTCGACGAACTTCGTGGCGACTTGGAGTATCTGAAGAATGGCATTACCTACAAGAACCGTGTGCTCCGCCTTGCCAAGACGTTCAAGCAGAACAGCTGGAACTCCTTCGTGCTGCCCGTAGATCTTACGGTCAAGCAGCTTCGCGATGCCTTTGGTGGCACCGTGCGCCTTGCCAAGCTCGATAACCTCACAGACACCGAGCTGCAGTTCGAGACCGTAACCCTCGACGGAAAAGCCGACAAGGATATCGCTCTCGTGGCTTACCAGCCGTACATCATCTTCCCGTCCAAGACGATGGAGGACCACAATAATAGCCCCTACACGGCCACCATCGCTAAGAATGGAAGCACGGATAATCCCTATAAAGTAACGATCCAGGCTCAGCGTTTCGAGATCCCCAATGTCACGTTCGCGACGAACGCGAACAACGAGAACGACCTCAGCAACATGGACGAGTATTGGACGACGAAGCTGACTCACAACGTGGGATCCATCACGGCCTACGGCACCTTCGTCCGCACCTTCGACGAGGAGGCTACACAGGACAAGACCACGGGCAAATGGAGCTTCTCCAGCAGCAAGGGTACAATCCGTCAAGGCTACGACGACCTGGTGGGAAGCTACTTCTTCGACTATGGCAATGTATATTACACCGAGAACCCGGATAAGGTGCGCGGCCTGCGCGGCTTCTCTTGCTGGTTCAAGCCCAACACGAACAACGGCACGAAGCCCGCAGTCTATCTCGACGGCGTGAAGCAGGAGACAGAGTTGACGTCTATCGGCGAGCTGATCGTAGGCCCTGAGGCTGCCAACCGCTACGGCAAGAACGATGGCGTGTACAACCTCCAGGGACAGCGTGTCGGCAATACGACCGAGGGGCTGCCCAGCGGCATCTACATCGTCAACGGACGCAAGCATGTGGTAAGATAATCCAATCAGACAAACTTCAAAAAAGGACTTAAGAAAAAATGAAACGTAAATATATCAAGCCCACAACATCCTTGGTGAGGGTGGAGACGCAGAACAACTACTGTGCTGCTACGTCTTGGAGCGTACGCGACGCCAGCGGAGCAATACAGTCCGACGCCGACAGGGGTTATGTCCTCACGGAAGAGGACGAAAGTGTAAACGAGTACGATCCTTGGAACAGCGACAACTGGTAGTCCGCGCGGCATAAGGCCGTCGGAAACGACTACCTACGAGACTTAAGGAACCATGGACGGAAACCAGCAATGGCATACGTCCATGGTTTTTGGGCTTCTATCCAGACTTAGTTGCCGTTTCGTATCGGGAGGCTTTTCCGCATCGTCCTTTTGCCCAAGAAGGCTACTTTTTCATCCAAGAAGGCTTTTTTTCAATCATTTTCATCATCACAGTCATCACCTTATATGAGAAAGAAATATACCCCACCCCAGTCTCAGACGATCCCGCTCGACGTCTCAGGAAACATGATGGACGTCATTACCGTCAGCAAGCCTGGTGGCAAGGGCAATCCGACCACGATACGCATCGGAAAGCGTCCCGACACCTTCTCACCCTTCACGCAGGAGGAAGAGGAGGAGGAAGACGACAGGAAAGACGCAACTCTTTGGGAGTTTTAGCATGGGACAAAGCCAGTCTATGGTAGCTCCAAAAAATCAATCACCGAAAACAAACTAACATGAACATACTTCTATCTCTGTTGGTGTCGTCAGTCTATATTTTCAACGCGCAGGGACAATACCTCTGCATCGGCGACGACGGCACTCCCATGCTCTCCGACGCACCCGTGAGCCTCGACGTCACACGGGTGGACGAGGTCGCCGACGCCGGGCGTTTCGACCTCGACTACACGGGCATGAAATGGATTCTCAAGCCCTCCGCGGAGCACACCTACACCCTCGGCTACCAGGTGGGAGAAGCCAACGCCACCACCTTTGTCTATGTGCGCTCGGGCGCCATGGCCACCACGTTTGAAGAGCCCGACGCCACCTTCCTCGATGGCCAGTGGGCAGTATCTACGGGCGAGGAGAGCCAGCCCGTCTTCCTCAACGAGACGGCTGACTATGTCTGTCCTCAATTCTACAAGCAGCATGCCGATGTCACGCTCCAGCGCAGCTTGGTCCAGCAGGAGTGGAACACGCTCTGCCTGCCGTTCCCGCTGCACGCTGATCAGGTCAGCGCACTTTGGGGTGAGGGCACGCGCGTGGCTGAATACAAGGGCGACACGGGCGACAAGCTCCTTTTCACCACCTGCGAGGATATCGAGGCGGGCGTGCCCTACGTCCTGAAGCCCGAGCGGGTCAGCGAAGACAACGTCTATCGGGTCGAGGGTATTGACATCACCTCTTGGGACCGCGGCAACCGGTCTCGCGAGACCGTTGCCGATGGCACCCGCTTCATCGGCTTCTATGGCCCCACGATCGTTCCGGCCAACGCCTACGTCTTCGGCGACGGCGACCGGATGTATTGTCTCGAAACCGACATGAAGGCCAATGGCTTCCGTGGTTATTTCCAAAGCAACGATCCGCAGGCTGCTGTTCGCGACCTCGGCTGGACAGTAGAGGATCAGGAGGTCACCTCCGTCCCGCAAACCGCTCCCGTGGTCTCACGCCCTGCCGATGGCACCGTCTTCAACACGGGCGGCCAACTGGTGCGCCGCAAGGGTTCTGCCGAACCACTTGCCCCCGGCCTGTATATCGTCAATGGTATTAAAATCATCGTCAAATAAGTCTCACACAATGAAAACTACACAACACATCCTACTGTGCCTTCTGCTGTGGGCCTTCTCCGCTGCTCATGCCCTGGCGGCACACACCGATGGCGAAACGAAGTTTATCAAGGCGGGGAGCGACTTCTCCGAGCTGGACGTCTCCAAGATTCCCAGCGGCCAACTGTGGATACTCTCCACCAACGGAAAAGCTTCTGGCAAAAATTTCACCATCGATTTCTCGAAGAAGAGCCTGGAGATAGTCCTCGACGTCTCCGCTTGCACCTCCGCCCTGGAGAACATCATCTCCTTCGGAAAGAAGATACAGGACTGGAAGGGCAACAACCTCCACTTTTATTATATCCCAAACAAATTCTCGCTTCCTTACACTTCCAGCAGGAGACAAACATTCAACGAGCGACTCCGTGGAAGCTGGGTCAATACGTGGCAGAATACGCAGACCGCATTAGACGTGAAGCTTGATGACGACACGAAGATCCTCACCATCCATCTGACCAAGGATGGCTTCTATGTCAACGGCGTGCTGCAACAGGCTTCCGGCTCGGCTATCTCTGCCTTGTTCTCCTCCGGGTCTTCCACCATCCAGATAGGTAGCGCCGAGGGGGAAGTCCGCAGCCATGCCGTCTGCAAGCGCGTGCGCCTGATAGACTATGTCGATATGAGCAAGACAGACAACATCGCCGCCTGGACCAGCAACCCACAGAAGTTTGAGGACCGCAAGGAGGCTGCCCATACCACCTTCCTGCCCTATCCCTCCACGGAGCAGCTCCGTGCCGACGCTACCCACTACGACGCTCCGTGGCTTCCCACGGACGAGACGCGCTCGCTGGTGAGAAGCCTCAACAGCAGCGAGAACGGCGAGGAGTGGCAGTTCTGCTATGTCAAGGGCACAACGAGCGGACCCGCAGCCAGCAAGTTCTACGCCAAGGACTTCGAACAGTCGCCCTACTATGTCGCCAGCCAATGGAAGCCCATCCGCGTGCCGCTCTCATGGGAGATGGCGGGCTACGGACGCCCCGTCTATACCAACATCGGCTATCCCTTCGAGTACAATCCGCCAAAGGCCGTGGCCAGCCAGCGCGAGACCAACGAGAAGGACAACAATGCCACGGGCTTCTACCGCCGCCAGTTCACGCTCGACGAGTCGTGGCGCGACAAGCGCGTCTTCCTCCATTTCGACGGCGTCTATAGTGCCGCTGCCGTTTGGGTGGACGGCAACTACGTCGGCTACTCTCAGGGATCCAATACCGACGCGGAGTTTGACATCACCGCAGCCCTGGAGAAGCAGGCCGACGGCAGCATCCGGACGGGCAGCTCGGCAGACAACGTCCACCAGCTCTCCGTGCGCGTCTATCGCTGGTGCGACGGATCCTATCTCGAGGGACAGGACATGTGGCACCTTTCGGGCATCCACCGCGACGTCTATCTCGTCGCCACACCCAAGGTCTTTGTAGCCGACCACGTCATCACCACCGACAACATGGCCGCAGATGCTACCAGCGGCACGATGCAGGTCGCGCTCACCATCGACAACCGCGACCGCGTGGCAGGTGCCAACAAGACCATTGCCGTCACGCTCAGCGACAAGGAGGGCAACGTGGTAGCTACTGGCACGGCTGCATACCAAAGCAAACAAGACAACAACGGAAGACAGACCCTGACCGTGAGCCTTCCGGGACTCAAGGGCCTGCATCCTTGGAGTGCGGAGTCTCCTTATTTATATAATGTGACGGTGAGCCAGCGTGCTGCCGACGGTACGGAAGAGATGGCGTTCAACACGAAGTATGGTTTCCGCACCATCACGCTGACGAAAAATCCGCACCTCGTCTATGTCAACGGCCAGCGCGTCTTCTTCAAGGGTGTCAACACCCAGGACACGCATCCTGAATACGGACGGGCCATCGACGTGGAGACGATGATGAAGGACCTGACGATGATGAAGCAGGCCAATGTCAACACGGTACGCACCTCCCACTATCCGCGCCAGCCGAAGATGTACGCCATGATGGACGCCCTGGGATTCTATGTGATGGACGAGGCCGACGTGGAGTGCCACTATGACTGGATATGGGGATGGAGATTCTTAACCAAGAGACTCACCTCAGACGGAAACTGGACCGCTCAGTATGTGGACCGCAACGTGCGCATGGTGGCGCGCGACCGCAACCACCCCTGCGTCACGTTCTGGTCTTTGGGCAACGAGTCGGGAAGCGGCCTCAACTTCGAGAAGGCCTATGCGGCCGTGAAGGCCCTCGACGCCCGCCCCATCCACTATGAGGGTACGACCAACTGGGGCAACGCCAGCACTTCGGACCTCTATTCCAGCATGTATCCCACGGTGGACTATGTGGCAAGCAATAAGAATGGAGTCAAGGATCGTCCCTACTTCATCTGCGAATACGCCCATGCCATGGGACAAGCCGTAGGCAACCTGAAGGACTACTGGGATGTCATCGAGAGCAGCACCGGCATCAGTGGCGGCTGCATTTGGGACTGGGTGGACCAGGCCATCTACCGCGTGGAAAGTGGCTCTGGCGTCGTGGCCGACAAGACCAAGAATGGTTTCCACAATTGGACCTCGGGCTACGACTACAATGACATCGCGTGGTCTGGAGTTGGCTTCCAGGGCAACTTCCTCAACAACGGCCTCATCACGCCCGACCGCGCCTGGACTTCCAAGCTCACCGAGGTGAAGAAGGTCTATCAGTATGTGGCGTTCTCCGACTTCGACGCGGCCTCGCGCTCAGTCTCCCTCACCAACAAGTATGTCTTCACCACCATTTCTCCCGACCGCTACGACCTCGCCTTCCGCGTGTTCAAGGATGGACGGCTGGTGGAGGAGGCTACTATCGGCCACTTCGACGCGATCGCGCCGGGAGCCACGGCACGCATCACCCTGCCGCTGAAGACCGTGACCGACGAGGCGAGCGAATATCTCGTCAATGTCGATCTGCGCATCAAGGAGGACTGCGCATGGGCGGAGGCTGGCTACAATATCGCCGATGAGCAATTTGCCCTGACCGCGCGCCCAGCCTGGACCGCTCACACGTCCAACGGAGGATCCCTGACCATCAGCGGCAACACCGTCTCGGGCACCGACTCCGAGGGCAACGACTTCCGAATGGCTTTCGACAACAGCGGCAAGATGACGGCGTGGACCTATGCGGGCAAGCAGATTCTGCACACCAATGCCAATGGCACGATTGCTTCGGGAGCTGCGCCCGACTTCAATAGCTGCCGAAACATCGACAACGACAAAGAGAGTAACGGTACCGCAAATGTAGGATGTGTCAATTCGTCCTCGACCAAAATCATCAAGGCGTTGACGAAAGACGATGCTTCGGGCTGCGCCACCATGACGGTGCAGGGCAATGCCAAAAACTGCCAGTACACCATCCGCTACACGTTCTATCCAGATGCCACGGTTGACATGAAGACAACCTTCTCTCCTTCGGGATCTACACGCCGTCTGGGTCTCGGCCTGCAACTGGCTTCGGGCTTTGAGAATGTGGAGTTCTATGCGCGTGGCCCGCGCTCCAACTATTCCGACCGCAAGACAGGTTCCTACCTTGGACGTTTCACCACCACGGTCGATGATATGGTGGAGGAGCAAATCCACCCACAGACCTACGGCGACCATGAGGACCTGCGCGAACTGCTGCTCAGCAACAAGGAGGAAGGACTCACACTCACAGTCCGGGTCGATGGCCAAGCCTCATTCTCGCTCTCCCATTTCGATGAGTCGAAGTGGATAAAAGAAGGCAGCGACCTGTGGAAAATACCCACCCATTGGTACGACCTCGTGCGTAAGCCCCAGGTGTTTGCCCATATCGACTATTGGCAGCGCGGACTGGGCAACAACAGTTGCCAAGGCGACGTGGTCCTGCCGAAATATGAGTGTCCCACCTCAGGCGACCATACATACACGCTGCGATTGAAACCCAATCTGTAATTGCAACTTGGTTGATCTGATTCAACGATCGCCTTATTCAACATTTGCAGCCCACGGGAAAAAACAGACACTTGCCTGTTTCCCCGTGGGCTGCTCTGTCATCATAACGGTCATGAGAAAAGCGGAATGGCAATTCTCATTGTTACGTTATCACGTTTTTGATTTTTGATAACGCATTAACGTTATAACGTTTAACGTTTTTGTTTTCGGAAGGCAGCACAACACAAACCATGCTTCGCCAGGACAACATCTGCAGGAAAAGACTCCCGCTAAAAGGCGGCTGTGCGTTGACAAAATGGTAAATATCTGCCACACAGGGGGTTGAAAGTAAGCTAAAAACGAATCTTTAATCTTATTTAACGTTCTACCCCCCCCAATTTTGCAATGTTTAGTAATTTTGCACCCAAATAGATTGTGCATTCCTGTCAAAGTCAACCTTTCGCCCCACCTGAAGGCGAACAAACTGGATTAGAACTGAGTATGGAGGCACTAAAAACAACTGTGAACATTACTAACATATAAAGAGAGAACATTAAAACGATGAAAACAACTAAATCACAACACGGCGAACGCTGCTTATGGCGGCGCAGCTGGAGTGTTGGAATCGCCACGGCACTCCTCGCCGCAGCACCCTTTGTAGCATCAGCACAAGGCGACGGCTCAACGGGCGACGAAAACACAATCGCTACTTACAAGGGCGTAAGCGAGCTACCGGGACACACCTTTAAGGAGCTCCGGGCGGGAATCACCACGGACTGCTCCTACAAGGACCCGAACAAAGTTTTTTTCCTCTACAACGTGGGAACGGGCAAGTTTCTCAACATGGGAGGCTACTGGGGTACGCATGTCTCTATGAAAGACTACCCGATGCCACTTTGGACACGCAACGGAACGTCTATGACAACTACGGATGGCGAAACGCCCTCTCTCAACTTCGAACAAAACATCGCCACCACGGAGGGCAGCCTGATGAAATGGGTGAATTCGGGACGCAACAACACGACCGACGTTGGCGTATTCTGCGACCGTAAAGAGACAGGCGGCAATAACGGTTACGATGGTTGGTTCTTTGAAGAAGTAGCAGACAAAGGAAAGAACACCTACCACATCTACACCTATAGCAACCCTAAGGCTAAAAGTGGGGACGACAAACTTTATCTCTTCGCTCACCCCCAAGGACTGGGCACAGCCGACAAAAACTGTGGAGCAGATAAAATGGAGAATCTCATAAAGGAATTTCCGTCTGACAAATATAACCAATGGCGCGTCCTCACCCTGCAGGACCTCTACGGCCTTCAGGAAGAGAATAGCGACGATCTGGATGGTCCGCTTGACCTTTCGTACAAGTTGAAGTGTCCAGGCTTCGAGCGTGGAAGAACGGACATCAGCGACTGGCAGGGATATACCTCTTCCGCCACATCGGAATCGTACTACCGTATCGGTCTCCAAGAGTACAACTGGAAGATGCCAACGACGGTATCGACTACGGCCACTCCCCTGTCACGCAGCAAAGACGACGACCACGGCGAAGACTATAACAACGGTAACTTTCAAAAGTCATCCGATTATTTATACTCTTTCCCCTATTCGGGCACGACTGCCCAAGACATTAAAGGCAGGGAAAACTACCTGCGGTACATGAGTAAGTTCTTCTGCATGGACGTACACCGCACGCACGGCTACATCTATCAGAAGGTGTATGTGAAGCACCCGGGCACTTACGTCGTAGAGTGCAAGGGCTACTCCAACACGCCGCAAGCCCACCTCTTCGCAGGCGTCGCAGGCAAGGATGGTCAAGGCAAGGGCTTGTTCGATGGCTCAAGACGCACGACCACGCTTAACCAGGTCAGCAACATGACTGAGGACGAGCAGACTCGCCTTCATGTAGCAGATAAGAACATGGACTTTGCGGGTAAGGAATTCTACGAGTCAGACAAATATACCAATAGCGTGATCGTACAGGTGTCGGAGGATATGATCAAGAATGCTGGTACCGATGGCGCCTGCATCGCCTTCGGTATCTACATTGGTCACCCCGACAACACCAACGAGACGCCCAAGGCCGACGAGTGGACAGTGTTCGATGACTTCCGCGTGCTCTACGCCAGCAACACGAAGAGCGAGGACTTGATCCTCGACGAGCTCCGTGGCAACTTGGATTACCTGATTGATGGCATCACCTACAAGAACCGCACGCTCCGCCTTGCCAAGACGTTCACTCGGAACAAATGGAACTCCTTCGTGCTGCCGGTGGATCTCACGGTCAAGCAGCTTCACGAAGCCTTTGGTGGTACCGTGCGCCTTGCCAAGCTCAAGACGCTCACAGAGACCGAGCTGCAGTTTGAGACCGTAAACCTCGACGGAAAAGCCACCAACGATATCGCTCTCGATGCTTACCAGCCGTACATTATCTTCCCGACCAGGACGATGGAGGACAACGATGCTAAACCCTACACCGCTACCATCACCACAGCGGGAACTGGCGACAATTACAAGGTTACTATCCAGGCTCAGCACTTCGAGATCCCCAACGTCACGTTCAAGACGACTGACAACAAGAACGACCTCTCGCATATGACTCAGGACGAAAACGGCAACTATCTTTGGACTTCCACTCTCTCCAATGGCGATGGAACCATCAAGGCCTACGGCACCTTCGTCCGCACCTTCGACGAGGATGCTACACAGAAAGAGACCACGGGCAAATGGTCATTCTCCGAAAAGAGAGGAACGATCCGTGAGGGCTACGACAAACTGGTGGGAAGCTACTTCTTCGACAAAGGCAAAGTATATTATACCGAGAACCCGGAAAAGGTGCGCGGTCTCCGCGGCTTCTCTTGCTGGTTCAAGCCCAACACGAACAACGAGAAGAAGCTCGAAGTCTATCTCGACGGCGTGCAGCAGGAGGCAGAGTTGACGGCCATTGGCGAGCTGGTCATCAGCCCGGAGGCTGCTAACCGCTACGGCAAGAACGATGGCGTGTACAACCTCCAGGGACAGCGTGTCGGCAATACGACCGAGGGTCTGCGCAGCGGCATCTACATCGTCAACGGACGCAAATTTGTTGTAAGATAATCCTATCAGACAAACTTTAAAAAAGGACTTAAGAAAAATGAAACGCAAATATATCAAGCCCGTAACTACCGTGTTGATGGTGGAGACACAGAACAACTACTGTGCAGCTACGTCTAATAGATGGATTGTAGGCACGAAGTTCGACGACAACGGCCAGGCGGATGTGGCCAATCGCACCTCCGACATGGACAGAATCTTTGAGGACAAGGACATCAAGGAAGGCGAGAACGACCCTTGGGATTGCCAGGGGTGGTAGTCCGCACGGCATAAGGCTGTCGGCAACGACTACATATTATAATTAGATCAATGGACGGAAGCCGCTTTGCTTGGCTTTCGTCCATTTCTGTTTGAGGGAGAAGCCTTTGGTGTTCTCCCACACAAAAAACTTCTGCCGAGAAATTCGGGCAAAACGCAGCCCCATTTCAAAGTTTCTTCTTACCTTTGCACTTGCAATAGATTGCCACACGCTGCCATCGGCCGCGCAGGGCGATCAACGACCGAAATTAAATCAAACTACTCATGGAAGTCCGTGGCGGAGGCTGTCCTTCCCACGAGTCCACCTTTTAACTAAGACATGGAAAAAAGAAGAACTTTGAAAAACTGGATCATCGCCACCCGCCCGTGGGCCTTGCCCGCCTCGGTGATGCCGATTCTTATCATGTGGGCCTACCTCTACAGTCAGAGCGACAACGGCGCAGCCCACATCAACTGGCTCAACGCCCTGCTCTGTCTCCCGCTGCTCTCCATCGTCCACTCGGGCGGCAACATGGTGAGCGACTACTTCGACTTCACGTGGGGCGTGGACACGAAGGCCTACAGCAATGGCGTGACGTGGATACACGACGGCACGTTCCGCCCAAAAGAGATCCTGCGCTATGGTCTGGTGCTCGTGGCGCTGGCCGTGCCCATCGGCGTGTTCCTGCTCTACAACTCGTCGTGGTCGGGATGGTGGATCGGACTGGCGGGTGTCCTGCTCGCGTTGGTCTATCCCTGGATGAAGTCCCACCACCTGGGCGACATCAACATCCTCGTGAGTTTCGCCCTGCTCCCTGCCCTCGGCACGTTCTTCGTGGCCGTGGGGGCCTACGACCCGCAGTCGCTACTGATGATCCTGCCCATCGGCCTCATCACAGTGGCCATCCTCCATGCCAACAACACCCGCGATGTGAAGACAGATCTTCAGGCCGGACTGGGGACCATCACAACCTCGGTTTCGCTGATGAACGCCAAGGCCATCTATACCTTCGAGATCTTCGCTCCCTACGCCCTGGCCCTGCTCTATGTGGTCCTGCTGGGGCAGCCGTGGACGCTGCTGGCAGTCGTGCTGACATTGCCCCTGGCCCTGCGCAACGTGCGGACGATGATCCAGGCCGAAGACGACCTGCCCTACCGAGGCATTCAGCGACTCGACCAAACGACGGCGCAGCTACAGATGGCCTTCGGCCTCCTCTACGCCTTGGGCTTCTTCCTCGGCAGTTGGCTGGGGGCATAAGAACTTATATAAGCTCCACACGCCCTGAAAGGGCAGAAGCCCCTAGCCCAGGGCATCGCCCTGGGTTATTACGG
>ENA-OROK01003002-OROK01003002.1-human-gut-metagenome-genome-assembly--contig:-NODE-3002-length-13747-cov-8.100643_pt1 | contig 13747 bp, 7 predicted proteins | sample MGYA00242127_ERZ509046 | MGnify/ENA primary metagenome ERZ509046 (study PRJEB26280, sample SAMEA2338728) | human gut metagenome | biome: human gut; feature: human-associated habitat; material: faeces... | reverse complement strand
AGAAGAAGGAATAAAAGAAGTTGCGAAGAAGTTATTAAAAGAAAAAATGCCAATTAAAAAAATAGCAGAAATCACAGGATTGAGCGAGAAAGAACTAAAGGAATTAGCAAAAGAAGAATAATAGATTAAATTAATGTATAAAATAAAAAATAAGTATAGATGGATTGTGTAAAATATAGAAGCAGTCCATCTATTTTTTGCTTTTTATTGAAGAAAATTTATTGGTTAAATTTGGCTAACAAAATACTCAAATAATATTATCCAATTGATGCTCAAGTTACCGAAAAATTCCTCGAAAAAAGTCGTAAAAAGAGTTGAAAAAAATATGCTAATATGATTAAATAAAGGAAGAGATATGAGATTAAAAATAATTGCAAAAAATACAAAAGAAGGGTGATTTTTCATGTATAAAAAACAAGCAAATAAAAATACGGGAGAGCCAAAAGTAATAGAATTAAATTTAAGTGCAACAGTAGCAGTAATAATAGCAATAATAGTATTAATTGTAACAGTAACATCAGTAAAAGTAATAACAACAATAATTGTTGCAGATGAAAATAAAAAATTGAATAATGATACTCAAGCTGCAAATGAAAGAGTAACATATGTAAACAGTACATTAAAAGATGAAAGTGGAAGTGTAGTAAATGAGACAGATGCAGATGGAAATGTAATACAAGTACCAGTTCCAAAAGGATATAGTGCCTCAAAAATAGAAGGAGAAACAACAGCAAGTAAAGGCTTTGTTATTTATGAAGGAGATGTAGATTGGAGTACAATTTTAGTGGATAGTGAAAGTACTCAAAGCAATGTAGCTATAGATGAACCAGCATTTGAGGATGATTTAGTTGTAATAAATGAAAAATTAGATGAACCAGCATTTCCGGATGATTTAATTGTAATAAATGAAAATATGCCTGAAAGTGATAATGAGCAAGATGCCAATATTGATGAAAATACAGTCGAGACTACAACAAATGTAGATACGATAAATGATGACACAACAAATGGCTCTACAATTGATGATGATATAACAAATTATGCTACAACACCAACACAAGAAGAAATAAATATATTTAATTTACAAAAAGCAAGAAATCAATATGTATGGATACCAGTAGATGATCCATCTAGAATATATGGTGTAGACAGCAAAGGAAAAATATGGGGAAAATTATATGATTTTTCTGGAAATGGAAGAAAAGCATTGAATTGGACAGAAACAAATGGAATAATGAATGTAACAAGTCAAACAGATTATAGAGATACAAGTGTTTTGACAACTAGTTCAGGATATGATAGTGATGGCTACTCGTACATGCATAGTTATGGTCTGGGAGAAACAAGATATGAAATGCTAACACAAGAATTTGAACAAAATTATTATGAAATAATAGAAAGTATAAAAAAATATGGAGGATTTTATATAGGCAGATATGAAACGGGAGGATTAAATGGAACAGCAGTAGTAAGAAAGATGAACACTAATATAAGTGATCAGAACTGGTATACAATGTATAAAAAATGTTTAACACTAAAAGGAACAAACACAAATGTAAAAACATCAATGATATTTGGCTGTTTGTGGGATGAGACATTAGAATGGTTAGTAAAATCTGGAGCAACAATATCAGATGGAACAACACTAACATATAAATTGCTTTGTTATTATGGGAGCCAATGGGGAAATTATTACAATGCGACATTTAATTACATAGCTGCGAATGCCAAGACACCTTTAGTGACAGAAAAAAAAGAAATGTACAAAGGTACAAGAATACCAGCAGGAAGTGCGGAATATACAAAAGCAAATAACATATATGATATGGCTGGAAATGTGGTGGATTGGACTACAGAGGTCTCTAATAAAAATGATGTGTACTCTACTAACATTAGAGTCTATCGTGGAGGCACTAGCTCTGACTACGACGCACATCCAGCCTCTGATCGAATAGCTGATGGCTACGTAACTGGCAATAAACCTGATTACAGCGGTGACAGATGGCGGTTGTCGTAGTGTACTTTGGATAAAATAATTTTTGCATCCTGAAGTGTTGTAAAATGATACAGTACTAAAACATAAGAAAAAATTTGAAAGAAATAGAAAGGGGGAACACTAAAGAAATGAAAACAAGAAAACTTACGAAAAAAAGTATAATAAGTATTATAATTATACTAGTAGCAGTAAGTATAATAGGAATATATTTAATAATATCAAATAAAAAAACAAATAAAACAATGTTATCTCCAGAGTTAGAAAGAACGCAAGCATATGATGATGTAAAAGATGGAGACAATGATATAAAAGATGCAGATGGAAATGATATAAGCACAATCAAATTTGATGCATTCTTTCTAAAAGATAAAAATGGAGATGGAATAGCAGAATCAATAAGAGGAACATGTAATGAGGTTGGAGATCAAGCAACACTATATATGAATTTAAGTGTAGCAGAAGAAGGACATCTTACAAATGGAAAAATAACGATAAATTCAAAAACTTTTATTTTAATACATCAATAGTAAAGGACAATGAAGTTGAAGAAAATTATGTTTCTACAAATACAAAAGAAATAAAACTAAAGGACATAACAAATGGAACACAAAAATTATTAATGGGTTCTGTACGTTCAGGTGATTATTCTAGCTCAAGTAGTAGAACATCTGCAATAGGAAATGATACAAGTAATTATAGCAAAGAAAATTCAGTAACATTTTCTGGAACATATGTAGATAGTAGTGGAAATGAAAAAACATTTACTAAAATAGTGCCATTTGTAATAGATTGGTATGGAGAAGTAGATGCATCAATAACCCCTAAAACTCAAACAGTTGAAATAAAAGAAATGAATTCTTTAGTAAAAGAAGAAGGATTAGAATTAAATTTTGATATAAAAACTGCCGAAAGTAAAAATCAACTGCTATTAGAAAGTTCAGAAATAACAGGAACAATACCAGAATTTAATGGATACAAACCAACATCAGTAAAAATATCTGGAACAAATGTAACATATACATATGATGCAGAAACAAGTACATATACAGCAACTAAGTCATCTATAATAGATGAAAATGGAAAGATAACTTCAAATGCATATTCATATACATCATCAGGTACTAAATACAGTACATTTAATTTTACAATAATATATCCTGCAGAAGCATATCAAGAATTAGGAGAAGATGTAACAAGTTTTGAATTAGCAATTCCAGTAGAAGCAATAAACAAAGGATATAACAATCCAAATGAGAGTGATGGATTTACAAATCCATATGTTTCAAATACGGCAACTGGAGTTGTAACAACAACATGGAGAAAAAAACAAGAAATAAGTCAAACATATTCACCATCATTTTCAGTATATGTAGGAACATATATGGGAACTCCATATTATGATTATGTAGTATCAAAGAAGAAACCACTTAATATTTATAATGGTATATCATTTGAAGAAACAGATGATAAATATATAGTACAATGGAGAGCATATACAGGAACAAATGGTGTTACAGATGGAATAATAATGAATGAAACAACAGGAAAAACAGACCAATTTTTAAATACATCTGCTAAATACGATTCTATGGAAGAAATAACAATAAATACAGGAATTTATTTTAGTGGAACAGACACACTAAAATTAGATGGTTGGATAAAAGTTTATGATGCAGAAACAAATACATTATTAAAAACATTTACAGCAAATGATTGGAAAACATATACATCTTCAAATCCATATAAATATGAAACACCAGTAAAACATGTAAGAGTAGAAACAAGTAGTACAAATGCATCTAGTTACATTTATGTATATAATGTTAAAGAACTTGATGATGAGTATGTAACTACTAATTATGCAAGAGAAGAATTTGATAATTTATCATATATTTATAGTTATTTAGATGGATATATGATAAAACCAAAAACAGATGCAAGTGAAGAAACAACATATTATTATAAAGCAACAGCAAGTAATAGAGCACAATATGAAGCACCAACATCTATAGCAACAATTTCAATAAGAGAAAATACAATTTCAACACATGCAACAGCAGAGCATCAACAGATAACAATATCAACAGTAACTTCAGGATATAATGAGCAAGGATGGAAAAGTGGTACATTTTTAGTACAATTACCAAGTGAAATAATTTTATCTGAAATTAATAGTGTAACAACAAATAATGAAAATGTAAAAATAACAGCATATGACCTTTATGAAGATAATGGAAATTATTATATAAAAATTTTGACACAAAGTGCAAATGAAGAAACATTTAATATTATAGTAGATTGTGATTTGACTCCAGATCCAAGAATTGCAAAAACAACAAAACAAGTTAAATTATGGGCGGTACATGAGAATGCATGTGATTATTACTATAAAGGAGCAGATACATATGATATAGATGGAGATTCTAACACTACAGAAAAGGTAAACTATAGAGAAACTTCTTTAACATTTGAGCCAGGTTCTAGTTTAAATACAACACAAACAGGAAGTAATTATGGGGAAGAAGGTGGAGTAACTATAGCTCCAAGAGTTGCAAAAACAGATAAAAATCAAAGAACAGCAAATATTACAGTATCTGCAACAAACAATTATACATATGATATACAAGATGTAAAAATCCTTGGCGTAGTACCATTTGAAGGAAATCAATATGTATTAAGTGGAAATGATTTAGGATCTACATTTACTGCATATATGAGCAATACTGGAATTATCACATTAACAGATGTAATAAAAGATAAAGTAACAATATATTATTCAACAGCAGAAAGACCAAATCAAGATCTATCAGATGCATCAAATGGCTGGACATTAGCTAAAGATGTTCAAGATTGGACAAAAATAAAAACATATTTAATAGTATTAGACAATTCACACAAATTAGCATCAGGAGATAAAATAGAATTTGAATATGAAATTCAATTACCACAAGGTGTAGATTATAATGAAGTTACATATTCAGAACATGCAATATATTTTGCATTAAACACAGAAGAAGGATTGTATTATACTTCAACAGGTTCTGCAAAATTAGGCTTTATGATTGCTAAACAATATGATTTAGAAATTGTAAAATATCAAAAAGATTCAACTAAGACATTACAAGGAATAACATTTGCAGTTACAGAAGATGGAGCAGATACAAGTACAATAAAAGTAACAGACCAAGATGGTAAAATTTTAATTACTGGTTTATATGTAGAAAGATATTATACAATAAAAGAATTAAAAACAACAGATGACTATGTATTAAATGAAGAAGAAATAAGATTTTACACATATACAAAAATAAATGAAGATGGTTCAGAAAGTTTGTATTTGACATATCCAAGCAAAGAAAAAGAGAGTTCACATTTAAATTTGATTTATGGCACAGTAAAAGCAGATGAGGTAATACCTCCAACTGATGGAAAAGACTATAAAATTCAAGTAAAGATACAAGATGAAGTAAAAGCGAAACTTGCTATAAATAAAACAGATACAGCAGGACAAGCATTAAAAAATGTTAAATTCAGATTAACTGGAGAAGGTAAAGATGGTGAAATATTAACAACAGATAAAAATGGTAATATTAATACTGCGGGATTATTCTTAGACAAAGAATATACTTTAGAAGAGATAAAGGCAGATAAGTATTATATACCACAAACACCAATTAAATTTACAATAACAAATAATGCTGGAACATTTGAATTAAAATATACAGATAATGGTTCAACAAAGACAAAACAAATAACTACAGTAGATGAAATACCTACAATTAATTTGAATTTACAAAATGAAAAAATACCAACATATAGTTTACAACTAACTAAGTATGCAAAAGGTGAAAAAGATTCTAATGGAAAAGACAAGACACTAGAAAGAGCACAATACTTAATTACAGGTGAAGGAATAAAAACAAACGGAAAAGTTTATGCTACAGATGAAAATGGAATACTTACAATTAATGACTTGTATGAATATGTTGACGGAAAATATATAACAGGTGAATATACAATAAAAGAAATTTATGCGCCAGAGGGATATGCTTTGGATGCTACTGAACTTAAGTTTAAAGCATATAGAGAAAATGGAACATTGAAAATACAAATTCTTGATGGAGAATCAGTAATTAGAACAATTACACAATCTGATTCTGATACATCTGAAAAGGATTTAAATATTAAAGATGCTAGTTCCTCAACACCAGTAATCCAAATTGGTGTTGAAGATGGACAAATCTTCTCAATTTATAAATATTATCAAAATGGAACATCAAGCCCAAAAGTTCCAATTGCAGGAACTAGATTTAAAATTACAGATTTAAATGGAAATTATGTAAAAGGCTCTGATGGAAAATTTGTTGGAGAATGGTTTGATACAACACCAGCACAATTGCCAGTTCCTGATATAACATTATCTTCAACAGGTACATATCAATGGACACAAAGAGATGATGGAACTTGGGAGAGTACAGGAATTTATCATCAAGCAAGTAAAACAACAACCTTAACTTCTAATGAAATAGATTTACAACAATCTGCAACTCTTAAATTTGATTGGTCTGTATCATCAGAAAGTGTAAGTTATGATTATGTATATTATACAATTACAGATTTAAATACAAATAAAGCTATAAACGGAACAGGAACTTCAACTAAAATAGGTGGTACAGGATATGGAACAATTTATGATAGCTTAAAGTTTTTAAGTGTATCTTTAGATTTAGAAGCAGGAAGGTATAAAATAGAATTTACTTATAGAAAAGATGGTTCAGTAGATAAAGGACTTGATGCAGCATTTGTAAAGAATATTAGATTTGAACAAATACCAGTAGAAAAAAAAGGCTATTATGCAGTAACAACAGACTCAAATGGACAAATAACAGCAAATTTGCCAGAAGGACTATATAAAGCGATAGAAGTATATACAGATGATAGATATATATTACCAGAAAATGAAGCAGATAGAACATACTACTTTGGAATAGGGGCATCACGAGCAGAGATTTTTGACTGGGTAACAGGATTAACAGGACAAGGATGGAACTATGTAAATTCTGTAGCACCACTAAAAAATGGAGGAGTAATAGCAGTAGGTTCATTCTCTAAATATTCTGCAGATGTTGTTGCAGGAGCAACAGACGGAATAGATGTAGATAATGATGGAGTAGTAGATAAAACATCAGAAGGAAATAATGATGGACTAATAATTACATATGATACAGATGGAAAAGTAGTTTGGGCGAAAACTTTTGGAGGAGAAGATGACGATTCATTAAGTAAGGTTATTCAAACATCAGATGGAGGATATGTAGCAGTAGGATATGCAGAAAGTAATTCTATAAAATATGATGGAAATGTAATAACTGAAATTTCAAGAACATCAACTACGGAATTATCACAAAAAGATGCGATTTTATTAAAATTAGATGAAAATGGAAATTATCAATGGGGCTTAAGAATTGGTGGAACATATGATGATGAAATTCAATCAGTAATAGAAACAAGTCAAGGTAATTATGTAATAACAGGAAAATACTATAGTTCACCATTTAAGTTTTACGATAGAGCAGGAACAGAAGTTAAAGGAACAATGACAAATACTGGAGAAAGAGATGCATTTGTAGCATCATATTCAGATACAGGTGTATATCAATGGAGTCAAAAAATTGGAGAAACAAATAATCAAGACGCACCAGATTTAACAGAATATTCTGCAGGAATTGCAGTAGCTTCAAATTCATCTGAATCTGCACGTATAAGTCTATATAGTTTAGCAGGTTCATCTATAAAAAGAGCATTTTCAATTGGTAGTGGCTCAGTAAGTAAAATAACAAGTTTAGATACTTCTGCAGATGGAAATATTATTGCAGGTGTAAATTATACTGGAACAGAATTTGATGCTGGAATATATCAAGTAACATCAACAGGAACTTCAACAAGAATTTATGAACTAACAGGTACATATGATGAATATGTTTCAGATGTACAAGTAACCTCTGATGGGGGAATACTATTTGGAGGATGGTATTATTCAAAATATACAGCAGGAACAGATGGAACAACATTTGACGAGGAACTTGGAGATAATGCATGTGATGGATATGTAATAAAACTAAATTCTAAAAACGAAGTTGAATATTCAAGCAGATTATATGGTGATGATTATGATGGTGTAACAACAGTAACAGAAACTAAAAATGGAGCATTGGTAGCAGGAGGATTTTTCAATTCTTCAACATTAAGTGCAACAAATTTTGGAGGAAAAATAGACGAAGACGAAGATGAAGATGATACAACAAAAGAACAAATTTTAACAAGAGTTGGAAATTCAGAAGCATTTGTAATTGCAGAAAGAGCAGCATCAGCATCAGTCCCAGAAGCTCAAAGGCTTGAAGTAGAAAACAAAATTAAGAACTTTAAAATAACAACAGAGGTAAAGAAAAACAATAATGTATTTGGAGGAGATATAGACGGTCAGACAGGTGTAACAGTAGATGGGGTAGAATACACAAAAGATGGAATTCGTTATGTAGAAAAAGTAGAATATGGAAAAGACTCTACACAAGCAATAAAAATAACTCCAGATGCAAAATATGTAATAAACAGTATAACAATAAATGGCAAAGAATATACAAACTTTACAACAGCAGATGATGGAACAGTAACATTACCTATATTTGAAGATGTAAGGGAAGACAAGCATATAATAGTACAATTTAGTAACACAGTATCAAATATAGAAGTAAACCACTTTTTATGGACCAAAGATGGAGGAACAACAACTACTAAAGTTGCAGAAACAGAAACAAGTACAGGAGATGTAGGAACGAATTATGAAACATCACCAGACACAGATATAGAATATGTAATAATAACAAATGCAGATTATTATGGAGACAACATTCCAGACGGATTAAATCCAGATGATTATTATATTCCAGACAATTATAAAGGAACATATGAAGAAGGAACAAAACAAGTAATAAACTATTATTACAAAGAAAAAACATATACATTAACAGTACATCATTATATAGATGGAACAAATGAATCAGTTCCTTTAAAAGGTTCAACAACAGGAGAAATAGTTGCTGATGAATTAACAGAAGATTTGAGAAAAGGTGAAGAATATACAACTTTACAAGCAAGTGAAGATAAAATAGACTATTCAATTTATGAATTGGTAAGAACACCAGAAAATGCTACAGGAACAATACAAGAAGATACAGAAGTAACTTATTATTACAAAATAAAAACTGCTGATATAAGAATAACAAAAGTAGCAGAAGAAAATCATGAAAAAACTCTAGCAGATACACAATTTAATCTATATCAATTTATAGGAACAACAGCAACAGATAATTTGATAGATACTCAAAATGTAAGTTCAGATTGGAAACTAGTTGGAACATATGCATCATCAAATACAGGACTTCTAAAACTAGAAGAATTACCAATAGATAAAGAATACAGATTAGTAGAAATAAAATCAGCAGAAGGAAGAATGATTCCAGATGGACAATGGAAAATTCAATTTGTTACTGGAACATATGACACATCAGATGCTTCAATAGTTACTATTAATGGAACACCATTAAAAATAAATGCAGTTGGAAATCCGCCAGCAATGATAAAAACAGATGATGGAAAATTATTACTTCCAAATAAGGAATACTATAATTTCCCTACAAGTGGAGGCTTTGGATTGAAAAACTATTATCAAATAGGAATAGTGGTATTATCTATAGGAGTTGCTTTAGGAGTTTTAGCAGGAGCAAAAAAATGCATTTTAATAAATGCGAGAAATAAAAGGAAGAGGAGAATAAACAAATGAAGGAGAAAAAAGTTTTTAAAGCAATAGTTATAGCTATAGTAACAGTTTTAATGCTAATGGGATTAAACTTGCCAGCATATGCAAGCATTACAACTACAACAAACACAAAAGACATTACTGTTTCAGGAATAGAAGCAGGAGCAAAAGTATCAGCATATCAATTAACAACAGTTAATTATGATTACACAGTTGACCAACTACAAGCTGAACCATATACATGGAATAGCAATGTAAAAACATGGGTAGATGCTAATTATTCAGCATATTCAGATCCAGAAAACTTTTATAAAAATGTAACAAGTAATTCAGATGAAGCCAAAGCATTTTATAGTGCATTATCAGCAGCTATAAAAGGAGGAACAATTTCATTAACTGCTAAAACACAAACAGCAACAGGAGGAACTGCATCATATCCTGTTACAGATGAAAAATTAACAGGAAGTGTTACATTCACAGGATGTGAAATGGGAACATATTTAATTTTAATTGAAAATGGATATATGGTTTATACACCATCAGTAATAAACTTAACACCAGAATTTGATAATACAACAAAAGAGTGGAAGTTACCAGATTCAATGTCAGTAACAGTAAAAGCAACAAAACCACAAATCACAAAAACAGTTACAGATGAGACAAAAACAAAAGATAAGTATAGCACAAAAGACACAATACTATTCACAATTGTAGCAGATATTCCTACATATGCTACAGGAAGCTTAGCCAAATCTTATAAAATAAGTGATTCATTAAGCAATGGATTAACAGTAGACAAAGCAACAATCAAAGTTTTTGGACAAAAAGGTTCAGCAACACCTATTCAATTAACAGAAACAACAGACTATACACTTACAACAACAGGAAATACAGCATTTGATGTTGATTTAAAATATGATCAAATTAAAAACTATGATAAAGTAAAAGTTACTTATAGTGCAAAATTAACAGCTGGAGCTTCAACAAATGTTGGAGGTGCTGGAAACTCAAATACAGCAACATTAACATATAGCAATAACCCATATGATGCAACGAGCTCACAAACACAAGAAACAAGTAACAAAGTATTCACATATGGTGCAGAAATTACAAAAACAGATAAAACAACTGGAGAAGTTTTAAAAGGAGCTGAATTTGAATTGTCTAGTGAATCAACAAAATTATATTTTGTAAAAACAGCTTCTGGAGTATATTATCAAGCAAATCAATCAGATGCAGGTGCAACAACAGAACTAGTTGTAGATGATAATGGTAAATTATATATAAATGGTTTGAATGTTGGAACGTACCAATTAAAAGAAACCAAAGCATCAGATGGATATAATATAGCAACAGAAATAAAAACAATAACAATAAAAGATGACAATTTAGATGGAGTTTTAGATGATGAAGAAGGAACAACAGGAATTTACAAATTAACATTTACAAATACAAAAGGTTTCCAACTACCAGTAACAGGTGGGGCAGGAACAGTAGTGTTTGTTGCAGGAGGAATTGTATTTGTTGGTTTAGGAATTTTATTATTGGTAATAGCAAACAAAAAGAAGAATTTACAAAAACAATAAAAAATAGGACGGCCATTATAGACCGTCTTATATTTTCAAAGAGGGAAAGATGAAAAGCGAAAAAATATTATTAATAATTGCAGTTATATTTATAATAGTAGGAACAGGAATATTTCTATATCCTAGCATAAGCAACTATTTTGCAGAAAAAAATCATGTAGAAGCAATACGAAACTATGATAAAATAGTTGCTGGCATAGAAGAAGATTCAATAAAAGAAGAAAAAGAAAAAGCACAAACATATAATGAAAACTTGTCTGGAGACCCAGTACATGACCCATTTGTTTTAGGGAGTGGTTATGCATTACCAGAAAATTATAAAGAAGTATTAAATCTTTCTGAAGATGGAATAATGGGTTACATACAAATTCCTAAGATTTCAGTCGACTTACCAATTTATCATGGCACAAGTGAAGAAGTGTTAGAAAAAGGAGTTGGACATATTCAAAATACATCAGTGCCAATTGGAGGAAGTTCTACACATTCAGTATTAACAGGACATACAGGGTTACCAAATGCAGAATTGTTTACAAGACTTGATGAACTTGTAGTAGGTGATGTGTTTTATATTCATATATTAAATGAGAGATTGGCATACAAAGTATATGAGATAAAAGTCGTACTTCCAGATAATATAGACGAATTAAGGATAACAAGTGGAGAAGATTTGGTAACACTTGTTACTTGTACACCATATGGTGTAAATTCACATAGATTATTAGTTAAAGCTGAAAGAGTGGAGGATTATATAGAAAATAATGGAAATACTACAGAAGCTAGCAATAATTCTAATACTATAAATAATGTAGAAACTAAGAAAACTAACAAGCAATACTATCTAACAGGAATACAAATAGGTACAGTAATACTAATAATAGTGTTAATTACTACATTAATTGTGGGAATAATTATTAAAAGGAGCAAAAAGAGCGATGAATAAAAGAAAGATTTTAATTATAGTAGCAATTTTGTTTATTTTAATAGGAACAATATTACTTTGTTTTCCTAGTGCAAGTAATTATATATATGAAAAGAATGTTGAAACAGAAAAAGAAAAATTTGTTGTAAAAATAACAGATGAGCAGAACGAAAATATTTTAGATAAGCTTTATAAAAAATTACAAGAAGAAAATCAAAAAATATATGAAGAAAAACAAAACAAATTAGTAGATCCATTTTCATATGAGCAATCTGCAATAGACTTAAGTGAATACGGAATTGATAATAATGTTATTGGATATATAAGTATTCCTAAAATAAATATAGAAGTTCCAATATTATTAGGTGCCAACACGGCGAATATGAAAAAAGGAGCAGTACACCTTACAGAAACATCTTATCCAATAGGCGGAGTAAATACAAATAGTGTAATTGCAGCACATAGGGGATATGGAAAAGCAACATTATTTAGATATATAGATAAAATTGGGGTCGGAGATAAAATTCGCATTCGTAATTTTAAAGAAGAACTTACTTACGAAGTTTATGAAACTAAAATTATTAACCCAGATGATATTAGTGAATTGGAAATCCAGGAAGGACAGGACATTATAACATTAATAACTTGTCATCCTTATCGTATTAATACACAAAGATATATAGTAAAGGCAAAACGTGTGTGAAATACCACACTTTGCCTTTTTTAACTTTTTATGACAAAAGTATTGACTTTATGTAAAAAACATTATATAATAGATGAGCATGAAATATAGCGTTGAAGCTGAATGTGGCTACATCCTTACGGAATAGTGGGATGGAGGGAACTTCAGTGGAGTATGTCTTGGCTAGACCAGGCGGTAAGTTTAATTTTAATAATTATATTAGAGCACTTATCCCAGAATCATCATGCGAATTTTTGGGATTTTAAAATGGGTAAAAGCAAAACACCCGGATGTGTTATAACTTGCCAACGCGTAATTTAAATTATATTATTATTTTAAGGAGGGAAAATTACAATGGCAAATTCAATTGTAGCAAGTGAAAAAATTAGAATAAGACTAAAAGCTTATGACCATGTAGTTTTAGATCAGTCTGCTGAAAAGATAGTAGATACTGCTAAGAAAACAGGAGCAAAAGTATCAGGTCCTATTCCATTACCAACACAAAAAGAAATCGTAACAATCTTACGTTCTCCACACAAGCACAAAGATTCAAGAGAACAATTCGAAATGAGAACACATAAAAGAGTTATAGACATTCTTTACCCAACATCAAAAACAATGGATAGTTTAATGAAACTAGAACTACCAGCTGGTGTTGACATCGAAATCAAAAACTAGTTTTAAATAATAAAAATCAAACCAAGCTGGCAAAAGTCAGCCAATAGTAGGAGGAAATTATAATGAAAAA
>ENA-OROK01002998-OROK01002998.1-human-gut-metagenome-genome-assembly--contig:-NODE-2998-length-13757-cov-2.768501_pt1 | contig 13757 bp, 11 predicted proteins | sample MGYA00242127_ERZ509046 | MGnify/ENA primary metagenome ERZ509046 (study PRJEB26280, sample SAMEA2338728) | human gut metagenome | biome: human gut; feature: human-associated habitat; material: faeces... | reverse complement strand
GGCCGCCGATGATGTCCGTTGCGGGTATGATTTCGATCATGGTGTCAGAGGTTTAGAAAATTGAGTAAAATCCGCGCGCCCGCCGCACCGCTCTTTTCGGGGTGGAACTGCGTGCCGAAGAAGTTGCCGCTCCCGAGCGCCGCGCTGAACGGGCGACCGTAGTCGGTCGTGGCGATGGTTGCGGCGCAGGGTTCGGCGGCGAAGGAGTGGACGTAATATACATAGGTCTCCCCGGCCGTTTCGTCGAACAGCGGCGAGCGGAGCGAGGTGATCGTCCCAGCCCACGTGGGGGACTTTGAGCCGCGCGCCGTCGGCCGCCGTGGCCGGAAGCCGCAGGACCTGCGTCGGGAAGATGCCCATGCAGCGGGCGTCGCCCTCCTCGCTCGAAAGGCACATCAGCTGCATGCCGATGCAGATGCCCAGGACGGGCTGCGTGAGCGAGGGGATCACCGTGTCGAGTCCCCGCTCGCGGAGCTGCGACATGGCCGACGAGGCCTCGCCGACTCCCGGGAGGATCACTTTGTCGGCCCCGCGCAGCAGGGCGGGATCGGCCGTGAGCGTGAATTCGGCCCCTGCGCGGCGAAGGGCGTCGGCAACCGACCGCAGGTTGCCCGTGGCGTAATCGACGACGGCTATCATAGGACTCCTTTGCTGCTGGGGACGGTGTAATCGAACGGGATGTGCGCCACGGCCATGCGCAGGGCGCGGGCGAAGGCCTTGAAGACGGCCTCGGCCTTGTGGTGGTCGTTGTCGCCGCGGGCCGAGATTTGGAGGTTGCACCGCGCGGCGCATGCGAACGAGTGGAAGAAGTGGCGGAACATTTCGGTCGGAACGTCGCCAACCCGCTCGCGGCGGAACGAGGCGTCCCACTCGAAGTCGATGCGGCCCCCGAAGTCGAGCAGCGTCAGCGCCCGGCAGTCGTCCATCGGCAGGGCGAAGCCGTAGCGGGCGATCCCGGCCTTCGCGCCCAGCGCGCGGTCGACGGCCTCGCCCAGCGTGATGGCCACGTCCTCCATCGTGTGGTGTTCGTCGATGTCCAGATCGCCCCGCGCGTCGACGGCCAGCGCGACGCCGCCGTGGTGGGCGATCTGCGCGAGCATGTGGTCCAGAAAGCGCAGGCCCGTGGAGATTTGGCCGTTGAAATCCCCGCGGCCGTCGAGGTCGAGGCGGACGGTGATCTGCGTCTCGCGGGTCTCGCGCCGGATTTCGGCCCGGCGTTCGCCGCGGCGGATGAATTCGGCGATTTCGCTCCACGAGTCGGTGATCAGCGCACAGGCGTCGGCGGCGCCGGCTTCCTCCAGCGTCCGCAGCCCTTCGGCGGGGGGAGCGAGCAGGATGCCCCGCGCCCCGAGGTTGCGGGCCAGCAGGATGTCGGTCGCGCGGTCGCCGATGACGTAGCTCGCCGCGAGGTCGTATTCGCCGCCCGTGTAGCGGCCGAACATCCCTGTCCGGGGTTTGCGCGTGGGGGCGGCGTCGGCCTCGAACGTGCGGTCGATCAGCTGGTCGTCGAACGCGACGCCCTCGCCGCCGAGCGTCGCGAGCATTTTGTTATGCGCCGGCCAAAAGGTATCCTCGGGGAAGGACGGGGTGCCGAGCCCGTCCTGGTTGGTGGCCAGCACGAGGTCGAACCCGAGGCCCGTGAGCGCCTTCAGGGCGGAGATGGCTCCGGGCACGAACGCGAGTTTTTCGAGGCTGTCGATCTGTTCGTCGGCGGGTTCGGCGATGATCGTGCCGTCGCGGTCGATGAAGAGGGCTTTTTTCATAATCGGAAGTTTTTGACGGTTTCTATCATCCGGGCGTTCTCCGCAGGGGTTCCGACGGTGATGCGCAGGCATCCTTCGCAGCCCGGGATGCGCGAGCGGTTGCGGACGATGACCCCGGCCGAGATCAGCGCGTCGTACATGCGGTCGGGATCGGGGGTGCGGACCAGGATGAAATTGGCATCCGAAGGGTAGACCCGCTCGATGGCGGGGCAGGCGGGGAGCCGGTCGCGCTCGGCGCGGATTTCGGCCACCTGCGGGGAGATGTCTTCGGTGAGCCGTTCGGCGACGGCCTGCTGTGCGAGGCTGTTGATGTTGTAGGGATATTTCACGCGTGCGAAAAGTCCGGCGACGGCTTCCGATGCGAATGCCAGCCCGAGGCGAAGCCCTGCCATGCCCCACGCCTTCGAGAGGGTTTGCAGGACGATGAGGTTCCCGAATTCGCCGAGGCGCGCGAGGAATCCCGGCCCGGCGGCGAAGTCGATGTAGGCTTCGTCGAGGACGACCATGCCGTCGAATTCGCGGAGCAGCCGTTCGATGCCGGCCGCCGGGAAGGCGTTGCCCGTGGGGTTGTTCGGGGAGCAGAGCCACAGCAGACGGGTGCGCTCGTCGGCGGCCGCCAGCAGGGCGTCGGTCGGAAGCGAGAAGTCCGCGCCGAGCGGGACCTCGCGCATCTCGACGTCGTTGATGTCGGCGGCGACGCGGTACATGCCGTAGGTCGGGGCGATCGAAACGGCGTTGTCGACGCCCGGACGGCAGAAGATGCGGTAGCAGAGGTCGATGGCCTCGTCGCTGCCGTTGCCGATGAAGACCTGCTCTTCGCGCACGCCTTTCAGCGCGGCGATCTTCTGTTTGAGAAGCTTCTGATGCGGGTCGGGGTAGCGGTTGACACCGTTGTCGTAGGGGTTTTCGTTGGCGTCGAGCCACGTCGTGATCTCTCCGCCGGAAAACTCGTCGCGGGCCGTGGAGTAGGGTTTCAACGCCCGGATGTTGGGGCGCACCAGTTCTTCGAGCGGTTTCACAGCACACCTCCTTTCATGCGGACGCGCACGGCGGCGGCGTGCGCCCCGAGACCCTCGGCCTCGGCCATGGCGATGACGGTCGGGGAGAGGGTCGCAAGCCCCTTGCGCGAGAGTTCCTGATAGGTGATCTTGCGCAGGAACGAGTCGGTGTTCACGCCGCTGTAAGCCCGCGCCCAGCCGCCCGTGGGCAGCGTGTGGTTGGTTCCCGAGGCGTAATCCCCGGCGCTTTCGGGCGACCAGGGGCCGATGAAGACGCTTCCGGCGGCGGTGATCTGCGCCGCGACGTCCCAGGCGTCGCGCATCGAGATGATCAGGTGCTCGGGGGCGTAGGCGTTGGCGAAGCCGATCATCTTTTCGCGGCTGTCGAGGACCACGATGCGGCTCTGGCGCAGCGCCTCGCGGATGGTCTCGCCGCGGCGCAGCTGGAGCAGCTGTTCGCCGACGGCCCGCTGGGTGTCGCGGGCGAACTCCACCGACGGGCAGACCAGCACCGCCTGGCTGTCGCCTCCGTGTTCGGCCTGCGAGAGGAGGTCGGCGGCGGCGAAGGCGGGCGACGCTTCGTCGTCGGCCAGCACCAGCACCTCCGAGGGCCCGGCGGGCAGGTCGACGGCCACGTCGTTGGCGCCGACCAGTTGCTTGGCCTTGGTGACGTAGCGGTTGCCGGGACCGAAAATCTTGTCGACGCGCGGGATGCTCTCCGTGCCGTAGGCCATGGCCGCCACGGCCTGCGCCCCGCCGACGGAGAAGATGCGGTCGACGCCGCACAGGTCGGCGGCGAAAAGCACCTCGGGGGCGATCTTCCCGCCGCGCCCGGCCGGGGTGCAGAGTACGACCTCGCCGCACCCGGCGATCCGGGCGGGGAGGGCGAGCATCAGCACCGTCGAGAAGAGCGGGGCATTGCCGCCCGGGACGTAGAGCCCCACGCGGCCGATGGCTACGGCACGCTGCACGCACCGCACGCCGGGCATCACTTCGATGTCGACCTGCGGCGGGGGCTGTGCCCTGTGGAAGGCTTCGATATTGGACTTGGCGATCGCCAGCGCCGTCTTGAGCCGTTGCGGCACGGCTTTGGCCGCTTCGGTGCGCTGTCTGCGGGAAACCTCGAACCTCTCGGGGACGTAACCTTCGATGCGGGCCACGAGGTCGCGCAGCGCCTTGTCGCCGCCCGTGCGCACCTGTGAGAGGATGGGGGCGACCCGTTCCGTGATTTCGCCCTCCTGTCGCGTGCAGCGGGCCGTGAGGGCCGGCCATTCACGGCGCGGCGGGTTGTTGTGGATTTTCAGCATTTCCATATCCGGGTGTTTTTCGGGGTCAGCGGATCATGTTTTCGAGCGTCAGCACCAGGATGTCCTCCGCGCCGATCTCCTTGAGCCGTTCGATGCGTTCCCAGAGCTGGGATTCGCTGATCACGGCGTGTATCGAACACCATCCCTCCTGTGCCAGCGGCAGGATCGTGGGGCTGCGCATGCCGGGCAGGATGACGATCGCTTCCTGGAGTTTCTCCGCCGGGAGGTTCATCAGCACGTATTTCATGCCCCGGCTTTCGAGGATGGAGTTGAAGCGGAAGGTGAGCTGTGCCGTTTCACGGCGCTTCGCCTCGTCCATTTCCGGGTTGGCGATCAGCACCGCCTCGGAATAAAAGACCTTCTCGACTTCGACCAGCCCGTTCGAGATGAGCGTGCCGCCCGACGATACGATGTCGAAGATCGCATCGGACATCCCGACCGCCGGGGCGATCTCCACGGAACCCTCGATGGTGTGTATTTCGGCGTCGATGCCCTTTTCGGCGAAGAACCGCGTGAGGATGTTGGGGTAGGAGGTGGCGACGCGCTTGCCGCGGAAATAATCCAGCCCTTCGTATGCCGCCGTGCGTTCCACGGCCAGCGAGATGCGGCAGTTCCCGAACCCGAGATCCATCGCCTGCTCTACGCGGAATCCTTTCTCCGCCACTTCGTTCAGCCCCACGATGCCCAGGTCGGCGACGCCCATCGCCACGGCCTGCGGGATGTCGTCGTCGCGCAGGTAGAGCACTTCCAGCGGGAAGCCCCCGGCGCGCGAGATGAGTTTGCGTTTGCTTTCGGCGACGCGGATGCCCGCCTCGGAGAGCAGTTCGATGCTCTGTTCGTTGAGTCGGCCCTTGGCCTGGATTGCGATTCTCAGCATTTTTTTTGTCGATTTTGGCACACCGCCCGCGGCATAAGCACGAAAAAAGCCCACCCGCAGGAGGTGAGCTTCGTATATACTTTTGTTAAACTTATGGTTCCGTTTACATGTACATATCCGTCTTACCCCTTCGGAAAGTGGTGATGGTGATGATGGATATGGTGAAATATTGTCATATATGCTGTCGTTGGGACAAATGTATCTATTTTGTCCGAAAAAACAAAATTCCAAGTAAAATTTTTTAATATATTTTCAAAATCAGCCCTGGACACCCTCGGCGCGATCTTCGTCTGTCCCGTGCGGCCTGTTTCCGGTAGCGTGCGGCCGGTGCATGGAGTTTGCAGAAATTGCACGTCCGGCGTCCGGGTATCTGCAATGCCGGTATCCGTGCCCTGCTGCCGGTCGTCTTCACCGTGTCCGTTTTTTTGCTATTTTTGTCTGCCGGCGGACGGTTTCAGTGGGGCAGTTCAGCGCTTCGGTTTTACCTGTTGCCCCTGCTGCCGTGATTCCCGTGGGGTGGTTGCGGCCGCTCCGGGTGCGGGGCGGACGGCGGAGGAAAGTCCGGGGCTTATTCGTCCGCTTCGCCGTATACCTTGCCGCGCAGTGCGTCGTCCGAATAGACGTGCAGGCTGTGCCCCGTGGGGCTCAGGCAGGTGATGCGGTGTATGTGGTTGTCGAAACACCCCGGTTTCCCGATTGCGAAGAACGCGCACGGGGCTTCGACCTCGGCGCTCTGCACCGGACGTGCCATGCCGCCGCCTGCGGGCTCGAAGATTTCGAGCCGGAACCTGCCGTCGGAGAAGTGGTAGCCTGCGAATTGCGGGTGGGCGTGGATGCTCGTGCGGTTGCCCTCCTGCCAGCTCATCACGATCGCCTCCCATCCCGTTTCCGGCGATCGGCCCAGGTAGGTGCGGCGGTAGGCCGTCGCGGAATAGTCGTCGAATTCCGTCAGCGGGTGCCCCTCGAGCCAGCCGAGCACATAGCCCTGTATCCGCTCGCCCAATGCGTCGTCGACGGGGTTCCTGCCGATGATCCCCAGCAGTCCGGTAAAAAACTCCCCGTACACGGCTGTGCTGGCCGAAGCCTCCTGCAAATCCTCCGCGAGTGTCGTCGCATGTCGTTCCTGTTTCATGGTGTTGTCCGTTTGGTGCAAAGATAGCTGGCCGCCCCGTGCAAACCTTCAGTAAAAATACTTATTCCTGCGCTGCGTGTCGGTTTCCCGGGTGTGCGGGCGCTGCGCGGCGTCTCTGCCGGGCGCCCTGCTTCCGGATCCTGACAACGTTGCCGCCCGCCAGCCGTCGCGCCATCGGATTGTTGCTGCCTTGCCTTTGCCCGGGCGGCCTTTCCGGTCGCTTTGCCGTTTGTTCTCCCGTTTACCCTGGCCGTTTTTTCCGGCACGGCCCCCGGGCGGGCGCAAGCCGTTCCCCGATGTCGTTTTTTACGGAAAAATGCCCTGCGGTTGCCGCCGTACAGCCTTTTTTGCTATATTTGTAACTTAAATCCGAACGCTGACTCCGCTTATGACACCTTTCGCCGTTATCACCACCGTATTGGGCTATATAGCCGTACTTTTTGTCGTCGCCTGGCTCTCGGGCCGGCGTGCCGACAATGCCGGGTTCTTCACCGGCAACCGGAGCACGCCGTGGTATATGGCAGCCTTCGCCATGATCGGGGCTGCAATCTCGGGCGTGACTTTCATCTCGGTGCCGGGTTCGGTCGCCGTCGATTCCTTCTCCTACATGCAGATGGTCGCCGGTTTCACCGTGGGGCAACTGGTCGTTGCGTTCCTGCTCATCCCGACCTTCTACCGCCTCCGGGTGGTGTCGCTCTACGAATACCTCGACGGGCGCTTCGGCATCCTCTCGCACCATACCGGGGCGTGGTTTTTCTTCGTGTCGAAGATGCTGGGTGCCGCGCTGCGTGTCTACGTGGTCTGCGCCGTCCTGCAACTGCTGGTTTTCAGCCACTACGGGCTGCCGTTCTGGCTCAATGCGCTGGTGACGATGCTCTTCGTCTGGCTCTATACGCAGCAGGGGGGTGTCAAGTCGCTCATCTGGACGGATACGCTCAAGACTTTCTGCCTGGTGGGCAGCCTCGTGCTGTCGATCGTCTTCATCATGCAGGCGCTCGGCATGTCGTTCGGCGAAATGACCCGCGAGGTCGCCGCGTCGCCCTATTCGCGGGTGTTTTTCTTCGACGACCCCTCCTCCGACCGCTATTTCTGGAAGATGTTTCTCGCGGGCGTCGTGCTGCTGATCTCCATGACGGGGCTCGACCAGGACATGATGCAGCGCAACCTGAGCTGCGCCACGCCGCGCGATTCGCAGAAAAACATCGTCCTGACGGCCGTCAGCCAGATATTCGTCATCTTCCTGTTCCTCGTGCTGGGTGTGCTGCTCTACATTTACATCGGCCGCACCGGCCTTGCCGTGCCCGCGAAGGGCGACCAGGTATTCTCGCTGGTGGCTGTCGAAGGCGGGCTGCCGGTATTCGTTGGCATACTGTTTGTTGTGGGGCTTATTTCGAGTACTTATTCAGCTGCCGGTTCGGCCCTTACGGCCCTTACGACCTCGTTCACGGTCGACATCCTGCAAGGCACCAGGCGCTACGGCGACGAACGCCTGACCCGTATCCGCAGGGGCGTGCACGTCGGCATGGCCGTCGGTATGGCGCTGGTGATCCTCGGCTTCGAATACCTGGCCGACGACAGCGTCATCAACCTCGTCTACAAGGTCGCCAGCTATACCTACGGGCCGATCCTGGGGATGTTCGCCTTCGGGATGTTCACGCGCCTGAAGATCCGCGACGGCTGGATGCCCGTGGTCGCCGTCGCCGCCCCCATGCTGAGCGCCCTCGTGCAATACTGGGCGCGCGAGGCGTGGGACTACCGGATCGGGTTCGAACTTTTGATTTACAATGCCGCCTTCACCATGGCCGGCATGTTGTTGCTTGCCAAGAAGAATGAAAACTAAATTCCTGTCGTTTTTCCTGCTGCTCTGCTTCGGCTGGCAGCAAGCCCCGGCCGCCGGGGTCGACGCCGCGACCCGCCGCGAGATCGGCCGTACATTGTCGCGTATCGTCGCCCGTGAGGTTTCGGGCGGCTTTGTCCGCATCGAGGGCGTGGACGCCTCGCGCAAGCGGGTGCGCATCTACACCTCGGTGGGGCTCTCCTATTACCCGTTCCGCGAGCAGAACCTGCGGGCCATGTACGACTCGGTGCGTGCCGTCCTGCCGCCGGAGTACCGTAAAGCCTCCATCGAGCTTTATTCCGACAAGCGCGAAGTGCGGGGGCTGATCCCGATGGCCTACCGCACCGATGCCGAGTTCAGGAAACTGCTGCGCAAGAAGAAGGTCGTGCCCTTCGTCAACCGTTCGCAGCGGCCGCTCGTCGTCCGCCAGTCCTCGCCCGCAGCTCCCACGCAGGGGCTCTCCGGGCGCCATATCGCGCTGTGGCAGAGCCACGGGCGCTATTTCGACCAGCCTGCGAACCGCTGGAAATGGCAGCGTTCGCGGCTGTGGATGACCTGCGAAGACCTCTATACCCAGAGCTATGTGCTGCCTTACCTGGTGCCGATGCTCGAAAATGCGGGAGCCTGCGTGATGCTGCCCCGCGAGCGCGATGTGCAGAAATACGAGGTGTTGGCCGACAACGATGCCGCCGGGCAATACGCCGAGACGGACGGCCCCGAGAAATGGCAGCCGGGCGGTGTCGGGTTCGCGCATACGCGGCAGGTATACCGCACCGGCGAAAACCCGTTCCGGGATGGTACGACCCGCCGTGTGCGGACGGTCGCCGGGGGTGCCGAGAGCCGCGCCGCGTGGCGTGCCTCCATCCCCGAGCGGGGTGAATACGCCGTCTATGTAAGCTATGAAACGGTGCCCGGAAGCACCGACGACGCGCAGTATACGGTGCATCACCTCGGGGGCGAGAGTACGTTCGCCGTGAACCAGACGATGGGCGGCGGGACATGGATTTACCTCGGGCATTTCCTCTTCGGGCCGGGTGAGCAGCCGGTCGTGACGCTCACCAACCGCTCGCGGCAGGCGGGACGTATCGTCACGGCCGACGCCGTGAAGGTCGGCGGCGGCTACGGTAATGTCGCCCGCTCGGTCAGCGATTCGCTGCGCCGTCCCGGCGTCGAATATGCCGAGGAGACGAGCGGCTATCCCCGTTTCTGCGAGGGCGCTCGCTACTGGCTTCAGTGGGCGGGTTTCGACCCGAAGGTATACACCCCGAAGGAGAACGCCGACGATTATAAGGACGACTACATGTCGCGCGCCCACTGGGTCAATGCCCTGATGGGCGGTTCGGAGCGGATGCCCGACAGCACGGGACTGCGGATTCCGGTCGACATGGCGCTGGCCTTCCATTCCGATGCGGGCGTGCGGCTCAACGACGAGACCATCGGCACGCTGGGCATCTTCTATACCCGCGAGAACAAGGGGCGTTTCGAGGGCGGTGCCGACCGCTACCGTTCGCGCGACCTGACGGACATCGTCATGACGCAGATCGTCTCCGACATCCGCCGTAGCTGCGAACCCGAATGGAACCGCCGCGGGCTCTGGAACCGCGCCTATTACGAAGCGCGCGTGCCGGGTGCCCCGACCATGCTGCTCGAACTGCTCTCGCACCAGAATTTCGCCGACATGCGCTATGGCAGCGACCCGCGCTTCAAGTTCCTCGTGAGCCGCGCTATCTATAAGGGTATCTTGCAGTATATCAGTTCGCAGTACGGATTACCTTATGTGGTGCAGCCGCTTCCTGTGGAGGCCCTCTCGGTGCAGTTCGCCGACGACGGCAATGTGGCCGTTTCGTGGTCGCCCGTGATGGATTCGCTCGAAATGACGGCCACCCCGACCGGTTATGTGGTCTATACGCGCATCGACGACGGCGGCTTCGACAACGGCCGTTATACCGACAAGCCCTGTTTGCTTTCCGAGCAGGAACCGGGGCGCATTTACAGCTACAAGGTGACCGCCGTGAACGAAGGCGGGGAGAGTTTTCCCAGCGAGGTCGTCGCCGCCTGCCGCATGCCCGACGAGAAAGGGAACGTGTTGGTCGTAAACGGATTCGACCGCATCAGCGCCCCGCTGAGCATGCGCCGCGATTCGCTGGCAGGGTTCTATACCGAGCTCGACGGCGGGGTGCCCGACAAACAGGACATTTCGTTCATCGGCGGGCAGCAGGTGTTCGACCTGGCGATGGCCGGGTGCGAGGTCGACAGCATCGCCCTCGGCGCCTGCAACTGTGACTACGAGACGGAGGTAATCGGCGGCAATACGTTCGACTATCCCTATGTGCACGGCCGTTCCATAGCCCGGGCGGGCTATTCGTTCTGCTCGGCCTCGGTGCGGGCCGTGGGGGATCGCGGCGTGTCATTGGAGGAGTATTCCGCAGTCGACCTGATTCTGGGCAAACAGCGCTCCGTGACCATCGGGCGCGGTGTGGCGGGGTATGCGTTCAAAACGTTTTCGCCTGAATTGCAGGATGTCCTGAGACGCTATATGGCCGGTGACGGAGCCCTTTTCGTGTCGGGCAGCTACGTGGCGACCGACCTTTGGACGGGCGGGGAGGCCACCCCCGCAGACCGCGCTTTTGCCGAGGAGGTGTTGCACTACACCTACGACGGCGACCAGTCCGTCGACCGCAACCGGGTGCGGGTCGTGACTTCGCATGCGGGTTTTTCGCGCGCCGAGTACCGCTATGTCGACGATTTCCGCCCCGACCGCTACCGGGTCGAACGGGTCGATGCCCTGAGACCCGCGGGTGGCGGGGCTTTCCCCGTGATGCGCTATGTGGACAACAACCGCTGCGCGGGGGTGGCCTGCGCGGACAGCCGCACGTTCGTCATGGGCTTTCCGTTCGAAGCCCTCGAGAGCGATGTGCAGCGCGACCGGCTGATGGCCGACATACTGGGTTTCCTGCTCGGCGGAAAGAGCGGAGGGGATGATTAGCCGGCCGTGCGGTCGGCCTCCGGTGCCGGTTTTGCGGCAGTTATGCTCCGGCTGTGGCGCGCCAAGCGCCGTGTGCCGCCCGGCGGGGCGCCCCGGAAGAGGACGGATAAACGATTGTTTTTTGTAAAATAGATAAATTATGTCACTCGAACAACAGATTTCGAAAGGTATCATGGAGGCCATGAAGGCCAAGGATACCGTGCGCTTGGGCGCATTGCGCAATGCCAAGAAGTATATCATCGAGGCCAAGACCGCGGGCCCGGAAATCGCCGAGCTGCCCGATGCCGACGTCCTGAAAATCATCTCCAAACTGGCCAAGCAGGGTGCCGATTCCGCCGCGATCTTCACAGAGCAGAACCGCCCCGACCTCGCGGCCGAGGAGTTGGCGCAGGTCGCCGTCTTCCAGGAGTACCTGCCCCGGCAGCTTACGCCCGAAGAGCTGGAGGCCGAGGTCAGGGCCGTGATCGCCGAGGTCGGCGCCACGTCGGTGAAGGAAATGGGCAAGGTGATGGGCGTGGTCACGAAGAAGCTCGCCGGACGTGCCGACGGCAAGGATATTTCGGCCAAGGTCAGGGAACTGCTCGCGTAAGGCGGGTGTGCCGATGAAACGCCTGCTGTTTGTCCTGTGCAGTCTCGTCGCGGTGCAGGAGGTCTGCGCCCGGCGTCCTGCCGTGCGGTTCGACCTGCCCTATACGGTCGAGCACGGCAAATATGTCGTGGTGCTCGGCACGCCTGCGGGCCCCCGCCGGTTTATCTTCGACACCGGGGCGTCAGGCACCTGCATCAGCGAATCGCTGCGCGACGAACTGGGGGCCGAGATCGTGAAAACCCAAAAAGTCCGCGATTTCGAGGGCCATGTCGTCCCCATCGACCTGGTTCGGCTCGACAGCCTGCGGATGGGCGACGCGCTTTTCCGCGACCATCCGGTGCTGGTCATGCCCGACACTTCGCTGGTCTTCGCCTGCCTGCGGGTCGACGGCATCGCGGGGTGCGACCTGCTGCGCTGGTGCGCCGTCCGCATGCCCAATGCCGACTCGACGATCACCGTCACGGACGATGTCCGCACGCTGGGGCTGCCCCGCGGCCGACGCATGTCGCGCATGGAACTGGGCGGCGGATGCCCGTTCCTGCCGGTGACATGCCGCAACGGCGACAGGCAGGCCCGGATGTACGTCAAATTCGACACCGGCTCGGCGGGCTATTTCCATTTCTCCTATGCCGATTCCGGCGATGCGCCCCCGCCCCTGTGGTTCATCGACAGCCTGCGCTGGGCCGACGGATATGCGTCGGCTATCGGCTGGACGAACCGCAACAGGGTGAACAGCCATTTCCGGGGTACGATCCCCCGGTTCGAAATCCAGGGGACGGTCATTGCCGACATGCCGGTCAAGCGCACCTTCGGCCACAACCGGATCCTCGGCTGCAAGTTGTTCGACTGGGGGCAGATCGTGCTCGATTTCCGCCGCAAGCGCTTCCTGTTCATACCCCGCGGGGGCGAGGCGAAAGCCCCGCCGCAGCCCGCCTGTAATTTTACGCTGGCCCTTTCCGCCGGGCAGCTCGTCGTCGGGCAGGTGTGGGATGAGGCGCTCGCGGGCGTCATCGCCCCCGGCGACCGCATCCTCTCGCTCGACGGCCGCCCCTGGGACGGCGACGCCTGCCGATTCCTGCTCGACCCCGACCCGCTGGACGGTACGGTGTGCGGGATCGGGACGGCCTCCGGGCAGCATGTTGTCCTAACGATTGAAATCCTGAAATAATGCACGTACTGGAATACCTGCACCGCAATGTCAAGACCGTCGCCATGCCGACGGCCATGGTGGTCGGGGCGTTGCTTTGCCGCCCCGTGACCGCCCTCGAGGGGTGGACGCACCAGATGATTACACCCTCGCTGATTTTCCTGATGCTCTTCGTCACCTTCTGCCGCGTCAAGCCCCGGCAGATGAAGCCTTCGATGCTGCACCTGTGGCTGCTGCTGTTTCAGGTTGTGGTGAGCGTGGCGGTCTATTTCCTGCTGCTGCCGCTCAATCCCATCGTGGCACAGGGGGCGATGATCTGTGTGCTGGCGCCCGTGGCGATGGCCGCGGTGGTGATCGCCGGGATGCTCGGGGCCAATGTCCCGACGATGGCTACATACAGCCTCGTGTGCAACATGGTGATCGCGCTCGTGGCGCCCGTCGTTCTGTCGCTGGCCGGGATGGGGGCATGCTCCTTCACGCAGATACTGGCGCGTATCGCGCCGCTGCTCATCATGCCCTTCGCGGCTGCGCAGTTCTGCCGTTTCGTACTGCCCGGAGCGGCGAAATGGATCGGGGATCACAGTCAGATTTCATTTTACATGTGGCTCGTATCGCTGGTGGTGATCATCGGCCGTACGACGGCCTTTATCCTCGATTTGCACGATGCTTCGCCCGCGACCGAACTGTGGCTGGTATTCGCGGCGCTGGTAATCTGCCTGGTGCAGTTCAAGGTCGGCCGCACGCTGGGACGCCGCTACGGCGACGCCCCGGCGGGCGGGCAGTCGCTCGGGCAGAAAAACACGGTGCTGGCCGTCTGGATGGCGCAGTCGTTCCTCGACCCGATCTCCTCGATCGCCCCCACGGCGTACATCGTCTGGCAGAACTTCGTGAACAGTTATCAAATTTACAAAAAGGATAGAGAAACGACGAAAGATCGAATATAAATTACTAAAATATAGCGATTTATATTTGATTACGGGAATTTTTGTTGTTTTTGCGATTTTCCAGACAAAGCCCATAATTGCCTGATATTTGTTACTATTTTGTTACTCGAAAATGCTCTGGTAACAAAACAAATTCGCTATATTTGCCGTTGGAGCAATAAACGGGAACGGTATGGT
>ENA-OROK01002992-OROK01002992.1-human-gut-metagenome-genome-assembly--contig:-NODE-2992-length-13776-cov-4.163472_pt1 | contig 13776 bp, 9 predicted proteins | sample MGYA00242127_ERZ509046 | MGnify/ENA primary metagenome ERZ509046 (study PRJEB26280, sample SAMEA2338728) | human gut metagenome | biome: human gut; feature: human-associated habitat; material: faeces... | reverse complement strand
ACGGACGCGCGACGAGAAGAATCCGGGCGACTCCATGTAGGCTTTGAGGTTCTCGGCCGATTTCAGGGTGAGCGCCGGATCGTAGACGACCGGTTTCTCGCCGATCTTGCGTTTGAAGCGGTTCCACCAGTTGTCCTTGTCGGGGTTGGACTGATTGTAGACCCAAACGTAGAAATTCGTTCCCAGGAAGCGCTTGTTGGGGCTTTGCCACACGTAACGGTCGAGTTCCGAAGCCGTGATACGCTCCTTTTTGGGGACGTTCCGGTCGTCCTCGATCGTGACCTTCTGTACCAGATAGCTCCCTTCGGGCAGTTTGCGCACGACGCTGCACGCCGTGCAGAGGATGCACAGCGCCGCGACGGCGATGGGGTACAGACGGCGCATCGGAGGTTATTGGTTGAAGAATCCCTGCTCCCGCAGCAGTTCGAAATAGGCACGGGAGATCGCTATGTTGTCCTCGCGGCGATAGCGGTTGCGCGTGAAGATCTGCGCCAGATTGGGCAGTCCGTTTTCCGCCAGCAGCGCGGAGGTCTCGGGCGAAGCCTCCTTTTCGGCCCACAGTTCGTCGATCTCGGCGTCGGTGTAGTCCTTGTAGCGGTCGTAGTGCACTACGGCGTCGAGCGGAAGGCGGTCGGTCAGGGGCGGCTGCTCGGCCGGATGGCCGATGACGACCGTCGTCAGGGGAATCACCCCCTTGGGCAGGTGCAGGATGCGGCAGATGTCGCGGGCCGTGTAGAGCGTGGTGCCGAGAAAGCAGACGCCCAGCCCGTGCGCTTCGGCGGCAAGCGCCGAAAGACAAGCCAGCAGACAAGCTGCGACGTGAAGTCGCAGATGTCCGACGAGGCGTAAAAGTTGTTTCATAGGTCTTAGTTAATAGTTTAGATGGGGGACAATCCCCCGAAAAACGGATTTGCGATAAGGTGCGGAGCCGAGTCGTTACGATCGGACCCCGGACATTCATTTCAGGTGCTCGAAGGTGAATGCCTCCCAGGGAATGTCGGAATCGGATTTGCCGTGGTCGAGGATGTCGACGATGTGCATCAAGAGCGGGAAATCCCTCAAATCGACCAGACCGAGCTCGGCTTTGCGACGGATGGCATTGCCCATGATGCGGGTAATCACCAGGCTTTCGAGCGTAATGCCGGCAAGCGCCTCCGTGACCTGATCGTAGTTCAACCCTTTGCCCATCAATACGCCGCAACGTCGCGTACGCCCGCTGAAGATGGTTACATAAAGGTCGCCCAATCCGATGCACTCCGACTCGAACTCGCCACCCTGCATGAGCATCAGGGCATGCGTCTCCCGAACCGCTTGCGTGAACGTGCCCGCTTGCGAATTATAATGCTGGGGTTCCTCCTCGCCGTGCCAGCGGATATTCAGACCGACAGCCAGCGTTACGGCCATGGCATAGGCATTCTTGAGAGCCACGGCGCTTTCGAGTCCGATCACGTCGTTGGTCAGCGAAATATGATAATAAGGACGCTGCATAGCCTGCTTCATCATCCGCAGCGCTTCGTTGTCCTTGCCGCAGAACCCCACCTCGGTCGGGTCCATGAATACCAGTTCATAGGAGGTACAAGGGCCGCCGATCGCACAGATGTCACGCACGATACCGCGCTTGGCCAGTTCGCTCATCCAATAGCCCGGATAGGAGAGCAACGACCCGTCGTCCGTAGCACGAAGTCCCTTCGTAACGGACAGCACCGGGATTTTCGGATCGAGTCGCGTAAGAATTTCCTCCAAAAACCAGTCGACGCCGAACGAGGAAACGCCGCCGATCACGAAATCCGAACCCTCGACGACCTGCTCCCACTCCTTGAAATAATGGAAACTTACATTTTCGGGGAACGGACGGCAGAACTTTTCGTGTTTTCCGGTTTTCAGATAACCGTCGATGATTTCGTCGTCGAGACAAGTGCCGACGATGTGCACTTCATGGCCGTTTTCAGCCGCAGGAAATGCCAGAGCCGATCCCATCATACCGGCTCCGATGATTGTGATTTTGCGTTTTTCCATAATACCTGTTTTCGGTTTGCAAAAGCGTGCACGTGCCCGCTTATGATGCAAAAGTAGAATTTATTTCTTATTTTTCCAAACTAATCGTTATTTTTTAGGAAATTATATACGATTTCGCACTAAACCCGCCTTAAACCCCTATCACGTTGAGGGTTATACCTAAAGTCCCCACCGATAGGGGAATTTAGGAACGGGTCAGCCAACTCCGGGGACAAAAACTCTCGAAAGAACGATGAGCAGCTGTTTTCCTCGAAAACCCCGTTTCAGCGGGGCGGCCAAAGGCAGCGAGCATATGACCGTCCTAAGGAAGCGACAATCAAGAAACTGACAAGGTGTAAAGTTGTATATAGTTAGCATTTTTTATAAATTTGTACAAAAAATCGATCGATGACCAAACAGAGAAGCAAAACGCCAATCACCATCTTCGACGTCGCAGCGCTGGCCGGGGTGTCGCGAGGCACGGTCGACCGCGTGGTCTACAAGCGCGGGCGCGTGTCTCAGAAAACGATAGACAAGGTACAGAAAGCGATTTCGCAGCTCGGTTATACGGCCAATCCCAACGCATCGTCGCTCGCCCTGAAGCGGGAATATACGTTCGCATGCCTCATTCCGGAATTCCGGCCGGGCGAATATTGGGAAAAGATTTTCGACGGATTCCGAGACGGCGTGAAAGCGTTGTCGCACTACAATATCAAACTCGACTTCCATCTGTACGATCAAACCGACACCGAATCGTATCGCCGTTGCAGCGACGAGATTCTGCGGACCCGGCCGATGGGCGTCATTACCAACGCCGTTTTCAAAGAGGAGGTCGTCGCGTTCGCGCAACGGCTGGAAGAGGCCGGCATTCCCTACGCATTCGTGGACAACAAGATCGACGACCTCGACTATCTGTTGTACTACGGCGTGGACCCCTACAAAAGCGGGGCGCTCGGAGCCTTTTTGCTTACGACCCGTTGCGAGGTGCAGGATATCGCGCTGATCCGACTGATTCGCGACCGGAAACACAAGGCCGACCCGAATGCACCGCGCCGTCACGGTTTTCTCGACTACATCGAGGAGACATTTCCCCAGTGCCGCATCCATACGCTGTTCATCCATCCCGAACAACCCGACCAGGCATATGCGACCCTGGAGCGTTTTTTCCGGGAGCATCCCGAGGTGAAACATCTGGCAATGACCAATTCGCGTATCTTCCTGATCGACGACTACCTGCGCCGCAATCCCGATCCGGAGCGCATCGTCGTCGGATTCGACGATCTCGATCGCAACCTGGCCAGCCTGAGCAACGGACATATCGAATACCTGGTCACCAGGCATATTCCGTTACAATCGTTCCAGGCATTGACGGCCTTCGCGGAATGCGTCATCAAGGGGACCAAACCGCAGCGCCGCAACAATTACGTTCATATGGACATCCTGCATCGCCGCAATCTCGACAATTATTGAGGCCGGGGTCGTTGCGGCGATCGTCGAGGCATCGGAGAAGGGAACGGTACGGTCGGCATTTTGCGGCAGCATCCGAGATCGTCGAGGAATCGGCTCGCACGTATGCCGATACTGCTCAAACGAATGAAGGGCATCCGCTCGCCGAAGCGGATTGTTCATAGCCGATAGAGTTCCAGACTTCATGGCCAACAGAGCCCAGGACCCGAGACCGATAGAGTTCCAGACTTCTTGGCCGACAAAACTCCAGAATTCGTGACCGGCAAAGCCCCACCCTCTTGGCCGACAAAACCCCAGAATTCGTGACCGGCAAAGCCCCACCCTCTTGACCGAAAACTCCGTATTTCGAGAAATTCCATTAAACACCCCGAACCCAAACAAAAAATCGTGCCGAAAGCGATCGTTATGGCTGGTTCATTAGCGACTCCAGTGTTCGAGCTAACTTGGACTGGCCACGCTTCCTTGACATTGAGATTCCGTTACCATCTCCTGCCGAACAGCAGAAAGTTGTGAAAGCGTGGAAAGCATTCCGGGAAATCAAAGAACAAAACGAGGCTAAGGCAGCCCCACTTATGCAGGTGTGTCAAAGTTATATCCAAGAATTGAAGCACACATATCCATTGCAGGAAATCGGACCGTACATTGAAGAATGTAATGAACGTAATTTAGAAGGTAAATTTGCAGAACAAGATGTTCGTGGAATAGCGACATCAAAAGGTTTAATTGAAACAAAAGCGAATTTGGATGGAGTCTCGTTAAATTCGTATAAATTGGTAAAGCCTAAAGAAATCGCTTTTGTACCTGACACCTCTCGTCGTGGAGATAAAATGAGTTTAGGATTAAACGATTCAGATAAAACTTATATTGTTTCATCTATTTCGGCTGTATTCAACGTGGATAAAGAAAATATTTTACCAAATTTTCTTTACCTATGGTTCTGTCGATCGGAATTCGATCGTTATGCCCGTTTTAACTCATGGGGAAGTGCACGTGAAGCATTTTCATTTGAAGATATGAAACGTTGTAAGATACCGATTCCCCCCATTGACGTTCAGCGTGCAATCGTCAATATCTATAAGTGCGCAAATGAAGCCAAGCAGATAGCCGAAGAAGCCGATCGGCTTTCACGAGAAGTTTGTTCGGCATTGCTTCAACATGTAATTAACTCTTAATTTATAAAACGATGTGGCAAGATTTTAAAGATTTTATCACGATAGATAATCTACATATATTCTGCTTTTGGTTTTTAATCATATTGACAGTTGTTGGTCTGATTGAAATTATATATCAAATTCGCAATGCTGTTAGAAAAATCAACATTGCAGATGAATATATCAAGCATATTGATATTATTCAAAAACATGTAGCAAAAAGACTACATGCTAGGAAGCAATATGGTTTTGTTGATACAAAGGACTTAATTGAAATTGCAGAGAGTTTACATTTTGTAGAAGTCAATAGTGATGATGCAATAAATAGTATTGCCGCTGATCATTATATTTCAGATCCAATTTATTCGTTATATTCGATGTTGTATCATGAAAGATGGGATGACAGAGATGCTGCCACATATTGCCATCAGATATTTGTTGATTATGAAAAAGGGAGAAAGAAACTTCAAAAGGTGCTAAAACAAAATTTCGCCATACTTTTTGTGCCTTTAACAAAGTTATACAGAGGGTTTTGTGTATTATTTAGACTATTGACATTTCCTTTTAAAAGGCTCTTTGATAATTTTGATAAATCTGGGAAATGGGAAGCGTCAATAGCCGCAATAGCAGAAATCTTTGCATTAGTTAACGCTGTCATTGAATTTGTAAAACATACGTCATGATATCAAACGGAAAATTCTATGAAAGCCAGTTCGAGGAAGCAACCATCGAGCTTCTTCGAGAGGCACACTGGCAATATGCATTTGGTGATGACATTCACAGGAAATATACCGATCCACTCATTGAAGAGGACTTAAGGAATTTTCTCACCGTTCAATACAAAGACAAGAATTTGACCACCTCCGAGATGGACAGCATTGTCGCCAATCTGCGTAATACAGGCGGACAGAATGACTATTACGCTCTCCGGAATGCTTTTTTGCTCTATCGTGACGGGTATGATTTTGCATATAGCGATGGTCGGGATAATCCGTTCCGTTTGGAATACATTGACTTTGAGCATCCAGACCATAATATTTTCCGTTGTGTCAATCAGTTTGTTATGGAGCAAGGTCGAGAGAACCGTCGCCCCGACATACTACTTTTCATAAACGGTATACCTGTCTGCATCATCGAACTAAAAAATCCGACCAAACAAAACGCTACTATACATGATGCACATACGCAGATTTGCACGCGCTATATGCGGGATATTCCGGCATTACTGAAATATTGCGCATTGGCGGTAATCAGCGATGGTGCAAAGAATGCTTTGGGTACGACATACACGCCATTTGAATTTTTCTACGAATGGAAAAAGATTGAGAATGAGGACAAAGCCGGAAAGGGACTTGACACACTTCGTACACTTATTCGCGGAGCACTTTCTCCAGAACGCATATTGGAGATATTACGGGATTATGTCTATTTTCCCGATCCTACAAAAGAAGACGACACGACTGAAATCGTATGCCGTTATCCGCAGTTCTTTGCTACACGCAAACTGCGGGATCATATCCTGAATCATTTGCGTTCTGTCGGAGGTGATGGTAAGGGTGGTACATATTTCGGAGCCACAGGGTGTGGAAAAACATATACCATGCTGTTCCTTGCCCGCCAACTGGCTTTGCGATGCAGAAAGCAACTGGGTAGCCCGACTATTCTTATCATAGTAGACAGGGAGGATTTGGAGACACAGACAGGGAAACTATTCTGTCGCTCGAAACAATATCTTGAAGACGAAGCTGTAAAAGTCTTTGAAACAAGAAAGGAACTTGCAGAAGAGATGAGTATGCGCAAGACTGGCGGGGTCTATATTACCACAATTCAGAAATTCGCAGAGACTACAGGATTGCTTACAGAACGTTCCAATGTCATTTGCTTAAGTGATGAAGCGCATCGCTCCCAAAACAATATAGGTTCTAAACTGTCCATCCAAGCCGAAGGAGATACCGACAAGATAGGAGCGAAAATCACATATGGCTTTGCCAAATATCTGCGGGATGCATTGCCTAACGCTACATACGTAGGTTTTACGGGAACACCCATTGACGAAACCGTACATGTATTTGGGAAGGTTGTAGATCAATATACGATGAAGGAGTCGGAGGATGACGGCATCACTGTCCCAATCAAATATGATCCCCGATTGGCTCGTGTATTTCTCAATAAAGAACAGGCAGAGAAAGTAGAAAAATATTATCGCCTATGTGCGGACGAAGGGGCAACGCCGGAGGATATTGCCAAGAGCAAAGCCGCCATGTCGAGTATGGAGGTGATTATCGGTGATGAAGATGTCCTTCATCGTGTTGCAAAAGATATTATCGAAGACTATAAACGAAGAACAGAGACCACAGACCGTTTGCAAAAGGCCATGATTACTTGCGCCGACCGCAAAATAGCATTCAGGTTGTATAAAATCATGCGGGAGATGCAGCCCGACTGGTTCGAGAAGAAGAAAGCATTGAATGAACTTGTATTGACCGCAGACGAAAAGAACAAGCTGCATGACATTGCATTTGTCAATATGGTCATGACCAGGGATAAGGACGATGAAAAGGAACTTTACAATCTGCTTGGCGACAAGGAATATCGTAAGTTCCTTGATGCAGAGTTCAAATCGGAAAAATCGAATTTCCATATCTCCATCAATGTAGATATGTGGATTACGGGATTCGATGTGCCATGCCTGACAATGCTTTATAACGATAAACCGTTATCGAAACATACGCTCATTCAGACTATTTCGCGTGTAAACCGTAAATTCGGCACAAAAGAGTGTGGCTTTATCATCGACTACATAGGCATTCGCGAAGAGATGAAAAAGGCCATGAAAAAATATGGTGGTGAAGTCGGACCTCAGGAAGATTTGGAGGTTGCACATGAAGTATTGCAGAACGAACTGCAACTTTTGCAAGAGCGATTGTCAGGATTGGTATTTGACCGTTTTTTCGGGAACAATGACCTTGCCCGACTTCAGTTTATTCAGGAAGCGGCAGAATATATCCTTGCCAACAGTGTTGAACGGAAAGGAGAGGTTTCCTTCCTCAAACTTTTCAAGGAACATGTCAAACGACTGCGCTCTGCTTATAATATCTGTAACCCAGCCGGAATCCTGACAGAAGACGAAGTCGCATGGAGTCAATGTTTCATGGGCATCTGCTCATATGTGAACAAAATGACTACTACAGAGCATGATACGGAGAGCATGAACAGACACGTGGAACAGATGGTTCAAGAAGCGATTCTTGCAAGTGGCGTGGAGCGGGTCATGAATGAAGGTGTTGAAGAAAATATTTTCAGCGACTCATTTGCCAAAGAGGTCGATGAAATAAAAATGCCGTTCACCAAGTTCCAGATTCTTTGTAAACTTGTCGCTAAAGCCATCAGAGCATACAGCCGGACAAACAAGATTCAGGCTGAACATTTCCAGAAAATGCTTGAAGATACGATAGATGCCTATAATACAAGGGACAAGTTGATATTCACCAATGAAGTGACACAGAACGTGGTGAATGATGTATGTGACATCGTTTCATACAAAATCAACGGACTGTCGAACAAGCTGATGAATATCCTGAAAGAACTTAAGGCTGACAGTGAGAAATTCAAGGTTTTGGGGATTACTTTTGAGGAGAAAGCATTCTTTGATGTCCTTGTCGAAGTTCGGGACAAACACGGTTTTGAATATGCGGATGAACTGTGTATTGAATTGGCAAAGAAAATCAAGACACTGATTGATGATACTGCAGTTTATGCCGATTGGTTGAATAACGACAACCTAAAAAGCAAACTTGCCAGCCAACTTACATATCTTCTCTACAAAGAAGGTTATCCTCCTCAATGGGATGAAGAGGTCTTCCAGAAAGTTCTGGAGCAGGTAGAGAACTATAAGAAGCATGAATAACATAAATGGAGGTTGTTAAATATGAATATCAAGGAACTAACATATTATATCCAATCTGCAAATATCAATTTCTTAATTGGTTCTGGTGCATCACGCCCATATCTCGCCACCTTAGGCTCAATAGAGAAATTACTCACTCGACTAAATGATGATATGACTTCTCATTTTGAGCCTAAATATAAAATAGCAGAAGCTTCTATATACAAGGCATTTTACGATTCAGTTATCGCGCCAAATAGATTATATCATAAATCTGGAGATGATTATTCAGAAACGAAGAAAAATTATCAAAACTATCTAATTACATGGAATAGCCTATTAAACAAAAGGCATTCGCGTATTCTCAAAAAACAGTTGAATACATTTACGACAAATATCGACTTAATGATTGAAGATGCTGCTAATGGGATGGGAATAGAGTTAAATGATGGCTTTAGAGGAAGTATCAATCCAATCTATGATGAAGCTAACTTTATGAAATCCATTATGCAGACGAGTATACATTTTCAGCACACTTCTGAAATTCCGGTATTTAATCTGCTCAAAATACACGGTTCTATCAATTGGAGTGGATATAATAATCACATTGTACATGAACGTTTTTGGAGCTATTATGTAGATGAGGAAATTAAAAAAATGGGAGATGATAGATTTGTAAATCTGTTTAATATTGGTTCTGATGGAAGAAAAACAGAAAAAACATATGAGCAAATTATAGAAGGTGCAGAGGAACTTGAGTTATTGTACGAAGCTTCTGAGTATGATGCTTTCATTACTGAATACAAGAAATTTATCATAGTTAATCCGACAAAAAGAAAATTTGCAGAAACGGTACTTGATTATCATTTCTATGAATTAATGCGCTTGTATTCCAATGCGTTGGAAAAAGAGAATTCAGTCCTTTTTGTTGTAGGCTTTTCATTTGCCGATGAACATATTGCTACACTTACAAGACGTTCGGCAGAAAATAATCCAACTTTAAAAGTGATTATTTTTGCGTATTGTGATGAAGAAGAGGAGTCGTTTAAAAAGAATATAGGTATTGATTCTACTTGTGTCAATAACAATATTCTTATTATTACGCCAACGAAAATAAAAGAATTAAACGTGGATGAAGAATATAAAAACGCGGTCAGTGATATTGAGCATTTAGACATGAACGCTGTTAATAAGATTTTCGAATATATCAATAAAACAATCCACGCAAGTTATGAATAACAAGCATATAGGGATACATAACTCAGTATTTAGAGTTGGAATAGTATATTCTGTAAATGGGCGTGAGGTCAAGATTCGTGTAGATCATAATAAAAATTCTTCCCATCTGATTTACAAAGGGGCATTGATAAAAAATGTTTCTGTAGGAAGCTATGTGAAAATTCTTAAAGGATACACTCCGATTATTGGAAAAGTAGAATCAGAATATATAGATGAAAGTAAACAAGAAGATAAAGTATTGATCTCAGCGGAAGAAACCATTAATAGGACGTTAATTGTCAAATTAATTGGTTTTATCGATAATCAGACTTTCCGTCGTGGAGTTAATGAATTGCCATTAATTGACAACGAGTGTCATCTTTTAACAACTGAAGAATTTGATCTTATTCATACATTCGCTGGCTCCGGCAAAGGAACTATTGAGGTAGGTCATCTCGCAAATGATTCACTTGTCCCCGTAAAGCTTGGTATTGGAAAACTTTTTTCTAGTCATATCGGAATATTTGGCAATACAGGATCAGGCAAATCATATACATTAGCTAAAATTTATAGACAGCTTTTTACCCATTATTCTAGTAATGGTGCATTTAGGGAGAATGCTCAATTTTTATTTTTTGATTTTAACGGAGAGTATTCTTCTCATAATAGTATTATTCCTGATTCCGATAAAAAAGTATATAAATTGAGCACAAGAAAAACTAATGGAGATAAAATTCCATTAGCTGATGATGACTTCTTAGATATTAACCTATTGAGTATATTTTCTAATGCGACAGAAAAGACACAACGACCTTTCATTGCAAGAAGTATCGACTTATATAAGAAGATTGATAAGGATGAGAATAAGTTTAGGAATTTTCTGAAAAAACAAATCAAGGATATATTGACAATGTCTGATAAGGTCAAGAGTGAATTGCTCCTTGATTATGTGGGAGAGATACTTCCTCCTAAATACGATGTTCATGGGTTGGATATCGGATTAAAATCCGATATTCATTATCACAACAAAAGTTGTTGTTATTATTCCGATTCAAATGGTGTTTTTATTAACTTCCAAGAACAACCGGATCAAATAGAAAATCTTATCATTTACATACAAGTAGATCAATTTAATTTCACCGATAGTTTTATCCATAATTTCATATGCATAATGTATATGCGAATGATATACGATGTGTTAGCGAACAGGGCTCTAAATGAACACATTGCTCCTGCAATTCATAAACTTCGTCAATCAGAATCAGACATCTCTCGTATATTTAATTCTTCAAAAGATATTGGTGATTTTTGGGGCGAGTCTAATGTTGTAGTTATTGATTTAAGTGATGTAAATACTGATACAAAGAAGCGTCTTCCATTATTGCTAACCAACAAATTATACAACGAGCATAAAAAAGCAGGGAAAGCTCAAAAATATTTGAATTTGATAGTAGATGAAGCACATAATATATTGTCTTATCAATCAACACGTGAAAGTGAAGAATGGAAAGATTATCGACTAGAAGTTTTTGAAGAAATTATTAAAGAAGGTCGAAAATTCGGAGTATTCATGACTATTGCTAGTCAGCGACCATCGGATATTTCCTCTACAATAATATCACAATTACATAATTATTTCATTCATCGACTTGTTAATGAAAAGGACATACAACAAGTAAACAACACAATTTCATATTTAGATAAGGTTTCGGTTGAATCATTGCCGATTTTATCAACAGGGGTTTGTGTAATTGCAGGTCAACTTGCTGAAATGCCACTTGTTGTACAAATAGGTAAGATAGAAGCTGGATTTCGCCCAGAAAACGAAACAATTGATATAGAGAACATATGGCAAGTTAAAGGAACTGTATCAAAATAGAATAGTTTGATACAGTTCCTTTGCCGAACCGAACTGTTATTTACTTCGTCTTGACCTGTTTTTTTGTTCTCCCCACGGCAACTCAGGAGATGACCCGCCTCCGCCAGTTCCGACATGTACTTGAGCTGGGCCACCTATAGCAAGTTCAAAGGCTACTCCAAGCAGATTGGCTTGTATTTCATTGACCTGCTCTTGCGGCTCGAAGATGGTATTGACAAATTCTTCGTCCGTAATCTGACGGTTAAAATGGGCTTGAGCCACATTATAATCTATCTGGAACTTGGTGTCCTCGAAAACCTCATTACCTACCCGTGTCCAGATATGGAGCGACGGATTACGGTAGTTAGGTACATTGATACGGACAAGTTCCGCCCCCGATGACAGACGGTAACGCTGAGGGTTGGCCTTGCGGTCAAGTTGGTCTATGCGTTGATTTTGCCTATTTATAACAGAATCCTTTTCTTTTGACTGTCGCTCGGCTACCTCCGCTCGGCTGATTACCTTGTCTATCTCTTTCTGATAACCGTTCCGAAGTCGCTCCATTTCCGATTTGTGCCGTTCCTGAAGTTGTGCTTTCTCTGCTTTGAGTGTCCGGATTCGATCTTTCAGTTTGGCTATCAGTTCATCCTTTTCGGCAAGTTCCTTCTTCGCTTTGGCCAAATCACCTTTGCCGAACCATGAGAGGATAGTGCTCTTGCCCTCTTGCGCTTTCTCAATGTCGGCCTGCAATCTGGCAATGTCTTCCTCGTACCGACTTACCTGTTGCTTGTAGTATTCCGAATTTGCCTGATGTCTGGCAGTAGAGCCGACTATTCCACGCTGCAATCCGAACGGTTTCATGGCTGCGGCATAACTGTTCTGGTATTCGTGCAGCTTGCTACGCCGCATCACGTCATCGGCAGAAAGCCTCGGTCCGGATTTAGCCGGGGTGTTGTAGGTAATCGAATATGCAGAAAATAGTAAATATCTTGTTTACAGGTATTTAATTCTTTGTTCTGCATGTGTTCCGAGCAATAAAATTGCAGAATCGGGCAGGTTTGACGGTAAGTTATGTTACTTATCCGTTACCTGCCCGAAATGCTTTGATTTGCATTTAAGGCATTTGTTTTCAGTTCGTTGCATCGAATTTCCGCATAACAAATAACTTGACATTTACGTTTAACCCATCCAAAAGTTCAAGTTATTATGCAACGCAGCACTTTCAAAGTCCTTTTCTATGTGAAAAGGCAAGCCGAGAAATCGGGTCAGGTTCCCATTATGGGCCGTATCACCATCAACGGCACGATGTCGCAGTTCAGCTGCAAACTCACCGTTCGTTCTTCTCTCTGGGATGCCAAAGCGAACAAGGCGGCAGGTAAGAGCCTCGAATCGCAGCGCATCAACGAGAAGCTGGAAAATATCAAGACCAATATCGGCAAGCAATACCAACGCCTCTGCGACCGTGATTCGTATGTCACGGCCGAAAAGGTTCGCAACGCCTTCCTCGGTATGGGTGACGACTGCCGCCTGCTGTTGCAGACTTTTGACGAATACCTCGCAGGCTTTCTCAAACGTGTGGGCAAAGACCGCGCCTATTCCACCTACGAGGATTACTGTCTGCGTCGCAGGCGTCTCGCCGCTTTCCTCGAATACGAATACCACGTCAAGGACATTCCTTTCAAAGAGCTGAAGCGGGATTTTATCGAAAAGTTCGTCGTCTACCTCTCTACGGTAAAGGGGCTTGCTTCCGGGACGATCTGTGCCGGAGTCAAGAAACTGCGTCTGATGACCTACACGGCGTATAAGAACGGCTGGATTTCTGTCGATCCTTTCGCGGGGTTCCATGTCAGACCCCAATACGCCGAACGACGCTATTTGTCCGCTTCGGAATTGCAGGCCGTCATGGACGTCGAACTTCCCAACTACCGAACAGGCATCAACCGGGATGTCTTCGTTTTCTGCGCCTTTACGGGCCTGAGCCATTCGGACGTTGCAAAGCTGACTCACGCCGATATTCACACGGACGACAACGGGGATCATTGGATCATCGACAAACGGCAAAAGACAGGTACGCAGTTCCGTGTCAAGCTCCTTCCCGTCGCTGAAATGCTCTACAAGCGTTATAAGGATACATATCGCACAAGCAAGAAGGTTTTTCCGCTTAAAGGCACTTATAAAACACTGAACATGTCGTTACGTCA
>ENA-OROK01002984-OROK01002984.1-human-gut-metagenome-genome-assembly--contig:-NODE-2984-length-13799-cov-3.523792_pt1 | contig 13799 bp, 10 predicted proteins | sample MGYA00242127_ERZ509046 | MGnify/ENA primary metagenome ERZ509046 (study PRJEB26280, sample SAMEA2338728) | human gut metagenome | biome: human gut; feature: human-associated habitat; material: faeces... | reverse complement strand
TGCCGCTCTCAAGCCAGCCTGCCGCACATTGCCGCCCACCTTGCCTCATGCTGCGCCGCTTGTGCCGCGCCGCGTGGACGAAGCGCGCAGTCTCTCGCAGGGGCGGCTGTGCATGGGGTGGTCATCGGGTATCACCCAGTCCGAAAACAGGCAACTGCTGCCAGCCGCCATCCTGTTCAATGAGATGCTGGGCGTCATGCAGGACAGTCTGCTGTTCCGCCATGTGCGGGAGGAGCTGGGACTTTGCTACTACTGCGATTCGGCGTTTTTCGGTTCCAAGGGCGTGCTGACCGTGTCCTGTGGCGTCGCGCCTGCCAACCGGACGGCGGCAGAGAACGCCATCCGCACGCAGGCGGAGGGCGTCGCGGCGGGAAGCTTTACGGCGCATGATCTGCGGCTGGCAAAGGCATCCTACGGGAATGCCTTCCGCCAGATACCGGACAGCCCCTGCGCGTTGGAGAATCTGTGGTTCGGGCGGGTGCTGAACGGCACCGAGTCTGCGGGCGCCGGATTTGCCGACGCATCCGACACGCCGGAATCCCGTCTGGCGCAGGTGCTGGCGGTGGACAGGCGGCAGCTGATGCATGCGGCGGCACGGTTTGTGCCCGACACGGTGTACTTTTTGGGGAGCGAACCCGGCGCGGCGCACGGCGCGGAGGACGATGGGCTGTCCGACTGCGACTGCCCGGACGAGGACGAGGAGGACTGAGTATTGGAATCTGCATCATTCCGGTTGCATGAATGCCCGGAGCTGGGTGAGCGCTACTACGAGACGCGCCACCCGTCCGGACTGCGCATCTTGGTCTGCCCGAAGGATATGTCTACTGCGTATGCCGCGCTGGGCGTACCCTGCGGTTCCTTCGACCGTGCCCGCGGCGAACCTGCAGGCGTTGCGCACTTCCTGGAGCATAAAATGTTTGAGACGGCACGGGGCGGGGACGCCGAGACGGCATTTGCCGCGCTGGGCGCGGAGGTCAACGCCTACACGACCTATGACCGGACGGTCTACCTGTTCTCCTGTACGGAGGGCAGAGCCGGCAGCTTTGACCGGGCACTGGGTGCTCTGCTGCGCATGGCCTCGGGTTTGCACATCACGCCTGACTCGGTCAGAAGGGAGCGGCGCATCATCCGTGAGGAGATCCGCATGGGCGCGGATGATCCGTGGGAGGTGTGCGCCAATCTGCTGCTCCGGTCGCTGTACCGTTCCCACCCGATCCGGGGCGATATCTGCGGGACTGAGGCATCGGTCGGGCGCATCACGGCAGAGATACTGCATACCGCCTTTTCCGCCCGCTACGATCGGGGCGGCATGACGCTGGCTGTCTGCGGGCAGGTCACGCCGGAGCAGGTGCTGGCGGCGGTGGATGCCTGCCCCGGTCTGGCGCGGAAGCCGCGGGCAGGGTGGTACATTGCCTGCTCCCCGTCCGGTACGCGAGCCTGCCGCCGTATGCCGGGAACGCGCCGTGCGGGATATGCGGCAGGTTACGGACGGGACACATCCCGGTGCCGGAGCGTCAGTCTCCAAGCCGGTGTTTTCCTTGGGCATCAAGGATGCGGATATTCCGCAAGACCCGCGCGGAATGCTCCGGCGTGACCTGTGTATGTGCATCCTGTCCGAGATGCTGTTCTCCTGCTCGGAGGACTTCTATAACGGACTGTACGAGTCGGGGCTGGTCACGCCGGGCGTGTCCTACGGCACCTCCATCGGGCGTGGGTACGCCTTTTACGATTTCACGGGTGAATCCGATGACCCCGATGCGGTCTACCGTTCCTTTCTTGCCTGCGTGGACAGGCTGTCGCGCGAGGGACTGTCCCGCGCCGCCTTTGAACGCAGTCGCCGCATCCAGTATGCCGATTACGTGACCGGCTTTGACTCCACCGAGAGCATCGGCGGTTCGCTCCTGTCCTACGCGATGGACGGGCTGTCGCTGTTTGACTTTTTGCCGATGGCTGCCTCGATTACGTTTGAGGAGGTGGAGGCACTGTTCCGCCGCACCTTCCGCCCGGGGCAGTACGCGTTGGCGGTGGTATATCCGCCTGAAACATAGGGGAATACCGCATATCGCATAGTATCAGGGAAGCACTGAAGAAACGAGGAGTAAACTATATGGCAGTCATTCTTGACGGAAAAGCAACCTCCGCGCAGGTGCGTGGGGAAATCGCAACGGCGGCACGCGCCCTGACCGAACGCACCGGCGTTGTGCCCGGTCTGGCAGTGGTCATCGTGGGCGACGACCCGGCTTCGCAGGTCTATGTCCGGAACAAGCGCCGTGCCTGCGAGCAGGTCGGCTTTTATTCGGAGGGCTTCGAACTGCCCGCCGACACAACGCAGGAGACACTGGAGGCACTGGTGGACAGACTGAATGAGGATGACCGCATCCACGGTATCCTCGTGCAGCTGCCCCTGCCGCGCCATCTGGACGCCGGGCGAATCCTGCTCCGCATCCGTCCGGACAAGGACGTGGATGCCTTTCATCCCTACAATGTCGGCAGGCTCCTGACGGGGAATTACAGTTTTCTGCCCTGCACGCCTGCCGGGATCATGGAACTGCTTGCACGCTACGGCATTTCCTGCGACGGAAAGGAGTGCGTTGTGGTGGGGCGCTCCAACATTGTCGGCAAGCCCATGGCAATGCTGATGCTGCAGGCGAACGGCACCGTGACGGTCTGCCACAGCCACACGCGGAATCTCGCCGAGGTCACGCGCCGGGCGGATATCCTGGTCGCGGCGATCGGGCGCGCGGATTTCTTTACCGCCGATATGGTCAAGCCGGGTGCCGTGGTGGTGGATGTCGGCATGAACCGCCGCGCGGACGGAAAGCTGACCGGGGACGTGGATTTTGCATCGGTCGAGCCGGTCGCGTCCGCCATTACGCCGGTGCCGGGCGGTGTCGGCCCTATGACCATCACCATGCTGCTGCGCAATACCCTGACTGCGGCGGAGTGCTTCGCGCGGGGCGGGAACTGAGCAGGGAAGGGGAGCGCTGTCCTTCGGGCAGGCGCTCCCTTTTTCGGTGCATCGGACGGACGCCCGCAAGCATCGCACCCCCATTTCTTAAGATTTTTTTAATTCTGCGCCGTCCTCTTGCATTCAGATACGGGATGTGATACAATATGAAAGCAAATTCAGAAAACGAAGGGAGATAAAAATGCCGACACCGTTGCTGGAATTGAGAAATATCGGAAAGATATACGTGTCCGAGGGGAATGTGGCAGTAGGCATACGCGGGGTGAACCTGTCCTTTGACCGGGGCGAGTTTGTTGCGGTCACAGGCAAATCCGGCTCGGGTAAATCCACGCTGCTCAACGTGCTCAGCGGGATGGACACCTACGAGGAGGGCGAACTGCTGATCTGCGGGGAACCGACCTCGCACTATCTGCAGAGCGATTGGGAGGAGTATCGGAAGCAGTACATCTCCTTCATTTTTCAGGAATACAACATCATCGAAAGCTTCACGGTTCTGCAGAATGTTGAGTTGGCGCTGATGAACATCTCCGACCGCCGGGCGCGCCGGGCGCGCGCGCTGGAGCTTCTGCGCCGCGTGGGACTGGAAAAATTCATTCACCACAAGGGGAGCAAGCTGTCCGGCGGGCAGAAACAGCGCACCGTCATCGCCCGCGCACTTGCCAAGGACAGCCCCATCATTCTGGCGGACGAGCCGACCGGCAATCTGGACAGCCAGACCTCAGAGGAGATCATCTCGCTCCTACGCGAGGTCTCCCGCGACAAGTTGGTGGTGGTTGTCACGCACAATTTTGAGCAGGTCGAGCACTGTGCCACGCGGCATATCCGTATTTTTGACGGCGCCGTGGAATCGGATCAGGTCATTTCCAAGCCCGCACCTGTCCCGACCGAGGCACCGCCTCCGGAGGCGACCGAGCCGCAGAAGCCGTTTGCACGGCATCGTGAGCAGCTGCGCAACGGACTGACGCTGGGGCGTGTCCGCTTCGGTGCCATGCCCAAGCTGTCGCTGTTCCTGTGTATGCTCATGATCGTGACTGCGTTGGTTCTGACGGTGGTCACGTCGCTGTCCTCCTCCGCCGAGAGACTGTTTGACAAGAACTATATGTTCACCCATATGCAGGGGCGGACCGTCATTGCGCGGGCGGACGGCGGCATCATGACGGCGGATGAGCTGGCAAAGCTGGCAGCAACAGTCGGGGCGGAGCGCACGGTCCGCTACGATTACCTGATGGATCAGACCGTCACACTGTTTTTGGGAAAGAATTGGCAGGAGGACGGTCTGCACTACCTGAACTTCCGCTTTGCCTATGCGAACGGTGTCACGCCGGACGGCGGTCGCCTGCCGGAGACGGCGAACGAGGTTCTTCTGGAACTGCCGATTTTCATGAAGAGCAGTTATGGGGCGGGCGAGGAGTTTGAGCCTTTCGTCCTGTCATCGGATACGAGCTATAACGGCGGCGTGCTGAGCAATACCAACTACACCGTTACCGGTGTGCGCTACTTCTACGACAACACGAGGAATTCCCGGATGCTGTTTACGGAGGAGGGCTACCGGACGGCGACCTCGGCAGTATTCTTCCAGAAACAGCAGTATAACTTCTCCGTTTCGGTCGGGCTGAAGTCCAGCCAGCCGGGCAACGAATTTTCACGGGAATACCGGCTGGAGGGCGGCGGCATTATAGTGGATTTCGGCATGGAGCCGGGCACCTACACGTTGGCGTCATTGGTGAATGGCGATACCGTCTACGATGCCGCGAATGTCAGTGCAGATGTGTCCCTGACGGGCACATTTGTCAGCTACCGGAAGAATCAGTACGGGTACCGTACAGGGTACGCGGATGACTTCCGTGGTTCGGGATACGGGCAGCGGAGCGACGTTAATATGGATTTCTCCGGCTATCGGCTTGTCACCTCGGTGAGCAAGGAGACGGCGGTGCTTCTCCGGCAGACATATGACGAGATGGCGCTGGTCATTGCGCCGGATATTCTGACTTCCTTCGTGGAGAACGAGTATTTTACCAAAGCGTATACCCAGGCGAGCCTGTTCTTTGACAGCGACCGCGAAGCGCACGCAAAGGTAGACGAGCTGCGCGAGGCAGGATACGTTGCCGTACCGTCCGATGAGACGGTGGATGAGGATGTTCTGGAACGACTGGAAAAGGTTATTACGAGCGGATTCCTGCTGGTTGGCTGGGTGCTGGCTGTTGTGTTCATTGCACTGTTTTTGGGGCTCTGCACCTCGCACGCCATGAATGCATCGCGGGGCGATATCGCCATCATGCGTTCCATGGGCATTCCGACGCCGGTTGTGCGAATCAGCATCTACGTGCAGACGCTGACTGCTCTGATTCCCGCCATACTCGTGACGGCGGTCGCCTGCACCGTGGTATATTCGCTTCCGCAGACCAATGAGCTGTTCAGCTTCCTGCACGCGCGGGAATATATCCTGCTGACGCTGCTCCTGGTGGCAGTCGCACTGCGGCTGTCCCGCCGGTACGTGCGCAAGATGTTCAGCCAGTCGGTCAAGAAAACGCTGAAGGGAGGAAACAAGGCATGAGCGAGAAAGCTATCCTGAGAATAGACAACGCCCAGAAATACTATAACCGTGGGCGCGAAAACGAGATCCACGTCATGAACGGCATCAGCCTGTCCCTGCCGGAAAGCGGCATGATCGCCATTTTCGGCAAGAGCGGCTGCGGTAAGACTACCCTGCTCAATACCATCGGCGGACTGGACAGCCTCGCATCGGGCAGTATCGAGATATTCGGAGAAAACCTTGCGAATGATCCCGATATTATCCGCAACCGGTATACGGGTTATATCTTCCAGAATTACAATCTGAACGTCGGGGAAACGGTGTTTGAAAACGTTGCGGACGCGCTGCGCCTGTGCGGCGTAGAGGACGAGCAGGTTATCCGGACGCGCGTCCTGGCGGCGCTTGCCGACGTGGACATGGACAAATTCCGTGAGCGCACGCCCGACACGCTTTCGGGCGGTCAGCAGCAGCGGGTCGCCATTGCGCGCGCTATTGTCAAATCGCCTGCCATTATCCTGGCGGATGAGCCGACCGGAAACCTGGACGAGAACAATACCGTGTTGGTCATGGACATCCTGAAGGAGATCTCCCGCACGCGGCTGGTACTGCTGGTCACGCACGAGGCGAACCTGGTGGATTATTACTGCGATCGCGTCATTGAGATGGCGGATGGGCGCATCATCGGCGACCGTGTCAACACCGGCGCGACCGGATATGTCCAGCGCAACAAGAACGACATCTTTCTCGGTGATCTGGCTACGCGCACGGATAATTTGCCCGGCGTCAGCCTGACAACCTACGGCGACCTGCCTGCTGATCGTCCGGTACACATCCGGCTGGTCAGCGAGGGGGGGAGGCTGTTCCTTGCCTGCGATACCCCCGGTGTCCGTTTCCTGGATGAGACTTCCGAGATCCATCTGCGGGAGGGCAGCTTCCAGACTACGGCGGACACGGCGCACGCCAACCGGGGCGGAAAGCCGCTGGATATGTCGGCACTGGGACCGATTGAGGGCGGGCACTTCGGGCGGCTGTACCATTTCCGCAACGCGCTTTCCTTGGCGTGGCGGGAGAACTACTCGCAACGCCGCAAGAGGGGCAAGCGGTTCCTCCGCGTGTGCCTGATCATGCTTGCGATCGTCATGGTGTTTACAACGGCTTCCTCCGCCGTCGATCTGAAGGGCTATATCACGTCCCGGAAGGAGTACGATCCCGATCTGTTCTTTATCCCGGTCGAGGCGGACAAAGCCGGCAATTTCGGGTATGACTACAATGCGTTGGTGGGCGATACCATCGGACAGAACGGCATCAACGGCGCACAGCTGGTCACGCATCCGAACAACGTCCGGGGCAAGGTGCAGTTCCGCACCGCCGGGTTCATGACCGCGCAGAGTGAGCCGACTCTGAGCGCGCAGGGATACACCCTGCCGCTGTCCATGCTACGGGACGCGGAGCTTGTCTGCGGCAGAAAAGAGGTCGCGGGCGTTTCGGAGATTCTTATCACAACCGCCATGGCAGATGATCTGATGGCGAGCAGTGAAGCCAGCTATATCAAGAACTACGAAGACCTTTTGGGGCTGACGATGATGGCTGCCGGCTCGGCGGGAGATATGGACACCATGTTTGGGTCGATGGATATGGGAATGGGTACCTCGTCGGCACTGTTAAGCATTGCAGGCATTGTCCGTTCATCGGAGAAAGCGTACCTGCTTTCCGATCTTGCGGCGGCACGGCGCGTTCTGCGCGACAATATGGATCTGCCTGTGACCCCGCTTTCGCTGCAGACCAGGTACAAGGGCGAGCTGAAGAACGGAGAGGTCGCAGTGCTGGGGGACGGCGTTTTCAAAGTGGGCGAAACGCTGACCGTGCTCGGGCGCAGCTTCACCGTGCGGGAGATCATAACGACGTGGGCAGACACGAACCTGTACCCGCAGTATGTCCTTTCGGTCAAGGGCGAAACCCTGCTGTCGCTGAGGGACTATATCGGAACGCAGTCCGACAGCGGACTGTCTGAAGGTCAGCTTCTCTGGCAGTACCTGTTCGAGTATTTCCCGCGCTACCTGCCGGAATTTCTCCGGGAGGGCGCCGAGACGACAGACTCCGCCCTGTGGCTGTACGCGGAAAAGGAGAGTATGGCATCGCTGTACTCCTACCTGTATGGGTGTGATTTCAATGCATTCGGCTTGCCGAAACTGATCGGCGAGATGGCACCGGATGCTATGACGGCGTGGGAAGCTTACTGCTTCCGGCAGGAAAACGGGCGCTGGCCAACGATGAAAGAGTTGGAATCGGTGGAGTACGACAATTGGAAGAGCGAGCACGCTTGGATGGAGGAACGGTATATCGATGAAATAAAACGGCAGTATGACGATACGCAGAGCAAAGGATCCCTGGTGGTGAGCGATGCGGACTACATTGCCCTGTCGTATTCCGTAGGCGCGACTGACGGGCGGTTGGACGTGATTCCGTTCGGAACGGAAGGGATCTACGGTCAGCCACACCGCTCGGCTTACCTGATGGTACACGCCGCAGACCGTGCCGCCGCTGAAGAATACCTGCGGGCTCAGTTCGGGGACGCGCTGGTCACGCGCGACACGCTGCTCCGTCAGAATGCCGGCGACCTGTCCGAGAGCTTTGTTACCGCCGGTATTTCGCTGACGGTCATACTTGCCTTCATGTGCCTGTGCGTGTTTTTCATCATGCGTTCGTCCTTCATGAGCCGGGTGCGCGAGGTCGGCATTCTGCGTGCCATCGGCGTTTCCCGGAAGAATCTGCTGTACCGATTCCTGATAGAGACGGTTATGCTGACGCTGTTGACTGTGTTTATCGGCTTCCTTGTGGCGTCGTTGCTGATGATGTACCTCTCCGGTGCGGCATTCTTCAATCAGCTGCTGTACTTCCCGCTGTGGCTGGCGGGTGGACTGCTGGCTGTCATCCTGACGGCGTGCATCCTGTTCGGACTGCTGCCTGCTATGTTGCTCCTGCGCCGCACACCCAGCGAGATTCTATCCAAATATGATATATAACGGGGGTGAGGTGCCCCCCGAGGCAACGTCGAAATCCGCGCTTCCCTCACATTTTTTGCCGAATCCTGTATTTGACGCTTGACGGCGGCGCGAATTTGTGGTATGATAAGGGTGCAGTCTTGTTTGTGTCCGAGATGGCTCTTATCGATGCAGCATACTGCAACAGTCGGTTTTGGCTTCCCCGTCCGCGCAGGACGCGTTCCGGAACGGTTCCGTCCGGCGTGCGGGGTGTCCATTGGCTCTGTGACATACCTGTACCCGGTCGGTGGCGCAACGTGCGCGTCCGGCAGGAGGAGAGAGCGGAGCCGACTGGGAGGTCATCGCAGTTCTGCGGTGGCCTCCGATTTTGTTCTGAACGGCTCTGTCGGAGCGGATGACCGGCGGACGTGTCGAAACAGGGCGGAAAAAAGTGCCCGATGTGACCTTGACTTTCGCCCTGTGGCATGCTATAATACACGTATTCATCAATGAATCTGACGCAGAAGCGGAGGGGAACGCCGGAATGAGCATCATGCAACGTGCGGCACGCAGGCGGGCACGTATCCGTCGCGCTGCCTTGTCGGGCGCGGTACTGGCTGTTGCCGTCTGCCTTTTTGCGGGTTGCCGCGGGATCCCGGACGGATTTGTTGGCGGCGAGACATTGACACCCGAAAAGTTGCGGGAGATTTCCGCTGCTGTATTTACGGATCCCGTGGAGCCGGATACCCAACCGCCCGTCGCAGATCCCGTCCTGGCGGCATATGCGGGCAGGGTCTACTGGCTGGAGGGTGGGATGGTCGCGCACACCGACCGGAACTGCTATCATATCAACCGCTCGGAGGATGTCCGCAGCGGCAGTCCGGCAGATGCCGTGGCGGCTGGCAAGACGACGCTTTGCGCCGCCTGCCGGAGACACCTGACGGGTGCCGGAAGTGAAACGGCTGTCGGTCACACAGAATAGGTAGACGATAGACGAGAGTTGAAAGCTGAGAACTGAGAACTGAGAACTGAGAGTTAAGAGAGGAGAAACAGTTTCCATGAACCTTCCCCTTCCTGATGACGCTTCCGTGCGGCGCCCCCGCGTACACCGCTCCCCGGCACGTCTGACCGTATGCGTTCTGTTGCTTTTGGGCATTCTTGCCGAAATGGTCATGATATTTCTGTTCTCAAACGAGGACAAGACGCAGTCGGGCGACCGGAGCGACAAGGTGACGGAGGCTATCGCTCCGGTTGTCGTTCCCGGCTACGAAAAGTTCCCTGCCGAGGAGCAGACGGAGATCGTGGAGCGTCTGGGAATGCCGGTGCGCAAGTTGGCGCACATGACGGAGTATGCCGTTCTTGCCATCCTGCTCGGCGCCCTGCTGGTAGCATGGGAAGACAGAAACTGGCGGCGCCCTGCCATCCGCTGGGCTGTGCCGGCTGTGTTCTGCCTGCTGTATGCCACCTCTGACGAAATTCATCAGATATTCTCGAACCGGGGCGCGTCTGTGCTGGACGTCATGATTGACGTTGTCGGTGCACTGCTGGGACTGTGCCTGCTTTGGGGCATCAGCGCACTGGTGCGGCGCCTACGCCACAGCACGTATTCTTAAAAACAAAGGAGTTTTTCCATGCAGATCACGTACAGGCGGCTTCCCTGCGGTGCGGTTGTGCCTCATACAGGCTGGGAGGAACGACACCCCGGCGTTCATTTCCGCGCAGCCGTGGTCGCTGATTTGCATGATGAACCTTACGGAAAGCTCATGGAAGCTCTGCGCCGCATCGCGCCGGATCTTATCCTGATTCCCGGAGATCTGACTGAAAATCTGACGGTGCTGACAGACGAGTCCGGAAAGTCTGACCGCCCGGGGCTTGGCTTCCTGGCTGAAGCGGCAGCCCTTGCGCCGACCTTTTACGCATGGGGCAATCACGAAACCGGCGCAGGACACATCAACCTGGGAAAACCGATGCGGGAGTCGGTCGCGCAACGGTCGATCCTTCCCTGTTGGCAGGACATCATCCGTGCAAGTGGCGCTGTCCTGCTGGATCAGAGCTATACGGTCTATCGCGGTCTGGTTTTGGGCGGTATGCGCTCCGGCTTGCTTAATCCCGGGCGAATGCCGGATCTCGACTGGCTGGACGGTTTCTGCCGTACGCCGGGCTACCGGATTCTGCTCTGCCACCAGCCGGAGTATTTTGACCGTTACCTGCGGGATTATCCCATTGACCTGTTTGTTGCGGGACACGCACACGGCGGGCAATGGCGCCTGTTCGGACGGGGCGTGTTCGCGCCGGATCAGGGGCTGTTCCCCAAGTATACGAGCGGCGTCCATGAGGGGCGTCTGGTCATCTCGCGCGGGCTGTCCAACACCGTGACACCGATTCCGCGCCTGTTCAATTCGCGGGAGCTGGTGGTCGTTGAGGTGTAGTGCGGTGCGGGTACGCGGAAGCAATCGCTTTTCCGCGACTCCGGGGTGCACTTTGCGGCGGTGTTTCCGGTACGTTTGCGGACAGTCGAAGCAGATCCGCAATCCGCCGGGAAATTACTCAGCAAAAAATCTTGACAAAGCCGGCAAACTGTGATACAATGTCACCGTTGTTATTGGGGTGTAGCCAAGCGGTAAGGCACGGGACTTTGACTCCCGCACGCGTCGGTCCGAATCCGGCCACCCCAGCCAAACCTCCCGCGCGAGAGTGTGGGAGGTTTACTTATTACCTATTCACTTTTCGCATACCTGCGGGAGGTTTGGCGAAGTAATAAGTAAAAGTGAATAGTGAATAAGTGAGGTAGCTTTTCGTCTTTGCCTTATAGATATAGAAGGGAGGCTCGCAGCAACAATGAACAAGTTAAAATGGTGTAAAAAAATATTGATCGCGTTAACAGTTGTTATACTCTCGCCCTTAATTATCGTAGGAGTAACAATTGCAGGAATATATACATTGTTCCAAACGCCAAAAGACAAAAAGGAATATAAAAAATCTCGTTACTATGCAGATTTCAAGCAAAAGTTCACGATGGATATTCTGAATTCACCTGAATATCGCTTTTACAATTCTGCTGTGCGACGGAACTTACAGTTAAAGTATATCAAGCAAGAATCCAACGGATTTGAATATTTCATTTACAACGAAACAATTTATCTTTTCCCGGACTTTGAACAAATTGATTTTGATGAAAACAAAAAATATTGGCAAGTAGATTGTGACGGTGATTGGAAACCTTTCGATGAATGTTATGATAAATTGCTTGATAAATTGGATAAGACGGCAATTTATCCCGTAAAGTTACTTGTCGAAAGGAAAATGTTTCCAATACTAAATTTAAACGGTAAAGATATTCCAAACTGCATCTTTGTCACATGGAATTATGAAAATGTATTTGAAAACGAAGAATCTCCATCAAAAATGCTTATCCCGGAAAACTCCAAGGAGCTTTACGAGATGATGCTTCAAACTCCGAATTTATGTGGCTCCTTTGAACTTACTGATGATGGCGAAAAAATCATGTGGCATTTATATGAAAACATCATGATTGAAATCGGTGTCGATCCATCGGCATGTTATTTCGGTGTAAGCAAATGGTCGTTGGGAAAAATTGAAAGCGGTATAACTCATTGGCACCCATCGATTTTTGAAGTTTACGATGAAGTTTGCAGCATTGGAAAGCTCGGAAGTGTGATGGTGCTTTGTTCTACTGCGAATAGCGGCGCTTTGATGTTTTACGGCAGTAAAGCCGATTGCCCCTACTCACCGGACAAAAAGTATTTATTGGGGAAATACTACTATTTAGAGGCGAAATAATTACATCGTTCCGTCCTGGTTTTTTCGGAGTTTCATAGATCCCTTTTGCCCTTTTCGATGCTGTGTCCGGACTCGAACCGGCGAAATGCTATTTTTGATATAGATTCCCCACAGAGCCAAAACCGTGGACAGATTCGAACCGCCACACACTTTCCGAAGCCTTTCAAAAATTCTTCCAGTTCAAAATTTATTTACGAAGCCATAGGTGCAAAGGCATTTTGGACAGATTTGAACTTGCGAAAGGGCTTAAATATTTGTAAAATTGTGGTAAAATATAATTTAAGAAAAGAGGCACATCATGAACGGAGAATTTAAGCAATCATTTAGAAAATATATATTTTGTCTGTTTTTTATTTTTTCCGGATCCTTCATAGCCATTCGTTTTTCTTTATGGGGTATTGAAGAAATTCAATCAAGCCATATATCATCCTGCATTTTCTGTTTCACTTTTGCTGTTTTGGGACTATTGTTTGGCTTCCTTTCAATATTTATTTTTAGATTCAACCGAAAAGCGTTTTTGAAAATAGAAGATGGAAAAATTGATGCGGAGTTTGGGTGGGGGCAAGAATTACACATCGAACTTAACGATATTACAAATGCAGAAAATCAAGGAAAGCATTTGAAGTTGTTTCTTGATAGCAATGTCATTTGGATTTATGATTTAATCAACGCCAAAGATTTATGTCAATATATCTTATCGCGCATCTCAAAATCTTCTAATCCCGTCAATATTGAAGAAGTTAAACACAGACATCAAAAAAGCAAGAAAAGTTATATATGCTATTTAGTAGCGACCATCATTACAGGCGCATTTCTGTTTGTCAATATTGGATGGTGCGTTTTTTTTACTGAAGGAAAAGATTTGGCTTATTTTTCAAAATCAGATGATGTTATTTTTCTGGCGTTTGCTTTTGCAGAAATATTTACGGTAATACTTACATTTTTATTAGCGAGCAAGTGTGGCAAAAAGCTTGAAATCTTCAACATATCCAAACTGCATATATTATCAGTTTCCGCATTGAAACACAAAAGTGATGCCCTTGATAAATATCCCAATGTAATCACAAAAAAATATTTCGATCACTATACTTATCGAATTGTTGTTTTCGCTCCAAAAGAAAATATATTCGCTTATATGCTTGAACGGTTTGATATGAAAACACATTCATGGGTGTTTTGCTATGAATCGGCTAAAGGATTTGGAATATTATCTGATTTGTATGAGGAATTGGATAGTTCTTTTGAAGATGTGATTTTAGAGGACTAATTACATAGACTTCGTTACAAGCATGGCGTTAAAAGTCCGGTAGAACGCGAAACCTTTTAACTCTCATCATCACCAAGGGGTTAGTGTGCCCTCTGTAAAACCGACGCGCATCTAAATCGTCTTAACACGACGGTCGCATCTAAATCGGACACACATCACATGATGACAAGTCAATTTAGATCCGGACGAGAAAAAACGAGAAAACGGGAGATTTAGAGAGATTTCTCCCGTTTTTTCGACCCTGCATTT
>ENA-OROK01002979-OROK01002979.1-human-gut-metagenome-genome-assembly--contig:-NODE-2979-length-13813-cov-2.685056_pt1 | contig 13813 bp, 14 predicted proteins | sample MGYA00242127_ERZ509046 | MGnify/ENA primary metagenome ERZ509046 (study PRJEB26280, sample SAMEA2338728) | human gut metagenome | biome: human gut; feature: human-associated habitat; material: faeces... | reverse complement strand
GGGGAGCCGTTCTACGCCGAGACCGTCAGCTATTTTGAGCATCTGCGCAATGCCGGCATTCCGGCGGAGCTGGACGTGTATCACACGGACATGCACGCCTTTGATATGATGCAGCCCGACTCCGCGCTCGCCGTCCGCGCGGCGGAAGCTTTCAACCGCCAGTTTGAGCGCGCACAAAAGCAGTACTTCGCCCCACAGCCGGGCGACGGGAGGAACAGCAATGATACGTGATATATGCAAAGACGAAGCCTTTCTCGCCCAGAAGGCCGAACCCGCCGCGGCGGACGACCTCGGCACGGCGCAGGATCTGCTCGACACGCTCATCGCCCACAAGGATGGCTGTGTGGGCATGGCCGCCAACATGATCGGCGTGAATAAGCGCATCATCGCCTTTGAAAACGACGGCAAGTATGAGGTCATGTTCAATCCCGTTATCGTGAAGCAGTCCGGGGCATACGAGGCCGAAGAGGGCTGTCTCTCCCTCACGGGGCGCAGAAAAGTCCGGCGCTTCCGGACTGTCAAGGTTCAGTGGCAGAATGAAAAATTTCAGCTTCGGCTCAAAACTTTCACCGGCTGGACGGCTGAAATAATCCAGCACGAGCTCGACCATTGCGATGGGATTCTGATATAACTTCCACCTCATGTTTGAGATGAAGTATTCCACATAAGTACTCTGCTTTTCACCGCATAATATATAATAAAGCGAAGAACAGTAGTCATAACTCTATAGCTACTGTTCTTTGCTTTATTATATGCTACCGTCCGTGATACCGTATTACTATAGAAACATTTGGCATGTATACCCTTCCCCCGGTCTGTCGTTCACTTCCACCAATAATAACATTTTCAACAATGTTAGGTCGCTGGAAAATACCTAATACAACATCATTCATGCTAATGCATTGTACATTTGTAAAGCCAGCTTGGTAAAAAACTTGCTCGACTTCAACAACGTTCTTTCCCCTATAGCCGCCCTGCATGGATGGAAGTCGTATGCCGCCACTTTGAAGGAGTTTCTTATCTCGCTCCCTATCTGGGATGACCTTAAACAAAAGGATCCCGCCTCCAATAAACACCGGAAGGAATACATAAAACAGCATAAAGAATCCCCCAAGCCCGTCACTATCACTTAAGTTCATTTTTATTACAGATATAAGCAGAAGTATTGCGGATACTCCGAGCCAAGTAATTATCGTAATTTTTTTGACTTTATTTTTCTTTGCAGCCTCTTGCTCCTCTTTTTCAATAGCCTTTAATTTGAATTCCCTCTCTACTTCTATCTGTCTAAGTTTTACCGCATCTTCATTATGCTTTTCTTCATGTGGCAAATCGAGCTTTATTTTTGAATCGCAGTACTCACATACAATGTACTCCTCATCTCCATTTATGTTCAAAACTGCGCCACATTTAGGACATTCGAAAACTTGCATATCAATCACACCTTTACATATAATACACTACAGATAGTATAGCCCGTATACGGGCAATTGTCAATAAGTAGGCATCATCATACGATATATTTAATGGTGGTGGTACTTTTGATATGTTTTGACAAGCTCTGGGACACATTACGTGAAAAGAATATTTCGCAGTATAAGTTGATAAAGGACTACAAAGTCAGCACCGGACAGCTTGACCGGCTGCGAAAGAACGGCAGTGTTAGCACCTATACGCTTAATATGCTTTGCAGCATCCTTAATTGTCAGCTGTCCGATATTGCCGAATACAAACCGGACGAATAAATCGCAAAACAGGGTGATCGGTTTAGATAACCGATCACCCTGTTTTCATGTATTTCACGACCAAGCGCGAAACTGTTATTCAGCGTCTTCCCAGTTATGCCAGACGTTCTGGACATCGTCGTTATCCTCGAACATGTCGAGCATCTTCTGCATGTTCTTGACATCGTCTTCATTGGTGAGCTTGATGTAGCCGTTCTGGGGCAGCATCTCGACCTGAGCGGAGAGCAGCTTGTAGCCCGCCGCGGTCAGCGCGTCGGCAACCGTTGCGACGTCGTCAACACCGGTATAGACGGTCATAACGTCGCCGTCAGACTCGAAATCGGCGGCGCCGGCTTCGAGCGCATCCATCATAACGGTATCCTCGTCAAGCTCCTCGTCCTCGTTGTCAATAACAATGACACCCTTCTTATCGAAGGACCAGGAGACACAGTTGGCCGCGCCCATGTTTCCGCCGTACTTATCGAAGTAGTGACGGATCTCACCGGCGGTGCGGTTGCGGTTATCGGTCATAGTCTCGACGATGACGGCAACGCCGCAGGGGCCGTAGCCTTCGTAGACTATCTTCTCATAGTTCTCAGTATTGCCTGCGCCAAGCGCCTTGTCAATAGTGCGCTTGATATTGTCGTTAGGCATATTGGCCGCTTTCGCCTTGGCGATAACGGCAGCAAGCTTGGAATTGCTGCGCGGGTCTCCGCCGCCGCCTTCCTTGACCGCGACGATCATTTCACGGGCAATCTTGGTGAAAGCCTGTGCACGCTTCGCGTCAGCCGCGCCTTTCGTCTTCTGTATGTTGTGCCATTTGGAATGTCCGGACATAAAAATTCGCTCCTCTTATGTATGTTAAAGAAAACAACACGATTTACGACAGGTATTTTACCACAAATCAGCCATTATGACAAGGGCTAATTACGGCGCGGACGGGCAAAAAATACGCCGGCTCGGAAAACCGCCGCTATTTCGTCTTGGGTATCAGCAGCAGCGCCCCGTTTTCGGCGCAGTCCGCACCGTTAAGCCCGATGATCGCCTCCTCGCTGGAGTGATAGCTCTTCGCAAGCTGCCAGAGCGATTCGCCCTCCATCCGCACGAGCGTCACCGACGGGTACGCCGCACAGTCCGTCTCCGTCTCGTCCGAAAGCTCTGCCGACAGCACGGCATCCACCTCCATGCTCCCGGCGCACAGGCACACGGCCTCCACGTTCAGCGCGACGGAAATGCTGCCCGCCGACGGGTACAGCTTCGTCTCGGCGACGCGAACGTTCAAAACGCTGCTCACGCCCTCCGGGCAGTCCCCCTCAAGGCTGAAGGTACGCTTCATAACTGAGATTCCCCCGCTCTCGCTGCGGTATATGATATCCGCGAGGCACTGCGCACTGAGCGTCCCGCCGGACACGGCGCAGCGGCATATCTGCGTGAACGCCGCCAGCACATCCGCGCAGTCCTCAGGCGCTTCGATGCTCTCGCTGAAGCTCAGTGACACCCGGCGAAGCTCGCAGTCCGACGGGATACTGAGCTTCCCCATCCTCGGCGTGAGCGCCGCCGTGTTGCAGTACATGTCGGAGATATACTGCACCTCTTCCCTGCCGAAGCAGACCAGTTCCGTCAGGCAGTGCAGCTCCACATCGACGGCCTTGGTGCCATTGATAGTGTCGATTATGTTCAGGTACGCGCCGTTTATCTCGACCCGCGCCGCGCAGCCGGAGGTATCGGTGTCCGGCACGTCGATAAGCTGCGAAAACGGGCTTGAAAACTCCGCCGTGACGGGATAATCCGCCCCATCGGACGCATAGCCCAGCTTCAGGCGCACGTTGCCCTTCACCACGGCGCGGCCGGAGATGACGTTTATCTCCGCCAGCTCATACTCTATGTTCTGCGACAGCAGCGCGGCAGGCTGCGGCTTGCTGTCCGCAAACGCGAACTGCTCCGTTAGGACAAAGGTCTTCTCCGTCACGGCGATCACCGGCGTTGCGGAGCACCGCTCCTGCTTTGCGTACACACGGCACGGCGTATCACCGGCACTTGCCGAGACGCACAGCTCCTCGCGCGAATACGCCCACAGCTCGCCGCATATCTCGAAGGTCACGGCTACCTTGCGCGGGTTCAGGACGCGCGTCTCCGCGGCGTTGACGCTCAGGGCCACATGCGTGAGTTTTTCATCCAGCACAGCGTCGCTCTCATATTCGATGCTGAATTCGCGCGCTAGCTGCACCGACTGCACCGTGCCGCCCTCCGTGATATACAGCAGCCACGCCCGCGCCTCACCCGTCACCGTTATGCCGCGGGCAGAGATGTCCTTGCCCTTCAGCAGCAGCATCGTCTGGAGCGACGCAACGCGCGCTATGTCGTCATTCGTGTCCGGTACGACGGCCTCCACGGTTTCGGCGCTGCTCTTGACCATATGGAGTCTACCGGCGAATATAGTTGTGGTCTTCTTTTTAAAGCAAAGTTCCATTTCAGCTCTCTCCTTGACGCAGTTTGTACAATCTATGCGCCGGAGCCGCGCGGTATCACCGTTTGCTTATGCGTGCTATGAATCTCGACAGGAATTTCGGCAGCCTGATAACGAATATTTTCATTCCATACCCCTTTCAGCATCTCACACTCCGCCCCAGATAAGCGCCCCCGCCGCAACTATCCACCAGAACTCCGAGGGCAAGAGCAGCGAAAGAATTATGACCAGCCCCAGTATTATCGCAAGCAGCCCCCAGAAGCCCTTCCCTCTGCAATTCAAAAAACCGCCCCCCACGTATAATTGTCTTCCTGACATTATACGCGCGGGGCGGCACAATATACTCTTATATCTCATTTTTCCCAGAATTTATGCTGGGCGCACATCTCATACAGGCGTGTGTACGAGCGGTAGCGGCTCTGGCCGATCTCGCCTGCGGCCACCGCCTGAGTGACCGCACAGCCGGGTTCCTTCAGATGCGCGCAGTCGCTGAAGCGGCAGGAGCCTATGTATTTATCGAAGTCCGGAAAATCGAACTGCAGGCGCTCCTTTGGTATCGTGCACATCATCTCCACCTCGAAGGAGGCGAAGCCCGGCGTATCCGCGATGTAGCTGCCGCTCTCAAGCTCATACAGCTCCACATGGCGCGTCGTGTGCTTGCCGCGGCCGAGCCGTTCGCTCACCTCGGCGGTCTGGATATTCGCGCCGGGTATCAGAGCGTTGAGTATGCTCGATTTGCCGACGCCGGAATTGCCCGTAAACGCGGATATCTTGCCGCACAGCAGCCCGCGAAGCTCGTCCATGCCCTCGCCAGTCACGGCGCTCGTGCGTACAACGGGGAAGCCCGCGGCGGTAAAGACGTCAAACAGCTCGTCTCCGGCATCGATATCCGTTTTGTTCACGCAGATGGCAAACTCGCAATCGGCTTCCGCGGCGATGACCGAGACGCGGTCGATAAGGAACGGGTCAGTCACCGGATTGGTATTCGCCGCGACGAACACAAGCATATCGACGTTCGCTACCGCGGGGCGGATGAACCAGTTCCGCCGCGGCTCCACATGGTCGATGCGGCCTTTCCTGTTCGCGTCGAGACTGCAGCTGACCCTGTCGCCCACCAACGGTGAAGTCCCGTCCAGCCGGAATTTGCCGCGCGCCTTGCATTCGAGCAGCTTTCCCTCGGTCTCAACATAATAAAACCCGCTCAGAGCCTTGACTATTACTCCGTCCGTCATGCCTTAGCCCTGCGGTCCGGAGGATACGGTGAGGTACACCTTCGTGTGCTCCGCCACGCTCTCGGAGGAGCTGATGCTCTGGTCGATGACCGTCCCCGCCTCATAGTCGCTCACAACGCGGTCGGAGCCGCCGTAGCTTAGATTGCTGCTCTCAATGCGGGATATCGCGCTGTCCTCCGTGCTGCCCACAAGGTTCGGCATGGAGACGTACTGTATCTCCGGCCCTGCGCTGACGGTGATATACACGGTCGAGCCGCTGCTCAGCTGCTCCCCTGCCACGGGGCTTGTAGCGATGACATAGTCCTTGGTGTAGCTGTCGGACGCGGCGTTTTCGATCTCGACATTGAAGCCCGCCGCGCGCAGATTGCGCATGGCATCGCGGTAATCTGTGTTCAGAACGTCCGGTACGCTCGTGAGGCTCACTCCGGCGTTCACGGTGAGGTCGACCTCGATACCGGACGGCGTAACCATCATGCTGCGCCCTGCCGCGGGTGACTGCGAGATGACGATGCCCGGCTCGACCGAATCGTCGGAGATGTATATGACATTGAACTTATACATCGAACTGAGCTCGGTGTTGTTGATTATCGACTCATAGTTGCTGCCTTCAAAGTTCGGCAGCGCGATCCTCTCCGCAGGAGAAAACACGTCCTTGAGCCAAAAGTTCCACAAAAACGCGAACAGTGCGACCGCGAGGACGAGCAGCCCGAAGGTGCCAGACATGAAGCTGACCACGTCCGAACGGCGGCGGCGCAGCCTATAGCGCTCTCTGGAAAGTTCCGTGCTGGAGCGGACGGGCTTGACGTCCGGATTTTCATAGTCCGCGCTTTCCCCGTCTATCGTGACGGGCGTGTGGATAAAGGCTTCAAGATCGGACAGCAGCTCATTTGCCGACTGGTAGCGCTCGCTCAGCTCCGCGCTCATGGCCTTGAGCGTGATGCGCTCAAGCTCCAGCGGTATCTCCGGATTTTTCTCGTGCGGCGGCACGGGCTTTGCGTTCATATGCTGCACGGCGATCTCGCCGAGCGTATTGCCTGTAAACGGCAGGCCGCCGGTGAGCATCTCGTACATCATAACGCCGAGAGAATAGATGTCGCTGCGCGCATCCGGGCATTCGCCGCGCGCCTGCTCGGGAGCGATATAATGTATCGAGCCTATCGCCTCGCCGTTATTCTCGTACACCTCGTTTTCAAGCGCGGCGATGCCGAAGTCGCCGACCTTGATGGTGCCGTCGCGCAGGAGCATAATGTTCTGGGGCTTGATGTCCCTGTGGATTATGCCGCGCTCATGCGCGTGCGCCAGCGCCTTGCTGATCTGCTTTGTGAAATGCACGACTTCCTTCCACGCGACCACGCCCTTGCGCTCTATATACTGCTTGAGCGTTATCCCATCCACCAGCTCCATGACTATGTATTCCACATTGTCATTATGGCTGACGTCATACACCGCGACAATATTCGGGTGGGAGAGCATGGCGACGGCGTGAGATTCCGTGCAGAAGCGGCGGCGGAACTCCTCGTCGGCAGCCATCTCGTCACGCATTATCTTCACCGCAACGTCGCGGTTCAGCCGGTGATCGAGCGCCCTGTAAACGATGGCCATGCCGCCCTCGCCGATGACCTCAAGTATCTCATACCGGTCGTCGAGCATCTTTCCGATGTACTTATCGTTAGTATCCATTTAATTCTCCATTCAGTGCCCTTACTTCATCACTGCAACAACCGTGACGTTGTCCCGCGCGCCGCGCGACAGCGCCTCGTCCATAAGCTCCCTGCACAGCAGCTCCGGCTCGGGGAAGCGCATGGCGTATTCCAGCAGTTCCTGATCCGACAGGGTGTTCGACAGGCCGTCCGAGCAGAAGAGTATGCAGTCTCCGAGGCGCATAGAAAGCTCAAAGTAGTCAGACTCGACCTTTGCCTCGGAGCCGAGGGCGCGGGTTATGACGTTGCGCTGGGGATGAGTCTTTGCCTGCTCCTTCGTTATCGCGCCGAACTCCACCAGCTCTTCGACCAGAGAGTGGTCGCGGGTTATCTGGTATATGCTGCTGCTTTTGCGCGAGATGTGATAGGCGCGGCTGTCGCCCACGTTTATAATATGGGCTTTTCCGCTGTTTTTGATAACACCGCCTACGATAGTCGTCCCCATGCCGTTGTACGCCTCGTCGAACTTGGAGTATTCATAGGATACCCCGTTTGCCTCGTCGCAGGCGCTCTGCAGCATGTCCTTATAATTCTGCACACGCTCCACGCGCGAGGTGAGCTTGCCGTACACGAAGTCAACAAAGGCCTTGTTTGAAAGCTGGCTTGCAAGCCCGCCTGCCTTCGCCCCGCCCATGCCGTCGCACAGGCCAACTATGAGGCAGTTTTTCGCCTCGCACTTCTCGATGATAAAGCTGTCCTGATTGTCTTTTCTGACTCTGCCCTTGTCGGTCAGTCCGAAACATTTCATTCTCTGTTCAACCCCTCTTCACGGGTCTGCATTTTTCTGCGGAGCTGTCCGCAGGAGGCGTCCACATCGCCGCCGAGCTTGCGCCGCACGGTGACATTCACGCCCTCGTCCTCAAGAATTTTTATAAACGCCTTCATATGTCCCGCCGTTGAGGGGGCAAACTGGCGCTCTTCAACATGGTTGAGCGGTATAAGGTTCACATGCGCGCACACCGCCTTCGCGCGCTTTGCAAGCAGTCTGGCGTGATACTCGGTGTCGTTCACGCCGTCTATCATCGCGTATTCAAAGGATATGCGCCGTCCGGTCCTGTCATAATAGCGGCGGCAGCAGCGCATAAGCTCCTCCACGCCGCGCCCGCGGTTCGCGGGCATGATCTTCGACCTTGTCTCATCGTCCGGCGCATGCAGCGAGACAGACAGCGTGAGCTGCAGGTCACGCTCGGCCAGCGCGTCGAACTTCTCTGTGATACCGCAGGTGGACAGCGATATGTGCCGCATGCCGATATTCATCCCCTGCGGATGGTTCACAAGCTCCAGAAAACGCATGACGTTATCGAAATTATCCAGCGGCTCGCCGATGCCCATAAGGACGATATTAGATATCGGCTTGCCGGAATCCAGCTGTGAAAACAGCACCTCGTCCAGCATCTCCGACGGCTCGAGGCAGCGGACAAGGCCGCCTATGGTCGAGGCGCAGAATGCGCAGCCCTGACGGCAGCCGACCTGCGAGGAGATGCACACGGTGTTGCCGTGCTTATAGCTCATCACGACCGTCTCCACGGCGTTGCCGTCGCGCAGCTCCCAGAGATATTTTATTGTCCCGTCAAGCTTTGAGACCTGCTTGCTGAGCACCTTCGGCTCGTACAGCTCATAGCCATCGCGCAGCTTTTCTCTCAGCGCCTTCGGGAGGTTCGACATCTTGTCAAAATCCCGTACGCCCTCCGAGAGCCACTTGAATATCTGGCCTGCCCTGTATTTTGGCTCGCCCAGCCCCGCAAGCTCCGATTCCAGCTCCGTCGGGAGCATGGATAGTATATCCTTCTTCATCATTTTATCCTTCTAAGCTTTGCCGCAAAAAATCCGTCCGTACCGTCCACATTCGGCCAGAAGCAGTGCATCCCGCTCGGCTCCGATACGCCGCCTACATCGAAGCCCTCAGGCGCAAATTCGCCGTCATCGGCAAGAAATGCGTTCACAACGTCCTCGTTTTCGGCGCGCAGCACCGTACATGTCGAATACAGCAGCACCCCGTCTCTCTTTACATAGGCGGAGAGATTATCCAGAATGTCACGCTGTATCGCCGGAAGCGCGGATATCTCCGCCTCCGTCTTACCGCGTATCTCCGGCTTCTTCGCAATGACACCGAGCCCCGAGCACGGCACGTCGGCAATCACAACGTCGAAGCTATTCTCAAGCGCCGCGTCACGCCTGCGCGCGTCCATCACGGCGGTCTTGATGATATCTATGCCGAGCCGCTCCGCGCCCGCGGAGATGAGCTTCAGCTTCTTTTCATGTATATCACAGGAGAGGATGTTCCCCTTCCCCTGCATTCTTATCGCGGCGGCAAAGGATTTTCCGCCGGGTGCGGAGCACGCGTCCAGCACGGTCATCCCCTGCTCCGGCGCAGCGATTTCCGCCGCGGTGCGCGCCGCGCGATCCTGCACGTAAAACAGCCCCTCCGCGAAGCCCGGAAGCTCCGCAACGTTCCCGCCACGAAACAGCCGCTAAGCCGCTCGTCGTACTCGAAGTCTATCCCCGCGCGGAGAAGCGCGCGGCGGTAATCCTCCGGAGAGATCTTCAGCGTGTTTACCTGTATCGTAAGCGGCGCGGGGCGGTTATTGCAGGCGAGGAAAGCCTCGGCAAAATCATACCCGCGTTCGCTGATAATGCGCGATGCAAGCCACTCGGGGTGACTGTATTTTATGCTGAGATATTCCGCGCCGCCCTCGCTGGGGATATCCGGCAGAGTTCCGGCGCTCTTGTTCTCCGCAATCCTGCGCAGAACGGCGTTTGCAAGCCCTGACGCACGCGACATACCGCATTTCCTGCACAGCGCGACCGACTCATTCACAGCCGCACGGGCGGGTATGCGGTCAAGGAACAGTATCTGATACACGCCAAGCATCAGGATATCATGCAGCTTCGGCTCCAGACGCTTCGGCTCGGTGCTGCAATAGCAGCCTATATAGTAGTCGCACAGCAGCGAGTTCTGCAGCACGCCGAGACACAGCCGCGCAGCGAGCGCCGCCTCGCGCCGGTCAAGCGCATATTTTTTTATTATGCCGTCTATGCTGCTTCCGGACCACGCACCGTCTCTGCGGCAGCGCTCCAGCGCTGTAAGCGCCGCTTCCCTAGCGGTCATCAAGCTATCATCCTTTGACCTTTATATTGTGCCCGCGCAGGAAATCCGCCGCCTTCATGCGCTTCTTTCCAGGCGCCTGAAGCTCGGTTATCAGTAGGGTCTCCCCGTCCGCGCAGGCGATCTCAATGCCGTTTTTATCGGCTCCAACGACCATTCCCGGCTCCGCGGAGCATTTGTTATTGGTGTATTTCGCGCCGAACACGCGGTACACCGTGCCGTCCAGCTCCATCGTCGCCACCGGCCACGGCTGAAGCCCATATATGTGCTTGAGCACCATGCGCGGGGTGTTGTTCCAGTCTATCGGGCAGATTGACTTGTCGAGCATACCGACGTAGGTCGCCTGCGAATGATCCTGCGGGGTGCGCGGCGCCGTGCCGCTCTCGATATCGTCAAGCGTTTTGATCAGCAGCTCCGCGCCCATGTCCATGAGCCGGTCGAACAGCTCGCCCGCCGTCTCATATTCACCTATCTCGGTCTCGGCCTTATATATCACGTCTCCGGCATCCATGTCGTGGGCAAGGTACATCGTCGTTACGCCGGTGATCTTATCGCCGTTAAGGACGGACCACTGTATCGGCGCGGCTCCGCGGTACTTCGGCAGAAGTGAGCCGTGCACGTTTATCGCCCCGTACTCCGGCACCGCCAGAATATCGTCCGGCAGGATGCGCCCGTAGGCCACGACGACGAGAATATCCGGCTCCAGCGCCTTTATCATCTCAAGAGCCGTCCCGTCGCGCATCTTGACCGGCTGGTAGACCGGTATTCCGTTTTCGAGCGCCAGCACCTTTACAGGCGAAGCCGCAAGCTCCATCCCGCGCCCCTTGGGCTTATCGGGCTGGGTGAAAACGCCGACGACGTCGCGCTTTTCATCTATAAGCTTTTTCAGCGAGGCCGCCGCGAAGTCCGGCGTCCCCATAAAAACTATCCGCATTTTAATATTCTCCGCTCTGAAGCTCCTCTTCGGTGAGCATGCGCTCGGCCTTGGAGGTGAAAACTATGCCCTCGAGATGGTCTATCTCATGGCAGAAGCAGCGTGCGGTCAGCCCGTCGCCCTCCACCTCGAACCATTCGCCGAAGCGGTTCTGCGCGCGCACCTTGACGTGCATCGGGCGCTTGACAAGGCCGAATTCTCCTGGCACGCTCAGGCAGCCCTCGGCTCCCTCCTGCTCGCCGGACGCCTCGATTATCTCAGGGTTTATAAGCTCTATGATATACTCGTCCTCATCCTCCGGCACGTTGGTCTCAAGCACGATCACCGCGCGGCGCAGCACGCCAACCTGCGGCGCGGCAAGGCCGACGCCGTTCGCGGTCGAGAGCGTGTCGATCATATCGTCAAGCAGCTGATGCAGACGGGGGTTGAACTCCGTTACGGGGCGGGATTTCTTATAAAGCCCCGGCTGATCCTTTGTCAAAATATTTCTCTGTGCCATAGCTATCCTCAATCTGTCGGGGCGTTGTCCGCGTATACGGTGACGCCTCTGAATTTTTTGTCTCTGCCGCACTCGATCACCATCTCCGACAGTGCCCGTCGGATCCACGCGTTCGACTCGCAGCAGACATTTATTCTGTATCTGTATCTGTTATTGACCCTGACTACCGGCAGCGGCGCGGGGCCAAGAATATCTATCTCCGGTTTGCCGCTGCATATGTTCCTCAGCCACTCGCTGAGATACGCGCAGCATTTTTCCACCTGCTCCTCGTCAACGCCCGTCACGGTCAGGGAGAATATATTTTTGAACGGCGGTGCGTTCTGCAGGCGGCGCAGCTCTATCTCGGACTCGAAGAACGATTCGTAGTCCTGATCTGCCGCGTACCTGATCGTCTCGTTTTCAGGCGTAAAGGTCTGTATAACGGCTCTTCCGGGCTTGTCTCCCCTGCCGCTGCGGCCGACGACCTGAGTTATCAGAGAAAATGTCCTCTCCCCTGCGCGGTAATCGCCCGCGTACAGGCTCTGATCGGCCGAGATGACGCCGACCAGCGTCACGTTCGGGAAGTTCAGCCCCTTGGTGACCATCTGCGTGCCCACCATTATGGGTATATTTTCGTTTCTGAAGCGCTCAAACAGCTTCTCATGCGAGCCCGCCGGCGCTACCGTATCCGTATCTACGCGCATCACCGGCGTATCCGGAAACAGCTCGTGCAGCTGTTGCTCGACGTTCTGCGTCCCCGTGCCGATGAAGCACAGCTCGCCGCCGCATTCGGGGCACGCGCTGTCCACGCGCTGCACATATCCGCAGTAGTGGCACATCAGGCGCTTGTTTGCGCTGTGATATGTGAGCGAAACGCTGCACCGTGGGCATCTGTAAGTATAGCCGCAATCTCCGCAGCTTATCAGCTTATGTGCGCCGCGGCGGTTGATGAACAGTATGCTCTGCTCGCCGCGCTCGATATTCTGCTGAAGCTCATCCCGCAGGAAGCCGCTTATATCGCTGTCGTTCCCGCGGCGAAGCTCGCGCTTCATGTCAACTATCTTCACTTCGGGAAGCCGCATATCGTTATAGCGGTTTTTCAGCGTGAAGAACGCGTACCGCCCGATGCGCGCGTTATAGCGCGTACAGACGTCAGGCGTGGCGGAGCCGAGCAGCAGCAGACAGTTATTCTGCGCGCAGCGGAACTTTGCAACGTCGCGCGCGTCATACCGTGGATTGTTCTCGGACTTATAAGTCTCTTCCTGCTCCTCGTCTATTATGACCGCGCCCAGATCGCGGAGCGGCGCGAAAACCGCGCTGCGTGTGCCGATAACGACCCGCGCTTTGCCGTTTTTAACGCGCTTCCATTCGTCGTACCTCTCGGCGGGCGAAAGGCTACTGTGCATGACGGCGACATCGTCCCCGAAATGCGACGAGAATGTGCGGAGCATCTGCGGCGTCAGCGCGATCTCCGGCACCAGCAGCAGCGCCGTTTTCCCTCGGCGGAGGCATGAGTCGATAAGGTGGATATAGACGCTGGTCTTTCCGCTGCCGGTCACGCCGAGCAGCAGCGCTGCACCGGCCTTGCCGCTCGCGGCAAGCACATCTATGCCCTTGAACACCTCGCTCTGCTCTTCGCTCAGCTCCGGCATCGGCTCCGTATCGCCGAGATGCAGCTCCGGACGGCGGTATACCTCGCGCTCATAGGTCTCGGCCAGCCCCGCCTTTATAAGCGCGGAGAACGACTGTCTCGACGCGCCAGTATAGGTCAGCAGGTCACGGCTCGGCAGCGCCTCGAATGCGCACAGCATTTCCAGCAGCGCCGCCTGTTTCGGCGACCTGAGTCGCCTCGACTCCGCGATCGCTGCGGCATCCTCCGACGGTATCGCAAGCCTGACCATTTCGACGGTCTTGTCGTTCACGCGGCGTTTCCCGTCGTCCGTGAACCAGAGCCCCGCCGGCAGCATCGCCTTCACGGCGTCATACACGGTGCAGAAGAATCTGTCACGGATGAAGAACGCGAGCTTTATCAGTTCCTCGTCCAGTACCGGTGCGGGGTCGAGCACGGAATCTATGCATTTTAGATTTTCCCGCTCGCTCTTATCCGCAACCGAGAGGATAACTCCCTCACAGCGCCGGTTGCCCTTGCCGAACGGCAGGCTCACCCGCGTCCCC
>ENA-OROK01002961-OROK01002961.1-human-gut-metagenome-genome-assembly--contig:-NODE-2961-length-13866-cov-2.740931_pt1 | contig 13866 bp, 9 predicted proteins | sample MGYA00242127_ERZ509046 | MGnify/ENA primary metagenome ERZ509046 (study PRJEB26280, sample SAMEA2338728) | human gut metagenome | biome: human gut; feature: human-associated habitat; material: faeces... | reverse complement strand
CCGGATCGGCTACCGAGATGTCGAGCTGGCGGCTGAACGGCAGGTGGCAGGACCAGACTTTCAGCCCGGCTTCTTCGAGCAGTGCCTTGACCCGGTAGGCCCGGGTGTAACATTCGTTCTCGGGGACGTTGCGCCAGAAGTAGTTGAAGACGACCTCGACGTGATCGACCCCGGAGGCCTTGATTTGCGCAAGTCCTTCGGCAGAGGGTGTTTTCAGTATGCTGAGGGAGATGCCGACCGGATATTTGGCTTGTGAAACGGAGTCTATCAGCAGAAAGGCCATGGTGAGGATTATAAGTTTTTTCATTGCGGGTTACGAATTAGGGGTGTAAAGGGAGGCCCCGGCGCGGCCGGCGCCTCCCGAATCGGTTATTTTACGCAACACGAGCCGCAGATGTCTCCGCCGTGGGTGCTCCAGCTCGAAGCCCGTTCGCCTCCGACGTATTTGCCGACGAAGATTCCGTTTTTCGAGGAACTGCCGATGAACGCCGAATAGAGAACGCCGTCGAGGTAGTTGTTGCCGCCCATCTGTTTCTGGTTGGTGTCGCTGTCCTCGTAGCTCCACGAGTCGAGGATGCTGCCGTTCGCATCGAAGATGTAGGAGACGTTGGAAGCCTGTCCCGCTGTGATGTAGAACCGGTTTTCGGAGTCGACGCAGGGGTGCGCGAAGTTGAATGCGTTGGTGAGCGGCGCTCCGCTGGGGGTATGCGCATATTCCCAGTTCTTGGCCGAAAGGTCGCCCTTCACGTTGAACACCTCGCCGCTCTTCGATCCGGCGAAGACCGAGCCGTTGGGGGCCACGACGGGTTCGTAGATGTCGTTGGCCGTGGCATTGCCGCCTCCGGCCAGAAGTTTGCCGTGGATGGTGCGCGAAGTCAGGTTGACGGCTCCGATGTAGCCGGATTTAGCGCCGAAGTAGGCCAGCGTCTTGTCGTTGCTGACGGCAAAACCCGTATTGTTGACCATCGTGCAGCCCAGTGCGACTTTGGCGATCTCCGCGCCGGTTTCGGCGTTGAGGAAGATGGCGTTGGAGGTCGTGCCGACGAGCAGTTCGTTCGCGAGGACCAGCAGGCCGCAGCCCTTGGCGCCGGCGGCATAGGACCAGATTTTCGATCCCGACGAAGCGTCGATGCAGAACGTGTTGCCCGTGGCGTCGCTGATGTAAACGACGGTGCCGGAGGCGTTGACGGCCGGCGAGCAGCTTTGCATGGAGCCGGCCTCGGTGAAGGTCCACTTCAATTGGCCTTCGGCGGTCACGGCATAGAATTGTCCGGCGCCGGTCGTTCCGTAATAGATGTCGCCGGTGACGGGGTTCACCGTGAGCATGTTGTAGCTGTTCGACTTGGCCGCCGGGATGTAACGCCACTTCTCGCTGCCTGTGGCCAGGTCGAAGGCGTACAGGCCCGCCACCTTGTTGAACGTGATGATGTAGACGGTTTTCCCGTCGGGCGAGAATACCGGACAGGAGCCTTTGAAGCCGTTGTAGTTCGAGCCGTCCTGCGCCCAGTCGGTGCTGTAAACGACGTATTCGCGGATCTCGACCTCGAGGTTCCAGGTCCGTACGTTGCCGTTGATGGTCGCGCTCAGTTTCACGGTCTGCGTGCCGACCGATCCGAGGCCGTATTTGACGACCGTGCCCTGCTTGACGACATCGCCCGGGAAAGTCCATTTGACATCGGTGGCCGTCGGGTAATCCGCGGTGTTGAACGTGAAGGTGATGGGCTGATTCTTGGCTGCCTTGTCGCGGTCGAGGCTGTAAGGGATGGCCTGGGTCGGCATGGCCTTGACGGTGGCCGCTTCGGAGGTTCCCTTGGCATAGTTGGCCACTAACGAGAAGTAGTAGTTCTTGTCGTTGACCAGGTTGTCCAGCGTGATGGCGGTCGCATCCTTGTCGAGGGGCAGTTCCGTCACGTCGCCGGTGGCGTCCTCGTTGTAGTAGGAGAGCGTATAGGAGAGCACCGTCGTTGAAGGCTTCGACCACGTGAGCGTGACGTAGGCATCGCCGGCTTCGATCGCCAGGTCGGTGACGGGGAACCGCGAGGTCGACGGTTTGCCCGTAATGCCCACGTAGTTCGAGATGTTTTCGCCGTAGACGGCCTGCACGTAGAATGTGTATTGCGTGCCGTTGGCAAGCCCGGTTACCGTGCAGTTCATCAGGCCGCCCGTACGCCGGGTCACGGTTTTCGAATCGGTGTTGGTGTAGTAGACGATAAAGTCCGTCGGGTTCCAGCCTTCGGGCATGCTCCACGAGAGCAGCACCTCTTCATCGCCCGGCGTGGCCGTTAGGCCGGTGACCTGGTGGCGCGCCGCACCCGCCTCGGGAATGTCCTCGGTCCAGCACGCTGCGAGGTTCGCCGTGAGGACGAGGGCCAGCAACAGGTTGATTATCTTTTTCATGCTTGTTCTGACTTAAGTGGTTGGTTAATTGAAACCGGGATTCTGCCAGAGAATCGACGGGTTGTTCACGATTTCGATCTGGTTTTGCGGGATCGGGAAGATCAGGTTGTGCGAATCGAGTGAGTAGCCCATTTCGCGGAAATAGTCGACGGCCAGCCCCAGCCGCACGAGGTCGAACCAGCGGTGGCCTTCGAGGGCGAACTCACGGCCCCGTTCAGCGGCCAGCTCGCGGCGGAACTCCGCTAGGCTTTTGACCTCGTCGGTCGTCAGTTCGTCGAGCCCGGCCCGCGTGCGGGTCTTATTGAGCCATTCCAGCGCGTCGCCCAGGCTGCCTCCCGATTCGGCCAGCGCCTCGGCGTACATCAGCACCACGTCGGCATAGCGCAGGTGCGGGAAATCGTTGCCCACCTGCGTTGTGTAGGTTGCGTCGTAGGTGTCGTACCATTTGGTCATGGCGAAGAGATTGTCTTTAATCTTGGTGTAGGAGCTGATCAGCGGTAGACGGTTGTCCTTCTCGCTGTCGTAGATCGCCTTGAAGGTTGGTGTGGGGTTGTTGATGTCTGCCAACACATCTGTGTTGGCGCTGTACCAGTAACCGTGGCCGTTGTCGTTGGTCTTGTTGTAGTAGAGCGCGAAGATGATCTCCCGGTTCATTTTGTTACCCACGTCGAAAACCTTTTTCGTCGTCGATTCCAGTCCGTAGGAGGTGTTCTTCATCGCCTCTTCGAGGGCCGTCTTGGCCTCGGCGGGCTTGCCGAACGTGAGGTAGACCTTCGCCAGCAGCGTGTAGGCCGCGATGTTCGCCACACGGGCCTTTTCCGGACCCGGTGTCGGCGGCAACAGCCGGGCCGCCTCGGCAAGGTCTTCGGTCAGCAGCGTGTACATCTCCTCCTCTGTGCAGCGGGGGATGAGTTTGGCAGCTGCTGGGGTTACCACGGTGCGGGTGATGGGCACCACGCCGAAGACGCGGTAGAGGTTGAAATACCACCACGACCGCAGGAACAGACATTCGCCGCGATATTTGTCGTAGTTGGCGATCTTGGCTCCGGTCATGTGGTCGAGTACGTCGTTGCAGCGATAGATGCCGTTGTACCAGGCATTCCAGATGTCGTTCAGGATGCCGTTGTTAGCTGTCTCAGCGAAATGGTCGATGTCGTAGCGGTTCTGCGTCGATACAGCCATCGATTCAAGGACGTTTTCGTCTCCGCGGTAGCCGATCTCCGTGAGGTGGAAGCTCATCTGGGTTTTGAGTTTGGCATAGCACGCCACGACTCCTTGGTTGAAGTCGTCGTCGGTCTTGTAGAAGTTGCCTTCGGTGATGTTGTTGCTCGGGTACTGTTCGAAGAAACTTTCGCCGCACGAGCCCAGACCCAGTACGAGGAGTCCCAGCGCAAGGAAATATTTCGGTTTCATAGTCATCGTCATTTTTGATTACAGGTTAAAGTTCACACCGACGCTGAACGTGCGCGACAGCGGATAGGAGCAGTAGTCCTCGCCCGGACGCAGGGCGTCCGTCGAGCGTTTGTTGACCTCGGGGTTGTAGCCCGAATAGTCGGTCCACGTGAAGAGGTTCGTGCCCTGCACGTAGATGCGCAGCTTCGAGATGCCGGCCTTGCGGGTCCAGCGGTCGGGGAAGGTGTATCCCAGCGAAAGGTTTTGCAGGCGCAGGTAGGAGCCGTCTTCGAGGTGGAACGTCGAGGTACAGGCGCCGTTGTTGCCGCTCGATTTGCGGGTCGCGCGGTTCAGTTCGCCGTAGGGATAGCGTTGCAGCGACTCCTTCATCATGTTCGACGAAGCCTCCATGTTAAGCAGGTAGCGTCGTTCGAGATTGAGGATTTCGTTGCCGTAGACCCCCTGGAACGCTGCGGCGAGGTCGAAGCCTTTCCAGGAGAGGTTCACCGAGAATCCGTAGTAGAAATCGGGCATGTAGTTGCCTACGATCACCCGGTCGGCGTCTTTTTCGAGGATGCCGTTGCCGTTGGCGTCGACGAAACGGAAGTCGCCCACCTGCGTCGTGTCGAAATGCGGGTAGGAGTTCAGCTCCTCCTGGTTGTGGAAGATGCCGTCCTGAACCATCAGGTAGTAGCAGCCGACGGGCTGTCCGACGCGGGTGATGTAGTAGCCGCCGGCGTAGGAGGACTCCTTGATGATGTCGGCGTTTTCATCGCCGAGGCTCAACACCTTGTTGCGGTTGAGCGACCAGTTGGCCGAAACGGCGTAGGAGAAGTCGCCGAACGAGCGGCGCGAGGAGAGCGACAACTCGACGCCTTTGTTTTGCATCGAACCGATGTTCATGTTCGAGGTCGTGAGGCCCGATACCGACGAGACGGGAACGTCGAAAAGCATGTCGGTGGTCTTCGAATAGTAGAAGTCGGCGTTCAGTCCGAGCAGTCCGCGCCAGAGGCTGATGTCTACGCCGACGTTGTACTGGGTGTTCTTCTCCCAGCCCAGGTCGTTGTTGGCGATCTGTTTGGGGTAGACCTGCGAGGTGAGCCCGTTGCCCAGGTCGATGTTCGTCGTGCCGTAGAGCGCCAGGTATTCCGAGTTGCCGATCTGGGCATTGCCCGTCTGGCCGACGCTGGCGCGGAACTTCATGTCGTCGATCCACTTGATGCCGCGCATGAAGTTTTCGTCGCTGATGCGCCAGCCGATGCTTACCGCCGGGAAATAACCCCAGCGGGTGTTGGGAGCGAAGCGTGACGAACCGTCGCCGCGGATCGAGACCGAGGCCATGTAACGTCCCTTGTAGGAGTACTGCGCACGCAGAAGCCAGGAGGCGAACGTATAGGCGTATTTGTTGTTGTAGGTGTTGTCCTGGTCGATGGTTTTGCCCTTGGTGGACCGGATCTTGTCGTCGCCGATCGTGCCCGTGGAGACGATCTGCGCCGTCTGGGTGGTGTATTTCTCGGCTTCGTAGACGGCTACGGCATTGATCGTATGGTCGCCGAACGAGCGGTTGAAGGAGAGCTGGTTCGAGAGGGTCCAGTGGAAATAGTTGTTGTTGTAATAGTTAGCCTGCGGGGTCGACTGTGCGTCGAGGTATTTGTAACCGCGCAGGGGGAGCGACGAGGGGCGGTAGTAGTTGCGGATGTAGGAGTAGTAGTCGCCGCCGGCCGTGATTTTGTATTCGAGGCCCTTGATGAACTCGTAGGAGGCGAAGACGTTGCCCAGGATGTTGAGTTTCTCGCGGATGTCGTCGATTTCGAGCGCCAGCGCCACGGGGTTGAGCACCTCGTTGGTCTGGGTGTCCCACGTATTGATGCGCAGGAAGCCGTTCATGTCCCAGTTGTAGGAGCCGTCGGAGTTGTAGACCGGGAAAACCGGGGGAGCCATCAGCGCCGAGGCGATTACGCCGTCGCCGCCGTACTGGGCGTCGGCGTCCACGTAATTCGACTTCGAATAGGAGGGCGAGAAGCTGACTCCGTATTTCAGGCGGTTGCGCTTGCCGTCGAGGTTGACGCGCAGCCCGTAGCGTTCGAAGTCCGAACCGATGATCGTGCCTTCGCGGTAGAGGTAGTTGGCGCCGACGAAATAGTTGATGCTCTTGGTGCGGCCCGATATAGAGAGCGAATGTTTGGTCGAGTAGGCCGTGCGGAAGATGGCGTCCTGCCAGTCGGTGTTGACCATCGTGCCGGTCTTGTCCTGCAGGTAGGCCGTGATGAGCGGGTCAACGCGGTGGTAGGTCTGGGGACGGTCCTCGTAGGGGTCGTCGATCGAACCCGTCGGGACATTGAACAGATAGGCGCCGTCGCGGGCCTCCTTGAAGATTTGGGCGAATTCGTAGGCGTCGAGCATGTCCATCGTTTTGGTGACGTTCGAAACGCTGAACTGTCCGTCGTAGCTGACGACGGGGTGTTCGCTCTGCCCGCGTTTGGTGGTGATGAGGATCACGCCGCATGAACCGCGCGAACCGTAGATGGCTGCTGCCGAGGCGTCTTTGAGCACTTCGAGGCTCTCGATGTCGCTGCCGTCGAGGTTGGCGAAGGCCCGGGCATCGCACGGGATGCCGTCGATGACATACAACGGGTCGTTACCCGACGTGGCGGACTGGATGCCGCGGATGCGGATCGAAACGTTGCCGTCGGGCTGGCCGCCCAGGGTGAGCACCTGCACGCCCGGCATCTTGGCGGCCATGGCGTCGCGGAAATCGGCCGTCGGCATGGCGGCGAAGTCTTCGGCCTTGATGGACGAGATGGCCGTCGTCACGTCGCGCTTGTTCTGCACGCCGTAGCCCACGACCACCACGTTGTCCATGGCGATCGCCTCGCTTTTCAGCGTAACGTCGGCCTGCGTCTGGTTGTCGGCGAGGGCCAGTTCCACTTTGTTGTAGCCGATGAGCGAGTAGACCAGCACGGCGTCGGCCTGCCGGATGTCGATGGCGTATTCGCCCATGGCGTTGGTCGCCGTGCCGATCGTGGTGCCTTTCAGGATGACGGTGGCGCCGATCACCGGTTCGCCCTTCGCATCCCTGACCGCACCCGTTACGAGGTTGCCCTGCGCCTGCGCGTCCATCCCGCCCAACACCAGAGCAATTATACATACACTTTTCAAAAGTGTCGTAAGGACTCTTTTCATAATAGGTTTCTTTCAGTTAAGTAATTAATGATTTGCCAGGCTATTTCTCCCCGAAGGTGATGCCCGACGACGAGCCCCCGTCCTGGAAGCCGACCGCCAGTTCCGCATAGTTCGTCCCGGTGAGTGCCGTGCCGTTCACCGAACCGCCTGCGGCGCTGTCCTCCACGCTTTTCTTGTTCCAGCCCACGAGCGCCCCCGCATGCAGCGCACATGCCACCGCGCCGAAATTCCTGCATCCGGACACGGCGCCCACGTCGTTGCGCCCGATGATGCCCCCGGCCGCCAGCAGCGCCGAAGTGCCCTCGACGGTGGCCTGTACCGCACCGTTGTTGACATTGCCCGTGACGGCCGACTTGTCCTTGGTATTGTAGTCGTAGCCGACGATGCCGCCCGCATAGGAGCTCTTGCCCGCCTGGGCATTGTGCATCCAGACCGCACCGTCGTTGGTGTTGTTGGTCGCATTGCCCGACTTGATGATGCCCGCGATGCCTCCGGCGCCGATATTGGCGTTGCTGGAATTTACCGTCGCCCAGACCTTGCCGCTGTTCGTGCAGCCGTTGGTCACCGCCGTGCCGTCCGTGCCGTCGTAGAAACCCACGATGCCGCCTGCGGCCTCCCAGTTGTTGGCCGTCGCCGTATAGGCCAGGGTGATGTCGCCGCTGTTCGAACAGTCGTCTATCGTGCTGGCGTTGTGCGTACCGACGATACCGCCGATGCGGGTCACCTGCAGTTTGTCGGAGCTGACGGCCGCCCTGTTGGCACATCCCGTGACCTTCGCCCCGCTATACGTCTGCCCCGCGATGCCGCCGATGCAGAGGTAACCCGCGCCTGCGGCATTGGCCTGCACGAATTTCACCTCGGCTTCGTTCGTGCAATCCCGGATCGCCGCCGCCTAGTTCACGCCCGCGATCCCGCCGATGAAGCAGTTGCCGTTCATGTTCGAGACAACGGTGCCTTTGTTGGTGCAGTTGTCGATCACCAGCGTCGGGCAGCTGTCCACGATATAGGCGACGATGCCGCCGATGCGGTGGGCTGCCGACGCGCCCGCGTTGTTGAACCGGATCTCGCCCGCATTGGTGCAGTTGCTGATGGTCGTATTGACCGCGGTCTTCATCACCGAGGCCGTAATTCCCGCCACGGCGTTGCCCAGCCCGAGCGAAGTCATCACCGGGCCGTGGTTGTGGCATCCGTCCAGCGTGATCGCCCCGGCCGCGTCGCCCGAGCCGTCGACGATGCCCGCGATACCGGCCACATAGCTCGCCACACCCGCCGTCGCCACGTTGCTCACCGCGCCGTAGTTCCTGCAGCCGCTCATCTTCCCGTTATACAGGCTGCCGACGATGCCGCCCGTGCGCGACTTGCATCGGGAATCCGCCGTGACGGTCACGGGTACGAAGCTGGTCACGCCGGTGAGCGTATTGTTCGATTGTGCGACGATGCCCGCATAACACCACGTATCGGTGTCGGCGCTGTATTTGAGCTCGATACGGCTCGTCCCGTCATAGGACGTGCCGTCCTTCGACCCGAAAACCACATCCGAGATCGCTCCCTTGGCATAGGCGAAGAACCCGGCATAACGCCCGTCGGCCGATACGTTGATATTGTAGATACGGTGGCCGTTGCCGTTGAACGTCCCCGTGAAATTCTCGACCGGCGTCCACGGGACATTCCGCATGTCGATGTCGGCCTGGAGGTCGACGATGGCACCGCCGTTGTCGTCGGCGCACTCCTGCGCGAAGTTCACCATGTCTTCATAGGTGGCGATCCTCAGCCGGAAGAAAAGCTCGGTCGCGGCTCCGACGCAGTTCCCCGCAAAGGCCACTTCCTGCCCTTCGAACAGGTTTTTGACGAAGACGCTCCCGTCCGTACAGGAGATCGTCGCCTTCAGCCCGCCGTCCACCTTCGTACCGCTGGCGATCAGGAAATTCACCGTCTGGGCCTGCACCAGCGACATTTCGCCGATCTCCATCGTGAGGATGTCCGACACCGCGGCCTCCTCGCCGACGGTCACCGCCCCCGTCCGGGGATCGACCACGGCCTCCGATACGGCCAGGTGCCCCTCCACACCGTCGGGGTCGACCGGTTCGAGCGTGATTTTCGAAATGGTCTTCGAAGCCTCCTCGCCGATCGTGAGCGACAGCACCGAAGCCAGCGGCTTGAAGTGCAGGCCGAGGCTGCCCTGGGCGGGTGCGGCGTCGGCCTCATAGGCATACATCGGCAGGGTAGCGCCCGTTTGGTCGGCACCGACCGCAAATACGCCGTCGACGGCCTTGAAATAGGCCGTCACTTCGCCGCGTGCGTCCGCGGGCAGCGAGAGGGCCACCGGATGGAACTCGACACCGTTGCCGGCGTCGTAGGTTTCGTACACATAAGAGATCCCCTTGTAGCCGACGACGATCTGGTCGCCTTCCTGCCATAGGGGAGCATACGCCTCGCCGTCCCCGGTGGCGGACGGGATCGCATCGATCGTCGCGAGGATCGTCACGGCATCCGCCGAAGGTTCGTCCACGGGGGATACCTTCGGATGCGTGTTGTCCTCCGAACAGCCTGCGATCGCCAGCATTGCTGCTGTGAAAAGAAAAATTTTTCGCATGGTTTTGTTTTGTTGGTTAAGAAATATTTGGTTGGTGGAAATACGGGTTGCAGGGTTTGCCCGCGTCGGGCAAACCTTTCGTCCGGCTGTCGCGCACCGGCTCTGACGGCAGAAAAACATACTTAAAGCCATCATGCAGGTAAATCATACGATATACTTATATATCAAATTTATGGCACCTCTGCAAATGAGGGTGTGGTCGGCGGCTGAAGGCGCCTTCGGAAATGTCGTTTCCATCGGTCGTGTAGTTTAGGCGGTGTTCATAGATACATACAGCCGACCCGCTCAAACCACTTACCGGAAATTGAAAAAATCGGGAGCAGGATCAAACGAAAAAGCGCCGGGATACTATGTATCCCGACGCCTTGGGGTCTGTGCCGCTCCGGCCTATACGCCCCGCATGAAGAGCAGCGAAAGCAGCAGCAACAGTTGTTCCTTGGAGAGTTTCCGGCGCAGTTGCTTGAGCGCCGCATACATGTGGTTTTCCACCGTGCGCGGCGAAATGCCCAACTGCTCTCCGATCTCGCGGTTCGAAAGGTCTTCGATGTAGCTCAGACGGAACACTTCGCGGCATTTGGGCGGCAGCGACTCGATGGCCGCATCGAGGCTGGCGCGCAGGTCGTCGTTGTAGAGTTTCTGCACGACGGGGCTGTTGTCGGGTGCATAGTACGAACTGCCCAGCGCGGCGATGCGCTCCCGGTAGTAGGCGCCGTATTCGCCGGCGCGCCTGTTCTTGTCCAGGTAGTTGAGCGAGCGGTTGTAGACCGAACGCAGCAGGTACTTGTACAGCGAGTTCGAATCGTCGAGCGTCTCCCGCCGCTGCCATACGTTGTAGAACACGTCCTGCACCACATCCTCGGCCCAGTCGTCTCTGAGGAACAGGCGGGCGTAGGAAACCAGCATGGCATAATATTTCCGGCACAGTTCGTCGAACGCCTTGCGGTCACCCGCGCGAACCCGTGATATTAGCGAGATTTTCTCCATCGGATAATCAGATTCGGTACAAAAATAAACATTCTCGCCGAACGAAACAATGTCCGGTACCTTTTTTAATTTTTTTGTAATCCGGTTAGGTGGTTTCCCGCGATCGGTTGTATTTAATATGACACGACCAAACTACACGACCGATGAGAAAAAACCTTACCCTCGCATTTTTTGCCCTTTTCTGTGCCCTGACCGCCGCCGCACAACTGCATAACGACGATGTCCACGTCCATCAGGCCGTCAGCCGCCAGAACTACCGCCAATACCTCCGCATACCCGACATCGGCGGCTATATCACGCTCAAATGCGATTTCCACGTCCATTCCGACATCTCCGACGGACAGGTGTGGCCCGTCGGCCGGGTCAACGAAGCGTGGAACGACGGACTGGACGCGATCGCCATGACCGACCACATCGAGGTGCACAAGAACGCCGACATCATCCGTTGCGGCCTCAATAAACCCTACGAACTTGCCAAGGCACGCGGCGACATGATCGGGATGATCGTGATCCCCGGTGCGGAAATCACCCGCAAGAAGCCGTTGGGGCACATCTGCACGCTCTTTATCCGGGATGCCGACAAACTCGACGTCGAGGACGAGATGCAGGCCGTCGAGGAGGCCTGCCGCCAGGGCGCCTTCCTGCTGTGGAACCATCCCGGCTACCCCGACCGGAAAAGCGACATCTATCCCGTCCACGAACACCTGATCGCCCAGGGCAAACTCCGCGGCGTCGAGGTGTTCAACAAGACCGAATCCTATCCCCGCGCATTCGACTACGCGGTTCAGTACGGCCTCGTGCCGTTCGCCAACAGCGACATACATTATATGAGCGGGAGCATCTATCCCGTGCGCGGCAGCCGTCCGATGACCCTGGTCTTCGCCACCGCCCGCACGGCCGGGGCGATCCACGAAGCGCTCCTCGCCGGGCGGGCCCTGGCCTGCTTCGACGGCAACCTGATGGGGCGCGGGGAGTACATCGGCCAGATGATAGACGCTGCGCTCGAAATCCGCGAGATCCGCCAGGTCAACAAGACCAAACGCACGTTCGAGATCGCCAACAAGTCCGACCTGCGTTTCGCCGTCCGTCCGGCCTCCTACGACTATCCCATGCCCGTCTATGCGGGGCAGGTGCTGCGCATCGACATCACACAGGGCGAGGAGGTCGAATTTACGAACTGCATCCTCGGCAAGGGCAGGTATTACACCCGCATATTCTGGGAATAGGGCGCAGGGCATACGCCGCCGGGGCTCAGCGCTGCGACGGGCCGCGGCAACCGATACGGTATTTTGTTACAGAAGCTATATTTAAACCACGAATGCAATGAAGAAAGCTATTCAATTCGGAGCCGGGAACATCGGCCGCGGATTTATCGGCGCCGTGCTGGAACAGGCGGGCTACCATGTGGTATTCGCCGATGTGAACGAACAGGTCGTCGCGAGGATCAACTCGGACAGGGCCTATACGGTTCAGATCATGGACACGGTCTGCGAGCAGATGCGCATTACCGACATTTCGGCAATGGACTCCCGGAGCCCGGAACTTGCCGCCCAGATCGCCGGGGCGGAACTCGTCACCACGGCGGGGGGGCTTACCGTGCTGCCCGCCTTCGTCGATCTGCACTGCCACTGGCGCACACCGGGCACGCAGGGATGCAGGCGTCACCGAGCCGCTCAATGTCATCGCCTGTGAAAACGGCGTCCGCGCCACCACGCAGCTCCGGGAGGCTGTCCTCAAGCACCTCGACGAGGCCCAGCGTGACTGGTGCGAGCAGTACGTCGGCTTCCCCGACTGCTCGGTCGACCGCATCGTGCCGCCGGTCAAGAGCGAGAACCCGATCGACGTGGTCGTCGAACGCTTCTTCGAGTGGAACGTCGAGCGCGCCGCATTCAAGGGCGCCGTGCCCGAAATCCCCGGCATGAATCCGGCCGACAACCTGATCGCCTATATCGAGCGCAAGCTCTTCACGCTCAATACCGGCCACGCCATCACGGCTTACCTGGGACGGATGAAAGGCTACATGACCATCTGCCAGAGCATCTCCGACGAACATATTCATACCATCGTGAAAGCCGCCATGCGCGAAAGCGGACGGGGGCTGGTGGCGCTCTACGGCTTCGACCGCGACGCCCACTTCGCCTATATCGACAAGATCATCGGGCGCTTCCGCAACCCCTACCTCTGCGACGACGTGACCCGCGTGGGACGCGAGCCGCTGCGCAAGCTTTCGGCAGGCGACCGCCTCGTCAGGCCCATCCTCACGGCCCGCCGCTACGGTATCGGCACGCCAGACCTGCTGCTGGGCGTCGGCGCCGCGCTGCATTACGACAACCCCGAGGACGTGCAGAGCGTGGAAATGCGCCGTCTGGTCATAAAAGAAGGCGTCAAGGCCGCCCTGGCCCGCATTGCCTCCCTTCCCGACACCGACCCGCTGCTGCCGCTCGCCGCACAAGCCTACGACGAAGTGGAACGTATCATCGCCAAAATCCCCGAAGCACAATGAAAAGACCGAGCCCCCTTCTCCTGCTCCTGGCCGTATGCTGCGCCGCCGTGCTGCCCGCGTGCGCCCAGGCCCCGATACCGCACGCCGTGCGGATCGGGTCGATCGAAGAACTGCAAGCCTATTTCACCTATGACCCCGGCCGCGACATCATCGTCAGCGGACACCGCGGGGGTATGATGCCCGGCTATCCCGAAAACTGCATCGAATCGTGCGAAAAGACGCTGTCGATGATGCCGACCTTCTTCGAGGTCGACTTCAGCTTCACCCGCGACAGCGTCATGGTACTGATGCACGACCTGACGATCGACCGCACGACCACCGGCAAGGGGCGCGTGGCCGACTATACCTACGAAGAGCTGCAACAGTTCTGCCTCGTAGACCGCGACCGCAACGTCACCCCCTACAAGATCCCGCGCCTGAAAGACCTGCTGGAATGGGGCAAGGACAAGGTCGTCTTCAATTTCGACAACAAGTACATCAACACCCGAGGCGTGAGCGACGAGGTGCGCCGCGCCAGCCTCGACTACTATATCAAGCAGTTGCAGCCGGGCGGCGACTGGTCGATGTACCACAACATCATGCTGAGCGTCCGCTCCATCGAAGAGGCGCTCTACTACTGGGAGCACGGCATCCGCAACGTCATGTTCTGCGTCGAGATCAGCTCGATGGAACATTTCAGGGCTTACGACGCATCGCCCATCCCCTGGAAATACATCATGGCCTATATCCGCCTGGCCGTGAACCCCGACCTGCAACCGGTCTACGACCTGCTGCACGCCGAGGGCGTCATGACGATGACCTCGATCACCGGCTC
>ENA-OROK01002944-OROK01002944.1-human-gut-metagenome-genome-assembly--contig:-NODE-2944-length-13946-cov-6.754589_pt1 | contig 13946 bp, 15 predicted proteins | sample MGYA00242127_ERZ509046 | MGnify/ENA primary metagenome ERZ509046 (study PRJEB26280, sample SAMEA2338728) | human gut metagenome | biome: human gut; feature: human-associated habitat; material: faeces... | reverse complement strand
GGTTACTCTTTTAGTATAATATATTAATATATTAATTGTAAAGTGTTTTTTTAAATTTATTTATTTTTTATTTGAAATTTTTTTCCTCTACACATCTTTATACAAAAAATTCTATATAGTAAACTTTTACATTTACTATATAGAATTTTTTTATATTTAAATTGCTATAACTATTCTATACTTAAAATTCCTGTTAATTCTGCTAAACTTATCGTAGCATAGCACCCCGTATCCATACTTATAAATACAATTTTATTATTTTTTATGAATCCATAAATTATCAATGTATCCCCCATATATGAATATTCATATCTAACATTATTATAAATAAAACTTTTAAATTCCATATCTAAATATCCATATTCCTTACCATTTATGTTCCATCTTCTACCTTTTGGATTATTTGGAGTTTCATTGTCTACTGCTATAATTATATCTCCTATATCTCCCAAAACAGAACCTTTTTCAATAAATCTCACATTATTTAACAAAATATCTTCTTTCACTTTTAATGATTTAGCAAGTTTAAAACTCACATTATTTATTATCTCTGTAGTATAATTAACATCTATGTTATCATAAGTATCTGATAATAATTTTATTTTATTTTCTATATTACTTTTAGGAGAATATATTATTTCCCTCCACAAAAATAGTAATACTACAAAAATTATTACTATAAATCCTGCAATTTCTAGTACAACATTTTTATTATTTTTATTATCCTCATAAGAATTTACCATTCTATTATAGTATTGATAAAAATATGGAATAATAGAAATTGCAAATATTAACATACGTATATAATATATATATCCTCCAAAAGGACTAATATAATTAAATACAAATATGCAACCTAATATGCAGCCAAAAGCAACTAATATACTTGTACATATATATGCTTTTTTTATAAAATTTTCTAAAATTATTATTTTTCTAAAAAATATTATTATTAAAAAAAATAGGAGTACCAACAAATATATCACAATCACAAGATTAATAAGTTCACATATTGCATTTTCTATTCCATATTTAAAAAGCAGTGAATCTATTGATATACTTGTAACTTCGCAAAAAATATTTATTATAATTGTTATTATTAAAATAATACTTGAGAATTTCATAAAATCTTTGCCAGACTTTATTTTAATTAATGCACTTATAAAATAAATCATTGTTCATATTATAAATAAATTACTAGGTATAGCATAAATAATACTATTATTAACTTGATAAACTAACATAATTATTGAAACAACACACATTACTAATCCTAAAGTTATAGATTTTTTTAAATCTTTAAAATTTTTCATAGTATATTACTCCTTTTTAAATTATTATTAATAATATTTTAAAATTTGGTGTGCCTAGGCGGACTCGAACCACCATCGGTCGCTTAGGAGGCGACTGCTCTATCCTGCTGAGCTATAAGCACATAAAACACATTAACATTATAATACACATTAATTCAAAAATCAATAATTTTTTCAAGACTTGACACTCATGTTATAATAATTTTATATTAATAAGAAAGGAATTTATAATGCAACATATATTAAGTAAAATGAGAAAAGCAATAGAAGAATATCAAATGATAGATGAAGGAGACAAAATAGCAGTTTGTTTATCTGGAGGAAAAGATTCAATAACATTATTAAATGGATTAAAAGCTTTACAAAGATTTTATCCAAAGCATTTTGATTTAATAGCAATATCCGTAAATCCTGGATTTGAATCTTTTGATACTGAATTATTACAAAAAAATTGTGACGAAATTGGCGTCCCTTTATTTATAGAAAAAAGTGATATAAAAGAAATAGTATTTGATATCAGAAAAGAAAAAAATCCATGTTCTTTGTGCGCTAATTTGCGTAGAGGAATAATAAATTCTGTCGCTCAAAGAGAAGGGTGTAATAAAATAGCCTTAGGTCATAATTTAGATGATGTAATTGAAACATTTATGATGAATTTAAAATATGCCGGAAATATTTCAACTTTTACTCCCAAAAGTTATATGGATAGAAGTGGTATCACTATGATTAGACCACTAATATTATTAACAGAAAAAGATACAAATCATTTTGTAAAAAAATATGATAAATCTATCATGTCTAAAGTTTGTCCTATGGATGAACATACTAAAAGAGAAGATATAAAAGCAGAAATACTTGCTTGGCAAAAAGAAATTCCAACAATAAAAGCTAATTTATTTGGAGCAATATCTAGAAATCTATGGTAAAATGGGGTCGGTCCTTTTTTTCGCATGCGAAGAAAAGGACCGACCCTGTTTTTTATTTACCTTTAACTAGTTTTACCATATCATCTTTTAATTTTTCTAACTCTTCTGTTGCATTTTCAGCAGATGAACCTTTAACTCCAAAATAAAGTTTTATTTTTGGCTCTGTTCCAGATGGACGAACACAACACCAACAATTATCTTCTAACGCATAATACAATACATTTGATTTTGGCAATCCTGTTTTTCCTTCTTTTCCAGTAAGCATATCTTTAACATAATCTCTTTCAACATCTTTAAATGTTAAAACTTTATATTTTCCAATTTTTTCGATATCTTTATTTCTCATTGCAGTCATCATTTCTTTGATTTTTTCAGCACCTTCAGCACCTTCCATTACAATTGAAACTTGGTCTTCTTTGTAATATCCATATTTTTTGTAAATATTATTCATTTGATCCCATAATGTTATTCCTTGAGCTCTATAATATGCAGCTGCTTCACACAAAGACATAACTGCTGCAATTCCATCTTTATCTCTTGCATAATCACCAATTAAACATCCATAACTCTCTTCAAATCCAAATACATAAGTTTTATCATGATTTTCTTCAGCTTTTTTCATAACTGCTCCAATGTTTTTGAATCCTGTTAAAACTTCAATACACTCTAATCCATAGTTTGCAGCAATTGCTTTTGCTAAATCTGATGAAACAATTGTTGTTATAAACATACCATCTTTAGGTAAAATTCCTTTTTCTTTCATTTGAGAAATTCTATATTCTGCAATTAATAATGCAGACATATTTCCTGTATATGGCATGTATTCTCCTGTTTTTGTATCTTTAGCATAAATTCCTAATCTATCTGCATCAGGATCTGTTGCTAAAACTACATCAGCATCTACTTTTTTTGCTAACTCTAATGCTAATTTAAATGCTTTTTTATCCTCTGGATTTGGATAATCTACAGTTGGGAAATTTCCGTCTGGTTTAGCTTGTTCTGGAACTACATAAACATTTTTAAATCCTAATTCATTTAATAATCTTTCTGCAACCATATTCCCAGTACCATGTAATGGTGTATATACTATTTTTAAATCTTTTCCTTGTTCCCTAACGATTTCTGGATTTAATATCTTACTTTTTAATGTTTCTATATATTTATCATCCATTTCTTTTCCAACAATATTAAATAATCCAGCTTTTATAGCATCTTCTTTATTCATTGTTTTTATTTCTTTAAAATCAGAAATTGCTCTAACTTTGTTTATAATATCTTTATCTCTTGGAGCAACAATTTGTGAACCATCATCCCAATAAACCTTATATCCGTTATATTTTGGAGGATTGTGACTAGCTGTAATCATAATTCCTGCAGTACATCCTAATTGTCTAACTGCAAATGATAATTCTGGAACAGGTCTTAAACTTTCAAATAAATATGTTTTTATTCCATTTGCATTTAATATTAATGCTGTTTGAAGGCTAAACTCATCTGACATTCTTCTAGAATCGTAGCTAATTGCAACACCTTTATCTTGTGTACCTTGTTCTAATATGTAATTTGCTAACCCTTGTGTAGCTTTTCCTACTGTATATTTATTCATTCTATTTGTTCCCATACCAATTACACCACGTAATCCAGCTGTTCCAAATTCTAATTCTTTATAAAATCTATCTTTTATCTCTTCCTCATCATCTTTAATTGATAATAACTCTTTTCTTGTTTCTTTATCAAAACTTGGATCTTCACACCATTTTTTATATTCTTCTTTGTAATTCATAACTTTCATCCTTTCTATCAGCAAGTTTGTATCAAATGTAAACTTAGCATAAAATACAAAATTGCAATTTTTACAAAAATAACTGCTGGTATTTATTACACCAGCAGTTATTTATTAAACTTTATAATTTATAGAATTTTCTATATAGCTCTCTTGCTGTTTCTGGACTATCTACTCCAGCTGCATTTTTAACAGGAGCAAATTCCTCTTCTCTATTTACTCTTAAAATAGCCATATCATCTAATTCTCCAAAAGCATCAAATAAGAATGCTTCAAATTTATATGCATTTGGTCCATCTGGTATAACTTTATTTCCATCTTTATCTATATATGTTGCCTTTTTAAAAGCAGAATGATAAGGTAATGGCTTACTTCCCATTCTTTCTACTGCATCTATATTAAATAAGTTGCATAAAATATGAGATTCTCCATATATAAGTTCTCCTCTATCATCAGTTGCTTCTGCCATTTCTTTTGGAATTTCTGTATATTCAACAACAGAAGGTTTTCCATTCTTTTTGCAGAATACTCCAACTTTTTCTTGAGGATTTGCTTTCACTACGGACTTACCAGCTGCAGTCACTTTCTTTTGAATTGCTATTCCCATAAGAAGTGGATCAACCATTTTTACTAAACAATTATCAACCCCACCTATAAATAGCCATTCTACACCTAATTCTCTCATTTTTTTAGTCATTCCATTTTTTACTAATGCTTCATATATTCCACCATGTCCATCAGCAGCTTCTTTTATTAAGCCATTTTCACCAATCAATATTTTTCCTTCTGTATCAACCATTGGTAATTCACCTTGTTTGAAGAAAAATATATTTTTATCTTTTTCATATCCAAAAAATCTATTTTTAGCAAAGAAGTCTACTGTATCATCATTATTTTCTTCACTTGTCATTATAAACCAAGGAATTATAACATCATATTTTTTTCCTTGTTCCTTTAGTGAATCACTTAATAATTCAAATAATGATTTATGTGATTCTAATCCTATATCAAATGTTCCCTTTGGTCCTTTGTGTCCAAGTCTTGTTCCTTGTCCACCTGCCATCGTTACAGCAGCTAATTTTCCAGCTCTAATAGCACTTTCTCCTGTTTCTTGAAAGCTCTTATAGTATCCATTTAATTTATTTTTGTCCAAATATTCTATTGGAGTTATTTGAGAATCTTTTTCGTTAAATTCTTTTCTAGTATTATTATATAAACTATTAATCAAACCAAAATCAATTCCTTTAATTTGATCTAGCAACTGTTTTTGTTTTGTTTCATCTAATCTTTCGTACTCTGTTAATAAATGTTCTTGCGAATATTTTTTAAGTTCTTTTCGAATTGCATCTAAGTTTTCATCCATATGTTTTTTCTCCTTTATTTGCTACATAAATTATATATATACTATTTTGATATATTTTTCAATAGTTTATTCAAATTTATTTTTCATACACTTTTTTTTTTCATCTATTGCATCATTAAAAATTCCTAATATTTTATCTCTAATAACATCTTGTGAATAATTTGTTTTTGTTATTTCTGCAATTTTTTCATTATCAAACTTTGTTTTTCCTAATGCAATTGCCTCAACACTATCACTTATTCCTCTTACTGTTTTCATATAATTATCTATATAATTATTAATTACTTCTTCTGACATTCCTAATTCGTTTTTCATTTTACTAACAACTTCTTGTTTATTTTCTGAATTTACATATTGAGTCATATATTCATCTAATTGATCTTTTTGTGCTTCATCTAATAAAACTGGTCTTTCTGGTAATGGTGGTACTAAAATTCCAAGTGGTGTTACATATGATTTTGTTTTATCAGATATATCTTTATTTTCTCTATTTAATATTCCAGGAATTCCTCCAGCATTTGTAGCAATAACAGGATGTCCACATGCTGTTCCTTCTATAACAACTAAACCAAATGGTTCATTTCTTGAAGGTATAAGAGAAACATCCGCTAAATTTTGTAATTGACGTATTTCTGTATGATTTTTTCTTCCTAAGAAATATGTGTTCTCTAATCCAAGTTCTTCTGCTTGTTTTCTTAATTTATCGTCTAATGCTCCAGAACCAATAATCAAAGTTTCCACCTTTTTATTAATTGCTTTCATCTCTGTCTCATAAATTTTAGTTGCATTTAATAATGCATCAATTCCTTTAAAATCAGCAAATTTTCCAACAAATAAAACCATATTATCAAAATCTGCTTGCTCTTTTGAAAGTACTTCTTTTTTCTCCACATCTTTATCCATATAAAATGTTTTTGGATCATAGCCATTTTCTAAAAGAACAACTCTATCTTTATCTTGTGGGAACAATCTAGAAAATTCTTTTTTCTGATCTTCAGAAATTACTATAATTCTATTAGAATTTTTTGCAGATTTTTCTGCATATCTCATATACATTTGATATTTCGTTTTTTCATCATATAGTTTTACTAATTTTTTCAATTCATCTTTAGATATTTCTATTTCTTTACCGTTCATAGCTCTTTTTATATCTGTCAAGATTTGTTTTTTATTTTCATATCTTGCATAAATTTCATCCAATTTACTCATATTTTTTACAAGTTCAGTATTCTTTGAAGTTTGAGCTTTTTCTCTTAATTCATTAATTTTTTCATTAACTTTATTTAACTCTTCTTTAGCTCTTTGATATCCCATCAAATCTGTTCCATGAATAGTAAGCGCAACTGGTTTATCAAATTTAGCCAATATACTACTTGTAATCCAATTGTGTTGTGTATGAACTATATCTGGATTAAATTGAGTTATTTCTTCTCTTATAGCCTTTTCAAAAGCTTGCATATATTCTTCTATCTGCTCTAAACTTGCATTCCAAAAATTTGCTGTACTTTCAGTATGTGTTGTAAACATTAAATAATTAAAGTTACATTGTCCATCAATTTTCTCTGGATTCTCTGTTTCCGCAGTAAAAGGTACTACATGATATCTTACACCATCTAATTTATCAAAATCTGTTCTATTATTTCCTGTAATAATAACAACTTCGTGACCTTCTTCAACATAAGATTTTGCTTGTGTTGTAATCAGTGCTCCACTCCCTGCACCATGTGTAGGAAAGGCTGTAACAATTAATATTTTCATTTTCTTTTCCATATTTTATTCCTTCTTTACTATATGTATTTTTTTCGATTTTATCACGTCCTTTTACTAATTACAACCTTTTCCGACAAAATTTTCAAATATCTTGTATTCCTTTTGTATTTAAATTTTTTTCATACCCTTGTGCTATTTCCGTAATATTATCTTTTATATCATCAAAATAATAGCAATCTATCACTATTCCATCATTTATTTTTAAGCTCTTGTTAGCCTCTTCTATATACTTTTTATTTCCTATTACTATTACACACATTTCTTCTTCTATATTTGGAGTTTGATTATTTTTCCATCCTAGATCTAATATTTCTTTTTTTCTTTTTTCACTTAAATTTATTTTTGACATTAAAATTTTTATTGTTTCTTCTAAATTAATTTCTGTTAATATACTTATCTTTTTATTTTTTTCAATTACATTATTTATATACGGAACTAAAATCATTTCTAAATGAAATTCACTTACATAAAAACAACATAATTTTTCTAATCTTTTGTTTTTTACAATCATTTACATTCCCTCCTATAGTTTACTGGTAAATTTTACCATATTATAATTTCATTGTCAAGTTTTTTTCCTCTAAATGTATAATTTATTTTTTTTGGCTAATAATTATTTTAGAGATATATTTTTACAAAAATGTTTTTTAGGAGGATTTTATGAAATCAAAATTTAAAAAATTAATTTTAATAAGTTTTTTACTATTTTTATATGTATTTATTTCAGCTCAAAGCTATGTTACCGCAATTTCTAATAATTTATCCAATGCAGTCTTTAGATTACATGTTTTAGCTAATAGTGACTCAGAGGAAGACCAAAGTTTAAAACTAAAAGTTAGAGATTCACTACTAGCATATATGAATGGATTATGCTCAAACTGTTCCACTAAGCAAGAAGCAATTTCTATTGCAAATGAACACAAGGCAGATTTTCAAAAAATTGCAGAAGAAACAATAAAAGAAAACGGATATAATTATTCTGTAAAAATAAATATCAATAACTTCTATTTTCCAACCAAAAATTATGGCGATATTTCTTTACCTGCAGGATTTTATGATGCTTTAAGAGTAGAAATTGGTGAAGCTAAAGGAAAAAATTGGTGGTGTGTAATGTTCCCATCTTTATGTTTTATTGATGTATCTTCTGGAATTGTTGATGATGAAGCAAAAGAAAATCTTGAAGATAATCTTCAAAAAGAATCTTACACCATTATCTCTGATACTCAAAAGCCAAATATAAAATTCAAATTTAAACTTATAGAATTATTTGCAGAAAATGGTTTATTTACAGCCAGAAAGAGTATGTAAACTTTTAATTTCTATTTTATCCAAAAAACTGTTGTAATCTTTACTTATTTATGATATATTTCTTACGAAAGAAAATTTTAAGGAGGAATACTTTTGGAAAAATTAGTTATCACTGGAAAAACACCTTTAAAAGGAGAAGTAACAATAAGTGGAGCAAAAAATGCTGCAGTAGCAATTTTACCAGCAACACTTTTAATAGATGGAGTTTGCACTATAGAAAATTTACCAAATATTAGCGATGTAAAAAAATCTTGTGAAATATTAGAAGGTCTTGGTGCAAAAATAACTTGGAATACTAAAAATGAAATCACAATAGATACAAGAAATATAAATAAAACAGAAGCATCCGAAGAGCTAACAAGTAAATTCAGAGCATCTTATTATATCATAGGAAGTATGCTTGGACGTACAGGAAAAATTTCTGTTGGAATGCCTGGAGGATGTCAATTGGGTGCACGACCTATTGATCAACATATAAAAGGTTTTGAAGCACTTGGTGCTAAAGTTGAAGTTGGACAAGGGAAAATTTCAGCATCAGCAGAAAAACTAGTTGGAACTTCTATATATATGGACGTAGTATCTGTTGGAGCAACTATTAATGTAATGCTTGCTTCAGTTCTTGCAGAAGGTACAACAATTATTGACAATGCAGCAAGAGAACCTCATATCGTAGACGTAGCAAACTTCTTGAATACAATGGGAGCTGATATACGTGGTGCTGGAACAGATGTTATAAAAATAAATGGTGTAAAAAAATTACATGGAGACAATACTTATTCTATAGTTCCTGATCAAATTGAAGCAGGTACATTTATGCTTGCAGCTGTCGCATCTCAAGGAGATATTTTAATAAAAAACTGTATTACAAAGCATTTAGAATCTCTTACAGCAAAAATTCTTGAAATTGGTGGACATGTTAAGGATTTTGGGGATGAAATTAGAGTATGGTGTGACCAAAGACCAAATAAAGCCATTATAAAAACTCAACCATATCCTGGATTTCCTACAGATTTACAACCACAAATGGGAGTTGTACTTTCAATAGCCAATGGAACAAGTAGAATTATAGAAAATATTTGGGAATCAAGATTCCAATATACTGAAGAGTTAAACAAAATGGGAGCAAATATCACAGCTCAAGGTAAATCAGCATTCTTTGAAGGAGTTGAACAATTATATGGTTCACCTGTATATTCATCAGATTTGCGAGCCGGAGCAGCCCTAATAATAGCCGGAATTATAGCAGAAGGAAAAACCGAAATATACAATCTAGAACACATAGATAGAGGATATGAAAATATAGAAGAAAAATTCAGAAATCTAGGTGCAAAAATTGAAAGAGTTAAAGAATAACATTAGAAAGAAGAAATACATATGCTAAATTTTTGTAGTTTATATAGTGGAAGTAGTGGAAATAGTCTATTTGTAGAAAGTGAAAATGCCAAAATTCTTGTTGATACGGGAATGAGTTGTAAAAAAATTGAAGAAGCATTAAATTCTATTGAAGTTGATCCTTCTTCAATTAATGCTATCTTAGTAACCCATGAACATGCAGACCACATAAAAGGACTTGCTACAATTTCTAAAAAATTTGATATTCCTGTTTTTGCAACAAAAGAAACCTTTGATGCAATGCCTGCTCAAACTGAAAAATTAGCAGAAAAAAATATCAATTTTTTTAATCCAAATGAAAAATTTTACATAGAGGATTTAGAAGTTTTACCTTTTAGTATTCCTCACGATGCCGCAAACCCTTGCGGATTTAATATTTCTAAAGATAGTGAACATCAGATTAGTATTGCAACAGATGTTGGACATATGACAAAAGCTATTGTAGATAAATTGGAGGGTAGCAAATTTATATTATTAGAATCTAACTATGATACAGAAGTATTAAAATGCTGTTCATATCCATTTAAACTAAAATCAAGAATAGCAAGCGAAAATGGTCATTTATCTAATACTATGGCAGGAAAAACAATTTCTTATTTATCAAAAAACGGAAAACTAGAAACTGCTATGCTTGGACATCTAAGTAAAGAAAGTAATTTTCCAGCATTAGCCTATCAAACAGTTGTTGATGAATTAATTTCTAATAATTCTAAAATAGACTCTATTAATTTATCTGTAGCAAGTAGAGATTGTCCAGGTAAATTAATTACTTTATAATTTATATTGAGAAAAGGGAATAATTTAAAATTGATATAAAAATATTTATTAAATTAGGTTGGGGGCCTATATGTTTAGCATAAATTTTTATTTTTATATGGCATTAAAAAATTGAATACAATATAGAATAATATTGCGAGACATATTAAAAACATTTATATCATAAAATTGGGGGAATTTTTAAATTATCCCCTTTCTGCAATTATGTTACATCATTTTTTTGTAATTGTCAACATAAATCGTTCGACAAAAATCGACATACTAATAATGAAACTATAATACCAGTTATATCTGCAGCAAGACAAGCAATTAAAATGCCTCTTGTTTTTTTTATTTTCACAGAACTTGTATATACAGCAATAGTATAAAGAGTAGTTTCTGTTGAGCCCATAATAACTGATGCTAAAATTCCTATAAATGAGTCTACCCCATTTTCTTTTATTATATCTGTTGCAACAGCCATTGAAGAACTTCCAGAAATCGGTCTAAGTAATGCTAATGGTATAACTTCCCCAGGAAATTTAATTAAAGACATTAATGGAGAAATTAAATTTATTATAAAATTTAAAACACCAGAGCTTCTAAGCATTCCTATTGCTAAAAATAAACCAACTAATGTGGGAAAAATTTTAAAAGTTATTTCTACTCCATCATTCGCTCCCTTTAAAAAAGAATCAAATATAGGCATTCTCTCTTTTAACCCATATATTGTTACAAATAAAATTATTATTGGCATAGCCAATATAGAAATATAATTTATTATACTCATATATCCACCTTTAATTTCTAGTTAATTTAATTATTATCTTTGCAACAAGAATTCCAACAACTGCAGCACAAACAGTAGCAATCCAAACAGGAAAAATTATTTGAGTAGGATTATTAGATCCTAAAGACTTTCTCACTGCAATTACTGTTGTCGGTATAACCTGTAATGATGCTGTATTCAAAACAATTAACATTATCATATTATCAGATAATTCATCTTTATTTGCATTTTCTTTTTGTAATTCCCCCATTGCTTTTAATCCTAGCGGAGTAGCTGCATTTCCTAATCCCAGAATATTTGCAATAATATTCATAATAATATTATTATATGATTTTTTATTTGAATCCAAATTATAAAAAATTTTTTTAATAATTGGTTGTAAAATAGCAGACAAATATTTTATTATATCTGTTTTTGAAGCAATCTCCATAATTCCACTCCACAAACATGTTGCCCCTAATAAAGTTAATGTTAACTTTACAGCATTTTCTGCAGATTCAAAAATACAATTATTTATATTTTCAATATTTCCAGACAAAATTGCATAAAATATTGATATTATTATAAAAAATGGCCATAATATATTTAGCATTTCTCCTCCATTAATTAATTTATATTATACAAATAAGTAAAATATACCAATGTTTCTTACAATAATTTGAAATTTTTATTGACCAATTTAATTATATATGTTATCATATTAATGAATTGATTATAAGTTTTAAGGAGGATAAATTATGAAATCAACAGGAATTGTTAGAAAAGTTGACGAATTAGGTAGAGTTGTTATTCCAATAGAAATTAGAAATAAATTTGATATAGCAGAAAAAGACCCTATAGAAATTTATGTAGATGGTTCTTCAATTATACTAAAAAAATATGAACCAAACTGCATTTTTTGCGGAAATTCAAAAAATCTAATTTCTTACAAAGATAAATTAGTTTGCACAAAATGTGCACAAAAACTATCAGATTTAGATATGAATGAAGATGAATAAAATTTAGAGGCTATCATACGATAACCTCTTTTTGATTATATAAATTTCATATAAATTTCATTTTTATTTACATTTCTATCTTTAGCTATCTTTTTTATTATTTCTTTTTTATCTAGACCTTGTTTTTCATAATATTTATAATGTTCTTCTAAAGATAAATTATTTAATTCATTTTCTTCTTTATTTTCTATTTTATTTCCTTCTATAATTAATATCATTTCACCTTTTAAATTATCAATTTCTTGTAATAATTCATCAATATTTTTTCTAATAAATTCTTCATGAATTTTAGTTAATTCTCTTGCCAAAACAATTTTTCTATTCTTTAATATATTTTTTAAGTCTAATAATGTTGATTTCATTTTATGTGGTGCCTCATAAATTATAATTGTTTTTTCTGATTTTTCTATTTCATTTAATTTTTCTTTTCTTAATTTTTTATTTAATGGTAAAAATCCTAAAAAATTAAATTCCTTTGTAGGCAAACCTGAAACAATTAATGCATTAATCATCGCACATGCTCCTGGAATTGGTATTACAGTGATTCCTTCCTCGATTGCCTTTCTTATTACTTCTTCTCCAGGGTCACAAATTCCAGGCGTTCCTGCATCAGAAACTAATGCTATATTTTCCCCATTTTCTAATTTTTCAATTAATATATTACTTTTTACATCTTCATTATGCCTATGATAACTAATTAATGGTTTTGATATTTCAAAATGATTTAATAATTTTAATGTTTGCCTTGTATCTTCTGCCGCAATTAAATCTACTTCTTTTAATATTTTTAAAGCTCTTATCGTTATATCTTCCAAATTTCCTATTGGAGTTGCTACTATATATAATTTTCCATTCATTTTTTTTTCTCCTTCTATGCAATAATATTTTAACATAATACTTTTATTTTGGCAAATATTATGGTATAATAGAGTTATAAATAATTTTACTTACTTGCTATAATATATAGGAGGTTTAGGCTATGGTTATTATCATACTCGGTATTTTATTTTTCTTGGCATTTCCTGAAATGATCCCTATCGTTCTAGGCATTGTTGCAATTGGATGGTTATTTATAATTGCCCTCCGGTACTGGTATATTGCAGCCATAGTGATACTAGTATACATTGTTATTAAATTATTTTCTAATAACTCTAAGTAACTAGTAAAGCTAATCTTAATTAAAATTAAGATTAGCTTTTTATTTGCATTTATATAAATATTTCATATAATATATAAAAAACAAAAGCGAGTGTGATTTTATGAATCAATTTAATAAATATTTACCTTATTCATATAATTATTCTAGATCTAATCCACTGCCTCCTCCACCTCCTCCCAAACCACCTAATCCAAAAAAGAAAAAAAATCCGCATAAAAAATTCGATTTTATTGCAATAAAAAAAAATACTTGTAATTCACTAAATGATGTTGAACATTTTTTAAATAATTTTAGTAATTTTATTAAATATATTAAAATATATTATTTATTTAAATAAAATTAATTTTAATACTATACTATTAATTTTTTAATAGTATAGTATTTTTTG
>ENA-OROK01002940-OROK01002940.1-human-gut-metagenome-genome-assembly--contig:-NODE-2940-length-13979-cov-9.928469_pt1 | contig 13979 bp, 11 predicted proteins | sample MGYA00242127_ERZ509046 | MGnify/ENA primary metagenome ERZ509046 (study PRJEB26280, sample SAMEA2338728) | human gut metagenome | biome: human gut; feature: human-associated habitat; material: faeces... | reverse complement strand
ATGTTCACCTCTTTCTGTGTCCATTATACCTGAAGACTTACCGATGTGCTGAACCTTTCACTTACCTATGTGTTGAGCTTCTCCACTTACCGATGTGCTGAACCCGCACCCATCGGTCTCCGCTCTCCACACTCCACTCTCCAAACTCCGCTCTTAACTTTCCGCACTCCGCTCGGTGCGGGTTCAGCACATCGGTAAGTGGAGAAGCCGCACCCTTCGTTCTTCACTCTCCGCTCTCCACACTCTTAATCAAAACCCCTCCACCGCTCTGCGGTCCCCCTCCCCTTGCAGGGGAGGCAAACGAGTGCCTTCAGCTCCGCTCTCCACTCTCCAAACTCCGCTCTTAACTTTCCACACTCCGCTCTCCGCTCCCAATTCCTCATTTCTCCTACCTATATAAATGTACCTTTAAATGCGCCTTTCGGGCTTGCCGAACTCCTTAAAATATGGTATAATAGAATGAAGGTAATAATGCCGCATAATGCGGCAGGGCGGAGGCTTTGCGTGTACATCACCGCCGTAAGACTTTATTGTTTCAGAAGTTATACGGAGCTGCGGTTTGAGCCTGCAAAGGGGCTTAACGTCATTGTGGGCGTAAATGCGGCGGGCAAGACGAACATTCTGGAATCCGTTTTCCTTGCTGCGTTGGGCAGGAGCCACCGAACGCGCCGCGATGCGGAACTTATCAACTCCCTTTCCGACAAGGCATATGCGGGCATTGAGCTTGTGAGTGCAACGGGGAAGCACAGCATTGAACTCAAGCTGTTTTCCGGCGCACCGAAACAGGTTTTTATCGACGGGCAGCGCATCAGACGCATGGGCGAACTTATGGGCGTTCTGAACGCCGTAATGTTTTCACCCGAGGATCTCTCCCTCGTCAAGGACTCTCCCGAAACGCGCCGCCGCTTTATGGACATGGAGCTTTGCCAGCTTCGACCTGCATATTTTTACCGTTTGCAGCAATATAATGCCGCCCTCAAGCAGCGCACCGCGCTTTTGAAAACAAGTTTTCCGTTCGAACCGAACATTGAACTTCTCGACATGTGGGACGATAAGCTTGCGGAACTCGGCGGTTCGGTCATGCTGCTTCGCCGCGATTTTCTTGACAGGCTCAGCACCGCTGCGCGGGATCTGAACCGCAGCATCACGGGCAATTCCTCTGTCGGGCATGAACCGGAAGAGCTTTTTACCTACTACAAACCCTCCGTTCCCTTCGAGGGCGACGGCGCGCGCGCCGCACTCGGGGACGCACTCTGCAAAGCACGGGCGGAGGATATCCGCCGCGGCTGCACAACCAAGGGGCCGCACCGGGACGACATCGGCATTCTGCTCAACGGGCGCGACGTCCGCGTTTTCGGTTCCCAGGGGCAGCAGCGCACGGCAGCGTTGAGCCTTAAACTGAGCGAGCTTGCGCTTATGCGCCGCGTTCGGGGCGAGGCACCGGTTCTGCTTTTGGACGATGTTCTGAGCGAACTGGACGGCGACAGGCAGCGAGAGCTGCTTTCAAGCGCATTTGATTGCCAATGCTTTTTAACATCCACAACTCTCGACGGCCTTGAACAGGTGCCGAACATGACGGTGTTTGAATGCAGCGGCGGCAAACTCAAAAAAATTCTGTCAGCAGAAAATTGATTCTGTGTTGATTTAACATTGTATAAATAAACGCCGTTTTGTGGTTGTTTTAAATCATACGGTCGGCGTTCTCCCCAAAACAGCCCGACATAAAAATCCCGGCGGACAGGGCTCCGCAGGCGGCAGCTTTTCAAAAATGCCGCGGGTTTTACTCTGAAAGGAAATAATTTTAAAAATGGAAACGACTTATAACGCTTCGCAAATACAGGTGCTTGAAGGATTGGAGGCCGTTCGCCGCCGCCCGGGCATGTATATCGGTTCAACCGATTCAAGAGGCCTGCACCACCTTGTTTATGAAATCGTCGATAACTCCATCGATGAAGCAATGGCGGGATTCTGCACTCATATTTATGTTACCATTCATGCGGACAACTCCATTACCGTTGTTGACAACGGCAGGGGCATTCCCGTCGATATTCATCCCAAAACCGGCAAATCCGCGCTTGAAGTCGCACTTACCATGCTTCATGCGGGCGGCAAATTCGGCGGCAGCGGTTATAAGGTCTCCGGCGGCCTTCACGGTGTCGGTCTTTCCGTTGTTAACGCATTGAGTACGGAACTTACCGCCGAGGTGCGTCGGGACGGGCATATTTACCGGCAGATCTGCCGCCGCGGCATAAAGGTCACGGAGGTTGAAATCGTGGGCAGCTGCGGAGCGGACGAGCACGGCACAACGATTCATTTTGTTCCCGACGAAGAAATTTTTGACGAAGTGAACTATGAATACGATATCCTTGTTCGACGGCTGCGTGAGCTTGCGTTCCTAAACGGCGGCGTGCGCATTATCGTGACGGATGAACGCTGCGACCCGCCCGTGCAGGACAGCTTCCATTACGAAGGCGGGGTTGTTGAATACGTTCGCTATATCAACAAAAACAAAGAAGTTCTGCACCCCGACCCGATTTATTTTTCCGCTGTAAAGAACGATAATCCGCTTGAAACGGCAAGCGTTGAAGTTGCGCTGCAATACAACGACGGCTACAGCGAAAATGTTTTTACCTATGCCAACAACATCAACACCATCGAGGGCGGCAGCCACCTTGCGGGTTTCCGTGCGGCAATGACAAGGGTCATCAACGACTACGCCCGAAAGTTTAAAATCCTTAAAGACAGCGACCAGAACCTGACCGGAGACGACATCCGCGAAGGTTTGAGCGCTATCATCAGCGTTAAGCTGACAGAGCCGCAGTTTGAAGGGCAGACAAAAACAAAACTCGGCAATGCCTACATAAGAACCCTTGTTGACAACGCCGTGACGGCCGGCATGACGACCTATCTTGAAGAGAACCCGGCGCAGGCAAAGCTTATTCTCGACAAATGCCTCAGTGCAAGCCGCGCAAGGGAAGCGGCGCGCAAGGCACGCGAGCTGACCAGACGCAAGTCCGTTTTGGATTCCGCCGCACTGCCCGGCAAACTTGCGGACTGCTCCGAAAAAGATCCTTCAAAATGCGAACTGTTCATCGTTGAGGGCGACTCCGCAGGCGGTTCCGCCAAGGAAGGACGCGACAGGCATTTTCAGGCCATCCTTCCGCTGCGCGGAAAGATTCTGAACGTTGAAAAAACCCGTTTGGACAAAATTCTCGGCAATGCGGAAATCAAATGCATGATAACCGCATTCGGTGCGGGCATGGATGCGGATTTTGACGAAACCAAGCTCCGCTATCACAAAATCATCTGCATGACCGATGCCGATGTTGACGGAAGCCATATTCGCACGCTGCTGCTGACGTTCTTCTATCGGCACATGCGGCCGATGATAGAGCGCGGCTATGTTTACATTGCCCAGCCTCCTCTCTATCTCATCAAAAAGGGCAATACGGAACGCTATGTTTATTCGGATGAAGAGTTGAACAGAACTCTTGACGAAATCGGCAGGGATAAAATCTACATTCAACGCTACAAAGGTTTGGGCGAAATGAACCCCGAACAACTTTGGGACACGACAATGGATCCCGCGAACCGCATTATGCTTCGCGTCACAATGGACGATGCAATGCTTGCGGACGAAACTTTCACCCTTTTGATGGGCGACAGGGTTGAACCGCGCCGCGAATTTATTGAGCAGAACAGCAAGCTCGTTGCCGACCTTGACGTTTGATTCGGAAACGCTTCAATTTTCAAACGGCAGATTAAGAGCTTTGAGCTCTGCAATCCGAAATTATTAACACGATTCAATGACTTGACGACCGACGAAAGGTGCGATGCACCGACTGCGGCAGGCTCCGCACCTTTCATGCAGGAGAAATAATGGACGAAAACAAAAAAAGACCCAATCTTGAAATGCTCGGAACAAACGAGCTGCCGACTGATGTTGAAGGCGGCAGAATATTGCCCATAAACCTTGTGGGTGAAATGAAGCGCAGCTTTATATCATACGCAATGGCTGTTATCATCAGCCGTGCGCTTCCCGATGTGCGCGACGGGCTGAAACCCGTTCACAGGCGCATTCTTTACGCAATGGACGAGCTGAGTATGCAGCCCGACAAGCCCTTCAGGAAGAGTGCGCGCCTTGTCGGCGACGTTCTCGGCAAATACCATCCGCACGGCGATACGGCGGTTTACGATGCAATGGTGCGCCTTGCCCAGCCCTTCTCCACTCGTTATCCCCTTGTTGAAGGTCACGGCAATTTCGGCAGCGTTGACGGCGACCCCGCCGCTGCAATGCGTTATACCGAAGCGCGCATGAGCAGGCTCACTCTCGAAATGCTCCGCGATCTTGACAAGAACACGGTTGATTTTTACCCGAATTTTGACGAAACGCTGATGCAGCCCGCGGTATTACCCGCAAGATACCCCAACCTTCTTGTGAACGGCTCAAACGGCATTGCTGTCGGCATGGCAACAAACATTCCGCCGCATAATCTCGGCGAGGCTGTCGATGCCTGTGCCGCAATGATTGACAATCCCGATATCACGATCGACGAGCTGATGAACTATATCCCGGGTCCGGACTTTCCGACCGGCGGCGTCATCATGGGCGATGTCGGCATTCGCCATGCGTATTTTACAGGCAGGGGAAAGATCCTTGTTCGCGCAAAGAGCGAGATCGAGCAATACAAGGCCGATCGTTCACGAATCATCGTCACGGAAATTCCGTATCAGGTCAACAAAGCAAAGCTTGTTGAAAAAATTGCAGAGCTTGTTCACGAGAAGCGCGTGGACGGCATTTCCGACCTTCGCGACGAAAGCTCCCGCGCGGGAATGCGCATTGTTATCGAGCTTAAAAAGGATGTCAATGCAAACGTTGTGCTGAACAATCTTTATAAGCACACTCAGCTTCAGGATACTTTCGGCGTTATCATGATCGCACTTGTGAACGGCGAACCCAAGGTGCTCAACCTTCGCGAAATGCTTTATCACTACATTGCGCATCAAAAGGATGTTGTCACCCGCCGCACGCAGTTTGACCTTGACAAAGCACGCGAAAGGCTGCACATCTTGGAAGGCCTTATGATCGCACTCGACAATATTGACGAAGTCATTGCCATCATCAAAGCCAGTGCAAACGGCGCAGAAGCAAAGGAAAGGCTGATTGCGCGTTTCGGTTTCAGTGAACGGCAGGCGCAGGCGATACTTGACATGCGGCTGCAAAGGCTGACGGGGCTTGAGCGCGAAAAGTTGGAAGCCGAGTACGGCGAGCTTAGGCGCACGGTTGAATACCTTGCTTCCCTGCTTGCGGACGAAGGCAAACTTATGGGCGTTGTAAAAGATGAAATGCTCGAGATTCGGCGCCGCTTTGCCGACCCGCGCCGCACCGAAATCACAAAGATCGTTGAAGACATCGATATGGATGACATCATCCAGGAAGAAGACATGGTTGTTACCTGCACCCATCACGGCTACATCAAACGCATTGCGGAAGCAACCTACCGCACGCAGCGCAGAGGCGGCGTCGGCATCAGCGCGGGAGCAACCCGTGAAGAGGATTTCCTTGAGGATATTTTCGTCACAAGCACGCATTCCTATATCATGTTCTTCACAAACAAGGGCCGCGCTTTCCGCATTAAATGCTATTCCATTCCGGAAGCAAGCCGCACCGCAAAGGGCACGCCCATAGTCAACCTGCTGCAATTGCAGACGGGCGAGTTCGTTACCGCCGCATTTCCCATCGGCAGGCAGACCGAGGGCGGCTATCTCGTTCTTTGCACACGGCAGGGTGTTATCAAAAAAACCCCGCTCTCCGATTTTTCAAACATTCGCAAGGGCGGCTTGATTGCTCAAAACCTCCGTGAGGGTGACGAGCTTATCAGCGTTGCGCTCTCCGCAGGCGATGATGAGTTCATTATCGGCACACGGGACGGAATGAGCATCCGTTTCAGCGAGCAGGATGTTCGCTCAATGGGCAGAAATGCCTCCGGTGTTCGCGCCATCAAACTCTCCGAGGGCGACTGCGTTGTTGATATGTCCATGGTCAAACCCGGCAGCTGCGTCATTGCCATCACCGAAAACGGCATGGGCAAGCGCACGGAAGAGGACGCCTACCGCGTTCAGGGCCGCGCCGGCAAGGGCATTATTGCAATGAATATCACCGAAAAAACCGGCAAGCTTGTTTGCCTCAAAGTTTCCGAGGGCAATGAGGATCTGATGCTTATCCGTGATGACGGCGTTGTCATTCGCGTTCCCGTTGACACGATTTCCGTCATTTCCCGCAACACGCAGGGCGTTCGACTGATGAAAATCGACGAGGGACACAGGGTTGCAAGCGTTGCGCTTGCGCCGCATAACGATGACGAACCGCAGAAAGGCGGGGAAGAGTCCGACGGCGAAATTTCAAATGCCAATGCAGACTCCGCCGAAACAGCACCCTCCGATACGTCGGAAAATTCCGATACACCGGAAGACCTCCGATAACCGCAGCCGCCGAACCTGCCGTGCGGGCTGAAGTTCTCCGCTCGGCCGCAGTGTTTCGCAAGCAACCGGTTATTTCTTCAAAAACAAACACGGGAAGCCTTCCGTAACGGACAGTGCTTCCCGTGTTTTCTGTTGATTTCGACATTGTCTTCCGCGCTCGGCAGCAACCGTTGAATAATCGAATGTGACTGCTGCATATGCCGAATCGCCTGTTTTGTCAAGCAAAATTGAGAACCGCAGATATTTCACAACTCTCCTGTTGCTTTTGTTTTCCGATGTTGCCGCGTAATCAGTCTCACCGTACATGACGGCGGGCAAAACGCTGACACCATAATCAGCATACCGAGGGCAAACACTATCAGCCCCAATACAATTTTCGTTCCGTTGCTCATGTTTTCACCTCCATTCTTACGATGTTTTGTGTTTCCCGCAGGTGAGGGGAAAACTTGACCGTTGTTCAGTCAACAAAAAAATATCCTCCTTCGGATAGCCTTTGTGCTCGATGACGAGGGAGGACATTTGTTTATCTTAGTGATAATGTTGGGGGTTAAGTTAAAACACGATCTCGTGGCGAGCGCGGGCGAGATCAACCTGTTAATCAAGCTGTATATGAGCTATCACTTTTGAATCAAACTGCTCAATGAAGTCATTGGGGGTTCCTTCGAACAGAGTGACTTCCGGCGGATTTGTTTCAGCATCATGACCTATCCAGATGTAGTTCGGCATCTTGTCAGGGCTATCAAAAGTATCCCGGAGGAAATTTTCAATATTACGACGCCAATCATATCCGTGCGACGATATTCTGAAGTAGATTGAGTCTGTTCCGTCCGGGTTCAGCTTGCCTCCTGCACGAATGCGGAGAAAATTCTCGTTTATGAATCGAGCTATATCCCGAGCGTATTGTAATTCATTTATATCTATGCAGTTAAGCAGATTATCTTCGTCGCCCATCCAGGCATAGATATCTTCTATGAGTTGACGAGTTTTTGAATCGACTTGATAACTGTCGCTATACATTATGGAATTAACTGTCTCGTTCATATCAGCATCTTCGTCATATCCATCTTCATCGATTAAAGCAGCAATCCGAGCATAAAGCCACATCTCAATCTCGTCTGAAAGAAAGCCATTTGCGATTAGCCAGTCTACAGGACGTTCTATCTCGTCATACTCAGTTTCCTCTGTTCCGGGATTCGGATGATATCTATTATCTATACATGGATACAGTGTTCCGTTGCGATGAAGCATCACGCAGTCTCCGGTCACATATGCTCCATTTTTTGAAAGATATATTTTCATTCAGTTACCTCATTTGTAGAATCTTGTTGTAGTTCCAATGAATTAGCGTCTCTGTCGCGTTCGCTAATTCATCGTATCCGGATAGTATGATTTTCAATTCGGAGCACCCCCGCAGGTGCGGGGAAAACATTGCTATCATACCGCCGATAACGGCAACCAAAGGATCACCCCCGCAGGTGCGGGGAAAACCATATACCCTTTTACAACTTGCATCAATTTCAGGGATCACCCCCGCGGATGCGGGGAAAACCGGCAGCGTAAAACTTTCCGTTCCTGTCCAGCGGGATCACCCCCGCGGATGCGGGGAAAACTACAGGCAGGCATTGATCTTTTGATTGCACTTGGGATCACCCCCGCGGATGCGGGGAAAACGCCGGAATCGCTATTTTCGATGGTGCGCCTGCAGGATCACCCCCGCGGATGCGGGGAAAACTCGGCGGCTAAACACCTAACCTCGGCAGGTACAGGATCACCCCCGCGGATGCGGGGAAAACGCTGCGGGCTTTACAAAGTACTTTACCGCTTCCGGATCACCCCCGCGGATGCGGGGAAAACAGATATACAACGAGCAGCAGGTAGTATAATCCGGGATCACCCCCGCGGATGCGGGGAAAACGCATACTTTCGAAGTGATGAGGACGCCGAAAGGGGATCACCCCCGCGGATGCGGGGAAAACTTACAATCCATGTCAGATACCTCCAAACAGTAGGGATCACCCCCGCGGATGCGGGGAAAACTTTGCGGGGGTAGTCACTCGCACATTGCCCGCCGGGATCACCCCCGCGGATGCGGGGAAAACGTCACGGCATACGACCCTGCGATGTCTGGCACGGGATCACCCCCGCGGATGCGGGGAAAACGAGGGCGAAGAGTACAAGAAAATGCAGGCGGCAGGATCACCCCCGCGGATGCGGGGAAAACAGGCGGTGACATGCAGATACGGGTCATAGTCCGGGATCACCCCCGCGGATGCGGGGAAAACTGCAAAGAGCCCTATCTGCAAACGGCTATGACGGGATCACCCCCGCGGATGCGGGGAAAACTTAACGGAGGTATGAAAAATGAAAATTACCATGAGGATCACCCCCGCGGATGCGGGGAAAACTACAACGGCTACTGCCACACTTACAATTGTACAGGATCACCCCCGCGGATGCGGGGAAAACAACACTTGACATTATCGGAAGAATGCTGTATAAGGATCACCCCCGCAGGTGCGGGGAAAACCTACACATACCCGCCGCGACCGTAAAGGAGAAAGGATCACCCCCGCAGGTGCGGGGAAAACGAGCACAAACGCCGCCGGGAAAATCGTCGTTGGGATCACCCCCGCAGGTGCGGGGAAAACGCGGACTGCAACGGCTTCACTTTTCGCCGAAACGGATCACCCCCGCAGGTGCGGGGAAAACTGTCAAGAATTCATCCACTTCTGCATTTTCATAGGATCACCCCCGCAGGTGCGGGGAAAACCGGGCGGCGGCAGCGGACCCGGGGATACTATCGGGGATCACCCCCGCAGGTGCGGGGAAAACCCCGCCTCGCGGGCAGTATGCCGCACGGCGTTGGGATCACCCCCGCAGGTGCGGGGAAAACTTTTTCTTTGTTTTCCTTCTTTTGCCGATACCGGGATCACCCCCGCAGGTGCGGGGAAAACTACGCGCTGATTGACTTCCGCATATTCCTTGCCGGATCACCCCCGCAGGTGCGGGGAAAACCATGGGACTTGACAAAAAAATCGACTGGACGGAGGATCACCCCCGCAGGTGCGGGGAAAACGCTGTTGCTGTTGCTGTGTTCATTGCTTTTCCAGGATCACCCCCGCAGGTGCGGGGAAAACGTTTACATATCGCGCATATGTGCCAATTGCGCAGGATCACCCCCGCAGGTGCGGGGAAAACGCGACAGCGTGGCGGCGGTTAACAGTGTTACCAGGATCACCCCCGCAGGTGCGGGGAAAACTAAACCGGTTTAAACCAAAATTCAACCGTTTCAGGATCACCCCCGCAGGTGCGGGGAAAACGTGTCACCATTTCGCCCGCAAGCGCAACGGTTGGGATCACCCCCGCAGGTGCGGGGAAAACTAACCCAGTCTTCAATGTCAATTTTGCATACCGGGATCACCCCCGCAGGTGCGGGGAAAACGGTGTGTCGCTGTATGCGTCAGTGTCAATACTGGGATCACCCCCGCAGGTGCGGGGAAAACTTTCCGACAGTATGACGGCAATATTCCCTTTATAGGATCACCCCCGCAGGTGCGGGGAAAACCAAGAGCTAAATTTTTAAGAGCAAAAACATATAGGATCACCCCCGCAGGTGCGGGGAAAACTCGTTGACGGTGTAAACGCGAACCATGGTGACAGGATCACCCCCGCAGGTGCGGGGAAAACAACGTGAAAAAAACATGTTTGCCCCTCCGATCGGGATCACCCCCGCAGGTGCGGGGAAAACCCAAAAATTTCGGAATTCGTTTTATTTCCCATGGGATCACCCCCGCAGGTGCGGGGAAAACGAACGTGTGTAATAACACACGGCGCAGGGCACAGGATCACCCCCGCAGGTGCGGGGAAAACTCGGAACCATCGAAAAAATCGAGGAAAAACGCAGGATCACCCCCGCAGGTGCGGGGAAAACTGGGCAAACAGCAAATATACAACGAGCTTAACGGGATCACCCCCGCAGGTGCGGGGAAAACGACAGATGTTGCAACGCATGATTCGATTGCGTAGGATCACCCCCGCAGGTGCGGGGAAAACATTGCGATGCTGCTAACTGCACGGACGACTGCAGGATCACCCCCGCAGGTGCGGGGAAAACCGTTGATGAAAAACTTGCATTGCATAATGCTTAGGATCACCCCCGCGGATGCGGGGAAAACGCGGCACGGGTTCATCGTTGGGGTGTTTTTTCAGGATCACCCCCGCGGATGCGGGGAAAACAGCGTTGTCAACATGCGCACGGACAAACCGATAGGATCACCCCCGCGGATGCGGGGAAAACTGTCAGCCGATATATTGATTCAGCCATGCGTCAGGATCACCCCCGCGGATGCGGGGAAAACCCCACTTTGCGTACAGGGCTTTCGCCTTGCCTAGGATCACCCCCGCGGATGCGGGGAAAACCCGCAAGGCAACCGTGTTGACGCAATAGTCAACGGATCACCCCCGCGGATGCGGGGAAAACACGAGATGGACGCTGAACAAGTCACCGAAGGGAGGATCACCCCCGCGGATGCGGGGAAAACCATTTTGTCCGTCAATGCCGTTGCTACGATGTAGGATCACCCCCGCAGGTGCGGGGAAAACCTATACTGTAAAGCGAAAGGCGTGCGGCATGAAGGATCACCCCCGCAGGTGCGGGGAAAACCTTTTTGTTCCTGACGGACAGGAGATAGCGGATGGATCACCCCCGCAGGTGCGGGGAAAACGCTTTTTGACGCTTTTTATGCTTTTTATGTGCGGGATCACCCCCGCAGGTGCGGGGAAAACTTGGATTGCTAAAAAAATCAAGCTCGGTCAAGAGGATCACCCCCGCAGGTGCGGGGAAAACCGGTTGTACCGGCTGATATAAGCACAAAGTCTAGGATCACCCCCGCAGGTGCGGGGAAAACCCTCCGGCATAACAGGAGTGACAACACTAAAAAGGATCACCCCCGCAGGTGCGGGGAAAACCAATCCTCCGATTCGGCGGACGCAAGACGCCCAGGATCACCCCCGCAGGTGCGGGGAAAACCGGTTATGCCCGAAGCTGTTACAACCGCTTTTAGGATCACCCCCGCAGGTGCGGGGAAAACTGGCTCAACAAAATTAACTTTCCCGGCTTTCTAGGATCACCCCCGCAGGTGCGGGGAAAACAGAACTGGCAGAAAAAGCTCGAAGAGCAGGCTGGGATCACCCCCGCAGGTGCGGGGAAAACCATGCGGCTCCGCGGTCGCCACAACAGCATAGAGGATCACCCCCGCAGGTGCGGGGAAAACCAGTCATTTACCAGGCTGCGCAAGCACCGCCTAGGATCACCCCCGCAGGTGCGGGGAAAACGCAAAGGAAGATGCAGCCTTGAATGCGGGGGCAGGATCACCCCCGCAGGTGCGGGGAAAACGTACGAAGTATCATTAGAAACGGGGGAATACCGGGATCACCCCCGCAGGTGCGGGGAAAACACGCTGTTATGTGCAGGTATGCATTGTAGTCCGGGATCACCCCCGCAGGTGCGGGGAAAACCACAACCGCTCTTCGGGCTTTGGTCGCTGAGGAGGATCACCCCCGCAGGTGCGGGGAAAACTCGATATAATAAAGTCCTCTATATCACCGATTAGGATCACCCCCGCAGGTGCGGGGAAAACATACAACCAACACCGCCAAAACATGATATAACAGGATCACCCCCGCAGGTGCGGGGAAAACTATAATCAGGTTCAACACGAGATGTCCCAGAAAGGATCACCCCCGCAGGTGCGGGGAAAACTAACTGCAACCAAATTTGCGACAGAAAACTGAGGGATCACCCCCGCAGGTGCGGGGAAAACGCTTATCTTCCGAATCGGAAGATTGAGCCCGACGGATCACCCCCGCAGGTGCGGGGAAAACCGCCGCCCTGCGCGCGCTGCTTGCGTCCGAAGAGGATCACCCCCGCAGGTGCGGGGAAAACACTACGACGCACACACCTGTTCAATGTTCAGTGGGATCACCCCCGCAGGTGCGGGGAAAACCGTGATGAACTATATGTTGGTTGCCCTCAAGGAGGATCACCCCCGCAGGTGCGGGGAAAGCCGGCGGCGGAGCAAGGGGGAGGGGGTATACCGAGGATCACCCCCGCAGGTGCGGGGAAAACGTTACAAAGAACAGCAGTTTTGAATGCGGGGCAGGATCACCCCCGCAGGTGCGGGGAAAACCTGAAGCTGTTACAACCGCTTTTACGTGGGCTCGGATCACCCCCGCAGGTGCGGGGAAAACCCGAGTTGAGCCGGATTATACTTATGTCGCATAGGATCACCCCCGCAGGTGCGGGGAAAACCTTACTGCTGGTGGCGGTTCTACGAAACTAAAAGGATCACCCCCGCAGGTGCGGGGAAAACGCTTGCAACCCTGCGCGCCGAATACTGGGACAAGGATCACCCCCGCAGGTGCGGGGAAAACCTGTCTGGAAGGCTGCTTCCGGCAGGGGAATCGGGATCACCCCCGCAGGTGCGGGGAAAACTGAATGCCCAGCTTGCGCCCTCAACTGTGATTAGGATCACCCCCGCAGGTGCGGGGAAAACGTAAAGCATAGCAAGGCATATACGCAATGCACAGGATCACCCCCGCAGGTGCGGGGAAAACTCCGAGCCTCGACAGGACGCACCGGAAGCAGCAGGATCACCCCCGCAGGTGCGGGGAAAACGATTATCCCTAAGCACATTCATGGGCAAAAAACGGATCACCCCCGCAGGTGCGGGGAAAACTTTGAGCCGTTTCCTCCGAGGCTGATAGAATCGGGATCACCCCCGCAGGTGCGGGGAAAACCGTTCGAGACTTCCACCGCGTCCCACTCAACGAGGATCACCCCCGCAGGTGCGGGGAAAACCGCATACACGCCCTCGGGGAGTGCTTCGACTGCGGATCACCCCCGCAGGTGCGGGGAAAACGCTGTTAAACGCTATACAGTATGCACTGGGCGAGGATCACCCCCGCAGGTGCGGGGAAAACGCTTTCGGGTGTGGTGAAGTGCCGACAGCTCCGGGATCACCCCCGCAGGTGCGGGGAAAACCTTGTTGGGCGATAGACAGTAAAGCTTTGTACAGGATCACCCCCGCAGGTGCGGGGAAAACGCAATGTCAACCTCGGACAGCTTTTTCAACGCAGGATCACCCCCGCAGGTGCGGGGAAAACCCCGACATGAAAGGGTTTGTGACAAAAGCCCAGGGATCACCCCCGCAGGTGCGGGGAAAACTTTGGGTTTTCCTTCCCTTTTTTTATGCCTTTAGGATCACCCCCGCAGGTGCGGGGAAAACCCAGAATGACGAGGACAAACAATACAAATGTCAGGATCACCCCCGCAGGTGCGGGGAAAACTTCAAAAAGCATGGCTTGATGAAGGTTATTTCGGGATCACCCCCGCAGGTGCGGGGAAAACCTGTGGTCAAAAACGCCAGCAGCCGCGATTCAGGGATCACCCCCGCAGGTGCGGGGAAAACGTTGCCAACGTGGATCATGTGGCCGAC
>ENA-OROK01002937-OROK01002937.1-human-gut-metagenome-genome-assembly--contig:-NODE-2937-length-13984-cov-2.525522_pt1 | contig 13984 bp, 8 predicted proteins | sample MGYA00242127_ERZ509046 | MGnify/ENA primary metagenome ERZ509046 (study PRJEB26280, sample SAMEA2338728) | human gut metagenome | biome: human gut; feature: human-associated habitat; material: faeces... | reverse complement strand
GACAGATGCCGCAGTCAGGGCCCAGCGCTACGCCGTGCCCCTCCTGAGCGATATCATGGCCGAAATCAACAACCCGCTCGTGCGGGACCGCTTTCAGGGCATACTCGTCTCCCAGAGCTCCGAAAGCGTTCCCGACGCCTGCGTGCGCAGGCTCACCTCGGCCATCAGGGAGTATCCCATCCTCGCCAGCCCGTCCCGCTTTTCTCTGGGACCCGCCCGCGTCGTGAGCCTTGACCTCGCTGAGGTGACGCCCAGGGGAGGTCCGGCGGCGGAGCGGCAGTCCGGCATCATGTATATGCTCGCCCGTTTCGTCGGCGCGGCCCGCTTCTTTAATACCGTGGCCGATCTCGGACGCATTCCTCCCCTTTACCGCCCCTATCACAGGCCCATCTTCGAAGAAATGGCCGCCGCGCCGAAGCGCCTCTGCTACGACGAGCTGCACCGCGCTTCCTGCGCTGATCTCAATAATCCCCTTTCCCGCCAGATCATCAGCGACCTCACCACAGCCTCGAGGGAGTCGCGCAAGCAGAATCTTTCCATCGGCCTCTACAGTCAGAGCCTCGACGACTTTCCCTCCGTTCTCGTGGATCTCGCCACGAGCGTGTACGCCCTCGGCGCTGGCAATGCCCGGGAAGCCGGGGAAATCGCTGAGCGCTTCGGGTTCAGCAGGGCGGCAGGGGAGGCCCTCCGGCGCATCACCAGGCCCACCAGCGCGGGCGCGGAGTTCGTGGCCCTCTTCAGGACTGTGGACGGCGAGTCTGTGCAGTATCTTACGAACACGGCCGGGGCCTACGCCAAATGGGCCTTCTCCACGACGGCGGAGGATATGCGCGTCCGAAACCGTCTCTACGATGAACTCGGCTGCGAGAAGGCGCTCGGGCTTCTGCGCGAACGGTATCCGGAGGGCACGGGCAGGGATGAAATCGAACGGCGCAGGCAGAAGATAGCCGCCGGTGGCGGAGCGGAGTCCGCAGACATCGCGGGCGCCATCATTGAGGAACTGCTCGCGGAAAGCGGACGGAAGGGAAACGGGCAGGGGGGCTGAGCTGCCGGCATTCCCGGACAAATCCGCCTCCCCCCCGTCCGGAACCGCTGACAGGACGATGAGCTTCCGGACCTTCCGGCAGTGTCTCCTGGCAGGAGGAGGGAAAGCCTGCCGGCGCCAGGACGGCTGAATCTGACTGTCTGGGGGCAGCTCTCGGATGGAAACCGTTTTTTTGTTTCCTGCGGTGAATGGCACCGGGAAGAGATACACGTGCTCGCGGAAAAAGGTGAAAAGGGGACGGAATCGGCCCCTTTTCAATGAAGTGCGCCATGTGTTCGCGGAAGAAGGATCCATCTGTCTGTTCCCTTTCCTCCGGAGAGTGCCGGGGCCCGGGCAGCCCCGTGGAAATCAGTGATGGAAGCAGAGAGGGGCAGTGAGCTGCCTGGCCCGGAATGACTTTTCTTATGTGTCTTTCTGTCACTGGGATTCAGGGTGTTGATTTTGACGGCGCACGGGGTCAAAATGACAAACTACACTCAGACGCCGCGCAGCCGGTGGCATATGGGCTGCAGAAAGGGGTTACGCATGTCAGGAAAGATTTCCAGCGCTTTTCACCATTTCTTCGGAAAAAGCCGTGATGGCGTGAAGGCCATAGGGCATTACCGCAAGCTCGCCGAGAAGGGGGACGCAGACGCCCAGTTCTACCTCGGCTACCTGTACGAGGAAGGCGAAAAGCTGGACCAGGATCCCGCCGAAATGGTAAAATGGTACGGCCTTGCCGCGGCGCAGGGGCATACGGAGGCAGAGTACCGTCTTGGCCTCTGCTGCTATTACGGCATTGGCATGGAAAAGGATCCTGTGAAAGCGGCCGAATGGTTCCGGAAGGCAGCCGAAAAACAGCATGCCGGAGCTGAAGTGGGGCTTGGCTACGCGTACTTCTACGGATCAGGCGCGGAGAAGGATGTCAGTGAGGCTGTCAAATGGTTCTCTCTGGCTGCGGATCAGGGAAATGCGGACGCCCAGTGCTGCCTTGGCGTCTGCTGCGCCCAGGGAAGCGGCTTGGAAAGGAATATGACTGAGGCCGCCGGCTGGTATGAAAAGGCGGCGGAGCAGGGCAACAGTGAGGCTGAGTACAGGCTGGCCTGCTGTTATCTCGACGGCACGGGCGTTGACAGGGATCAGAAAGCGGGCCTGAAATGGCTTCGCGGAGCCGCCGAAGACGGTGTGGCGGACGCCCAGTGCCGTCTTGCTCAGTGTTACGCCCGGGGAGAGGGCGTAACACAGGAAATGCACGAGGCCGTGAAGTGGTACCGCGACGCTGCCCTGCAGGGAAACGGAACTGCCCTGAAGTACATAGCTGACTGCTACGCCCGCGGGGAAGTGTACGAAAAGGATCTGGCTGAGGCCGTGTCTTGGTATCAGAAGGCGGCCGAGGCCGGCGAGGCCGACGCCGCGGCGGAACTCGGGCGGTTTTATTCCGAGGGCATCGGCGTGGAGGCGGACAGGGAAAAGGCCGCGTCCTGGTACCACAGGGCTGCCGAGGGCTACCAGACGCAGGCGGTCGAGGGGAACGCCCACGCCCAGCAGCGTCTGGGACTCTGCCTGTTCAGGGGCCGGGGCACGCAGGAGGATCTTGACGAGGCCGTGCACTGGTTCCGGATTGCCGCCGAAAACGGGGATGCCGAGGCGCAGGCCGATCTGGCCCGCTGCTACAGCCTTGGGCAGGGCGTCCGCAGAGACAGGGAACAGGCCATGGCCTGGTACCGCAAAGCCGCGGAGTCGGGATTTGTGGAGGCCTTCCGCATGCTCGGCGACATGTACACGCAGGCGCAGAACGGCACGCAGAACATGGAGGAGCCCTTTAAGCTCTATATGAAGGCTGCCGAGCATGGCTCCGTCATTGCCGAACACCGCGTGGGGCAGTGTTTCATGAAAGGAGCGGGCACGGAGAAGAATCCGGAGCAGGCTGTCTCCTGGTACAAGAAGGCCGCAGAACAGGGGCTTGCTTCCGCCCAGATGGATCTCGGCGTGTGCTATTCCTTCGGGAACGGCGTGAAGCAGAGCGACGCCGAGGCTATGAAATGGTTTAAGAAGGCGGCCGACCAGGGATATCCGAGGGCGCAGTTTGCTGTCGGCAACTGTTACCAGAAAGGCGCCGGCGTGCCGAAAAACGCGGAGATCGCCATGGAGTGGATACGCAGGGCCGCGGATCAGGGCTACGCTGACGCCCAGCTCTATCTCGGCATCTGCTTTCTCAACGGCGTGGATGTTCCCCAAAACAAGGAAGAGGGCATTGCCCTTATCCGGCAGGCCGCTCAGACCGGCAACCCCGACGCCGAGCTTTTCCTTGGCATCTGCTACGCGAAGGGCAACGGCGTGGAAGAAAATCTCTCGCTTTCCGTGCAGTGGGTGCACAGGGCTGCGGAGAAGGGGCACGCGCCCGCGCAGAAATGGCTCGGCGACTGCTTCACCCGCGGCGACGGCGTGCTCGTCAATCCGGCCGCGGCCGCAAAATGGTATTACAAATCCGCGGTGCAGGGCTTTCCGTCAGCGCAGAAGCGCCTTGGCGACTGCCTCTTTGAGGGCTGGGGCACAGCGGAGGACAAGCAGGCTGCGGCCGAATGGTACCTGAGGGCCGCGCAGCAGGGAAACAAGGAAGCCCAGGAACTCCTGCAGAAATACTATTACTCCAGGAAAAATAGGCCTTCCGGGCATCCCGAAGAGGCGGGGCGGCACGCTTTTCCCAGAAGGGGGAGGCACGCCGCCTTTTTTGATCGGGCCGCCTGCGTTCACTGGAGGACAGGGACTTCACAGCCCCGGAATGCAGACCCGCTGTCCCGCATGGCTGCCGGGTCCGAAAAAATAAAGGAAAGACTGATATGGGGATGCCGCTTTTTCAGCGAAAGAGCCTTTCCGCGGCAAACGTCCGCTTTGCTCCATTCCGGCCGGAAACGTTTTTATTCCAGTTTGATTTCAAGTCCGTTTCGTTTTACACAACATAGTTATCGTAAGCGTTTGCTGCGAAAAAAGAGGAGAGGGGCCTGCCCATTCAGGAACGAAGTTCTGCGTGTAATGGCCCAGCTCGGAATGAATCGGAGTCGTTACATGGAGTTATTCAGAACCATCTGTCGGGCCATCAATAGGATCCCCTTCATCCTGCAGATCGTCCTTGGCATGTGCCTTGGTGTTGTGCTGGCCCTCATTGTCCCGGGCGACAAGGTTGTCGTCCCCGTCTGCGGCGTGCTGTTCGTTTCAGCCCTGAAAGCCATAGCGCCGCTTCTGGTCTTCGTCCTCGTCGCCGCGGCCATCGCCCGTCAGGAACCCAACGGTTCCGCCGCGAAGATGAAACCCATCCTTCTGCTTTACTTTATTTCCATGCTGCTCTCGTCCATGGCAGCCCTGTGCATGTCGTACGCTTTTCCCAGCACGTTCCCCACGCTGGCGGAGGCCGTCAACAAGTCGACCCCCAAGGCGGTTTCGGAAGTGATCCTGAACGTGCTGCGCAGTGCCGTGGATAACCCGATTAACGCTCTCGCCACAGGCAACTACATTGCCATTCTGGTCTGGGGCGTGGCCTTCGGCATTCTTTTCCGCGTCGCCAGCAGCGCCACCAAGGACGTGCTCATGGATTTGGCAGTGACCGTGAGCGGCGTCGTGAAGTTTGTTATCCGTTTTGCGCCTCTTGGCGTTATGGGCCTTGTTTTCAGTTCCTGCACCCAGCCCGGCGGCTTCTCCAACCTGCTGAATTACCTGCATGTTGTCGTCGTCCTCGTGGTGACCATGCTCTTCATCGCTTTTGTCATTAACCCGCTCCTGGTCTTTCTCATGACCCGCAGGAATCCGTATCCCCTGATCTGGACCTGCACTGTCCACAGCGGTCTGTATGCCTTCTTCACCCGCTCCTCCGCGGCCAACCTGCCCATTAACCTCCATCTCTGCAGCCGCCTCGGCATTCCCCGCGAGACCTACTCCGTATCCATTCCGCTTGGCTGCACCATCAATATGTCCGGCGCAGCCGTCACCATCGTCATCATGACCATGGCCGCCGTGAACACCCTCGGCGTGAATGTCAGCTTCGGCGCGGCTTTTCTGATGTGCGTGGCCGCCGTGTTCTGCGCCTGCGGCAGTTCCGGCGTCGCCGGCGGCTCCCTTATGTTGATTCCCCTTGCCTGCTCCATCTTCGGTATCTCCAATGATATCGCCATGCAGGTCGTGGGCATCGGCTTCATCATCGGCGTTGTCCAGGACTCCTGCGAAACGGCCCTGAACAGCTCCTCTGACGTTATTTTCACGGCAACGGCCTGCGGCTGTACCAGCGGTAAGATGAGTCCCATCGGAAAAAAGGAAGATCTGAAGGCTAAGGCCTAATCCGGGCCCTTCCATTCAGTAACCAGACACAGGAGGGACAGTTCCGGCTGTCCCTCCTTTTGTTTTTCCTTCCTCTCATACAGAGGAGTGAGGCCTCTTTTCAGCCGTTTTTCCCAAAAAGAACTATTCTGCACAGAAAATGTGTTGACTTTTTTTCGATACTGGGGCATTTATGTCAAACACGACGCGGGGTGGAGCAGCTCGGTAGCTCGTCGGGCTCATAACCCGAAGGTCATTGGTTCAAATCCTTTCCCCGCAACCAGAAAGTTCAGGCGCTTATGGATTCTTCTCCACAAGCGCCTTTTTTGTTTTCTGACCTGTTCCTGTGAGAGCGCGTCTTACCCCATTCCCGGCATTTGTCCGGCCTGTGAATTTTTCTTCCAGGCGCAGGGGGTTGGAAAATACCCTGACACGGTTCAGTAATTTCATGAACCGTGTCAGAGCGGAGCCGTCATCGGAGTGCAGCCTGTTTCCTGCTGATATCTCTGTGCGGAGAGTCACCGAACATCCGTTTGTATTCGCGGATAAACTGCGTCGGGCTTTCATAGCCGACGGCATAGGCGGGTGCTGTGCTTCATAAAGGCGAAGGCCATTTGAAACTGAAAACGTGATCCTGATTGACCCATCCGGGGGCGGAAAGATACACCGTTATATGGACTTTGCCCTCCGGGGCAGGACAGAGGGGGCATTTTCCATTCGTTTAGGGGTGCACCAGAACTTTCGTTTGACAGGTGTGGCCCGCCGGGAATTTACCCGATAACCTACCGAGATGATGGCGTCGAGGTTATAAAATTTGATTTTCTTTTGATCTGCCTGGATCAATGAGGGAATAGACATGAAAGATGGGAACACGCCTTTGCATGATGCGGTCGAAAAAAATGACCTGGCAAAAGTACGACAGCTTTTGGGACAAGGCGCAGACGTAAATGCCAAGAATACTAAGGGGTGGACGCCGCTGTATTACGCGGCAAAAAACGGCCGTACCAAGATGGCCTCCTTGCTCCTCAAACACGGTGCTGACGTCAATATCAGAGATAAGTATGGCAGTATGCCTTTGCTTTGTACCTCTAGTGTCGACGTGGCTGCTGTACTCTTGGAGTATGGGGCCGAGGTCAATGCCAGAGACCGTGAAGGAGAGTCACCACTGTCTCTCGCGGCGGAGAATGGCCATATTGGAATGGCTGCACTGCTTCTCAAATACGGGGCTGATGTCTACGCCGAGAATATAGTAGGCGAAACTCCGCTGGACAAAGTATCTAATGCTGTACTTGCCGATCTGTTTCTTAAGCATGGTGTTAATGCCAGAGCAAGAGATTTGCGGCTCCACTACACCAGAGATGTTGACATTGCCGATAGACTTTTGGAGTCCGGAGCCAATGTCATGGCTCGGGATGACAGAGGCAGGACTCCGCTGCACACCACTTCCAGCTCGGAAGTTGCCGATTTGCTTCTTAATCGTGGGGCTGATGTCATGGCTCGGGATAACAAAGGCAGGACTCCGCTGCACACCGCTTTCAGCGCGGAAGCTGCCGCTTTGCTCCTCAGGTGGGGGGCTGATGTCATGGCTCGGGATAACAAAGGCAGGACTCCGCTGCACATCACTTCCAGCGCGGGAGTTGCTGCTTTGCTCCTTAAGCGTGGGGCCGATGTCATGGCTCGGGATGACAGAGGCATAACTCCGCTGCACACCGCTTTCAGCGCGGAAATTGCCGCTTTGCTTCTCAAGCGGGGAGTCGATGTTATGGCCCGGGATAACAGAGGCATGACTCCACTGCACACCGCTGAGGATTTTGATATCGCTTCATTACTTATTAGACATGGTGCCAAGGTCATGACCAGAGATGACAACGGGCGCACGCCGTTGCACAGCAACATATGGATATGGGATAACAATCTTGCCGCATTGCTTTTGAAACACGGTGCTGACGTCATGGCCAAGGATAAATTGGGCATAACTCCGCTGCACGCCGCTTTAAGTCCGGAAGTCGCCGCTTTGCTCCTCAGCTGGGGGGCTGATGTCATGGCTCGGGATAACAAAGGCAGGACTCCGCTGCACACCGCGTTCAGCGCAGAAGTTGCTGTTTTGCTTCTTAAGCGGGGGGCTGATGTCATGGCTCGGGATAACAGAGGCAGGACTCCGTTGCACACCGCTTCCAGCGCGGAAGCTGCCGCTTTGCTCCTCAGGTGGGGGGCTGATGTCATGGCTCGGGATAACAGAGGCAGGACTCCGCTGCACACCGTTTCCAGAGCGGAAGTTGCCGCTTTGCTCCTCAAGCGGGGGGCCGATGTTATGGCCCAGGATAACAGAGGCAGGACTCCGCTGCACATCACTAAAAATGGTAAGATCGCTTCCCTGTTCTTGGAGTACGGCGCTGATGTTAATGGCCGAGATAACACCGGGCAGATACCGTTGCATATCACAAATAGTGGCAAGATTGGATTGCTGCTCCTTATGCATGGTGCCGATGTTATGGGTAGAGATAATAATGGGCGTACTCCGCTGCATACCACACGAAAGTATAAAGTTTTCAGACTGCTCGTGGATTATGGGGCAGATATCTCGTCCCTGGATGAGGACGGCTGCACATTGTTGCACACCACTCCAAGCACCATAATTGCCGCAGCTCTTCTTTACGAATTCCATATATCTGTCGATAGTCCCAATAACTATGGCCAGACGCCACTGCACACTAACCCCAATGCCGGCGTGGTCGCGATGCTTTTGGAGTGTGGTGCCAATGTCATGGCTAGGGACAACGATGGCCGCACGCCGCTACACACAGCAAAAAGTGCGGAAATTGTGAAGCTACTGCTGGCACATGGCGCGGACGCCACGGCCCGTGATAAGGAAGGACGTATGCCCCCTACGTGGGAATAAGTCGAATGGATTAATTGAATTGGCAGAATCCCATATAGAAATGTAAAGGAAAGTCCAGCTTACTGTGTAAATTGCCTTTCGGAGGACAACGGGTTGTGGCCGCCTGTAATTTTCGGGTAGCGCTTTTATAACGTCGAGCATTAAGCGTTCCTTAGGTGTTTCAGGGGTGAAGAGGACTTGGGACCGATTGTTCCCGGCGGCTTTCTTCGATCAGGACAGTGTTCTTCATCCACGGCTCTTCATCAGGGAAGATATCAATTAGGCTGGAACCACGCTTTACCTGTAACTCTTCCAATTGATTTGGTTCAGCAGTCTGGTCCTGAGAAAAGCTGACGGTATGATGTTGTCCCGTGCCCCGTCATAACTTGCCAAAGCAAATATAATCTGCAAAAAACTAACAGAATGTTCAGGAAGCTCTCCTGTTGTTCCTGCCACGCCGTGACGCAGCGTCCTCAGGCTGCGTCATTTATAAGGAGCTGTGCCCGCTGTGCGGAAAAATAATCTGGTTGCGCCTGTTCTGAAATGGGTTGGCGGTAAGAGGCAGCTCCTGGAAACATTTCTTCCGCTGTTGCCGGCAAGGATAACATCGTATTGCGAACCCTTTGTGGGCGGCGGCGCGCTGCTTTTCCATCTGCAGCCGGAGACAGCGTACGTCAATGACATCAATGAGAATCTGATCCTTGTCTATACGGTTATCAGGGATAACGTCGAAGCCCTGATTCAGGAACTGAAAAAATATAAGAATGAACAGGAATTCTTTTATTCCGTCCGGAACTGGGACAGAGACAGAGAAAAATATAATTCTTTGTCAGAAATTGAACGGGCGGCGCGTATCCTGTATCTGAACAAAACATGCTACAATGGCCTTTACCGCGTGAATAGCGCCGGCGAATTCAACTCGCCTTTTGGCCGTTACCGCAATCCCAATATCGTGAACGAACCTGTCCTCCGTGCGGTAAGCGCTTATTTCAACGCCGCGGCAGTTCATTTTTCCTGCATGGATTACGCGAAAGTTCTGGCCCAGGTAAAAAAAAGTACTTTTGTGTATCTCGACCCGCCGTATGACCCTGTTTCCGTGACGTCCAGCTTCACTGGGTATGCGAAGAGCGGGTTTACCAGAGACGACCAGATACGGCTGAGGACGTGCTGCGATGATTTGAACAGGCGCGGGATAAAATTCATGCTGTCGAATTCCGCGACTCCTTTCATCATGGATCAGTACGCAGCGTATCGTATTACCATCGTCCGTGCCCGGCGGGCCGTCAACTCCGTTGCAGGCAGACGCGGCGATGTTGATGAAGTCGTTGTGAGAAATTACGGATAACACCGGTTCCGGTCTGAAAAGCCGGCCGCTGCGAACGCTCCATGCAGAGAAAGGCAGACGGCCGGCGTATCAGTTTTCACTGATCGGACCGGCCGCCTGCGGAGGTATGGAATTTTTGCCACGGCGGCATCATGGAGCCCCGGGGCCCGCTTCATTCGTCTCAGTCGAGCTTTTTGGCCTTCAGCCACCGGGAGAGGAGATCGGCCACCTGGAGGCTGTTCCTGTCGGAGAAGGGGAAGTGCGTATTGCCGTGAAGCCCCTTGTCGGGCAGGTGTACCACTGTGACATCACCGCCATGGCGGTTGACTGTCTCAGCCCACTTCAGGGCCATGCTCATGGCCGCACGCCAGTAGTCCTCATGCGGCTCGGTGACGGGCTCTGAAGGAATGTTGTCGCCGTAGTAGATGACGATGGGCATTTTCGTGAGGGCCATGAACTGACTGAGAGGCACCCCTTTTGCCTTAAACGGACCGAACGCGCTCGCGTTGGGAATGGGATCCGGCACCTCGCCCTCGGGGAAGAGGAATCCGCTGCCGGGTTCATAAGAGACGATAGCCTTCACATTGTGGCTTTTGAGCGCCGTGAGCCAGCCGACGCCGCCGCCCTGGGAATGCGTGACGAGGATGGCGGGGCCGGACTGCTCCAGCACGGCGGCCATGGCGTCGGAGATGACGGCGTAGTCAAAGGGTGCGGTATTGGGCGTCATCTGGCGCAGGAACTGATCCATGGCCTTATCGCCCTGAGCGAACTGGGATCCCCTGAAGACGCTGGGCCAGATGCCGATGCGGAACTGTCCGAACCAAAACTGCTCGTCGGGCTTCGCCTCGATGGTGGACGCAACGGTGGCGCGTCCGGCGTCGCCGCGCCTCGGCTGATCGACGAGATAGACGCCGAACCCTCGGCGCAGAAAAACGTTCTGGAAGCCTTCGCATCCGTCAGGCGTGGTCTGCCATGTTCTCATGGACTGGCCTGCGCCGTGAAGGAAGACGAGCGGGTATTTTCTGGCGTGAACCGGAATCTGGTAAAAGACGCTCGCGTGATCGCCGTGCAGGGTCTGACCCTCGGGCGTGGGCTTCATGGGATTGTACGGTTCCTTCGCGGGAATAACCGTGCCGCCGGCGGAGAAGGTTCCCTGCCTTTCGATGGAAATCGGTTTCTGGGAAGCCGCGCCGGCCTCTGCGGCGGAGGCTGTGACAAGGCCTGCCGCAAGCAGGATGACGGAGAGAAGATGTTTCGGTTTCATATATACTGCTCCTTGGCCTGAAAAGACGCGCTCTTACGCGCGATCCGCATATCCGGGGAAATTTCCGGTTTCCTGTTCAGCCCGTCCGCGGCGGCAGGACTGAAGCTGAAGACCGTATCCGGTTTTTCTGAGCCAGACTGTGACGCCAGCCGGCGCGGCTTCCATATTCTGACGGTAGACCGCGAAGCCCGCCTTCTGTACTCTGGCGCCGGGCTGCTTTTCCTGGATTGTCTGTATGGTGCGGGAGAAGCCGCTCCCCCCGTGGGTACAGAAGGGAATAATGGTTTTGCCGGAGAGATCCTGCTGTTCGAGGAACGTGTAGAGGATCATGGGCATGTCAGCCCACCAGTTGGGATATCCGAGGAAGATCGTGTCGGACGCCGTGAGATCGGGTGCCCCCGCTATTTCCGGACGTCTGTTTCCGGCCTGTTCTTTCTCAGCCAGGCTGACAAGCGCCCTGTGTTCCCTGGGGTAGGGGGTTACGGGTTCGAGGCGGAAGAGGCTGCCGCCGGTCTTCTGCCGGATGAGCATGGCCACGTACTGCGTGTTCCCAAGAACCTTCCCGTTCACGACCACGGTGCTGTTTTCCTCCTCCCGTGTCATATGTAAGGGATTGTCTGTTTCGGGCATGGAAAAGTAGACGATGAGGGGCTTTTTCGCTTCCGCTGCCCGGGCCTGAGGGAGAAAACTGACAGCAGGGGCGAAAAGGCCGGCGAGAGCGGCCGCGCCGGTGAACCGGAGCATCCGTCTGCGGGAAAAGGTGAGCTGTTTCATGCTGATCTCTTATTTTTCAGGGTACTGTCCTGCCGTGACTTTTTCCATCCATGTCACGCTTTTGCCGTCACCGCGTTCACCGATGGCGAGGTGCGTCATGGCGCTGCTTGGTGCCGCGCCGTGCCAGTGCTTCAGGTTCGGCCGGCAGATGACCACGTCTCCCTGGTGTATGGTTCTGATCGGCCCGCCCCATTCCTGGGTGAGGCCGGTTCCAAAGGTGACGATGAGCGTCTGGCCGAGGGGATGGGTATGCCAGTCTGTACGGGCACCTGGTTCAAAGGTGACGTAGGCTCCGTAGACACGCTGGGGCGCTTCAGTCGAAAAGGCCGGATCAACGCGGACAGAACCTGTGAAGTGCTCCGTTCCGGCAGGAAGGGAAGTCCCGGAGCCGGCGGGGATGACGGTCTGCCCGGGAGCGGCGAAGGCCTGGACCGCAGTCAGGAGTGCGGCCGGGAGGAGGCAGAGAGAAAGAGTGGCTGAGTGCGGCATGATATCCTCCGTCAGTGTTTTCGCGGCACGGGTGGAAAACCCGCTCCGTGCGGAAGGTTAGCGCAGGGTTCTGTTGTAGAAAGCGGTGAGCCTGGACATGGCCTGATCTACGTATTCAGGAACGAAATACGTCCGGATGTGCGTCGCACCGGGAATTCTAAAAAGTTCCTTATCGCTGGTGCCCGTGGCTTTTTTAAAGGCTTCCTCGGTCATGTAGAGCGTGTCAGCCTTTTCACCGGCGATCATGAGCAGGGGGACATTGATGAGCCCGATCTGGTCGGTGGCGTCCCAGGTCATCAGATCCATGAGACTGCTGGTGGTATAGCGGAAGGTCGAGTTGGGATGCCGGTGCGTCCTGCCGTAGTACATCATGCCCTCACGATAAAGATCCGTGGGAATTTTGCTGATGCTTTCGTCAGTCAGGCTGTCAAAATCCACGTTGCCGGAATAGCTGATCTCGCCGGTGGATATTTCCTTTGCGCGGGCGGCGGAGGCCTGCGCCAGGCGTTCCTGTATGGAGTCTTTCTGCGTATTCAGAAATCCGTTGCGGCGCACTTCGCCGGAATTAAACATGCTCAGCGTGGCCACGGCGCGGATGCGCTTGTCCGCGTAAAGCTCTGCGGCAGAATCTCTCCCGAGGCCGCGCTGTCGCCGGAAAAGCTCTCGGCCCAGATGTTCGGCGTGTTTTATCTTGAAATCCAGAATGATACCGTTCCGCTTCTTAACGATGAAGAGCTGAAAAACGATATCTCCATCCGCGGCGCGTTTTTCCGCGAGCTTCTGCCGATGTTGGAGAGCGAGAACGAGGAGGAGCGCCGCACCGCCGCCGCCGCTCTCCGCTATGGACTCGACGCGCTGGACGGCGAGGACGTCGTGGATTTCTGATTTTACAGAAAATTTATAAATTCAGGCTGTTTTTTCGATGATTCGGGTGTATACTGTTTGCGAAGAAACAGATGAAAGATAAAGGAGTATCATATGACAAAAATCGAAACACTTGGGGCGCATTTTCCGGACGGAGTGGACGCGTTTATCACGTCCGATGAGAAAACCTGTTTTTATCTTTCCGAGTTCCTGTTTTCGGACGGACTTGTCTTTGTGACAAAGAAAAACGCCTATCTGTTTACGGATTTCCGCTATATAGAGGCGGCGGAGGCGGAAACTGTCGGCTGCCATATCTCCGTCGGCAGCCGATATGAGGAGATCCGCGGGATCATTGCGGAAGAAGGGATTAAAACAATCGGTTTTGAGGACGACCTGCTCTCCGTTGCCGGACTGGAACGGTTCAAAAAGGAATTTCCGTCGTGCGGGTTTGTTCCGATGGGCGGGACCGTCAGAACGCTTGCCGAATACAAGACCGAGCGGGAAATGGAGCTTGTGCGCGGCGCACAGGCGATCACGGACGAGGCTTTTTCCGCGGTGCTTTCCCTGCTCCGTCCCGACATGACGGAAACCGATGTCGCCGCGGAAATCGAATATCAGATGAAAAAGCGCGGCGCTTCTGGCACAAGCTTCGATACGATCGCCGTATCCGGCACGAATTCTGCGCGTCCGCACGGCGTGCCGCGTCCCGTAACGCTGGAAAAAGGCTTTTTGACGATGGATTTCGGCTGCATATGGCGTGGATATTGCTCGGATATGACGCGCACGGTCGTCATCGGACGCGCCGACGATGAGATGAAAAAGGTGTATGACACTGTGCTTGCCGCGCAGCGCGCGGCGCTCGACGCTGTCCGTGAGGGTATGACAGGTGCGGAGCTTGACCGTGTGGCGCGCGACCTCATAAACGCCGCAGGCTACGAGGGATGCTTCGGTCATGGGCTCGGTCATGGCGTCGGCATCTATATCCATGAGAATCCGAGGGTATCTCCCGCCGGGAAAACAAAGCTTGCCAAAGGCCATATTTTCACGGTGGAGCCGGGA
>ENA-OROK01002934-OROK01002934.1-human-gut-metagenome-genome-assembly--contig:-NODE-2934-length-13995-cov-4.866930_pt1 | contig 13995 bp, 13 predicted proteins | sample MGYA00242127_ERZ509046 | MGnify/ENA primary metagenome ERZ509046 (study PRJEB26280, sample SAMEA2338728) | human gut metagenome | biome: human gut; feature: human-associated habitat; material: faeces... | reverse complement strand
GTGACGGCCGAGGAGAATACGGCTTCGGAACCGATGCCCCAAGCGGCGGTGACGGTGACGGCCGGTACGGCCCAGGTGGTATTGAAGGTCGATCAGAAAGGGACGGCTACCCCCCCCCTGGCAGGAACTACATTTGAAATTACGCTCGGTGAGCCGACTCCGACCGGAGTGAATATGAAAGTGGTGCCTTCGGACAACGATGCGGTTTACTATTACGACGTTCTTTCCAAGCAGATCCTCGATCAGCACCACTCGGGCGATTTGGCCGTATATATGAAGAATATGATGGCAGAAGCGGTCAAGAATTACGGCTCGGTCGAAGAGGCTCTCAAAAAGTTGGGATCTCAAGGCGAATCGAACTATGCATTCGAGGGGCTGGATCCGAATACCGATTACCTGGCTTTTGCTGCGGGGCTCGATGCTGCGGGCGAAGTGAATACCAAAATCGAGAGTAAGACTTTCAAAACCAAGGAGCTGGCTGCGGGAGCTACTTTTGAGGTGAAGTTCACCTGTTATTATAACGGAGCGGACTTTACGATTACTCCGTCCGATCTCGAGTTTCCGTATTATTCGGCCATCCGTCCGGCGTTCCGCTACCAAGGACTCGACGACGATGCTTTGCTCCAGACAATCATAGCGGAGGACAGCTTCATGCTCGATTTCATGGCTGCTCCGGGCGTATATGAATACAAGAACGAAGGAGTTTATCTGCCCGATACCGAATATTGGGTGCTGATCTTCGGTTGGGCAGCCGGTGCTCCGACCACTTCGATTCAGAAATTCCCGTTCCGCACGAGCAAACCCAATATCGATCCGGCGGCGTGCCAGTTCACGGTGACCCATTCTGACCTTACTTCGCGCGGAATGAATATATCGATCGAGCCTTCGGACGATACGGTACCTTATATGTTCGATCTGATCTCCGAGGCCGATTACGAGCAGTACAAGGCCGATATGAAGGCTTACGTGACCGAGTATGTGGGGCAGGACATCGACAATCTCGATAACAACCGGGTGTGCGGCCAGTCGGGTTACAGCTATACGAAGGTGCTCGAACCGGGAACGAAATATTATGTATGGGTGGCCAGCATCGACGAGTTCGGCAAGCCTCAAGCGGATGTTTATATCTCCGATCCTATTACGACGCTGCCTAAAGCCGTGAGCGATGCGACGGTAACGGCGACTATCGACAAATACTTCAACGGCGACGACCTCTATGCACTCGATAACGAGAAGTACGCGGATTGCCGGGGGCAGGCCTATGTCATGGTGACTTTTGCGGCCGAGAATGCGAAGGAGTGGTACGGAACGATGGTCGCCGAGGATCCGAACGATCCGACCAGTGCGATTTCCGACGACGAGGTTATCGAAACGTTATTGGTCGGCGGTACGTGGTGTCCTACCGGCAAGCTCTACCTGTGCAAATGGGATACGGAGCATACGATTCTGGCCGTAGGTGTCGCTGCGGACGAGAATCCGGGCGTACTGTTGCGCCAGAGCCATACCTTCACCAAGGCGGGCGCGGCTCCTGTTTCCGAATTCGTGGCACCTGAATCCCAGGGCGTGCGTACCGGGACAATGAAAATCGCTCCGCATGTGGCTTCAGTCAGGAATTACAAGTAACAAATGATAAACCGGATGAAATAGTTCCGGTTGGGGTTAATAAAAGTTAAATGGTGGGAAAAGCGGGCACGTGATGTCTCCGCTTTTTCTTATTGATATTAGAAATCCGCCGGTTTTTCAATCGCTATCCGATCGCCTGTCGCCGGATGGCGGAATTCGATCCTTTCGGCGTGCAGGAACAGCCGATCGGCGGTTGTCCCGTACAGTCGGTCGCCCAGGATCGGAGCGTCGAGCCCTGCTGGATGGGCTGCATGGACGCGTAACTGGTGCGTGCGGCCGGTCAGCGGATAGAAGGCGATGCGGGTGCGGCCGTTCCGGAATTCCAACACTTCGTACTCCGTGATCGCCGGCTTTCCGTGCAGGGGATCGACCGCCTGTCGGGGACGGTCGTGGAGGTCCGGTCGCAGGGGTAGTTCGATACGTCCTTTCGGCGGGGTTATCCGCCCCTCCAGCAGGGCGATGTAGCGTTTTCGGACGGTCCGGTGTTTGAATTGGGCCTGGAGATCCTGGTGCGCTTCTTTGGTCAGGGCGAGCAGCAGTACACCCGAGGTGTCCATATCGAGGCGGTGGACGACGAGCGGTCCCGTAGCTGCGGGATAACGCTCCCGAGCCCAGTCGAGGATCGACGGAGCTTCCGATTTTCCAGGAACGGAGAGCATCCCGGCAGGTTTGAAGACGGCGGCTATCCAGCGGTCTTCGTACAGGAGCTCCGGGGCGGACTGCGGGCAGGCGCGATCGGGTTCGGGCTCGACGTCGAGTCCCCGAAGCATGTGGGCGAGAATCGGGCCGCATTTACCTCGGCAGGCGGGATAGTAGTGTCCGTGACGGCGGATTTCGCCCTTCGGCGAGGCTCCCCACCAGAATTCGGCGATCGCCAGCGGTGTAAGCCGGTGTTCGAAAGCGTATTGCAGCAGTTTGGGGGCCGCACACTCCCCTGCACCGGCCGGGGGTGTACCCTGCGGAGTCGGTGCGAATATTTCCGCCAGATCGCGTATCTCTCCGAGGGCGTTGAGCAGACGGAACTTGCGAAATAGTTTTGCCTGAAGAGCCGCAGAACGGGCCTTACGCTCGCAGCGCAGGGATTCGATTCGTTCCGCGATGGAGGTTCGTTGTGCGTGAAGCGATGCGATCCGATTTTTCCAACTCTGTTTCAACCGGTGCAGCTCCGCTTTTTCGTATTGGCTTTCCCGGACTAAAGCCGTCTGCGTATTTTCGTCCGGGTGCTCCCTGCGTCGGGCTTCTCGGGCGGTTTTTGCGATTCGCATCCGGGCTTTTGCGGCTGCGATTTCCCGGGCGGCTTCTGTTTCCGTTTCTTCTATGGTTCGGAGAAGTCCCCTGTAGCGGACATCCGTTTCGAGGGTTTCGATTTGCCGGTTCAGGTCCGAAATGGCGGCCTCTTCGGTGCGGAAGAGATCACCGGGCCGCAACATGTCGTAGATGGGCGGGACGAAATATTCGTGGCTGTTGCTGCCGGCCAGATTACCTGAAAATGCGGTCAGAAAGCCTACAGTTCCGGCTGAATCCTTCACGACCAGCACCCCGAACATTTTACCCGCAGAGAGTTCTTCGGTCCCCTCTTTCCGTTCGCACAAGTAGGCTTGCAGCTCCCGGGCCGCTAATTCGCACAGCGGATGCGGAGTGTAGTGGAATGGGTTGTTGAGCCGCGTCGGAAGCGAGAACGAAGCGATGGAGTGTCGGAAACGATGCAACATGGGGACTGTCTGCGGATTCGGGTAGTCGGACCGAAATAATATTTCGGGAAAAATGGCCGGAGTCGGTTGCCGAGACTTCGGAGTAGTTTGTTATCGTTCCGTTTCAGGGCCGATCGGCAGGGAGTCGATCGGTTTTGTGACGATGCTATCGACCACGAATTTCGAGAATCCCCGCCAGGGAAGCGCTCCGAAATACTCCTTGTAGTGGAGTTCGATGTTTTTGCCGCCCAGCAGCATCAGTTTGCGGGCGAGCGCTTCGTTTTCGACGGAAAATTCGAATTCGTAGGATTGGATCGTGCCGGCCGTTTTGGACCGTATGCCGGATTGGATCAGCTTGCCTTCGTAGGTTTTGAAGACGAGCCCTTTATAGACGACATAGTTCAACTCTCCGCTTTTGACGCCCTCGCCGAAGACGAAGAAGAAGCGGATGTAGAGGAATGCGGTCAGGGCGACGATAAGTAATACGGTGAAGACGATCCAGCGTTTTTTCATGCTTGCGGCGATTTGTTCCGATGCAAAAATAATCATTTAATCCGATTCCGGTCTTCCCTTCGTATTTTTTCCGGGAACCGGAGCGGAAGGCCGGGAAACGCTTGCGGGGGCGAATCGTCTGTCCGGCGGCATAGTCCGGGGTGCTATTCCTGCCGACCGTTTTGCTGCAAATACACAATGTTATAAAAAAAGAGTTGCATTGCTGCAACTCTCTCTCATTCTGTGGTGCCACCGGGAATCGAACCAGGGACACAAGGATTTTCAGTCCTTTGCTCTACCATCTGAGCTATGGCACCATCATCGACTGAAACTCGTGTGGGTTTCGAATCGTGGTGCAAAGATAGATATTATTTCCTGAAAACCAAAAAAACGACCGAATATTTTCCATCTCAGACTTTCATTTCAGGAACGGCAGGCCGGAATATCGGAAAATTTTTCCGGCCAGGATACCGGAAATTCTGGATTTTGGTTATTTTTGTAAAAACCGTAAAGATTATGAAAACAAGCAGTTTGATGATGTGTGCGCTGGTTGCATTGACAGCCTGCGGTACCGGAGTGAAGCAGAGTGTCCGTACGCCCGTCGAAATGGGAGAACGGATCGAATTGAAGACGCCGGATCCCAAGATGGGACTGACTATCAACGAAGCGCTTGCGGCGCGTAGTTCGTCGCGCGATTTTTCGCCGGAGATGCTCTCTCTGGAGGAACTTTCGGGTGTACTGTGGGCTGCTGCCGGGGTAAACCGGGAGGATGGGCATCTTACCGCGCCTTCGGCTATGGCGCTCTATCCCATTCGGGTCTATGCTTTCCTGCCTGAAGGTGTGTATCGTTACGATTCGAAAGCGAATGTATTGAACCGGGTCGTCGAAGGAGATCGTCGGGAGCTTACCGCGATGCAGGATTTCGCTTACACTGCGCCGCTCAATTTGGTGTATGTGGCCGATTACAGCGTTTATGCGGAGCGGAATCAGCCGGTGGACCGCATCCGTTTCTGGTGCGCGGCCGATGCAGGCGGATATACGGAGAACGTGAACCTCTATGCCGCCGGAAACGGTCTGAAGACCATTACACGGGGCAGCTTCAAGGAAGAGGCGCTGTTGGAGTTGCTGGGGCTCGATCCCGCACAATACTGTGTGATTCTCGCTCAGACGGTTGGCCGGTAGTATTTTCGGAAAGAGTATCGGCGAGGAGTTCCCGGAAACGGGAGGCTCCTCGCTGCGTTTTGTCAGGAGCGAACAGACTGCAGGTCCGGTACCGGGTGGATTTTTCGGACGAACCGTGCTATCGTCGCTTTTTCCTGACAAATGAAAGGGGAATTTTCGTATCTTTGACTTCATTTTGGATACTCCGTCTGGGCAAAATGCAAATAAAATTTGCTTTTGCACTCGGCTTATTCGTATCTTTGCCGTGGAAAATTTTCGTATGGGCGGCCAGCTGTTCGGCGTAGTTCGAAAAATTCGGCATTACGTTCGATGTGCGCTGTCTTTGTATTGTAAATAACGACGATTTTATGCTTTCAAAACCCGAACGGGAGCAGATAATTGCTCTGATAAAACGAGAGGTCGTTCCGGCGATCGGCTGCACGGAACCCATTGCCGTTGCGTTGTGCGTGGCCAAGGCCCGCGAGATACTGGGGACGGAACCGGAAAAGGTTTCGGCCCGGTTGAGTGCCAACATACTGAAAAATGCGATGGGAGTGGGAATTCCCGGAACGGGCATGATCGGATTGCCGATCGCGATCGCTTTGGGCGCTTTGGTCGGACGGTCGGAGTATCAGCTCGAAGTGCTGAAGGATTCGGATGCGAAGGCCGTCGAACGGGGTAAGCGCTTTATCGAGCAGGGGCGGATCGACATCTCCCTGAAAGAGGGCATTACCGAGAAACTCTATATCGAGATCGAAGTTTCGGGCGGCGGACACTCCGCTGTGGCGATCATCGCCGGCGGGCATACGAATTTCGTCTTCATTTCACGGGACGGCGAAACGCTTCAGGAGAGTCGTCGTACCTCCGGCAGCGAACAGGAGGCGCAGGGCGTCGAACTCAACCTGCGCAAAGTGTTTGACTTCGCCATGACCACACCGCTGGATGAAATCCGCTTCATTCTGGAAGCCAAGCGATTGAATAAGGCTGCGGCAGAGGATTCGTTCAAGAACAACTACGGGCATTGCGTGGGAAATACTTTGCGCCATGCTCCCGAATTGCGGATTATCGGGGATTGTGCCCTCTCCCGCATTCTCTCCTATACTTGCGCGGCCTGCGACGCCCGCATGGCGGGAGCCATGGTTCCGGTGATGAGTAATTCGGGCAGCGGCAACCAGGGCATCGCGACTACGTTGCCTGTGGTCGTTTATGCCGAGGAGATCAAGGCGGACGAGGAACATCTGGTGCGTGCGCTCGTTTTGAGCCATCTGACCGCTATCTATATCAAGCAGAGCCTGGGACGTCTTTCGGCCTTGTGCGGTTGTGTCGTGGCGGCGACCGGTTCGAGTTGCGGCATCACCTACCTGATGGGCGGCGGGTACGAGGCCGTTTCCTTTGCCGTGAAGAATATGATCGCCAACCTGACGGGTATGATGTGCGACGGTGCGAAGCCGAGCTGTTCGCTCAAGTTGATGACGGGAGTTTCGACGGCTGTGCTTTCGGCGATGCTGGCTATGGAGAACCATTCGGTTTCGTCGGTCGAGGGCATTATCGACGACGATGTCGATAAGTCGATCCGCAACCTGACGCTGATCGGACGGGACGGCATGAACGAAACGGATCATCTGATCCTGAAGATCATGACTTCGAAATAGCCCCCTCGAAAAATAACAAGCGTGCCTGCCTTGCGGCCGGTGCGCTTTTTTTGTACAGAAAGTAAAGACGGTGCGGAGCGTTTATCCGTTCGATCGGAATATGTGCGGAACAGGGCGAATCCCGAAACCGGTATTGTCGGAAAAGGGGTGCGGAACGACCGGTCTGAACGAAGAACCTATTCCGGTTTTCCGAAAACGGTATGCAGGACGATGTTCGTCGCCCCTTGGTGGGCCGTCGTGTAGTCTTTGGCGATGCGGCTGCATTGCTGAAGCAGATGCTCGTCGTCGCGCAAGGGGGTGAACCAGGTTTTCAATTCTTCGTATGAGTGGATGGGCGTTGCCGCTCCGAGCGTTACCAGGTCGCGGGCTTCCTTGAATTTTTCGTAGTTGGGGCCGAAAGCGATCGGCAGACCGAACGTGGCGGCTTCGAGCGTGTTGTGGATGCCTACGCCGAATCCGCCGCCGATATAACCCCATTCGGCATAGCCGTAGGCCGAGGAGAGAATACCTACCGTATCGAGAACGAGCAGTTGTTTGCCATCGAACGATGTTTCGGCGGTGCATTGCGTATAGCGGACAGCTCCTCCGAGGGTTTCAGCGAGCAGGCGGTTGATGCGGCTTTCGTCCATTTCGTGAGGTGCCACGATGAATTTGACCGAGGGGTTATCGTTTATCAGGCGGATCAGAAGGTCTTCGTCCGGTCCCCAGGTCGAGCCGGCGATCAACAGACGGGTGCCGCCTTTGAACCGTTCGATGAGGTCGATTTTTTTCGCCGCAGCCGCAATTTCGGCAACCCGGTCGAAGCGGGTGTCTCCGGCGACTACGACGTTGTCGAAGCCCAGTTCTGCCAGTAATTTTTTGGAATCGTTGTTCTGAACGAAGATCGTGTCGAAACTTTCGAGTGCCATGCGCCAATAGCCTCCGTAGGGGCGGAAGAAGATCGAGTTGCGGCGGAAGATGGCCGAGACGATATAGGTGCGCACCTTGCGGCGGCGCAGGTCGCGCAGCAGGTTAAGCCAGAATTCGTATTTTACGAAGATTGCGATTTCGGGATGCGCCGCATCGAGGAACCGGCGGGCGTTGCGCGGCGTGTCGATCGGCAGGTAGAAGATGTAATCCACGCCCTGGTAATTCTTGCGGACTTCGTAGCCCGAGGGCGAGAAGAACGTGAGCAGGATCTTGTATTCGGGATGGGTCTTGCGGATGCGTTCGATGATGGGCCGCCCCTGTTCGAATTCGCCGAGCGACGCGACGTGCACCCAGACGATGCGGTCGGTCGGGTCGATGGTCTCGGCCATGCGTTTATAGAGGTCTTTGCGCCCGTCTATCCATAGCCGTGCCTTCGGATGCCTCGGTGCGACCAGCCGGATGAGCCACACATAGAGTGTCAGACCGAAATTATATAACCACATCGGTGTTTACGGTTTGCGGTGTTGAAATACTATACGTTAACGTTCGCCGGGCGGGCCCGGGTTTTCCGGCCCTGTACGCAGGGCTTTTATTTTCAGTGCGACAAAGGTAGTATAATTTGTCGGAAATGCAAAATTACCAGTTGTATTCCATCGCCTGCTCCACCAGGCGTACCTCCATGTGCCCGTCGGGCATCACGTCCACGGCCGCCAGGTCGAACTGCGCCTCGTCCTGCCCGCCCGTTGCGGCCAGGTAACGCACGGCCGCCCGCGTCAGTGCGCGGAACTTCTGCGGCGTGACGGCAGCCTCGGGCGGCGTCAGGGAGCCGGCCCTGCGGGTCTTGACCTCCACGAAATGCACGATCCCCGCCTTGCGGGCCACGATGTCCAGTTCGTAGCGGCCGCTGCGCCAGTTGAGGGCGCAGATTTCATACCCCGCACGGCGGAGGTATTCCGCCGCGGCCCGTTCGCCCGCACGTCCCGTTTCGGCCGTCGTACTCATGCCTGTCAGTGGATGATGCGCTGGATCGAGTTGGCCCGGTCGAAGGCGGCCTTCAGCCCTTCGGCGTCGTCGCGCTCGATCATCCTGCGCATGATCTGCAACTGGTGGATATGCTCGCGCAGCACGTCCAGCAGGTTGTATTTGTTGCGCAGCATGATCGGCACCCACGTGGCGGCCGAGCTCTTGGCCAGCCGCACGGTGCTCTCGAACCCGCCGCCCGCCAGGTCGAAGATGTGCCGCTCCTCGCGTTCCTTCTCGAGCACGGTCAGCGCCAGCGCGAACGAGGTGATGTGGGAGATGTGCGACACGTAGGCCGCATGCAGGTCGTGCTCCTCGGCGTCCATGTAGACGGCGGGCGCCTCCAGCGTGCGGAAGATCCGCTCGGCCATCGCCAGCGCGTCGGGGTCGCTCCGCTCCACTTCGCACAATACGACGTTGCGCCCCGTGAAGGCGCCGTGCTGTGCAGCGCGCGGCCCGCTGTATTCGGTGCCCCACATCGGATGGACGGCTACGAAGCGCCCGCGGCGGGCGTGCATCGAGATAACCTCGCACAATTCGGCCTTGATGGAACCCAAATCCATCACCACCTGGCTGCCGTTTACGCGGTTGAGGGCTTTTACGGCCATCAGGGGAATTGTATCGACAGGGGTGGCCAGCACCACGAGGTCGGCCTGTGGGATGCCCTCTTCGAACGCCACGATGCGGTCGGCCAGCCCGAGCCGCAGTGCCTCGGCGGCGTTACCCTCCGAACTCTCGACACCGAGTATTTCGTCCGCCATGCCGCGGTCGCGCAACGCGAGGGCAAAAGAGCCTCCTATGAGGCCCATGCCCGCTATCAGAACTTTCATACCTATTTATATAAATATTTTTGATTACGGCCAGAAGCGCTTCCGGCCGGGGATCAGAGCAGGAACGACAGGTCGCTGCCCGGTTGTACTTCGAAGGGCTCCATGCCCTTGCGGAACATGCGCATCGGGCGCTTGCCGATCAGTTCGAGTTTCCCCTCCGCATGGCGGAGCATGCACCCTTCGCGCAGCCCGGCGACCCAGCGCCGCGGGTTGGCCTCGATGTATTCGAGGATGCGCTGCTCGCGCGTCTCTCCGGCGTGCCCCTCGGGGTTGGCGTCGAGGTAGTGGGGGTTTATCTGGAACTTTACGGCTCCGACAGCCCTGAACGACTGTGGCTCGACGATGGGCATGTCGTTTGTGGTGCAGATGGTGGGACATGCCACGTTGCTGCCCGCCGACCAGCCGACATAGGGAGTCCCGGCCTTGATTTTACGCAGGATGGCAGCCATAAGCCCCTGCTCCTGCATCTTTTTTGCCAGCGCGAAGGTGTTGCCGCCCCCGACGCACAGGGCTTCCGCCTCGCGTACCATGCGCGCGGGGTCTTTGGCCCGGTGTACCGAGCGCACGCGGATACCCAGCTCCGAGAAGCGTGCCTGCACCTTTTTTTCGTACTCGGCGTAGGAAAATGTCACGGCGGCATAGGGGACGAATACGATTTCGCTGACGCCCTGCAGGAAACGCCCGATTTCGGGCATCGGATAGCGGAGGTATTCCTCTCCGGCGTTGGTCGAATTCGAGATCAGAAGCAATTTCATAAGCCTATGGTTTTGAATCGTTTAATTTGAAAAATGTGCTAAATGTCGAAAAAGTTGTGAATAAAAAAACAGGCCGTTTTGTCAAAAGTAATAAAAAAAGTGTTACTTTTGCGCAAAATTGCTCTGGAAATGTAAAAGAACTATTTCCAAATAATTGTTTAACTAAAAAATTAAAATTATGTCAGAAGTTCAATCAAAAGTTGTCGAGATCATCGTCGACAAACTGGGTGTCAAGGAATCGGAGGTTGTACCCGAAGCAAGCTTCACCAACCATCTGGGTGCTGATTCGCTCGACACCGTAGAATTGATCATGGAGTTCGAGAAGGCTTTCGATATCCAGATTCCGGACGAGGACGCTGAGAAGATCGCTACCGTTGGCGACGCTATCAAGTATATCGAAGAGCACAAGAAATAATTTATAAAAAGAGCTTTCACAGCCTCTTATAGCCTTAAATTTATGACAGAAAGAAGAGTAGTTGTTACGGGCATCGGTACGATCAACCCGCTCGGTAATAATATTGAAGAGTATTTTTCGAATTTGGAGAAGGGAGTCAGCGGTGCCGCACCGATTACTCATTTCGATGCAGAGAAGTTTAAGACGAAGTTTGCTTGTGAAGTAAAGAATTACGACTCGAACCTCTATTTCGACCGTAAGGAAGTACGCAAGTACGACCTTTTCACCCAGTATGCCCTGATCGCGGCCACGCAGGCCGTCGAGGATTCGGCGCTCGACCTCGAGGCCGTCGACAAGGAGCAGGTGGGTGTGATCTGGAGTTCGGGCATCGGAGGAATCAAATCTTTCTTCGATGAGTGTCTGGGCTGGGCCGCAGGGGATGGAACCCCGCGGTTTAGCCCGTTCTTTATTCCCCGCATGATCTCCGACATCGCTGCCGGCTTCATCTCCATGAAGTACGGCTTCATGGGGCCGAACTACTGCACGGTGTCTGCGTGCGCATCTTCGAACCACGGTATGATCGCCGCGTTCGACGCCATCCGCTACGGGAAGGCCGACGTGATGGTGGCCGGAGGCTCCGAAGCTGCGGTCAACGAGCCGAGTGTCGGCGGGTTCAACTCCATGCAGGCGCTCTCCACGCGCAACGACGACCCGCAGCACGCTTCGCGTCCGTTCGACAAGGATCGCGACGGTTTTGTGATCGGCGAAGGCGCCGGTGCCCTGATCTTCGAGGAGTATGAACATGCCAAGGCCCGCGGTGCCAAGATCTACTGCGAGATCATCGGCGGCGGCGCTTCTGCCGACGCTTACCACTTCACCGCCCCCCATCCCGAAGGAAAGGGTGCCATGAAGTCGATGCGCGACGCCATCAAGGACGCCGGCATCAAACCCGAAGATATCGATTATGTGAATGTCCACGGTACCTCGACCCCCGCGGGCGACATCCCCGAACTGAAGGCTGTCGCCGGTGTGTTGGGCGACCACGTTTATAACGTCAATATCTCTTCCACCAAGTCGATGACCGGTCACCTGCTGGGTGCTGCCGGAGCTGCCGAGGCCCTGGCCTGCATCTTCGCCATCACGCACGGCGTGGTTCCCCCGACCATCAACTGCGACAACCTCGACCCGGAGATCGACCCGAACCTGAACCTCACGCTGAACAAGGCGCAGAAGCGCGAAGTGAGGTGTGCCCTGAGCAATACGTTCGGTTTCGGCGGACATAACTCCACGGTCATTTTCCGTAAGATCTGATTACCCTAAAACCGTCCGGGCCGTGTTCGATTTCATACTGCGCCCCCTTAGAAGGAATTTCGGGCGGGATAAGGCGTATTATAAGGTTGTCGATGATATGTTCGGGTTTATCCCGAACAACATCGAACTTTACAAGCTGGCTTTGATTCACAAGTCAGCTTCTTTGGTTCTGGAGGACGGGCGCCCGATCAACAACGAGCGGCTCGAATTCCTGGGCGACGCCGTGATAGAGGCCGTTACCTCGGACTACCTTTTCATCGAGTATCCCGACCGGGACGAGGGGTTCCTCACGCAGCTGCGGTCGAAGATCGTGTCGAGGCAGTCGCTCAACGAGTTGGCCGTGAAAATCGGCCTGGATCGGCATGTCATCTCGAACGCCAGTACGAGCATCAGCCAGAAGCATATCTACGGCGATGCCTTCGAGGCGATGATAGGTGCCGTCTACCTCGACCAGGGGTATGAGTTCACCAACCGGCTGCTGATCAACCGGATTTATTTCCAGGCCCTGAACCTCGACGAACTGACCGAGTCGGAGACCGACTTCAAGAGCCGGCTGATCGAGTGGTGCCAGAAAAACCACCTCAAGATCGTATTCCGCACGGGTAACGACAAGGAGTACTCCTCGAACCACCCCGTATTTTACTCCACGGTGCTGGTCGACGGCATAGAGGTGGGGCACGGCTCGGGCGAATCGAAGAAAGAGGCCGAGCAGCATGCCGCATTCTCCGTGGCGGAGTACATGACCGACGAGCAGTGCGCGTCGCTGCTGGACAGGGTCGACCGGCTGACGCAATAACTTTCGGTTATAATCCGGTGCCGGCGGAAAGCCCGGCTGATGCCCTGGGCCGGCCGGATGCTTACGATATGCGGCTCGATTTTGTGACCGATAACTTTTCCGCATACTGCGCGATATAGACCCGATTTCCTGCCTGATATTTTCCCTATGAAGACGATTACCGATAAGATGACGGCGAGGGGCGTCGAATCCCTCAGCGATGCGGAGTTGCTGGCCGTGCTGACCGATGACGAACAGACGGCCGGGGCGTTGCTTGCGGCCTGCGGAGGGGCGCTCGCGCGTATCGGGTCGGAAGATGCAGCCCGCCTGCGGATGGTCGGCGGGTTGGGGCTCAGGCGTGCCCGCCTGCTGCTTGCTGCCGCCCGCCGCGTCGCGGCGTCGCGGGCTGCGGAGGCGGATGTCATTGCGACGAGCGACGACGTGGTGGCGCTGTTCCGCCCGCAGCTGGAAACGCTTGCCTATGAGGAGTGTTGGGCGGTTTACCTCACCTCTTCCAACCGCATCATCGAGCGCCAGCGCATAAGCCAGGGCGGGGTGCAGGGAACGGTCGTCGACCATAGGCTGGTTGTTAAACGGGCGTTGGAACTGCTCGCCACACAGCTGGTGCTGATTCACAACCACCCTTCGGGGGCTGCGGCGCCCAGTCCGCAGGACAAGGTGCTCACCGAGCGTGTCGCACAGGCTGCGGCGTTGTTCGACATCCGGCTGTTGGATCACATAATCATAGCGCGCGAAGGCGATTTCTCGTTCCTGCGCGCCGGGCTGGTGTAGCACTATTTCTTACTTCCGGCATTGCCGCATATTGCTATGATAGCGATGGCAATGAGCGCAATCAGAAGTTTCATCGTTCCCGTCATTTGTTTGGGTCGTTTCGTCGGGGCGGGACGCAAAAGCGCGGACTCGATCCTACATCCACGGCAGAGGTATTGGACGACCCGAACGGTAGAATGGTAGAATATGCCCGCGCTGAAAAACAGCGAGAGCATCAACCTTCGTTCCTTACCGTCCGGGAAAGTGTCCAATTTTCTGCCGGAAGAAAAAAGCCGATGCACTTTTTTTGTCTCTTATGTCGGCGGCCCATGGCAGGCCGCCGTGGCAAATATAGAAATAAATTCGCTACGGAAAAACGTAGTTCCCAATTATTTTGTACTTTTGTAATTTGGAAAATAATTTAAAAACAAGATAAAATGACGCAGGAAGAACTTTTCAAAAAACTAGTGGCGCACTGCAAGGAGTACGGGTTCGTATTCCCCTCGAGCGAGATATACGACGGGCTCGGCGCCGTCTACGACTACGGCCAGAACGGCGTGGAGCTGAAGAATAACATCAAGCGTTATTGGTGGGATTCGATGGTCAAGCTG
>ENA-OROK01002929-OROK01002929.1-human-gut-metagenome-genome-assembly--contig:-NODE-2929-length-14033-cov-3.556517_pt1 | contig 14033 bp, 8 predicted proteins | sample MGYA00242127_ERZ509046 | MGnify/ENA primary metagenome ERZ509046 (study PRJEB26280, sample SAMEA2338728) | human gut metagenome | biome: human gut; feature: human-associated habitat; material: faeces... | reverse complement strand
CACACCCGGGATTTTTCTCGGTAGGATTGCAAACTTTATAAACGGCGAATTGTGGGGAAAGATTTCCGAAGCAAAATGGGCAATGATATTCCCGCATTCGGCGCCGTCCGGAACGCCGCTCGAACAAATAGCGCCACGGCACCCGTCGCAACTCTACGAAGCGTTTGGAGAGGGCTTGTTCCTTTTCCTGTTTTTGCAGTACAGATTCTGGCGCGGGAATCTCCCGCGGGGGCAGCTGTCCGGAGAATTTCTTCTGCTATACGGCATAATAAGGATAGTGTGCGAGATTTTCCGCGAGCCCGATGTAGGCGTGGAGCCGATATTGGGACTGAGCCGCGGGACGTTCTACTCTTGCATATGCGTTATTTGCGGGATTGCCATAATCGCCTGGGCAAGATTCTCCAATAAGCGTGCCGGCAAGGGCGCCCGCGGGTAGCCGACCCATTTTTTGCGCAGGGGGAAAAACGCCCTAAAAATTTTAATTCAACTTTTTGTTGTATTACCGAATTTGAAAGCCGATACTTAAAATAATGGATTTTGACGTAGAAAAAATCAGGCGTGACTTTCCGGCGCTGTCGCAAACGCTCGACTCTGGGAGAAAACTCGTTTACTTCGACAACGCGGCTACCGCGCAAAAGCCGCAGTGCGTAATAGACGCCGTATGCAGATTTTACTCGCGCGACAACGCCAATATCCACCGCTCAGCCCACGAACTCGCAGGCAGGGCAACGCGCGGATACGAAGGCGCCCGCGAAAAAATCGAAAAATTTTTCAACGCCCCGGAAGACTATTGCGCAGTGTTCACACGCGGGGCGACAGAGTCCCTAAACCTCGTTGCGAGCTCATGGGGGCGCGCAAATCTTAAAAGCGGCGACGAAATACTCGTCACAAAAATGGAGCACCACGCCAATATCGTCCCATGGCAGATAACGGCGGAAATCACCGGCGCAAAGCTCGTCGCGGCAGACATTCTTGAAGACGGCTCGCTCGATATGCGCGACTTCCAAAACAAGCTCAACCCCAAGACAAAAATTGTATCCGTCGCCCACGCTTCAAACGTGCTCGGGACGGTAAACGATATCGCCGCGATTGGAGAGCTTGCGCGCAAAAACGGCTCGGTATTTTCAATCGACGCGGCCCAGTCCGCGCCGCATATGCTCGACGACCTTTCCGCAGTCAAATGCGATTTCATATCCCTGTCCGGGCACAAATGCTTCGGGCCAACCGGCATCGGGACGCTCATAGGCCGCCGCGAGCTTTTGGACTCCATGCCGCCCTATCAGGGGGGCGGGGACATGATAGAAAACGTATCGTGGGAACGCACGACCTTCCGGCCCGCACCCGAGAGGTTCGAGGCGGGAACTCCAAATATCGCCGGAGCAATCGGGTTTGGCGCGGCGATAGACTATATGGCGAAAATAGACAAGCAGGCGGCCCACGCCCACGAGTCGGCACTTCTCGAAAGGCTGACCCGCGGACTTGAAGAAATAAAGGGATTAAAAATATTTGGGAATGCCAAGGGGAAAGTCGCGGTGGTTTCGTTTGCCATAGACGGGGTCCATCCGAACGACATAGCCTCGCTGCTCGACGCCGACGGCATAGCCGTGCGCACGGGGCACCACTGCGCCGAGCCGCTTCTTACAATGCTCGACAAATTTTCGCTCACTCGCGCGTCGCTTGCATTTTACAATACCGCGGAAGAAGTTGACTACTTTGTAAAAAGCCTCAGCCGCGCCGTGAGACTTTTGAAGTAAGTTTTTTAGTATCCAAACCTCCCGCGCAAAGCCGCGCTTAGCGGTTTATCAAAATGTATATTTTGATTCGTATCTGAATTTATTTGCATGGGCGCGGCGGCAAGTAGCCTGACGGCATTTAAATCCGGCATTGGTCGCCTATTCCAAATTAAGACACTATTTCAAGAGACTATCCCTCATCAAGCTGGCTTCGGGATTTAGAATTTCCGTAGAATATGGTCCTTTGCGTATTTGCGCGCTTATTCAAGCGCTGCGCTATTATACGGGAATTCGTTCGGAATTAAATTGCGGGGAATCTATCTTGCGCTATTTGCTCAATAGAAGTTTTTAATAAAAAAAGCCTCCGCTAAAAGCGAAGGCTTTTTATTTTAAATACAACCGTATATTACACGACCACTACTTTCTTCTGCGGAAAGCGCAGAATGCAAGCGCGAGCGCGCCGAATATCGCCGCCACTGTCTCGGGCTCTGGAACTGCCGCATACCCGTATTCCGAGAAGTGCGATACTATGAACGAGAGGTATTCGCCATCGTACGCAAGGTTTTCAATATCGTCTGCTGCGGCCCATTCTCCGCCTTCCGTCTTGTGGTACACCGTAAAGTCGGCGGCAGTCAGTGATGAATTTCCTACGAGAAAGCTCAATACGACAGTGTCGCCGCTATCCATAGTGACGTCGAAGCTATACGAGCCCATCTCGACAAAGTCGGTGCCTATCGCATCTTGCAGCGTCTGGGTAGTAGTGCTCACGGCATTTACAGTGGCGCTGTCTGAATTGAACGCCATCGCTATTTTAACGTCGCCGGAATCTTTGTCCGAGAGGTTTACCCTGCCGTTGTTAGCCACTGTTATTGCCTCTCCGGGGACGTCAATGTCCATCAGGGTTGCCCTGGAAACCGTGAATATATTGTCTGCGTATGTACCGCCGTATGCGAGTATTTTACCGCTACCGGATATCGAACCCGTCGCAACATTGTAATTGCCGTCTGCAATCGACGCCCCAGCCGTTATGGAGAATGTCCCGGAATTGTCTATCGAGGCGTTTATCTGGTTGGCCGAGCCGATAGTCAGATTCATAAAACCGTCGGAAGCGATTGTTATAGAGGGAGCGTTTATTTTGCCTGTCTCGTTTATGTTCAAGATGCTGCCGTTGCGGATTACCATTCCTCCGTTTGCATTGACCGTGCCGCCGAGAACATTCATTACCCCGCCTTTATTCGCCTGTGAATAGTTGGAGTAAAATCCGAGATTTATGCTTTGTGCGGAATTAAACTCCCCTCCATTTTTGACATTCACCACAGCCGAATTTTCAAACTCTCCGATATTGCCGAGTTTCGATACGCTAAGGCTTCCGCCGTCAATATCAAGAACGCCGCCGTGCGAGAGGTTTCCTGCAGTGGACATTTTTGCGCCATCGGAAATTGAAAGCGTACCGCCGCCGTTTATGTATATATTGTGCTGCGTATTTGAAATATCGACAGACGTATTTGCCCCAGATACTGCCATAGTGCCGCCGTTGCGAATAGTTATGTCTCCGGCGCCGTTTTCACCGCTTATAGTGAGCGTTGAGGAGTCTTCGAGCGAGAAAATTCCACCCTTGCCTATGTTCATGTGGTTTGATACGACAACCGACGAATTTTTCGCCGAGAATACCGCGGAAGGCGCGGATACGGAGGTGTCGTTTGCGAGCGATTCATCGAACACACCGAGGGTGATATCGTTTACAGAGACTTTCGCGCCGTTGGAGGCGTTTAAATATCCGTCAGCTTTTGTGCCGATATTCATAGCCTGGGCAACTCTTACTTCGCCGCCGTTTACATTTACAAATCCCTTGCCGCTCGTTCCGTTGTCGTTGTAGTTAGTCGAGCTGATGTTCAAGTCGCCGCCCTTTATGTCGAGCAGGCCGCCGGCGTTTACATTGAGTTCGGCGTCCTTGCTTACTGAGGCGTCGGCCCTGTGCCCGACATTGATTCCGGCGTATGCCTCCACAACACCGCCGTCATTTATGTTCATTACGGTTTTGCCGCCGCCCAAGCTTGTGTAGTCTCCGCCCAAGTTTGACGTCAATTGGGCTTGAACCCAGTTCTTACCGAGAACGAGAGTTCCGTCGATATCTGCCGTTCCGCCGAATGCCAAATATCCGAGGTCTGCGGTGGAGCCCGCGCCGATATTCATTTTTCCACCTTCGTTGATTCCCGCCTGGTAGCTGTGCTTCCAAGTGGAGCCTTCGCCTTCAATATTTACGCTTTGCCCGTTCTTTACAACAAGCCAGTTGCGCGCGCCGTCACCATAATTGCTGTCGAATATTGCGCCGTCTGAAACATTGATGTCTCCCGCGACAGACGACGATGAAACCGCTCCCTTGCCGAGATTCATAGTGCCGCCGTTTACATTTAGCGTGCCGGTAAAATACTGCATGGAGGAGTTTACCGTAAGGGTGCCTGCGCCGGTTTTAGATATGCTGTCCGACGCGTCCTGATTGGCTATGGAATCGTATCCCGCCACGCTTTCACCGATTGTAAGGGTTGCGCCTTCGGAGATGTTGAAGTTTACCGTCCCGCCTTCTTTCATATAGAGAAAACCTCCGCGGGAATCGTCTTTAACGCCGTTTACTTCAGCAAAATTTCCGGAGTACAGGGTGTCTTTGGTGACGTTTACATTCGCAACTGCGCCCGCTTCTACATACATTGCGGCACCATAGCCGTTTTGCAGGGCGGAATTATTTGTGAATACGACATCCGTTGCGTTGCTTACCGCGCCTTCGTTGCTCGCGTAAAAGGCTCCATAAGCCGCATTGGGGCTTTTGGACACATTTCCTGAAATTAGGGAATCGCGCATATCGAGAAAGGCAGCGTAGTTTTCCACGGCGGCTCCGCGCGCTTTATTGCCCGCCTCGACAGTGTTGTTTAAGAATGACGAGTTTGAAACATACAAGCTTGAGATCTCACCATTGGAATTGACATTGAGTGCGCCTCCTTGAACCCTATAATTGCTCTGCGCGTAGTTCCCCGAGAATTCGGCGCCGTCAACTTTTCCCGTGCGCCCGTACATTACGTTTAAAAACAACCCGTAAACAGTGCCGTTTGCCGGCGTATTTATATAAGCCTCGTTGCCGGAATATTTGCCACCGTTTATTTCGTATTCCCGCGCATCTACGGTTAACATATACATAGTGGTTGTCCCGGAAGTGTTGGAAAGCTTAAAAATATTGTCGCTCATTGTGACATCGTTTAGGGAAACTTTGCCATTTGTCTTTATTAACCCTCCAATTATCTGGGCGTCGGCAGTTAGCGTATTTCCGCTGATTTCGTTTCCGGAGAATATATAATCATTTCCGGAGACTGTATCGTTTAGAATAGCGCCTTTGAACTGCTCGTATTCGTAGTTTTGTCCCGAATAACTATCGGTAATTTCTGTTTGCGCCGAGAGTGCGCAAGCAAACGACATTAATGCCATTGCTACTGTTGTTTTATTCATATGTATATTTCTCCACTCAAATAAAGCACTTGGTAGTAATACGTGATTATGAGATTTCAAGCATAATTTTTTCGAATTTAAATTTTGTTAATATAGCAATAATTCTATCGCATTAAATTGCGAGATTTGGCGCAGGGCTCATTGATATATACAATAATTTAATACGCCATGCGTTAGAAACAGTAGAAAGCAAAAAATGGGTTAAGTCTTTATTGAATTTGCCATCTAACTTCATACTTTGCGACAACTGCGCGCCCACCCATACCGTATATGGCGATTGCTGTCGCACTACAGCTTGCAGATGCTGAAATCATTAACGATGGCAAGGGAGTTATTATTGAGGCGTTTTATTTTCGCAAATATAAAGCCAATATTCGGTGCACAAAATAAGAAGAAAGCATTAGTAGAGAGCCTTAAACTTTGCTGAGAGATGTTTTGTAAGTGAATGAATCTACGAATATATGAGGAACACACCGCAATATCCCTAAAATACTTTATATTACCATTTTTAAATCTCAGCAAATGCGACGCAAAAAATAAGAAATGCGCGCGGCGGAAAATATCAAAGTCTGCTGCAAAAAAAACGAATCCGGTAAAAAGCCGGATCCGTTTTTTTATAAAGAGCCGCACGCTGTTTTAGCGAATGACGCGCGCGCCCGCCGAAGTTTCCGCAAGGCGCTTGACCTCCTCCAAGCGCGCCGTTGATGTGTCTCCGGGAGTCGTCATCGCAAGCGCCCCGTGCGCCGCGCCGTAGTCGACCGCAAGCTGCGGGTCGCCAAGCTCCATCATTCCGTATATGAAGCCCGACGCAAAACTGTCGCCGCCTCCAACGCGATCGAATATCTCAAGATTTTCGCGCTTTTTGGACTCGTAGAAATTTCCGCCGCACCAGCATATCGCGCTCCAGTCGTTTAGCGTTGCGCTTTTAACTTTGCGAAGGGTGGTTGCCGTGGCCTTAAAGTTCGGATACTTTTTTACGGCATTTTTTATCATCTCCTTAAAGGCTTCCACGTCTATCTTTGATATGTTTTCGTCAAGCCCCTCGACCTTCATTCCAAGGCATGCCGTAAAATCTTCCTCGTTGCCTATCATCACGTCAACGTATTTTGCGATTTCGGAATTTATCTCGACCGCGCGAGCCTGCCCGCCGATGTCCGCCCAAAGCGACGGGCGGTAGTTCAAGTCGTACGAAACAATCGTCCCGTGCTTTTTCGCGGCTTTTGCGGCTTCGAGAACTACCTCGCCTGTTGTTTCGGACAATGCTGCAAAGATGCCGCCTGTGTGGAACCAACGGACTCCCCTATCTCCGAAGAGGGACTCCCAGTCTATATCGCCTGGCTTTAGCTGCGATGCCGCCGAGTTTCCCCTGTCGGAGCAGCCGAGAGCGCCGCGTATGCCGTATCCGCGCTCGGTAAAGTTTAGCCCGTTGCGTACCTTTCTTCCGGCTCCGTCAGCCTTCACCCATTTCACGAAGTCCATATTCACCCCGCCCTGCATTATGAAGTCTTCAATCAAGTATCCGACTTCATTTTTCGCGAATGCGCTCACAAGCCCTGCGCGCAGCCCAAAGCATTTTTTCAGCCCGCGCGCCACATTGTACTCTCCGCCGCCTTCCCATACGCGGAGAGTGCGGGCGGTTCGAATCCTGTCCTCGCCGGGGTCTAAACGCAACATTACCTCGCCGAGCGAAACTATGTCAAATTGAGCTAATGATTTGTCTTTTATGCAATTTTTCATAATAATTTATATTTTGAAATTTTCAAAAATTTATTGCCGTGCGGTCTCTTGCATCAGCGCATTGTGCTCTTGCGGACTATAAGTTCGCCCTCGACTAAAATCGTCTTTACGTCTGATTTGTCGATTACCGCATTGAAGCTCTCCTGTACGAAACGCTTAGTCGGCTGGCGGAAGGAGGTTATCGAAGGAATGTAGTTGGCTGCCGAGGGTATGTCGTCAAAGCCAACAACCGCCACGTCGTCGGGCACGCGAACTCCCGATTCGTAAAAGCATTTTATTATGCCCATTGCAATATTGTCGGTCGCGCAAACTACAGCCTGCGGCAAATTTTCTCTGCCGCGTTCGAGCATTTTTATGGCTATTTCCATTCCCGCCTTAAAATCTGAATCCTTTTCGGAGGGCTTCAAAATCTCCACCGAAATTCCGCATAATTTCGACGATTCCTCCACCGCTTGGAGCCTCATTTCATGGGCTGCCATAGCGCGCGACGCATAGGCTGCATTGCTCAAATTTAAGTCACATTTGAGGTGAGTAAAAATCTTCCTCATTGCATCGGCCTCATCTACGCCCACCGAAAGAGCCAAATTGGGGTGTTCGCCGTGCCCGATTCTCACTATCGGGATATCTTTGAAAGAATCCGTCCAAGATAGGTCGCCGCCCGTTCCAAGTATTATTATTCCATCGACAGAATGCTTATAGAGCGGCATTAGGTCGGAGTCTTTCGGCTTGCGGTTTAGGAAGCCCACAAGCAGCGTGGAATAGTTGTGCATATGGGCGATTTCTTGCACATCTCCTATGAGCATTGCGAAGTACGGATCGTAAAAATCATACACTACAAGCCCTATTGTGCGCGTCTTTTTCCCTTTGAGCATAAGAGCTGCCGGGCTCGGCACGTAATTCAGCTCCTTCGCAACCCTGAAAATCTCTTCTACTTTTTTCGGATTTACGCCTATTTTATGCGCTTGCCCGGAGAGGACTCTCGACACCAAAGACGTTGATGATCCGACCCTTTTTGCAATATCTTTTTGTGTGACTTTCATAAGAAAAATGCTTGACCTTAACTCAAACGTTTGAGTATCTTTTCGTCAATGGAAAAATTTATAAACGAAGATTTTCTTCTCGAAAACGACTACTCGCGCGAGCTCTACCACGACTACGCCGAGAAATTGCCTTTAATAGATTTCCACTGCCACCTCGACCCGAAAGAAATCTGCGAGGACAAGCACTGGGACAACATCGCGCAAGCTTGGCTTGGGGCCGACCATTACAAATGGCGCGCAATGCGTTCCGACGGAGTCGATGAGCGCTATTGCACGGGAGACGCTCCCGACCGCGAAAAATTTCAAAAATTTGCGGAGGCCCTGCCGCGCATGCTGGGCAATCCCATGTACCATTGGTGCCATCTGGAACTCGCAAGGTTTTTCGGCATAGACGACGTCCTGCTTTCGGGCGATACCGCCCAGGAGGTTTGGGACAGGGCAAACGAAGTCCTCTCCGCCGGCCTCTCTGCGAGAAAATGCATGCTCAAATGCAACGTTGAAACTGTCTGCACCACAGACGATCCCACAAGCGGGCTCGAATACCACAAAAAAATCGCCGAAGAACCCTTCGGAGTAAAAGTGCTGCCGACATTCCGCCCTGACAAAGCGTTCGCCATAGACGGCTACGAAAAATACATCGAATATTTGAACAGCCTCGAACAGGCGACGAATATGGAGATAAAATCCTACGACGACCTGCTCAACGCCCTAAAACGCCGCCACGACTACTTCCACAGCATAGGCTGCCGCGTGTCGGACTACGGCATCGACACCGTATGGTATAAAGACGCATTTTACTACGAAGTCGAAGACACGTTTAAAAAGGCAATTTCGAGCCCCGAAGAAATCGCGCCCGAAGAAGCCTTGGCGTTCAAGTCGGCAATCCTTTTGGAGTGCGCAGCAATGGACTACGACAGCGGCTGGGTCCGCCAGCTGCACATCGGCCCAATAAGGAACAACAATTCCTCAATGTTCAAAAAGCTCGGCGCCGACGCCGGATTCGACTCTATGGGAGAATCCAATTTTGCATGGTCGCTATCGCGCCATCTGGACAGCCTGAATTCGGCGGAAAATCTCGGAAAGACCATTTTCTACAATATAAATCCGAAAGACAACGAAGTGATTGCGTCGATGCTAGGCAACTTCCAAGACTCCTCCATGCCGGGAAAATTGCAGCTCGGGAGCGCATGGTGGTTCATGGACTCCATTGAGGGAATAAACCGCCAGCTTGAAGCAGTATCTACAATGTCGCTTTTGGGACGATTTGTGGGAATGCTTACGGACTCGCGCTCGTTCATGTCGTACACCCGACACGAATATTTTAGGCGCATTTTGTGCCAGTTCCTCGGCGAGCGCATGCGCCGCGGCTTAATCCCGCGCGATATGAAGCTCGTCGGAACTCTCGTAAGCGACGTCTGCTACAACAACGCAAAAAAATATTTCTCATTTTAACCGGCCGCGCCGACTCTTGATATTGGAATCGGCGCTTTTTTTAAAAAATAGGTCAAACGATTGATTAAATAAGGCAATTATGATTAAGATAGGCATTGTCGGACTCGGGCCCATTGGCTCTATGCACGCTGAAAATCTCAAATCCGGAAAAATTCCCAACGCCGTGCTGCACTGCGCATGCGAGCAAAAACCGGTGGACGAATCTAAATACCCGGGAGTCAAAATTTTTAAGGACACTTCCGATATGTTCGCAAACGGCGGAATGGACGCCGTAATAATCTCGACCCCGTCCTTTACGCACTATCCGCTTGGAATCGCCGCGCTAAACGCCGGCCTTCACACGCTCGTCGAAAAGCCTGTCGCCCTATGCACGGCCGACGCCGACGAACTTTCCGCCGCCGCGCGCAAAGCGGGCAAACTGTGCGCCGTAATGCTAAACCAGCGCACGACCCCCCTGTACGCGAGAATCAAACAGCTCGTTCAAAGCGGAGAGCTCGGCGAGATAAACCGCGTTGATTGGACAATGACAAACTGGTACCGCCCCGACATATACTTTACTTCAAGCCCGTGGCGCGGCACATGGAAAGGAGAGGCGGGAGGCGCTCTCCTCAACCAGTCAATCCACAATATCGACATATTCGCGTGGGTTTTTGGAATGCCAAAACTCGTGCGCGCATGGTGCAAGTTCGGCAAATACCACAGCATTGAAGTCGAGGACGAAGTCTGTTGCAGAATGGAGCTCTCCAACGGCTCTAACGCGACGTTCACAACCTCGACAGGCGAATATCCCGGCCTAAACCGCCTTACAATAGCCGCCGACAAGGGGTTTGTCGTCGCCGAAAACGACACCCTAAAAATCACCCGCTATAAGAACGGCTCTTTGAAGCAATATACGCAAACTACAAAATACATGTTCGGCTCCCCGGAAACGGAGGACACTGTCGAAACCTTCGAGGGCAAAGGCGAACAGCATGTGGGTGTGCTCAAAAATTTTGTAGGCGCAATCGAAGGCAGGGAAAAGCTCGACTACGCCGCCGAGGAAGGGAAAAAGTCCCTTGAGATAGCAAACCTAATGTTGCTTTCGGCATGGAAAAATTCGGAGGTTTCGTCGCCGATAGACTCCGCCGAATACAAAAAGATTCTCGAAGCAAAATCCGCGGCCTCAAAGCTGCGCGAAAATCCAAAGACTGACTTTATAGTCGAATTCCAAAAATCGTTCAAATAATGGCGCGCCACTCGACAGGATACGACTACGTCCCGGACGGCGGAAAGAACGCCGTAATCGGGGAAGGCGAACTTAAATTTGCGGCCGCAGGGCTCGACCACGGGCACATCTACGCCATGACTGCTGGGCTTGAAAACGCCGGCGCACAGTGCGAGTTTGTCTGGGATCCGGATCCCGCAAAGGTTGCCGCATTCGTCGATAGATTTCCCAATGCAAAGCCCGTAAAAGAGCTTGGCGAAATCCTCGGTTCCCCCGATATAAAGCTGCTTGCAAACGCCGGCATTCCGGCGCGCAGGTTCGACATGGGAAAAGCCGCTCTGGAAGCCGGCAAGCACTTCTTTGTGGACAAGCCGCCCTTCACTACTCTCGGGCAGCTCGAAGAAGCGCGAAAACTTGCCGCGCGCACGGGGCTTAAATATATGCCCTACTACGCCGAAAGAATCCACAACGAAGCTGCCGAAAGGGCGGGAGAGCTCGTACAGCAGGGTCGCATAGGAAAAGTCGTGCAGGTGCTGATAACGGCGCCGCACAGGCTATCGAAGGCGGCCCGCCCGAAATGGTTTTTCGAGCGAAAGCAGTACGGCGGAATACTCTGCGACATCGGCTCCCACCAGTTTGAGCAGTTCCTGTATTTCTCGGGCTGCGACAATGCCGAGATAAAATACGCGCGCGTTGCCAACCTAAACAATCCCGACACTCCCCAGCTCCAAGACTTCGGAGAAGCGTGCGTCGAGATGAAAAACGGAGTATCGGGATACTGCCGCGTGGACTGGTTCACACCCGACGGGCTCCCGGTATGGGGCGACGGCAGAACTGTAATCCTCGGCACGGACGGCTATATCGAAATCCGCAAGTACATAGACTTTTCTCAGGAGGGCAATCCGCCCCAGACGCTATACGTCGTGGACTGCAAAGGCGTGGAAAAAATACAATGCCTCGGCACGGGTTTTCCATTTTTCGGCAGATTCGCACTCGACATTCTAAACGGCACGGAGAACGCAATGAGCCAAGCTCATGCGTTTGCCGCGGCGGAACTTTCTTTAAACGCGCAAAAATGCGCCGAACTCAACTCGGACAAACAATGGGAAAAATAATCGGCAATCCTAAGCTCGAAGCCCAGCGCCGGCAGCTCGTGCAGGCTCGCGAACAGGGAACTTGGGCAACTTTAAAAACTTTCGCGAAATTTTCAGGGCCTGGGTGGCTCCAAAGCGCGACTACCCTCGGCGGAGGGTCGCTCGCTTCGGCGCTGTACCTCGGCGTTTTGGGCGGAGTCGGCTTTATGTGGCTGCAGCCGCTTGCTATGATTTTCGGCATAGTGATGCTCGCGGCGATATCGTATGTCACACTATCGGTGAAAGAGCGCCCAATGGACGAAATAAACGCGCGCATTTCCCCTATTCTCGGATACGGCTGGGCGCTTTGCTCAATGCTTGCGTGCTTTGTGTTCGCGATGCCGCAATTCGCGCTCGGGGTGGCCGGAATCACCCAGAACCTCGCTCAAATGCCGACTTCCGAAGTGGGAATCGGTTTGGAAGCGCTCATAACAGTATGCTTCTACGGGCTTGCAATGTTTATGGTTTGCATGTACGCACTGGGCGGAAAAGGACTGAAATTTTTTGAAAGAATTATAAAGCTGTCGGTCGCGGCGATTGTAATATGCTTCTTCGGAGTTGTTGCGAGCCTTACATTCTCGGGGAAAATCGACTGGTCGGCGGTCATGGCAGGGTTTATCCCCAACTTCTCCGTGCTTTCGGAGCCGTCCTCCGACTTTATGGAGTACATAGCAAAGCTCACGCCGGACGGAGCAAAGTTTTGGTCTGAAATGATAGTATCGCAACAGCGCGACGTCGTAATCTCAGCGGCGGCAATGGCGGTGGGCATAAACATGACGTTCCTATTCCCCTACTCTATGCTGAAAAAAGGCTGGAACAAAGACTTCCGCGAACTCGCGATATTCGACCTCGCCACGGGGCTCTTCATTCCGTTTCTGCTAGCGACATCTTGCATAGTGATAGCATCGGCGTCCCAGTTCCACGCGACTCCCGCGCAGGGGCTTGCGGAATCGCAAATAGTGGGCGGCAAGCTCGTCTCATCTGGCGCAAAGCCCGCGGAAAATCTCGTAGCCGGATATATCGACCTGCTCGACAAGCGCATATCCTTCGACATCGGCGCGCAAAAGTTTGCCGCAATGGCGCCCGCGCAAAAAGACGCCGCGCGCAACGCCCTCAGCCGCGCCGAGCGCGACATGGCGGCAATGCTCGTAAAACGCGACGCCTCCAACCTTTCTGAAACGCTCGCCCCGCTCGTCGGCGAAGACGTTGCAAGGTACGTATTCGGATTCGGGGTAATCGGAATGGCAATAAACGCGATGCTAATGAACATGCTAATCTGCGGATTGTGCTTCTCTGAAATTCTCGGAAAGCGCGGAGCGGCAAAGTGGCAGATAACGGGTTCTGCGCTCATTGCACTCAGCGCGATAGCATCGGTTTTCTTCAAGGGGGCAAAAATGTGGCTCGTAATCCATGCGGGAGTTATTGCAATGGTGTTCCTGCCAGTTGCGTACTGCGCGTTTATGCTGATTATGAACAGCCGCCAAATTTTGGGTTCGGAAGTTCCACGCGGCGGAAAGAGGCTCGCATGGAATATTCTTATGTTCTGCTCTGTTGCGGCAAGCCTTATAGCGAGCATCTGGGTGCTTTGGAACAAGCTCGGAATCTGGGGGCCGTCGATTCTCGCGGTATTCGCGATTGCCGTAGCCGTATCAAACAGGCTCTTAAAGAAATCCTCCAACTAATTTCATCAAACATATTTCATGAAAGATTTGTTCGACATAGACAAAAAAGTAATTGTCGTCACCGGCGCAACCGGCGTTCTTGCCGGGGCGACAGCGCGCTACCTCGCCTCCTGCGGGGCGCGCGTGGCGTTCCTCGGCAGAAACGAGGAGAAGCTCGAAGAAGCCCGCGCATATTGCGCCGAAAACGGATTTGAAGGGCTCGCAATAAAATGCGACGTACTCGACAAGAATTTGTGCGACGCCGCAAGGGACAAAGTCCTCTCAAAATGGGGGGCTATCGACGCGCTTGTAAACGGCGCCGGCGGCAACCTCCCCGGGGCGGTCGTCGCCCCCGACAAGACTGTATTCGACATCGACGTCAAGCAGTGGTCGGACGTATTGAATCTAAACCTTGCGGGGACTCTCCTGCCAACGCTCTCATTCGGAGAATACTTTAAAAAATCGAAAGCGGGGGCAATCGTAAACTTTTCGTCGATGACGGCGCAGTCTGCCGTCACGAGAGTGCTCGGGTACTCGAACGCAAAGGCAGGCATAGACAACCTCACAAAATGGCTGGC
>ENA-OROK01002922-OROK01002922.1-human-gut-metagenome-genome-assembly--contig:-NODE-2922-length-14062-cov-11.823802_pt1 | contig 14062 bp, 7 predicted proteins | sample MGYA00242127_ERZ509046 | MGnify/ENA primary metagenome ERZ509046 (study PRJEB26280, sample SAMEA2338728) | human gut metagenome | biome: human gut; feature: human-associated habitat; material: faeces... | reverse complement strand
GCCGCCCTGCTCATGGTGCACTTCGGCACTACGCACGACGATACCCGCGCCCTCACCATTGATGCCATCAACGCCAAGGCACAAGCCGCCTTCCCGGAGTTGAAGTTCCAAGAAGCCTATACGTCGCGCATCATCATCCGCCGCTTGAAAGAGCGCGGCATCACGAAGCTGACTCCACTGGATGCCATGCTGAAACTGCGCAGCGAAGGTTACACACACCTCATCGTACAGAGTACCAACATCATTGACGGAGTAGAAATGGAATCCCTCCGCCGGGATGTGGAAAACGCACTACCCTTCTTCAAGGAAATACGTGTAGGTACTCCCCTGCTCTACTCTATCGAAGATGCAGAGAAAGTGGCAAGTATTCTGGGGAACCGCTACAACGCCCCGGCACAAAGCAAGAAAGCTACCAAAGAACACTTCGTCCTTGTGGGCCACGGCACCTATACCCCCAGTACCGCCATCTACAGTCAGATGGACTATATGCTGAAAGCAGGCGGACTGACCAATTTCCATGTGGGCACCATCGAAGGTTATCCAACCTTTGACACCATGCTGGCACAACTGAAAGCCGGGAAAGCCAAACGTGTGACCCTCATACCCTTCATGTTTGTTGCCGGAGACCATGCCAAAAACGACATTGCCGGAGAGTGGAAGGAAATGCTCGAGAAAGAAGGCTTCACCGTCAGTGCACAACTGGAAGGACTGGGACAAATTCCGGAAATTCAAGAAATATTCATTGACCATATCCGTTTCGGACTGAAGCACCTCATGCTGGACATCATGACGAAGAAGGCGGCCTATGCTGCCGGAAAAGACACAGAATAATATACCCATTAGTGGGTATTTAGTGTTCTTGAATCATCTTGTACTTTTGCAGGAAAAACGCGAACGACAATGAATGTTATCACCAAACTGATGTACTCTATTCATAGGATACTGGGCACTTTGCTCTGTATCCTATTTCTCATGTGGTTCCTCTCCGCCTTCGTGATGATGTACCACCGCTTTCCCCGTGTCAGCGCCAAAGAGAAAATGCAAAAGCTGGATATGCTCTCCCAAACCGGAGACTCACTTCCGGACATCTCCTCCGTCACAGCCCGCCTGCCCCGTGGCGTAAAGGTCAGGTCTACGATACTGAACCTCAATGCCGGACACCCCGAGTTCAGCTTTAGTACCACAAAAGGCACGCTTCATTTCCTTGCCGATTCCACCATCTCACGACCCTCTCTGGACAGTGAACACCTGCACCGGACAGCAGCTTTGTGGTGTTCTTCTCCCATTACCCGTATCGACACCCTCCACTCTCTGGACCAATGGATTCCCTTCGCTGAACTGAAAAAGGAAATGCCCATTTATAAAATATACTTTGCCGACGATGCCGGGACACAGCTCTATCTGAGTTCACAAAACGGTGAGGCCTTGCAGTTCTCCAACAGAAGCGAACGCTTCTGGGCATGGCTGGGTGCCATTCCCCACTGGGTGTACTTCACCTGGCTGCGGCAGGACACCGTCCTTTGGACTAAGACCGTCATCTGGCTCACAGCTCTGGGTTGTCTCATGGTCATTGCCGGCATTTGGGTAACTGTGGATGTATGGCGTAAGACGCACCGAAGCCGCCATCCCAAGTTCTCCCCCTACCGAAAAAGATGGTATCACTGGCACTACGTCAGCGGAATCTTTTTCGGCATCTTCGTACTGACCTTCACCTTCAGCGGCATGATGTCTTTGGCAGACATTCCCGAATGGATTCATAAACCGGCACTGAAGAAAGGCAGCGCCACACGCACGCTCCATGCCCGTGCCCCACAACCGGAGGATTACCCCTTGGACTACCGCCGTGTCATAGCCGCCTATCCCCAAGCTTTGCAGATAGAGTGGCGCAACTTCCGCGAACATCCCTACTACATCGTAAAAGATAGAAAAAACGAGTATTACATCGATGCCGCCGACAGTCTGCCGCGTCCGTTACAACTCTCCGAAGAAGAAATCCTGAAAGGCGTGGAAAGCATTTATACCTCCCAGCGTGATTCTTCACAACATATCCCCGGCATACATATCTCCCTGCTCGAACATTTCGAGACCTATTATCGCGACATGAGCAATATGTATCGCGGACGTCCCCAGCTTCCCGTCTGGAAGATTACGGTGGACGACCCGGATCGGAGCGTTTATTACATTCACCCGGAAACGGGAATCATCCACCATGTAGACACCTCCTCCCGCTGGAAATACTGGAGCTATACAGCCCTGCACCGCATGCGTCTGCCCGGTCTGAACTCCAATGCCACCCTGCGCAAGACTGTGCTTTGGGTATTGCTGCTTGGAGGTACAGCCGTTTGCATCACGGGTGTGGCGTTAAGTGTGAATTATATAAGAAGAAAATGTTGTAAAAGACAAAAACGCTATTAACGAGAATAAACTTGTATGAATAAGAAAAGACTTGGAATATTCCTCGGCAGCATAGCCCTATTGATTGTCTGCAGCTTTGCGGCCTATCAGTACTGGCTTGCTCCTACACGTATACTTATTATCAACGCAACCCTGGCACAAGCTGCCGACATTGCCCTGAACAATGACTGCGCCCGGATAGAAGTCACCTGCATAAAAAAAGAAGAGGTGAAGGACCTTTCCGGCTATGATGCCATCGTGATGTACAGCAGAGGGCTATACCTTGACGACGGCCAGATTGCCGAAGTGGAACGGGTGGGTGCCAGCGGAGTACCAGTCTTTACGAATACGTTACGAAATTTCACCCTCTCCCTCAATCACAATGTTACCAATGAACAACAGCATACGCTACGGGAGTATCTCAAGAACGGCAACAAGCACAACTACCGGAATGCCTTACTCTACCTGCGCCACATCGCCACTCCCCACCGGTGGGGACACCAGGATTACGAGCCTCCCATCCCATTGCTGGAGAACATGTTCTACCACCGCGAATACGGCCGCTACTTCAGTACTCCGCAAGAGGTGACCGCCTATCTGAAAGAAAAAAATCTCTACCATGAGGACGGACGCAACCTTGCCCTGATTTCCGGACTCAACTTTCCGATGGAAGGAAACCGTGCCCACGTAGATTCCCTCATCACGCGTTTGACACAAGCAGGCTTCAATGTCTATCCTTTCACAGCCGGAGGCCAACCGCGTGCCGATATGATACGTACCCTCCATCCCGATGCAGTAGTCTACCTGCCTATGGGACGGCTGGGCAATGACTCACTCATCAACTGGCTGCACCAGGAAAACATTCCTTTATTCATGCCCTTCCCGCTGATTCAGCCCCACGAGGAATGGCTGGACCCGGATACCCCCGTCAGCGGTGGCACACTGACCGCCCGTGTAGTGGTGCCTGAGATAGATGGAGGCATGCTACCCCTCTGCATCGCTACCCAAAACGAAAACAAACAAGGATACTATCTGTACACCGCTGAAAATGAACGGATAGATGCCGTAGTGGACCATATTACCAAGTACATGTCCTTGAGAGACATGTCCAACAAAGAAAAGCGCGTTGCTATCTGTTACTTCAAGACTCCGGGAAAAGACGCCCTGCTGGCAAGCGGTATGGAAGTGATTCCTTCACTCTATAACTTCTTGAAACGCCTGCGTTCGGAAGGGTACGACGTCAGTGGACTGCCTGCTACTGTAGAGGAGTTCGGCAAGCGGATACATCGTGACGGTGCCGTCATGGGTTCGTATGCCAAAGGAGCACAAGAACAGTTTTTGAAAACGGCACACCCGATATGGCTTTCTACCGAGCAATACGAACAATGGGCACACGAAGTACTCCTTCCCGAGAAATATCAGGAAGTGACAGACAGATATGGAGATGCGCCCGGCAATCTGCTGGTAACAGAGGACAGTATTGCCATTACCTGCCTGCAATTCGGCAATATCCTACTCTTCCCCCAGCCCCGCCCGGCATTGGGAGATGATGAGTTCAAACTGGTGCATGGAATGCCGGTAGCGCCGCCCCACAGCTACCTGGCTCCTTATCTGTATATGCAAAAAGGATTCAAGGCAGATGCAGTGATTCACTTCGGCACCCACGGCAACCTGGAATATACTCCCGGAAAGAATGTAGCCCAGTCACAGTCCGACTGGTCGGATGTACTGATTGGCAACCTTCCCCACTTCTATTTCTATACCACCGGAAACGTAGGCGAGGGTATCATTGCCAAACGCCGGACACATGCCGTACTGGTCACCCACCTCACTCCCCCCTATGTGGAGAGCGGTATGCGCCAACGCTATTCGGCCTTGCTGGAAGATATTCATAAAGTGCTGGACGAAGGTACCGAAAAACACCGAACCCTAGGAATAAGTATCAAAAAAGAAGCCATGCGTCTGGGACTGCATCGCGACCTCAACCTCGACTCCATCTCCAGTGACCCCTACACAACCAAGGAGTTGGAACGTCTGGATGCCTTCACCGAAGAGATAGCCAACGAAAAGATACTGGGTGCGTACTACACCATGAACGAGCCTTATTCTGACCGCGACCTGCTGACTACCACTCTCGCCGTCGCTGCCGACCCGCTGGCATACGAAACGGCCCGCAAGGACCGCGATAAAGGCAAAATCACCACAGAGCAGTTACAAGACTTCACCTATATAGCCCACCACTACTTGCCTGCCGCCAGGAAAAGACTGACCGCCTTACTCCAGAATCTGCCCAAGGATACTGCATCTGTAGCACCGGAGCTTCGCCCCGCCCTACTCTATCGCGAACAGTTGCTTGCCTCCCCCGTCAACGAACAGAATGCCATGGTGCGTGCACTCAGCGGAGGAACCGTATTCCCTGCGCCGGGAGGTGACCCCGTACTGAACCCGAACGTTCTGCCCACCGGACGCAACATGTACAGCATCAACGCCGAGAATACTCCCAACCCAAGGGCTTGGGAAGATGGAAAGCGATTGGCAGAAGCGACTTTAAAACAGTACATCAGCAAGCACGGCGAATATCCTCGGAAAGTAAGCTATACCTTCTGGGCAGGCGAATTCATCAATACGGAAGGAGCTACGCTGGCCCAGGTATTCTGGATGCTGGGAGTAGAACCCGTACGCGACGCCCAAGGCAGAGTGGTTGACCTGAAACTGGTGCCCAGTGAAGAACTGGGGCGTCCGCGCATCAATGTGCTGGTACAAGTGTCCGGACAGCTACGCGACATAGCCGGTTCCCGCTTGAAGTTACTGACCGATGCTATACGTCTGGCATCGGAAGCCGGAGATGAGACCTATCCCAACTATGTGGCATCGGGTACACTGTTGCAGGAAAAATTACTGGTAGAAAAGGGAACTTCCCCCAAACGTGCCCGTGAAATGTCTGTGATGCGTGTATTCGGACCGATCAACAGCGGATACAGTACCGGTATGATGGCCTATACCGAGCACAGCGGCTCGTGGGAAAGCGAAAAGGAGATAGCCGAAGGATACCTCAACAATATGGGTGCCTCTTATGGGGACGACGGAAATTGGGGAGACGTCCAGGAAGGTTTGTTTGCCTCGGCACTGTCCGAAACGGATGTTGTCATCCAGCCCCGTCAAAGTAACACATGGGGGCCCATCTCCCTGGATCATGTATATGAATTTACGGGTGGACTCTCGCTCACCGTCAAAACCGTGACCGGCAAGGAACCGGATGCCTATATGGCAGACTACCGCAACCGGACCAACCGCCGCATGCAGGATGCCAAAGAGGCCATTGCCGTAGAGACACGTTCCACCATCTTGAACCCTACCTTTATACAAGAGCGGATGAAAGGCGGGGAAGGTTCGGCGCAGATGTTCGGCGAAATCTTCCGCAACATCTTCGGCTGGCACGTCATGCGTCCGTCGGCCATGGACAAAGAACTGTTCAATGACTTGTATAGAATGTATATAAAGGATGAGAATAAGCTGGGCATTCACGAGTACTTCCTCCGCGTCAATCCCGCCGCATTCCAGGCTATGACAGCCGTCATGCTGGAAAGCGCCCGCAAAGGTTACTGGAAAGCATCTGATGAGCAACTGAAAACTACTGCTTCCCTGCATGCACAAATCACACGCGAAAAAGGTGCCGCTTGTACCGAATTCGTTTGCGACAATGACAAGCTACAGTCGTTCGTTGCCGACCAGTTGGATAATAGCGAGAAGCAGACCTATACCCAGAATATGAAGGAGGTACACGAAGCATCCGCAACCGATGGCAAGGATGTCGTACTGAAAGAACACAAACTGACTTCCGAACAAACGGTACGTAAGAACAGGGTGAACGGAGTGATTGCAGGCAGTCTTGTCGTCATCACCTTCATCGGACTGGTCGTACTGTTGAAGAAAAGAAAAAAAGAATAAATAGAAACAGAGTATTATGGAATACGTCATTCATCTGTTAGCCCTATTCATCGCCCTCAATTTTCTATTAAAGGTGGGGTTCTATCCACGCTGGGGAATGTGGACGGTTGCCGCAGGCTGTGCCTTTTTTGCGTGGCTGGTGACTCCATGGATGACGGAACAGTCCAAGACCGTGGTGGCATCTTTTTTTGCCTCCTGTCCACAGATGTTGAACTTGTCGGTATGTGTCACTCTGGAAGCCGCCATAATGATAACTTTCTGTTTCGACTGTTTCGCAAAAATGCGTACCCGCAACACGGCCTTCAAACAAGCGGTCACCCTCTTCCTGAAGTTATACCCCGGCATACTGATAGGCGGAGTAATATGCTATGTCCTGGCACTGCTGCTTTTCACTTTTCCCGGAATAGATTTCGGCAGTCTCTCATGGATAGCAGCCGGTGTTACTTTCTTTGCAGTCGGTGCCGGTAGCCATTTGCTGCGATATGCTATCGGTGACAAGCCGCTGCGCTTGGAAGTATTGTTCATTGTCAATATTTTCATTGTTATATTGAGCATCATTGCCACGGGCTATTGAAATAAATTAAAGAATTAAAAACTAAAAAGATATATGGAAACAATCTCAAACACACTGTTCTGGATTTCAAACGGGCTGCTGGTTCCCGTCGTAGTCCTGCTGCTGCTATTCTTTCTACGTGCCATTATCCTTGCGGGAGGTTTCTTCGGTGAGTTCTACCAGCGGATGAAATTACAGAAGCAATTCACTGAAACACTGGAGAACATCACCCCAGAGAATATAGACGGACTGCTGCAGCAACTCCCATCGGCAGGCAACTCCCCTCTCCTCCGCAACTTGTCCAAATTGTCCGCACACCGGGACGACGCTGCCTACTGCGAACACCTGCTTGCCAACTATGAAATGGAAGCCGAGAAGGAGTTGGGACGTTCGCGTACATTCATCAAACTGGGTCCCATGTTGGGACTGATGGGTACCCTCATCCCGATGGGTCCCGCACTGGTGGGGCTGGCACAAGGAGACATCTCCTCCATGGCCTACAATATGCAGGTGGCTTTTGCCACTACAGTGGTAGGGCTGGTCATTGCTGCTGTCGGCGTCATTACCCTGCAAGTGAAACAACGCTGGTATGCCCGCGAAATGAACGACTTGGAATATCTGTACAAAGTGATAAGCCGCCAAACGGCCGAAAAGGAATAACGGACTAACGATACGAAAACTATGAAGAGTAAGAGAAACAGATTACTGCACAGCGATTCGGACTCCGACCCCATGGGTACGGTAGCCAATCTTTTTGACGTAGCGATGGTCTTTGCCGTAGCCTTGATGGTGGCTCTCGTCTCCCGCTTCAATATGACGGAGATGTTTTCTAAAGAAGACTTCACCATGGTGAAGAATCCCGGAAAGGAAAATATGGAAATCATTACCAAAGAAGGGCAGGAAATCAAGAAATACACTCCCAGCGAAGACCAAAAGACCTCCGGTAAAAGAGGAAAGAAAGTGGGAGTTGCCTATCAGCTTGAAAATGGAGAGATTATCTATGTGCCGGAATAAGGGAATACAGTACCTATTAATAGCTATTTGGCCATCGCAGTATAACAACTATTAAGTATTTCACCCTCCGATAATGGTATGTACCTTTGCAGCGTTATATAAAATAAAACAATATATGATAAAGAAAAGACTTCTCACAGCTCTCCTTATGGGAGGAATCATCGCCACCGGTGCCTATGCACAAGCAGAAAAAGGTGACAGCGACGATATGACCAAGAAAACTCACGAGTTGAACCCGGTGGTAGTAACGGGTACAGGTACACATCAGCGACTGAAGAATACCCCGTCTCCCGTATCGGTTATCACTGCCAACGAGATAAAGCGTGCCGGTATCACCGACTTCCAGCAGGCCTTGACCATGATGGTGCCCTCGCTCTCCTTCCGTCCGAACGCGATGGGGTCCTATCTGATGATGAACGGACTCTCCAACAAACACGTGCTGATATTGGTGAACGGACGCAAGGTTACGGGAGATATCACCGGTAACATCGACCTCAACCAAATAGATATGACCCGCGTCAAGCGCATCGAGGTGCTGAACGGAGCCGCTTCTTCCCTTTATGGTTCGGATGCCATCGGCGGTGTAATCAATATCATTACCAACGAGCCTAAAGATGTGGTAGCCTTCAGCAGCAATAGCAGCTATACGAGAAAGAATCAATTCTCCCAAGGCTTGAATCTGGACATCGCCCAAGGAAAAATAGGGTCCTATACTTCCTATAAATACGACCACTCCGACGGTTGGCAAAACAGCCGTCTGACAGAAGATGGAGAAGACATCATCGAAACGATTGCCCCGCTCTCCCTGGGCTACAGCTCGAATAACTTTTCGCAGAAGTTTACCTATGATGCTACGGAACAGCTTTCCTTCTATGCCAACGGCGGATACTACAACCGCGGACTCGAACGTCCGGTAGAACGCGAAGACATCACCGGCGGAAGCAAGTACAACACTACCTACGAAGGTTACAACTGGGGGGCAGGCGCCAAATACAAACTGAGTAAACGCAACGTTATCCAGTTCGACTATTCAGGAAACAATTACGCATCACGCTATAAATACCTGATAGAAAACAGCGGATACCTGCCCGGACAGTATGCGCTTACCAAGCTTCAGAAATTCCATGATGCCGAGTTGAAAGGTATCTTCGGTTTTACAACCAACAGCACTACGGTGTTCGGTGTAGACTATCGCCGTGAGGTGCTCCGCCGTCCCGACTCCGATTTGGACAAAAGTGTCTATACGACATCAGCCTACGGCCAGCATGAAGTGAAGCTATGGAACCATCTGACCGGTGTTGTGGGTGTACGCTACGACCATCACGAACAGACGGGCGGACGCTTCACCCCCAAAGTGGCAACCATGTACAACATAGGCAACTTCAATGTACGTGCCACCTATGCTGCCGGATTCCGCGCTCCGGGAATTGACGAGCTCTACTACCACATGTTCAAGAAGACAATGGGTACACGGGCCACCATCTCATTGGGTGACGAGAACCTCGACCCCGAACACAGCAACTATTACTCCATCAACATGGAATACCGCACCAACCGTTTCAGTGCTTCCGTCACCGGTTACCTGAACTATGTAAAGAACATGGTAACTTCCAAATCCACTAAATTCGATGACCTACCGGAAGCAGAGCAGAACCAGTTGCGTGAAGAGTTCCCCGAAATCGGTGACCTTTCATCCACGAAAAACCTAAGTGTCAAGAACTACTTCAATTTCGAGAAAGCTACCGTCAAAGGCTTTGAAGTGAACTTGAACGGCAATCTGTTCCCGGGCTTCACCCTGACCGGAAACTATACCTACGCCTATGGACGCGGTCTGAACGAAGGAGGCGAATGGCAAAACATCGAGCGCAGCATACGCCATACAGCCACCATCACCGGAAACTATACACACAGCTGGAGCGACTATACCTTGAACCTCAACCTGAACGGTCGTCTGCAAAGCAAAGTCTACTATCCGGGCGACGCGGACGGCAATGCTCCGGGCTACGGCATCTGGAACCTCAATACCCGCCATACCTTCGACGGCTTCCGCAACTTTGTCATCGAACCGGGCATCGGTATAGACAATATCTTCAACAAGAAAGACAACCGCCCGCTGAACAAGAACTTCGCCTTGTATTCCCCGGGACGTTCGGTAGTAATCAGCCTGGCACTCAGACTAAAATAATCTCTCCATAACGCATTTAGAAACAACAACAATTATGAGACATTTTTTCATCACTCTCTATTTACTCGGCATCAGCCTCTTCTCCTCCGCACAACAAGAGGAGAAGGCGGCTTTGCTCATCACCCATTATGGCAGTTCAGACCCTCAGACACGTGCCTTGACACTCGACGTCGTGACCCGTGAGGCGCAGGAAGCCTTTCCGCAGTTTACAGTGCGCGAAGCATACATCTCGCCGATTGTACGAAAAAGACTTGCCAAGGAGGGTGTGTACAAAGACAGCCCTACGGATGCACTGCTGAAACTTCGCGCAGAAGGCTACCGGACCATCTACGTCCAGAGCACCACCTTGATAGAAGGCAGTGAGATGACCTCCGTCCGCAGGGATGCAGACAATCTCCGTCCCTTCTTCAAGGAGATAAAAGTGGGGAATCCCCTGCTCTACTCCGTCGAAGACTGCGAGAAGGTAATCGGTATACTGACCGCCGAACAGCTGCGAAAGAAAGAAGACATTGTCTATGTGGGGCACGGCAACCAGCTACCCAGCACGGCTACTTACGCCATGCTCGACTTCATGATGAAAGCCCATGGACTGAAGAACTTCCACGTCAGCACCATTGAAGGATATCCTACCCTGGACGCAACCCTGCTGCAACTGAAAGAGACACGCCCCAAGAGCGTGACATTGGTTCCGTTGCTGTTGGTATGCGGCAACCATACCAAGGAAGACATTGCCGGCGTGTGGAAGACGGAACTTGAAAAGCAAGGCTATCAAGTGAATGTACGCATGCAGGGACTGGGCGAAAACAAAGCCATCCGCCAGCTCTATATGGAACACATCAAAGCCATGCTAAAAGATTGATAACCAGCGAGCGTAAAAGGGCTACACCTTTTACATACCAAGGCTACACCCTTTGCTCCGGATGGCTACACCATCCCGGACAAAGGGTGTAGCTCTTTTCAATGTACACAGATTACGGACATTTGTAACCATATTACGGATTCCTCCTCCTGCGATATGGTACTTTCCGGATTATTCTCTACATTTGTACAAAACTAACAGGAACGTTTATGGAAGAAGTAATCAAGCTCAATGCAGTAGACCAATACAACAAGATGTTCGGTCTCGAAACCCTGCACCCGCTGGTCAGCGTAGTCGACTTGTCCGAAGCCACCGGATATCCCAGGCATTTCACCTTGAACTATGGCGTATACGCCCTTTTCCTCAAAAATACCAAATGCGGAGATATACGCTATGGAAAACAGTTTTACGATTACCAGGAAGGCACGGTAACCAGCTTCGCCCCGGGCCAGGTGACCGAGGTCAACATGCTGGAAGGTATGCAGCCCAGCGCCTTTGGCCTGCTGTTCCATCCCGACCTGATAAAAGGCACCTCGCTGGGACAAGGAATAAAGCAGTATTCCTTCTTTTCCTATTCCTCTACCGAGGCACTGCATTTGTCCGAAGACGAGAAAGAAATCTTCCTCGACTGTCTGAAGAAGATTAAGATGGAAATCCAACGCCCCATCGACAAGCACAGCAAGGGGCTGATTGCGCGCAACATCGAACTGCTGCTGGACTACTGCATGCGTTTCTACGAACGCCAGTTCATCACCCGCTCGGCAGCCAACAAAGACATCCTGATGAAATTTGAAGCACTGATAGACGACTATTTCCAGAGCGACAAACCGCAGACCGAAGGACTGCCTTCCGTGAAATACTTCGCAGACAAAGTGTTCCTCTCCTCCAACTATTTCGGAGATTTGGTGAAGAAGGAAACCGGAAAGACGGCGCAGGAATATATCCAGAACAAAATCATCGACCTGGCCAAAGAAATGATTATAGGAAGCGGGAAGACAGTCAGCCAGATTGCCTATGAGCTGGGATACCAGTATTCGCAGCACTTCAACCGCGTGTTCAAGAAGAACGTAGGCTATACTCCGAGCGAATACCGGCACTTGCAGGTTTAGACAATAAAGTTTCACCACAGATTACGCGGATTAGCACAGAGTTTTTTCGGTTTCGTCAAATATAAGTTCTATCTTTGTATGCCAATAGAACATATGGATATGAAACACCCCAAAATAATTGTTGCCGGCATCGGACCGGGCAATGAATCGGATATAACTCCCGCCGTAATTTCCGCTTTGCAAGAATCAGATGTAGTGGTGGGATATAAGTACTATTTCCAATTTGTAACCCCTTATCTCCACCCCTCAACAGCATGCATAGATACCGGCATGAAGCGTGAGCGCGCCCGTGCCGAGCAGGCTTTCGAGCTGGCAGAGCAGGGAAAGACGGTCTGCGTCATCAGTTCCGGGGATGCGGGCATTTATGGTATGACGCCGCTTGTCTACGAGATGAAGCGGGAAAGGAACAGCGACGTGGAAATCGTTTCGCTGCCGGGCATCAGCGCTTTCCAAAAGGCAGCCTCACTGCTGGGAGCTCCCGTGGGACATGACTTCTGCGTCATCTCCCTTTCAGACCTGATGACTCCCTGGGAGCGTATTGAAAGGCGTATCATCGCAGCCGCTGCCGCCGACTTCGTGACGGCAGTCTACAACCCCAAAAGTGAAGGACGCTACTGGCAGCTTTACCGCTTGAAAGAACTCTTTCTGCAGGAAGGACGCTCACCGGAAACACCCGTGGGATATGTACGCCAGGCAGGACGCCCGGAACAAGCGGTACACATCACCACGCTGGGAGATTTCAATCCCGAAGAGGTGGATATGTTTACAGTCGTATTGATAGGCAACTCACAGTCCTACGAATGGAACGGAGCCTTCATCACTCCGCGCGGCTATTACCGGGACACGAATACCGAAGCCACGGGCATCGGGCAAGACATCATGATTCGTAGTTTCCGTACCATCGAAAAGGAACTGAAGAACAAGCATATTCCCCTCGACCATAAATGGGCTTTACTCCATGCCATACATACCACCGCCGATTTTGAAATGGAGCATCTGCTGCATACGGACGAAGGTGCCGTGGCTTCCTTGTATCAAGCCATCGAGAAAGGCGAAATCAAGACCATTGTCACAGACGTCACGATGGCAGCCAGCGGTATCCGCAAAGGAGCTTTGCAGCGGCTGGGCATAGAGGTGAAATGTTACCTCGGCGACCCGCGCACGGCGACGATGGCTGCAGAGAAAGGCATCACCCGTACCCAGGCAGGCATCCGCCTGGCTGTGGAGGAGCATCCCGATGCTTTCTTTGTATTCGGCAATGCACCTACGGCACTTATGGAACTCTGCGACCTGATACGTAAGGGCAAGGCACATCCGGCGGGCATTGTTGCCGCACCGGTAGGCTTCGTGCATGTGCAGGAGTCCAAACACATGGTGAAACCCTTTACGGAAATACCCAAGATTATCGTAGAAGGACGTAAGGGAGGCAGCAACCTGGCTGCCACGCTGGTGAACTCCGTGTTGTGCTACAACGATGCGGAGCAGTTGCGCCCGGGCAGGGATGTGTAAGTGAAAAGAGACATTCCATAACATTACTTGTTACGACCGATAACATTACTTGTTATGCCCCCTTACATTACTTGATATTTTCATAAGATTACTCATTGAATGAAACACAGATTTATAATCATAGGAATGGATGACAACCGTTCCCCCTTCTTTCCACCGGAAGCACTGGCACAGATACGGAAGGGGAAGGTCTTCTCCGGTGGCATACGGCATAAGGAGATTGTCGGTCCTCTGCTGCCTGCCGGAGCCGAATGGATTTCCATCACCGTGCCGCTGGACCGTGTCTTTTCCCGTTATGAAGAAATATTTGCCCACTTCGAAGAGACGGCTACGGACGACTCCATCATTGTATTCGCGTCCGGCGACCCGTTATTCTTCGGTTTTGCCAATACCATAAAGCGTAAGCTTCCCGAGGCAGACATTCTGCTCTATCCCGCTTTCAATTCCTTGCAGACATTGGCACACCGCCTCGTCATGCCGTATGACGACAT
>ENA-OROK01002920-OROK01002920.1-human-gut-metagenome-genome-assembly--contig:-NODE-2920-length-14074-cov-3.153720_pt1 | contig 14074 bp, 12 predicted proteins | sample MGYA00242127_ERZ509046 | MGnify/ENA primary metagenome ERZ509046 (study PRJEB26280, sample SAMEA2338728) | human gut metagenome | biome: human gut; feature: human-associated habitat; material: faeces... | reverse complement strand
AGACGTCTGCTGGATCGGAACCAGCACCCTCACAGATGGCTCCGGAAGAAAAAACCCAGACGACGGATATCCCCTCAAAACCGGAAAAAGCCGCGCAGGCTGTCCCGGCCGTTCAGCAGAAGCCCCATCCTGCAGCCGCGCAGGCTTCCGTCCAGCGGGAGAAAAAGGATACAGCGGCGAAACACGAACAGCTGGCGCAAAAAGTACAGAAGCAGCCCAGGGAAAAGCCGGTCAGGGAACAGCACGCCCAGGCCGCAAAGGCGGAAAAACCGGCAGACAGGGCGGCAGCAGGGAATGATGAGTCCGCACAGAACACACGCAGGACAGGCAGGGTTACCGTTCTGACACGGAACGGGGGAGCCACTGTTCGCCTCAGCGCTTCTGACGAAATCACCTACAAACACATGATTCTCACACAGCCTGACCGTTTCGTCATCGATCTCAACGGCCGCTGGGATGTCAGTACAGACGCCATCCCCAGCAACCCTCTCGTGACCAACATCCGCCTCGGGCGTTTTAAGAACCGCACCCGCGTAGTCATCGACATGTCCTCGCAGCCGCGGAACGCCAGGGCCAATCTTTCAAAGAACCGCTGCAGGCTGGACGTCCGCGTGGATCGATAGAAAATACCCCATCCGCGCGTCTCCGCCTCCCCCTCAGAGGCCCAGTATGGGAAAAATTCTCGACAGCCTAAAGAATCTTTTGGGCGGCAGACCCGTTGACCGGAACAAAGTGCTTTCCGGATTCAGCAGCCGCTATGCGTCTTTTAAAAACCTTCTTCAGGCGAATACTGACCTTTCCAAAATTCTTGCCGGTCTGGACGCTGCCTCCCGGGGCGAAAAACATATGGATGTCGATCAGGTGCGCCATGAGGCGCGCCGGGCCATGGCCTGCGCCGGAACCATGTCCGAAGCCCTGATCAGCCTGTCCGGAGGACGGCACTACAAGACACTCAGGGAAGTGCTGCGGAACATTTCTGCGCACATCGAAAACGAGCTCGTTCAGCACGCCCCCGGTGACGTGACCGAGCTCACCCTGCCCCTCACCGAAGTGGACGCAACCATGGCGTACAGCGTGGGAGCCAAAAACGCCAATCTGGGAGAACTGGCCAATATGCTCGGGCTTCCTGTTCCCAGGGGCTTTGCCGTCACCATCAGGACCGGTCAGATCTTCCTTTCCCGCTACTCTGGCCTGTTCGATCTGGTACAGCGCGAGCTAGCCAAAATTGATGTCGATCGTCCGAAAACCATCGACCAGGCAAGCAGCACCATCGCTGAAGCCATCATGTACGCTCCCATGCCGAAGCAGGTGGAGGAAGCCCTGCTCAGAGCCTACGATGAGAGTTTCGGAGGAAGACGCGTGCGTGTGGCCCTGCGTTCAAGCGCCATTGCCGAAGACGGAATGCAGTCCTTCGCCGGGCAGTATGAATCTATCCTCGGTGTCACGAGAGATACCCTCATCACGGCCTGGCGCAGAGTATTTGCCAGCCTCTATTCCCCGCGCGCTCTGACCTACCGCCTGCGCAACGGCTATGAGCTCAGCACATCAGGCATGGGAATGTGCTGTCTCGAGATGATTAACGCCAAAGCCGCGGGCGTGGCGTTTACCCGCCATCCCGTCAATCTCAGATCAAACGATATTCTTATCAACGGCGTATGGGGGCTCGGCGAAGCCGTCGCCGACGGATCCGCCACGCCCGATCAGTGGCTTGTTTCAAGGGCGACCATGAAGATCGCTCACGAAACCATCGCCACCAAGCTGACCCGCGTCGTTCTCTCCTGCACGGACAACGGCGTGGAGCCGCATCCTGAGGATGTCACCGAGCCTATGCAGAATGTTCCCTGCCTGACCCACGATCAGGTACGGCAGATTGCGGCCTGGGCGCTTAAAATCGAACATCATTACCAGTACCCCCAGGACATCGAATGGGCCGTTGACCAGGACGATCAGCTCATTCTCCTGCAGGCAAGACCCATGGGCTTTGACTCCGGAGATGACGATCAGAGAGCGCCGGAACTTGAAAAGATTCACCCTCTCCTCTCAGGATGCGATGTCGCAGCCAAAGGCGTAGCCTGCGGAAAGGTGATGCACGTGGATCCGGACACCGATCTCACACACTTTCCCGAAGGGTGGGTCATGGTCCTGCCCCACTCCTCGCCCAACGCCACTGTTGCCATGCAGCGGGCCTGCGCCATCGTGGCTGAAACAGGTTCTCTTACCGGCCACATGGCTTCCGTCTGCCGAGAATACGGCGTCCCCACTCTCATGAACGCCCGCGGCGCCATGGAGATTCTTGAGGAAAATGAGCTCGTCACTGTGGACGCTCTCAGGGGACGTGTCTTCAGAGGCGAGATTCCGGAACTTCTTGAGCTCAAAATCAACCGCAGGCCTCCTGCGGCTGACACCCCATCCCTGGCGCTCCTGCGCCGCATTTCCGGCCACATTCTGCCTCTGCACATGGTGGATCCCCGCTCGCCCAATTTCAAGGCGCAGAACTGTACCAGTCTCCACGACCTCATGCGCTTTGTGCACGAGAAATCCTACAGCGAGATGTTCAAGCTGTCCGACTCCGTGACTGAGGGCGAGGCAGGAGCCGCAAGCCGCTTCAGAGGATCGGTTCCGCTCGATCTCTACATCATCGATCTCGGCGGCGGACTCAGAGATCCGTCCGCGAAATTTGTCACGCAGGATGACGTCACCAGCACGCCCCTCAGATACGTTCTTGGCGGTATGCTTAATCCTGCCGTGCAGAGCAGGGAGCCGAGGCCCGTGAACATGCATGGTTTTCTCTCCGTTATGGGCAATTCCATGGCCGGGGGAAACAAAGCAGGCGGCGACCGCTTCGGCGATCACAGCTACGCCATCGTTTCGGATAACTACCTCAACTTCTCCTCGCGCGTCGGCTACCATTACGCCATCCTGGACTGCTGGTGCGGAAAGACGCTGAGCAAAAACTATATCCGCTTTGAATTTGCCGGAGGCGCAGCGGGTTCCGTACAGCGTGGACGGCGTGTGCGCTGCATAGGGTGCATTCTTACAGAACTCGGCTTCACGGTCTCAATTCTCGGAGACCGCATCCAGGCCCGCTACCAGAAATATCCCAGGGACAACATGCTTCCCCGCCTTGACCAGATTGGCAGGCTTCTGATTATGACCCGCCAGATGGACATGCTCATGACCTCGGAAGCCGCCGTCCAGGAGTACGCTCACCGTTTTCTCAACGGCCAGTATCATTAACGGAACCTTATGCCCTTTACGAAAACAGTAAAGCAGTCCGGAAAGAAGGATGGGAGGAACAGTACCGATTTTCTTCTGCTGTTCTTTGTGCTTCTGTGCGGCAACTGCTTCCTGGCCGTCTATTACTGCTTTGAGCAGTGGCTTGAAGCAGTCAGTGTCACACCGAACTGGCGAGGGCTTCTGCTGGGAATTCTCTATGGCATGGTCATGGTGACGCGTCCCGCGGTCAGCCTGTTCATGCTGAGCAGGAGCAAACTTCCCGCCATAGCCATTTCGCTCATCGTCTCGATGCTCATCCTCATGAGCTATCAGTTCCTGCCTTCGGGTTCTCCGCTCTTTGTCTGGATGGTTCTCGTGCTGCGAATCGTCCAGGGCTTTTTTCTGGCCGTCTTTTCCTCCTGCGTTGTCGCGGCCATAGTCCGCATCTTTCCCACGGGGCGCTCGGCCAAAGGATGGGCTCTCTACTCCGTGGCTAACCTCCTGCCCTATGCGGCCATTCCCACCATTGGAGAAAAACTCCTGCCGCTCGTTGGCGGCGTACCCCGGCTATTTGCCCTCGTGGGACTCCTCGGCCTTCCCGCGCTTCTCTTCACCTTCATCGCGGCACCTAATCTGAGGAAACCTGAACTCGCCGTCAGCAGGGACGCGCGCCGCGGCAGCACGGCAGAAATTCTGAACGCGGTCAGGCACTCGGGGCTCTCCCTTCTCTTTCCCGCGAGCACGCTCTTCTGCCTCACCACGAGCATCGGGCTTCTCTTCATGAAGGGACTCTGTACGGAGACAGGAGGCAATCCGGCAGACTTTTACCTGTATTACACTTCCACCATGATAGTTGTCCGTCTCACGGGAAGTGACAGACTCGACAGGCTGCCCAGAGGGCACGTCGTCCCCATATGTGCCTTCCTTATGGCTCTCGCTTTCCTCACCATCGCCTGGGGTCCTCTCTGGGCCTATATTCCGGCCACATTCCTGTATGGCCTGAGCCTCTCCCTCCTGTATCCGCTTCTGGCCGCAGAAATTGTCGACCGCTCGAAGCCCGAGACAAAAACCATCAATTCCAATTTCATGATGTTCACGTTTGACGCGGCCGGGCTCCTCGCCTCCCTCTTCGGAGGGGCTGTCATCAATCTTGGCCTCGGCTACCGCGGGGTCATTACCATGGGGGCCTGCATGATCGCCTCCTGCGGCCTGTGCTTTGCCGCAGACAGGCTGAGCCGGAGAACCGGACGCCGCTGAACAAAAAAAACGGACCGCCATGGCGATCCGTTGTAAAAACACGAAGCTGCGGGACTACTCTTCCTGAGCCATCGCCTCCCGGCTGACCATCAGGATGAGTTCCTGGAGATTATTGACGCCAGTAAGGCGCCAGCCGTTCCCCTCAGGGGAAAAAACGCCTTCAACAGGGTAGTCATTGCCGTTTTCGTCATGCACAGTGAAGGGAAGAAGCTGCCTGCCTCCGGAAAACGATTCGGAGGAGCCAATCTTCGTTATCTGTTTTTTCCCAAGCGATGCCATAGCGAAAAGCGGCCCGAACATGCTCTGGCTCTTGTAATCGTTGACAGGCCTGCCTCCGAAGCCGCCGGAACCGACACCATAAAGAACAAATTCCCTGATTTCGGAGGCCAGGAACGACTGTACGCGCGCGTTGGTAAGTCCTCCATGCGAAGCCATGAGGGCAAGCGTTGGGGGCATCCACTGGGACGTATGGGGGTCCGAGGCCAGCTTCGCCAGTTCAGAAAGTGCCTGTTTTGAAATGCCGTCCAGGTCGACGAGCTTTGAAAAAGAAGCCGTATCAGCGGCCTCCATGGAAGCGCCAATGGATCTGAGTGTCTCCTGCGGAGGCAGCCCGGCCGCCTCCGGTGCTTCCGGACAGAATCCGGACAGACTGACGGCGCTGAAGAGCAGCAACGTGGTCAGAAACGGCCGGAAAAACGATAAAAATCTACACATTGTCAGGCTCCTGTTTCCGGCAGTCCGCCGGTTCAGAACATGCACCCGGCGGATCGTCCTCCTTTAAGGAGGACAGGTATGCCGCACGATACAAAATAGGCATCCCTGGCTGCACTGGCAACCCGCTGGTTGCAGAGACCGAGCCAGTCCCGGAAACGCCTGGACAGGGGATCCGCGGGAACCAGTCCGAGTCCGGTCTCATCGCTCACTACAGCCACCGGCCGTCTTGACGAGGCGAAGGCTTCGCAGAAAGCGTCAATGCGCTTTTCTATAAGGTCATCGGCCAGGGGACGGTTATCAGCTGTACTTAAGCCGCAGACAAGGCCTGCAAGCCATGGGGAAAGCGAATCCACAAGGACTGCTCCGGCCTCAGGCGCGCAGGTGATAGCAGAGGAGAGTTCCCCTCCGGCCTCCACGGTGATCCAGCCAGGCCCCCTCAAAGCCCTGTGCCCGGCGATACGCTCCTGCATTTCCGCATCACCGGGATCCGACACCAGTGTAGCCACATAGAGCCTGTGCGGAGACCAGGATTCCACAAGCCGCTGGGCAAAGCCGCTCTTGCCGCTGCGCGTACCTCCCACCACGAAAACCCGCTCGGGAAGATGCCGGCGTTCCGGCCTCAGAGGGCAGCGGACGCGCCTCATATCAGTTACCCGGTTCAGCGGGAACCGGCGCGGGAACGGCGGGCACCTGCGGAGGAGCCGCAACCTGCGGCGAGGCAGGAGCCTGTGGAACCATAGCCGGCTGCTCCTGTCCCTGCTTTTCCCCGGGAGCCGCAGTCTGGCCGGAAGACGGGGTCTGTTGTGCCGGCTCAGGAGCGCCTTCGTAGATACGCTGGCAGCGCGCGGCCAGGTCCCGCATGACTTTTGAAGAGCTGTGGATAGAGCGGACTGCTGAAGAGCTGTCCTCAAGGCGGCGGTCTACCCAGCGGGCGAGATACAGAAGGGTCTCATCATTGAGGCTGCGGGCCCCTTTGCTGCGGATATCCTCGGCGAGAGCGTGCTGGGCCTGAGTTTCCCTGGCAAGCGCGGCGCGAAGCTGATCAGCCGTCTCATTGAGCGTGACCTCAGCGCTGTGCACGGCTTCGGCAGAAGCCTTCTTCTCACGCAGCTGATCGAGCTCGAAACGCTGCTCCATCATTTTGGCGTTCACTTCATTGCTGGCCTCGGCGAGACCGTCAAGAGCCCGGATACGCTGTGAGATGTCCGGCACGGCGGAGACACTCTCGAGTCCGGAGGCCAGGAGTTCGCTCTGCGCGCCGAGGAGCCTGTAAAGGTTCTTCAGCTCACTGTCGCTCAGAGGACGTCCGGACGCAGGTCTGGCCGCCTGAACGGCAATGGCATGCAGGAAAGAATCGGCATAGAGTCCATAGAGCCCCTCAACCATGGAAGGAGTGAAGGCATACCTGAGCAGGGCCTTTCTGGGCGAACGGGAATCAGGAGCGGCAAGGCCGATCATTTTCACGCCGTAACGCTGATTGAGTGCCTGCACGGACACGGCAAGGCTCCCTCCCCTGGCGCCGGGATGATAACGGGACACAACCCACGCAGCGAGGTCGTCAATGAACGAAGGCTGCACGTGATCGTCAGCTTTGACTGGCGGAATAGGGGCCTGGGGATCAAACCACGTGGGGCCGGAGGCGTCGGATGCTTCGCCATTTTCTCCGGCCGGCTGTCCCACACCGGTCTCACCGGGAGGCGTCGTCTGCCCTATACCCGCCTGAATGGTAGTCCCCGAAAGAGAGCCGTCCGCATTCTGAACTGTATCTCCAGCGGGGTTGGGCCTCTCCCCTATGGGCGGAACAGGAGGCTTCTGCTCAATGTACGGTTCGAGATACCCGCGCAGGGAATCCAGAGATGAGCCTTTCAGCACGTCAGAGGCACGGGAGGCCCACCGGGATCGCGTGTCCGGGGAGACGCCAAGCCAGGTGCAGGTTCCGGCGATGCCGCAGACGACCAGAAGAACGATCAGCCACAGGAAACAGCCGCACCCCATATGGCGCTTCGGAGGGGCCATGGTTATGGGCGTGGAGATTTCCCCGCCGGCTTCAGGGTCAGAACCCGAAGGTCTGCCGCTTAACACGCTTTGTTCCGTATTCTGACTGAGCTGCATGGAAGATTCCTCCCTCGCTGAAAGACTGCTCGCCGCCGTCCGTCACCGGATGCGGCCTGTTCTAGGGCTGGCTGCTCTTCGGCGTCCGGTCACCCAGAATGGGCTGAAAAAGCCCGATCAGGGCCTTTTCATCGGGCGCGAGGCATTTCCTGACACGCAGACTGGCCTCACGGCCCATGCGTGTCCGGTATTCGCTGTCCGTTATGAATTTCTCCATGGCGTCAGCAAGACGTGCCTCATCATTCTGCGGCACGACCTGCCCGCTGATACCGTTTTCCACAAGCCAGGCAGGGCCGGGAAGATCCGTCACCACAGGGGGGAGGAAAAAGGACATTGCCTCGGTGAGCGCCGAGGGAATGCCGTCAGGTGGGACGCCCGGAAGCGCCACGCCGGGAGACAGAAAGACATCAGCGTCAAGATAAATGGCCGTCATGTTCTCGTGATGGACAGAACCGGTAAACGTTACCTGGTCGGAAATGCCCAGCTGATGAGCCTGGCGTTTCAGGCTGTTCAGTTCAGGCCCTCCGCCCACCATGGTGACATGGAGAAGCCGTCCGACGGTTTTGAGCCTCGCGGCCGCTCTGAGCACAGTGCCGAAGCCCTTGCGTTTTTCCATAGACCCCACGCACAGGAAATGCACGGCCATGCGCTTCTCCCTGGACTGAGCCGCGGAAAGTTCCTCGTCCATGGGCGAGAGCGTCAGCGGATCAGGGACGAAGACGAGCTTTGCGGCGCTTTCCGCTGGCAGCACCGCAGCGAGCGCGTCTCTGAGCGCCTTAGTATCACAGCGGGCAAAAACGGCATCCTTCAGAAGAACTGCCAGGGCATCGATGCGCTTCTTCGCGGCGGCATCCTTCCCGCCCGCATCTTCCATCCAGCCGTGCAGGGTACGCAGATCAAAGGCGTACGGCACCTCCGCAATGCGGGAGGCAAGCCAGGACAGAACCGTAGCCCGGGGGCCTCCTGCGGAATAGAGGCACTGTACATGGGACTCCCTGGCGCAGTGCGCTGTATATGAGGCCTGAGCCTTAAGCCAGCTCCCGCCGGCAAGGGCCGCCACTTTCGGGAAATTTTTCCGGTACGAGGTGTCTTTCGGCTTCGGGTTTCCAATGAATCCGAACCACGAGGCCAGTACGGGCAGGGCATGAATGCCTCCGAGATGGCGTACGGGCATGGGCAGCGAATAGGATTCCATGTCCTTGCCGAGAAGGCCGCCCGAAGCCAGCGTCACCACGTGGGACAGCAGTCCCTCGTGATGAAGGAGATGAGCCTCGGCGCGGAAAGCCTCTCCTCCGGGTTTCAGAAAGTCCTCGGAAATCATGGCCATGGAAAGGCGCATGTCCGGGCCATTAAGAATTTTGGAAACGCCATCGCTATGGATCTCGGGCACATTGTGGCGCTGACAGACCAGGAGGCCTTCCTCAAGGGTATAGATGGAGTCGCAGTAGTCAGCCATCTTGGCGTCGTGCGTCACCATAACGAGGGCAACGCCGCCGGAATGGCAGAGGTTGCGGAAATTTTCCATGATCAGCCGGCTGGTACGCTGATCCAGAGCGCCAGTCGGTTCGTCAGCCATGAGGATGCGCGGATTGTTGACCATGGCGCGGGCAATGGCCACACGCTGCTGCTCACCGCCAGAAAGACGGTTGCTCGGGTAATGCACCCGCGAGGTGAGCCTCACGAGCTCCAGCGCCCGGATGACGCGGGGCCAGCGCTCGGCAGGCGGAACCTTCTCGTAAATGAGAGGGAATTCGACGTTCTCGAAGACGGTGGAGTGATCGAAAAGGTTGCTGGCCTGCATGACGAAGCCCAGGTTGCCGCGCCGGAAGGCAGCGGTCTGCTCGCGGTTGAAAGCCAGGACGTTCTTGTCCATGATGGTCAGCGTCCCGGAATCAGGCGAATGCAGGAGCCCCAGAATATGGAGCATGGTGGATTTGCCGCAGCCGGATGGTCCCATGATGGCCACCAGCTCGCCGGGGTAAACTTCCAGGTTCACACCACGGAGAACGGGGGCGAAGCCGGCGTAACGCTTGTGCAGATCCTTGGCGACAATAATAGGTTTCATGTGCTCCCCCTATTCGAAGCGCAGAGCCGTGACGACGTCCATGCGGCTGGCCTGCACAGCGGGGAAGATACCGCCTGCGATGCCGATGAGCGCGGAGAAAAGAATGGAGCCGATGCAGCTCAGCACGAGCTGCAGGACGGGCAACGGCGTGCCAAGCATATGCACGCCGACCAGAACGCTGGTGACGCCGAGCACGATGCCGATAAGGCCGCCGGCCACGGACTTGCACAGAGCCTCGCAGAGGAACTGGGCCAAAATATCACCGTCAGAACCGCCCATGGCCTTTTTCAGGCCGACTTCACGGGTTCGAGCACGCACGGCCGCGAAAGTGCCGTACCAGATTCCGAAACCACCCAGCATGAGGGACGCGGCGATACCGAGCCAGAGAAGAACCTGCACCCACATGAACGTGACCTGAAGGCGCGACAGCTGATCCTGCTGCGTCCGGACGCGCATGTAGGGAGCCGACTGGTTGGCGCGCACGACCTCGGGAATGACCTCGGTCAGATGGGCAACGTCTTCCCAGCCCGTGGCGCGCACGAAGAGCCGGGTAATCCCTCCGTCGCCCCAGTTGCGGTCGATGAGCGTGGTGACGGGAATGAAGCCTGCTTCAGACCAGTCACCCAGCATGACGCCCGTGATCACGCCCTTGATCTCGAAAACATCCACGCCGAGGAAGAGCAGCTGGCCCATGGCCTTTTCAGGCGAACCGAAAATCTTATTGGCCGCCTCGCGGCCAATCATGACCACACGGCGGTGATTGTCGATGTCTTCCCTGGAGAGCGGTTTTCCTGCCACCATTTCCACGGAAAATGTAGGAACGAACAGATCATCGACGCCGTAGAAAAGCGTGCCCACGGTACGCTCGCTGTCCGCCGCATGCAGGTTGAACCACTGGGCGTTGCGGCTGCTGACGCTCACGGACGTGACGCCCTTGAGCTGGCGGATAGCGTCAATACTCTGCTGCTGGAACACTCTTTTCGGCTGTCCAGGGTACTGGGAATCCTCCATGAAAACGCGCATGACGTTGACGCCGCCCATGAGAACCATGTCCTGGCCGACCTTGTAGCGGATCTGCTGTCCCAGCACTGCCAGGGCAATGAAGGCCGTAATGCCAAGGGCGATGGAAAAGACAACGCCATAACTTTTCTGGCGTGTGACCTGGCGCAGGGAGACGCGCAGGAGATCGGAATAGGCAATCATATTGGAGAGAATCCCCCTCTCTGTTCATGGATAGAAGCGCCGCGTCAGTTTCCGGGAACGGGAACATCCCGGAAACCGGAATAATAATCTGTACTATCCGCGATGCTGCACTGTCAAAAAAACCGTCTATCTGCGTGTTATGGATTCGACGCGCCCGCCCCTGCGGACTTCATACCAGATACCGTGCCAGAGAATTCCGGACTTCCGGACAGTAGACAGGAACGACACGAAGAACAGGACGCAGAGCAGAAGGAAACAGCCGTACCAGCGTACCATGGGGATGTGCCTGGACACCAGGGGACGCAGTCTGGCCGAAGCGACGGCGGCAAGCCCGAGATAGAGGACTGTAAGCGCCAGCAAGAGGCCGCTCGGGTGCGCCACGATGAGGCCGAGCAGGGCAATGGCGCTCATAAAGGGCGCGAGAAAGACAATGAAGGAAAAAATCCCCAGCAGCACCCACTGCGCGGGCACACAGAACTTGAGAAAGAGAATCTGCCGGTCTATCCAGGCGCGCCAGACGCTGTATTTATGGTCGGCAGCCCTGGTACGGAGCAGAGCGCCGGGACACAGTTTTACACGTACGCCCTTTTCCTTCAGGAATGTGGTCAGCGAGCAGTCGTCCACGACGTTTGTGCTCCAGAAGCCGGCAATGCCAGCCTCGTCGAAAGTACGCCTGCGCACGGCCATGGCGCCGCCCCACGGTTCCGTAAGGCTGGCCAGGGCCTGCATGAGCCGCATGAAGAGCACATGGTGTAGACCAGGGTAAAGGGTCTGTCATCCTGAGGTACCACCTCATGATATCCGGTGGTGAATTCCGCTCTGCCGAGGGCGATGGGGGACACAAGGCGGCGCAGGAAGTCCGGAGAGGCCTCATGCGTGCTGTCACAGAAGGCGTAGATTTCCACATCCTTTCCGAGGGCTTTCACGCCGGCCAGGGAATTGTGATTCTTCTGACCGCATTCCTCTGCCCTGCCGGCGATCACGTGCCGGAGCGCGGGGAAATCTTTCTGCAGACGCCTGGCGAGATCGGCAGCCGGTTCTTCGTCCGTGGCTGTGACAATGACCGGCTCAACAATGCCGGAATAGCTCTGGGAAAGCAGGGAGCGGATAGAATTTTCCATATCGGGGTGCGTCCCCGCGGCGGGGATGATGAGGCCCACGGAAGGCCATTCTCCATCGGCAAGCCCGCTGACGGGCTGAGCCTGTTCCCTGCGCAGATCCTCGCCCCTGCGGGCGAAATAAAAAACAACTGCCGGTCCGGCAATAGCGGCTATCAGAAATAAAAACCACATGATTTTCCCCCTAATTGTCCAGCGGAGCGCAATCGGAAGTCACCTTCACGCCATGCTTCCGCCGGCCTTCCAGGCTCAGTTTCTTTCCACTGCTGAGCCGGATTTTGGCCTCCATCGTGTCGGGGCCGGTGAGGCGCCCGGTAAACAGATGGCCAGACGAATGGGTTGCCCTGAAACTGTTGTTCTCGAGGTGGCCGTAAATGTGGTAGACGTCCACATCTCCAGTCAGGGGCTTCAGATAAACGACTCCCCTGAGAGCACCGTCAGGCTTCACGCAGACGGCAACACGGAAACTGGCTGTCAGCACACTGCCGTACCAGAGTTCCGTGTACTCATCAGGGGCGGCCCCCGTTCCGGAAGCCCTGCAGGGCACAGAAATAATCAGAAACAGAAAAACGGCAAAACCGGAGACAAAACTGCGCACGATGCACATTCCTTTCCTGCGTCAGGATGAGGCAGGCCGCCGTCCCGCGGCGAGCTGCTCGAAGATGCCTTCATGCGACCTGACCATGGGACCGAAGGAATACTTTTCCACGGCCCTCTCACGGTTGACGGCGCCCATAGCGTCAGCCGTCTCCGGTTCATCCAGGAAACGCGCCAGAATCCCCGCCATGGCCGCCGGGTCGCGGGGGTTACAGAGATACCCGTTAACCCCGTCGTTGACAAGGCGCGGAATGCCTCCCACATTCGTGGCGCATACAGGCAGTCCGCAGGCCATGGCCTCTATAAGAACGTTGGGCTGCCCCTCCCGGATCGAGGACAGGGCGAAGACCCTGGTCGCAGAATAATGCCCGCGCACGTCCGTCGTCCCGGGAAACATCTCTATGCCCTCCCTGGCAGGGGAACGCTCCACGCGGCTCCTCACTTCTGCCTCCATGGGACCGTCGCCCACAAGGCGGAGGATGGCGTCAGGATGATCCCGCCTCAGGATCTCGAAGGCGCTGATGAGCGTCGCCTGATCCTTGTCGCCGCAGAGGCGGGCGAGGCAGGAAATGCGCGGCGCGCGCCTGGATGGAGGGGGATCGGACGGTTTGAAGAAATCGGTATTCACACCGTTCGGGATATACGTCAGACGGTTACCGGGCACGCCGAATCCCAGCATGATGTCTCTCAGGGCCTCGGAATTGCACACGATGTGATCCGTGAACCTCCAGAGCCAGCGTTCGTACTGGCGTTTCGGGGCCCCACCGCCGCGCACAGTGCCCACCACGGCCGGGCGGCCGGAGATCCGGCCAAAGAGTGTTCCCCAGATACGCCCCCATATATTGGGGAGCGCCGTGCAGGGAACGATGACATCGGGCTTCAGGCGGCGCAGCCAGAAGGGCAGTCTGAGGAAGAACAGCGGATCCACCCTGCGGGAGGACCCCATATGCAGGAGCCGGATGGCGCTCTTCTCAGCCTCGTTATCGAGATCCGTCCTGCCGGTCAGCGTCAGCATGGACACGTCGAACACGGACCTGTCGAGGCGCTGGGCCAGCTGCAGGGTCTGCCGCTGCGTGCCACCGAAGCAAAGATCTTCCATAAGAAAAAGAACGTGTATTCTGGACATAGCTCAGGTGCACCCCGTTTCCCGCTGCCGGAAAAAACGCCGGGCGTTTCCCCGGCCGCTTCGGCACGGCAGGCGGGAGCATGACGGGGAAGGAATATTTTTCTTGTAAAATTACACAGTTACTTGTTTCCTATAGGCAAAAAAGACCGAAAAGGCAAGGATTGTACCCCCGTACCGCCTTCCGCCCGGCATTGCCCAAACGCCCTCCTCTGGAGTAAAATAAAAGGCATGAAAACAGAGAAGAACACCCCCCTCAGAGTCGTCTTTTCCCTTGATACGGAAGAAGAAGGTCTTTTTTCCGGACATTACGCCCGCCATGACTGCGGAGTCCGGAACATAGAGCGGCTGCTCCGGCTGGCACCCATCACGGACGCTCTCGGTTTTCCGCTGACGCTTTTCTGCTCGTACACAGTGCTTTCGAGCGCCCCTGCCCTCAGGGTGCTCGAAACCATGCGAGGACGCTACGGCGCTGAAATCGGAGCGCACCTGCACCACTGGAGCACTCCGCCTTTCGGGGATAACAGCCAGGAAACCGCGGGGACGCCCGAGCGTACGGACAGGATGCCCCGCGCCCTCCTCGAGGCAAAACTGGAAAGCCTTCTGGCGAAGGCCCGCAGTTTTCTGGGAGAGGATCCGGTAAGCTTCCGCATGGGCCGCTGGGATCTC
>ENA-OROK01002917-OROK01002917.1-human-gut-metagenome-genome-assembly--contig:-NODE-2917-length-14109-cov-3.423509_pt1 | contig 14109 bp, 26 predicted proteins | sample MGYA00242127_ERZ509046 | MGnify/ENA primary metagenome ERZ509046 (study PRJEB26280, sample SAMEA2338728) | human gut metagenome | biome: human gut; feature: human-associated habitat; material: faeces... | reverse complement strand
GTTTGGGCATGTTGACGGTTTTCAGATAGGCCCTAAAATCTTTTCTAAAGATTTTAATTGGAGTTCAGTATAAAATTGTCAACGGAAATGTCTGATTAAGGAGTTTTTATGAAGAATATTGTGATTTATGTCCACGGAAAGGGCGGCTCTGCGGCGGAAGCCGAGCATTACAGACAGCTGTTCCCGGACAGTGAAGTGATTGGCTTTGATTACCACGCACAAACCCCGTGGGAGGCCAAGGAAGAATTCCCGGAGTTTTTCGCCCAGCAGCGGAAGCACTGCGATCGTCTCACACTGGTAGCGAACAGCATCGGCGCGTTTTTCTCGCTGTCCTCGCTGGATGGAGCGCTGGTTGATAGTGCCTGCCTGATTTCTCCCGTTGTGGATATGGAAAAGTTGATTGAAAATATGATGCTGTGGGCAGACGTGACCGAACAGGAGCTTGCAGAAAAGTTGGAGATTCCAACGGATTCTGGGGAAACGCTGTCGTGGAAGTACCTGTGCTATGTGCGGGAGCATCCGATTTCATGGCGCGTTCCCACCCGCATTTTGTACGGAGAGCATGACAATCTGACCTCGCTGGAAACCATATCGGCCTTTGCGGAGAAAACCGGCGCGGTACTGACCGTCATGCCCGGCGGCGAGCATTGGTTCCACACGGACGAGCAGATGCGGTTTCTGGATGACTGGATCCCGCAAATACCGGGAATAACCCCGAAAAATCAACTGAATACAAAAAGAATGGGAATTCTCAGCAGACACTGAGAATTCCCATTCCTGGCAGGGGCACTAGGACTTGAACCCAGAGCCTACGGTTTTGGAGTAAGAAATGCACTTTTAACTATCTTTTTCTAACTTTTCATATCTTTTATATATTGCGATTTTTGCACCTGAAAGATTTCATATCCTTTTGTAACTTGCACTATCTTTGTATATCTTTAACGGACAAATAACGGACAAAATTAGGTGGCGGAGTAAAATCCGCCACCCTGCTAATTTGGGGACGCTCACGCAGATTCAAACTTACCGCTTGGCTGCCTTTTGCCGCCACGACCGGACTTTGCTTCTCTGGCCTTCCGCTCTTTCCACAGTCGGAGGATTTCACGTTTTTCATCTTTGGCCATTGCTAGAATATCCTCTATGGTTTCGATACTCTCCACGCCCTCCGGGGGCAACGCGTTTCTTTTATTCATGTAGACACCGCCTTAATAATTCTACTTGTTCTGATTCGGGCAAGTCCCAAAAATGATCTTGTGTAACAGCCTTTAGAATTGCCGCAGCCTGTTTCTCCGGAAAGGACAGAAGCAGGGCTACCAGTTCTTCATCGACATTCTTCCTTTCTTCTTTGGTCGTCATCTCGCCACCTCCTGTTTGTGTGTCCGCAATGAAGCTAAGACGCGCAGCAACCTAATGTCTCCCTCTGTGCCGTTCTCGCAGACAACAGCTAAAGCGGCAAGCAACCCGTAAAATTCACTCAGCAACTCATGTTTTCGATTGACGGCCTTTACCATCCGGAAAAAAGCGGCGGCAATGGCCGGGAAATAGCCGTCGTTTTCGGTTTCGTCGATTGCGCGAAGCTGCTTTTCAAGCTGTGTAAACAGCGCGTCCGCAGTCTTCGGCAGGCGCTTGTAGTTGGTTTGGGTCAAGAAGTCAGCATAAGCGGCTTCAGCAGTTTTCTTTGTAAGCATTTTATATTCCTCCTTCTTCATGCAATGCAGAAACGCTTGCTTGTGGTTGTTTTCGTGAACGCCTCGGCCAGATCGGGCATAGCTTTCTTAAATGCCGTGCTGCCAAACCTGGCGCTAGTCACGGCCTTGTATGTCACCTTCCAGTCCGTGCCGCTGATGGTGTCCACGCCCTCCGCGTCCATGTACCGCTTGACTTCATCGACCAGCGCGTCAAGCTCTGCCGCAAGTTCTTCTTGCATCCGCTTCAATTCACGAATTTCCTTGATCTTGGTGTCCATTGTGTTGACCTCCTGATTATTGATTATGTGAAACGTCTGTTAGACGATTTCGACCATTTGGGCGGCGGGCATGAAAGCATCCGTAAAGAACTCTTTCATACCGTCGACAGCTTTGACCATGATGTTAACATTTTTGCCGAACATGTTAACACAAATCACGGTCGCGGGTGCAGTAACCATTTCCCGCCAGAGATTGGAATAGGTCGTAACCATAATTTTGTCTCCGTTCTGGAGGTTAGCAGCCTTGACATAGGTTTCAGCCCATGCCCGCTTGAAAGCAGCAGAGCGGTTCATACCGGACTTGATGTAAGCATTGGCTTTCTTGCAAACCTTAGTTCTAATCTCTTTCATGGTGTTACCTCCTGCGGTGTGGTGCTTTGTTCTTTGTGCCTTTATTATAGCACTGTTAACCGTGTATATCTATTGACATATTATACAACGTTTACCGTGTAGTATTGGATATTTTTGCACGGTTGACAGTATATACATTATGTGCTATAATGCGGATGGTGGGAGAGGGGCGCACAATTAGTGCCCCCGCCACACTCCCACATAGAAGGGGGGACACAATGCCGGTATCGGAATCGAAGAAAAAAGCCAATGCGAAGTGGGACAGCGAAAATATGGCGACGGTAGCTTGCAAAATCAAAAAAAGTCAGGCTGAAAAATTCAAGTCGTATTGCTCTAGCATTGGCAAAACCTCAAACGCGGTCATTCGTGACTATGTTCTGGAATGTATCGACGAGAAAGGCCCCGCCACGGGCGACAATCCCACAGAATAGCAAAAGCCAGCACCTTCGCGGGTGCTGGCTTCGTTCGTTTTGTGGGCTGACACTGGTAGTGAGGATTTCTGACTGTCCAATTTTGGACACACCGACAATTTTGGCGATATCCCGCACTTTGTGCGCCAATATGCATTTTCCTGAATTTTGGTTCATTTTGGTGTTGACTTTTTGAATTAAAGTTCATATAATAACGGTGCGGAGAAGTCCGCAAGCGTAATAGAGATATTACCGCCGCTGTCGACTTGTAGAGCGCAAGTCAATAAAAAAGAATGCTCGCTGAGTTGATCTCCACATAGAGCGTGTGGAGGGTAAACAAAAGAATGCTCACAGAGAAGAACGGTCACGCTCGCGCGTGGCCGTTTTCTTCGGCTATGAGGTGTCGAATAATGCTGAATGTCATTTTCCTAACCGAAAAATTTTATCGGCGCTATAAAGATTGTCCTGAAATTGAACAGAAAACAAGCCGCCCTTATATCCGGGTTGGTGTCCTAATTGATGGCGTTCTGTGGGCAATCCCCATGCGCTCCAATATTAACCATGAGCATACGATCTGGACAGATAAGGCCAATAAATGCGGCATTGACTTCACAAAGGCTGTTGTGATTAACAACCCAGCCGAATATATTTCTTCGATTAAACCGCACATCCGCCCGAATGAATTTGAAGTATTGAAAAGCATAAACAGCTATACCATAGAGCAGAAAATGCGGCAATACATCAAGAAATACAGAAAAGCGAAGCAGCACATAAACATTTCCAGAAACAGGAATATTGTGAAGTTCTCCACCCTGCAATACTTTGAAGATTACATATAAGCACACCACGCCCCCCGACCATCAAGGCCGGGGGCGTTGCTCTATGTGATTATGGTGATTCCTGCCTTTTCCAGCATTGCCCGCTTTTCCTCCGGGGACATGGAAGCAACACGGGCGGCAACTCTCCGCGTCATTGCGTCCGCTTCTTCCTCGAATGCCTGTTCCTTCCGCCGCTTGCGTTCGTATTCTTCCCGGCGCTCCTGTTTCAGTATGTATTGCTCCTGTATGGAGCTGCCGGACAATCTGAATGCACCCAGCCCCGTACCGCGGTACATATCAAAGTCAAGAAAGCGATGCAGGGTTCTGGACTTGCGCAGTTCCCGGATTCCCTTGCTTTCCATCTGCCGCGTTCGCTCCGGGCTTTTGCCCATGACCTCCCCGACAGCAGATAGCGTCATATCGTCCCATTGGGCATTACCCGGGGGAAGCTCGCTTATAGCGCCGTCTATGGCCTTATGGAGCTGCTCGCGGTATACAGATTCTTCCACGTTCTCTATTGCATCTGCCGCCCTGCTGTCTGGGACAAGTTCGCCCAGAGTGCCGCCGTCCGGCTCGTCAGGCTGTACAGGCCGGTCATGGTGTGGATACAGTGGCCCAGCACCACCAGCAGGATGGCAAAGCCCTTGAGGCAGTCCAGCCACAAAATCCGCTCTTTCATCGTCCTTTTCCTCCCAGCATCTTTCCATAGATGTTTTCCACCGCCGCCACCATAGCCAGATAGCCGGTCTGGTACAGGTCGTCAAATTCCACGCCCCGGGGGTTGCCGCTGAGCTTCAGGGCGGTCATAATTTGCATAGCTTTTCGTTTCACAAGGCCGTTTACCTGTTCCCACAGCTCCAGCGTGCGCCCCTGGTCACCTTGCTGGATGGCAATGGCTAATTCTTCGTTTGACAATGCTCACCCTCCCAGCCGGGGGCATTTGCAGCCCCCGGCACAATCCGCAGAAAATCCTTTATCTGCGACCCGCCGCAGTCCTTCGCGCCGGGATTCTGTTTTGCTGTGGAAAAACGCATAGGGTCAGTGCTTCGCCCCTCTGAGCTTGTCCACGGAGATAATGCCGCCGTGCGGCGGTTCTCTGTTGGAGCTGCCGCTTAGAAACTCTCGACGAAATCACCGGAAAGCTGCTCCCACCATTCGCCCATGCTGAGCGTTACGCCGGGAGAATCGCGCCGCTGACCGTTGCCGCCGCGCCCGCTGCAATAGTTGGCGGCGGTCATCATACTGTCCCACGCTTTCAAGGTCTTTCCCGTTCCTTTGGCGCAATCCTGCGCGAGAACGGTTAAAGCAACCCTGTCTTTTCGGTCGTCGGTGCTGTCTGCTGCTTCCTTTGCATAGTGACCGATCAGCTTTAACATGGTCGGGTTTTCGCCGTATCTGTCCGCAAGGCCGAAATAATCATCCACCGTCAGAACGCCGGTTTTCATCAGCTCAACGGCGTTGCTGTCAATGGCGGAAGGATCAGCAAGGTTGCTTGTCTGCACTTCCTTTTCCAATGCGCTGCGAAGTTCTGCGGCCTTTGCGTCGAACTCCGTCCAGATGCGCGCCGCTTCCTGTCGCATTTTCTTTTCCGCCTCTTGGAGCTGGAGCGTAGCAATCTGCCTTTTCAGCGCGTCCGGGCCTGCGTCCTGCATGGCTTTTCGGGTCTGCTCTACTGTGTTATACGCGGCGGCGCATTCGTCCCGTGCCGCCTTGAAAGCGGCGTCAAGGTCTTTTGCAAAGTGGTTGTATTTAGTAGACATTGGTATCCTCCGTTCCTGTGATTTCTCTGAAAACTGCGTAATACTCGCGGTTTTTACTGTCTCGGTTGCTTGCGTTTGCGCCCTCGCTGTTTCTTGCGATAAGCTCACGATTTTCACCCATGAATTGCTCAATCTCGCGGATAGCGTTGATGTTAGTCAAATCGCGGATCATTCGCTCGATTTTCAGAACTCGCGCCATATCCTGTTTGCTTCCTGTGAACGATCTTAAATAACTCATTTCTTTGTTCCTTTCTGCTGCGGGAAAAGGCCGCAGCGCCCATTCTTATACATGGCGCAGGTATCACCGCAAGTCAAATGCGCGGGGAAAGGGCAACGCCTGCCCGCCTGCGCCGCTCCCGGCTTGCACTTGCCGCCTTTGAAAAAAGCACAATCGTCCTCTTTGCATTGCGGGTATAGGCCGCCCTGAAAGGGGCAATCTTTTCTTTGTGCGGGTGGCTCTTCCTGCATCTTCTTATAAATGACTGTTCCAATCGGCACTTCGCCCGCAGAGGTTACAAGGGTCGGCGCATATTCGATGCAGCCCCGGCCAACTTCACGGTATCGCTTGCCGTGCGCGTCAATTAGGGGGTATTCCATCAAAATGTCCATGTGCTTCCTTTCAGTCCAAATTTGGACAGTTTTCATAGCCGTTGCGGAATACGCTGTCGGCCTCATAGCTGACCTCAAAAAGCGGGGTATGGTAGCCGCTGCTGTCCTTTACAAGTTCGCGGTTTGCATCGTCCAGCGCATGAAACGCCGGAATGATCTGCTTTTCCCACGTCTGCTTTTCAATGGCCTTGAAGCAATGCGGGCAAGTGCGGGGATAGTCCCCATCTGTGACGCTTCGCCCGTACACTTCCCATGTGCCGCCGCAATAGTGGCACTTGATACGCATATAGCCCATGAATTTCTCCTTTCTCACGCTGAAACGCCGCGCCGGTAAATAAGCCGGTCGAGGGCATAAGCGCAGGCGTCTATGGTGTGGTTGTCCTTGTCGGGCAGTTCGGAAAGAAAGTTTCCGTCCTTGTCCGTGGCGTAGCTGTAATTTACAAATTCGCGGTATGCTTCGGGGGTTCGCTTCGGATCAATCACAATGCGCCGATGTTGCAGCCATTTCACACGGTAGCTCACGCATCCCGGCTCTTTGTGGCATGGGATGCACTTCAAGTCCTCCGCCTGCATATCCGATATGGATTTCGGCTCCGCACAATCCGCCGTGATTAGCTGCTTTTCCTCGTATACGCCGCCCAATATTGGCGAATGGTACTCACCCCCGCCGCGGTCATAGCGGCGCTTTTTGATTTCCTCCGCAAGCTGCTTATTCGACAAATGCCGCTTGTATATTTCGTCAACAAAAAAAACGGTGTCGCTCTTGCGGTCATAAGACACGCGGAGAAATGCGGCGGGATCGACCGCAAATCCAAAGTCTAAGCCTTGATAGAAATAGCCCATTTGCTCTATTTCCTCGTCGGTGATCTCCCGTATTTCCAAATTGGGAAAGACTTCGCCGCCCGCGCCGGTCGGTACGCCTAAATATTCGTGTTCATAGGCTTTCGGGTTTACATCGCGCAGCCGTTCAGCTTCATAAAGAAAGCTTTCGCCCAGCCAGTCCGGGGGGATCATGGTATAGTCTGTCAGCAGCGTAACGGCCTTTTCGTCCGGCTCCCGTATAAACACATTCGCCCAGTTGTTGGAGGAGATTGGCGGGTTAAAGGTTCGGAACACGATAGCCCCCGGCCCCTGTCCTCTAAGTACCGATTGCATAACGTTTCGCGTGAAGTTCGGCCCGCGCAATTCGCTAAATTCTTCAAACCACACATAGCGGAACACGCCGCGCCGTGGCTTGATGGATTTTAACTTGCTTGCATCGTCCAGCCCTCGAAAAAGGAGCTGTGCGCCGGTCGGGAGATAAGTATAGGACATGGGGGACACACGCCCGCGCCATAGATGGGAAACGCCCAGCGTATCAATGGCCCATGCGATTTGAGAAAAGACGCTATCCCGCATTGTTGCACCCACAAGGCGGAATACAATGCCGTTGCTCTGTCCCGTGGTATCTGCCATAATGCCGCTCACAATCTCCAAAGATGTAAAGGAGGACTTGCAGGAGCCGCGCCCGCCGGGGAGGTTGAATGTGGTGTGCTTCCCCTCTTTCAAATCGTCATGCAGTGGGAAATATACGGGGGCTATATGTTGCTTTACGTCTATGCTGTCAATAAGCGCCCGCGCCTCTCGCTGCTGCCGCTTGATCGCGCTGGTTGCCCTCACGCGCGCTTTCAGACGGTCATAATACATCTTCGCCGCCCTCCTCCAGCTCCTTCAAGACGTCGTTAAACTCGGTGAATTTCAGACCGTAGTCAAGCAACGTTCGCGCCGCTGTAATGTGGTTCGCGCTCGTTTCTTCATCGTCTGCGACAATGGCCCCCAGCCGGTCTATTGCGGCGGTCAAATTCTGCTGAAGCTGCCGCGTTGCTCTGTCCATGACCCCGGCGGCGGCGTGTTTATATGCTGCCGAAAATTCAGCGTCTTGCAGATACGCCCGCAAGGTGCTTTCCCCAATTCCGGCGGCTTTTGCTGCCTCTGCCCTTGTACGGCACACAAGGAGGGCTTGCAGCGCTTTTTCTTTGCGTGGTGTCAATATATCACCCCTTTCAATCGGCGTTTTCTGCGGCTTTCTGGCGGTCATAGAGCCGCATAAAGTCCGCAAGGTTCATTGTTACGCGCCACGGCTCACGGCTGCGGCGATGGAACACAACAGGCATACCGTCACGAAAGCGCTTGCTGTCCTCCTCTGCTTGCTTCATCCACTCGGAAAGCCGGACTTGCTCGCGGCGTTTGACCTCGACATGGACACCGGGCAAGCCCACAAGGTCAGGCACTTCACCGAAGGACATAGACCCGCCGCGCTCCACGATGTAACCATACTCTCGAAGAATGGCGGCAAGTTCTCTTTCACCGTCTGCGCCTTTTCGCTGTGATGCTTTCCCGCTCGTGTCTTTCACCCCCTTTCAATAAAGCTCCTCGTAAAATCGGAGTTCCCTAATTCTTCCGCTGAAAAAGTGGTTGATGTTATAATCACAATGCCGGTACTTTGTTGCAAAGTGCCGGTTGATCATGGAAACGTACCCCGCCGGGGAAACATCCTCATAATAGCTGCCCTTGCTCTCTTGATTGATATAGGGCATATCTTGGCATATCCGCACGATCTGACTTACTCGAATATTCGGATGCGGCCTTCCCATGTGCTTTTCGTACTGCTCGAAATAGTATTTGAACACGGTCAAGGCGTCTTGCAGAGTATAGACGCTCGGCGGGTACACGCTCGCGGTTATCCTTGCGAACTTCTCAAAATCAAAGACCATTAGAAACGCTCCCTTATACAAAAAAGAAGAAAAATTAAAAATATATAATATCGGCGGCGGTGCGCGCGCAGCGCACCCTTATACATGGTGTGGAATGACTTGTCATTCCCTTTTACTCTCTATCTCTTACTCTATCTCTTACTCTATCTCTTACTCTTAGTTACATTGTGACATTTTACCGTTACAATGTAACACCAGTGAGCGGAGATTTATTTCCCATCGTTACTTTGTAACGCTCTGCGTTCTCGCAACCGCCGCACTCTTGCCGCTGAATCGCTTTCACTTCCCGTATTGGCTACGGCCTCGGGCAGAAAAAAGCTTTCGTCTGTAATGCTCTCAATGAGTTTATAGCGGCGCAGGGCTTCAATTGTGTTTGCGACATTGTCGGCATCTTCATCGATAGCAAACGCGATTTCTTTTGCAAAGGTTTCATCATACCCGTTATAGGAAATAACCCCATCCGTGCGCAGGCTTGCAAGCTGCATTTTCAAATAAATTATTGTGAAGACCTCGCCGCCGGCCTGTTTCCTCAATCGGCGCATCCCCTCAGAATTGAAATACCCCTCTTTCAGTTTCAGCCACCAGAATTTTTTCTTGTCTTCTGCCATTCGCTTAAATCTCCATTTCTAAAGTCTGAATTTGAAAAATTATTCTTTCTGCGCTCCATACGGTTTCCGTCGGGCGTTCAGCGCTAAAAATGCCGACCTGCTCCGCCAGAATATTTTGATACGCTGTGCCGACGTCTGCGGCGGGCAGTTCCAAAAGCTTTTTCTTTAGACGCTTAATCTTGTCTTTCTTTTTTGCCGTTGAAATATCCGCCTTGAAAATTCCCTCTGCGACATCGTTCCCGAAATACTCCGCAAAGGATGCATATTTCCCAGTCAGCATTTTTAGCTCCTTTCCACGGCATCCGCCGCGCATAGAATTTCTTTCGCCCTGTGCCGCATGGAGCGGACAAAACGCGCCTTTTCTTCCTCGTTCGCGGGGAGATAATAGCCGGTCGCATTGTCGCTCAATATGGCCGCGCCCGCTCGTCTCTCGGCGGAGATCATAGCCCGGACGGTTCGACCGTCGAGGCCGGTTATTCCCTCCAAATCTCGGAGGGGAACGGCGTTAGCCTGCCCGTGGCTCAAAAGGTCAGTTATTTTCATCGGCAAGAAATCTTTCCAGCTCGTCAAGGTTTACAAGCGTATAGGCGTAACTGCCTTTAACGGGCTTGATCGTGCCATCTTTCAGCCAGCGGCGCAAAAGTCGCTCGTTGATGTAGCTTCCGGGGTCTTGCGCCTTGATCTCCGCAACTGCTTTCGGAATAGTTCTAATTCGTACCATGATAAAGCTCCTTTCGGGTTAAAAATAAAAAGTGCCTATCGCTCACGCACTTTTACCATGCGTAAGTAATAGGCACAAAGGCACACGCAAAAAGGGAATTTCTCGCCTTAAAGCTTCTTCGTTCAATTTTTCTTATTATATCACAAAAAGCGGGATTTTGCAAGAGTTATGCCCTATTTTTATGCAAAATAGTTTCGCTGATACAATCCGCCGTTTTGTGTCGTGCTTCGTCTATGGCGTGTGCGTATGTGTCAAGCGTCGTTGATACGTCGGAATGCCCCAGCATCCCGGCCACGGTCAGCACGTCCACGCCGTTTGAGAGCAAAACGGAAGCGGCGGAATGTCGGAACAAGTGCGGGTTAATATGGGGGAGGCCGTGCCGGTCACAAAATGCGGTCAATTCAAGGTTCACGTTTCCGGGGTTCATCGGCTTTCCGTTCCATCTTGGAAATACAAGGTTGCTATCTTCCCAAAGATCGCCCAGCCGCAGCCGGTTTTTTGCCTGCTCCGCCCATAGCTTGCGCAAGAGGTCAATAGTTTCATCGGGGAGGGCCACGCGGCGGCTGTTGTCGGTCTTTGTCGGCCCGCTCTGTATGCCTGTTTCGGGGAGATAAATCATGCTTTGATTTATCAGAACTTCCCGCCGCACAAAGTCCACCTTGTCCCATGTCAGCGCAAGGGCCTCCCCTCTGCGGCATCCCGTGGAAATAAAAAAGGTTATCAATGCGCGGAATGGCAGCGGCTCCCCCTCAAGGGCAGCAAGAACGGCTTTAAGCTGCTCCGGTTGTAAAGCCTTGCTTTCACGAACGCGCTTTTTCTTTGGCAGCGTTACACGCTTTGCGGGGTTATATTTGATAATCATTTCTTTGTAAGCTTGTTCAAGCACCGTGTAAATGATTGCGTGATAGTCTCTGATCGTCCCGGGGGATAGTGGCTTTTCGGCTCCCGTTAGGCTGAAAAGATCCTTTCGGCCTAAGTTCTTTTCGATTATGGCGGCGTTTTGGCGGCTGATTGGCTGATTTTTACATAGTCTGCGGATCAAATTCCCATAGACACCACACGACCGCGCAAAATCGTTGCAAGTTTCCCCCTCTGGTATAAGCTCTTTGAAGTCCACGGCGGGCAGCGCGTACACTTGCCATCGGCAGGCCCCAGGCTCGGAAAACTTCTTGTAAAGCTCGGTTAGGTGCTTCGGCCGGATTTCTTGAAGGGGGATTTGCCCTATATACTCATTGATCCGCGCAGTTTGCCGCCGGACGCGGGCCAGCGTTTGCGGCTTGTCCCCGCGCTGCTCCCTTATGGTGTAGCAGTATGCGGCGTACTCGGCAAAGGTCTGTTTGTTATCTGCTTGAAAGCCGCTCATTAGGTCTTGTTCAAACTCTGTTGCCACGCGCTGCAATTCTCTGTTGAGTTCTCGCGCGGTCATGGGCTTGTCCGGCTTCCATGTCTTATAATGTCTGATTTGCCGGTCGAGGGCATCACGGCCCAGCGTGACCGTGATTTTATACGCCGTGCCGTGTTTCCCCTCTATCTTCCTAATGCTCGCCATTGTTTAAGCTCCTTTCCGCTCCTTGATGTTCATTACCCCCTCCCATTTGCATTTCTTGCAAAAGGTTGTGACGCCATTACAAACGGCATCGGGGGCCAGCTTGTGCAGCTTTTGGCCGCAGACCGGGCAACAATACCACAACTGCCCTTTTACCAATTTCACCACGCCGCCGCTCTCCTTTCTTGGCGCACATTTGGCGCACAACTTCGGCGAATAGGCGGGAACGGCTTGCAATTTTGGCGCACAATTCAAGGGGTAAACCCTCTCTTTCGCGTAAGTATTGCAACGGTTCGTTTTGATTGGCAAGAATATTGTACATTCTTCGGGCGATCATCTGTGACGGCGCTATCCGCTCGGGCAAGACGCTGGCGATGGGAATGGGCTTTTTCTTCTGGGCGATGGCGTGCTTTTCCGATCGGCAGTTCGCGCTGTGCGGGCGGAGCGTGGGCGCGCTGCGGCGCAACCTGCTGGAAACGGTGCTGCCGCAGCTGCGAAGGCTGGGCTTTGCCTGCGAGGAGAAGCGGAGCGAAAAGCTTCTGATCGTGCGGCGGCGCGGACGGGAAAACCGGTTCTATCTTTTCGGCGGGGCGAACGAGGCGAGCGCCGCGCTGATCCAGGGCATGACGCTGGCGGGAGTGCTGTTTGACGAGGCGGCGCTGATGCCGCGCTCGTTTGTCGAGCAGGCGAGCGCGCGCTGCTCGGTCGAGGGGAGCCGGCTGTGGTTCAGCTGCAATCCCGAGGGGCCGAACCACTGGTTCTACCGGGAGTGGGTGTGCCGGGCCGAGGAGAAAAGGGCGCTCTATCTCCACTTCACGATGGCGGACAATCCGTCGCTGAGCGCGAGGGTGCGCGCCCGGTACGAGAGCATGTACAGCGGCATTTTCTACCGCCGCTTCGTGCTGGGCGAATGGACGGCGGCGGAGGGGCGCATCTACGACTTCTACGCGCCGGGGGAGTACGCGCAGGAAGCGCCCGCGGAGCCGTGGGAGAGACTGCGTGTTTCCGTGGACTACGGGACGGTGAACCCGACGAGCATGGGGCTGTGGGCGCTCAAGGACGGCGTGTGGTACCGCGTGGACGAATACTACTACGATTCCCGCACGGAGGGCCGGCAGAAAACGGATGAGGAATACGTCGACGCGCTCGAGGAGCTGACGCGGGGAAGAAGGATCGAGCGCGTGATCGTGGACCCGTCGGCGGCGAGCTTCATCGAGACGCTGCGACGCAGGGGCTTCCGCGTGATGCGGGCGAACAACGCGGTGGCGGACGGACTGCGGGTGACGGCGGATCTTCTGAAGAAGCGGAGGCTCGTGATCTGCCGGAGCTGCAAGGACTGCCTGCGGGAGATGGAGAGCTACGAATGGGTGAACGACGGGAGCGGACACGACGTGCCGCGCAAGGAGAACGATCACGCGATGGACGAGATGCGATACTTTGCGATGTCTGTGGCGGCGGGGCACGGCACAATGCCGACCGCGTGCGCGGTGACAAGAACGACAAACTGGAGAGGAGCGGCAGAACGGTGAAACGAAGGAAAAAGGAGCAGACGGGCGGCGCGGCCGCGGCGGTGCAGGTGCGCGAGAGGGGAGGGCATCCCTTTGCGGCGCTGCGAGGCTATATGCCACTCGGCGGGGCGGACGCGGCGCTCTACCGCAGCGTTCGCGAGGCGGTGCCGATCGTGGACGCGGCGATCGGAAAGCTGGTGAGGCTCAGCGGCGGCTTCCGCGTGCTGTGTGAGGACGAGCGGGCGCAGGAGGAGCTGGGCGAATTCCTGCGCACGGTGAATGTGGGACATGCGCAGGTGGGCTTCAGCGCCTTTCTGGACAAGTATCTGGATTCGCTGCTGACGAACGGACGCGCGGTGGGCGAGATCGTGCCGGACGCGGAGGGACGCGAGATCGCGGCGGTGCTGTGCCACCGCGTGGAGCAGCTGGCTCTGCGCGAGGGCGAGACGGCGCTGGATGTGCGGTTCTGCGGCTACGACGCGGCGGGGAGGCTGCACGAGCTGCCGCGGCAGGAGCTGGTGCTTTTCACGCCGCTGCTGCCGGAGTCGGAGAATCCCTACGGCGTGTCGCTGCTGCGCTCGATGCCCTTTATGGCGGAGCTGCTCTCGCGCATCTACTACGCGGTGGGGCAGAACTGGGAGCGCTGCGGCAACGTGCGCTTCGCGGTGGTCTACAAGCCGCAGGGCGAGGAGCCGGACGGCGCGCTGGCGCGCGAGCGGGCCGAGCTGCTGGCGCAGGAGTGGTCCGGCGCGATGCAGGAGACGCGCGGCGGGAGCGTGCGCGACTTTGTGAGCGTGGGCGACGTGAGCATCCGCGCCATCGGCGCGGACAACGTGATGCCGGACTGCGAGGTGCCGGTGCGGCAGATCCTCGAGCAGCTGGTGGCCAAGACCGGCCTGCCGCCGTTTTTGCTGGGGCTGAGCTGGTCGTCCACCGAGCGCATGAGCAGCCAGCAGGCGGATATGCTCACGAGCGAGATCACGGCGCTGCGGCGCACGCTCACGCCGATGGTGGAGCGCGTGTGCCGCCTGTGGCTGCGCCTGCACGGCTACGGCTGGC
>ENA-OROK01002912-OROK01002912.1-human-gut-metagenome-genome-assembly--contig:-NODE-2912-length-14139-cov-2.871556_pt1 | contig 14139 bp, 22 predicted proteins | sample MGYA00242127_ERZ509046 | MGnify/ENA primary metagenome ERZ509046 (study PRJEB26280, sample SAMEA2338728) | human gut metagenome | biome: human gut; feature: human-associated habitat; material: faeces... | reverse complement strand
CTTATCATCAGATGAACGTCAAAGACAATCAGTGAGGATATGTCGGTGATATTCTGTGGAAACCTGATTGCCTTGGACTGTTGTGTAAAGCGGGCCGGGGAAAAGGCCGACCACTGGGACATCGTGAATATCCGGGATAAAAATGGAAAGTCAACGTGGCCGGAAAAGAATACGGAGGAACGGATAGACCGTATTCAGTCCAAAATCAGTACAAAGGCTTTCCAGCAGGAGTATATGAATAACCCGCTTTCGGAGGGGGACACATTTAAGGAAATGGTATGGGGAGATTGCCCGCCGCTTTCTAAGTTGCAGTTTGTAGTGGCCTATGGCGACCCGGCACCGTCAAACTCCAAGAACAAGGCCACTTCTTTTAAGGCTTGTTTCCTCATCGGGTATTACGACGGCAAGTTCTACGTTTATACCGGTTACCTCGACCACGTGGTAAACGCGGAATATGTAAACTGGTATTATTACCTGAGGGACTATGCAGCGGATAAGACACAAGTCTATAATTACATAGAGAACAACAAACTGCAAGACCCCTTCTATGAGCAGGTATTCATCCCGCTATTTAACGAGAAGGGAAAGAAAGACGGTTTTATAGGTATCATTCCCGACACCCGGAATAAACCGGAAAAGTTCGACCGTATAGAGGGAAACTTGGAGCCGCTCAACCGGCAGGGAAAACTCATACTCAACATCAAGGAAAAAACAATCCGCACATGATAAGGCTGGAGGAGCAATTTCTACTTATCAATCGCGCTATGAAGTCCCCCGCCGATGGCGTGGACTGCATAGAGGGCGGCGTGTGGATTCTGAATCAGAAAATAAGTACGCTGGCAGCGGACTCCTATACCGTTGGCGCGCGTAAAACCAATAAAAAAAGATATTAAGTTATGGCATTTATCACAGCTGAAGAATTGGAAACGCATCTATACAAAGAAAATATAGATACGATTAGCCGGGAGGATGAAACCATCCTGACTGCGGCCGTTGACGCCGCCATAGAGGAAGCCTACGGCTACTTGGGGGCATACGACCGGAAAAAGATTTTTGAGGCAACAGGGAGCCAAAGAAACCCCTTGTTGCTCATTTTTGTAAAGGACATAGCGGTATGGCACTTCATAAACTTATGCAATGCCGGATGCGACTTGGAACTAAGGGAAAAAAGGTATGACCGGGCCGTGTCTTGGCTTCGCCAGATACAGAGGGGAGAGACTACGGCCACCCTGCCGATTGTGGATGAAGACGGGGACGGGAAGCCGGACACCGCCGGAGAGTATATATATGGGAGTAACCCGAAACGTAACCAACATTTTTAATAGTCATGGGAAATAAAAAGAAAGGGAGTACCGCCACGGTTCAAAGCAGGCAGGCACCGAAATATGTTATCAATCAGATTGTAATAAAAGCCCCGCAGAGAAAAGTTTATGACGTGGGCAACTGGCGCACTGCACTAAAATCGGCCGATAACGGACGTGTAAAGCAGCTATATGATCTCTATGAGGATATTATGATAGACGGTGTACTGTTTGATGCAGTACAAAAGCGCATAGATGCCGTTATAAACTCGGAATTGACCTTCCAAAATGCTGCTGGAGAGGAGGTAGAAGAAGTGTCTACGCTCATGGATACATTGGCATGGGAGGAACTTCTAACGGCTATTATCAAAACAAAGATATACGGGCGCGCCGGTGTGGAAATGTCTTTTACCGATGGCTTTAGCGTGACGGAAATACCGCCAAAACACATCAACCTGAACAATAAAACGATTCTCATCCATGATTCGGACGAGTTCGGGATTTCTTACGAGGGAGATTCCCTGCTGGTTGTGTTAGGTAAGGAAAGGGACTTCGGGCTACTCCTGAAGGCGGCTCCGTATGCGATTTATAAAAGGGGGGGCTTTGGCGACTGGTCGCAATGGGTGGAACTATTCGGTATGCCGCAGCGTATAGGTAAATACAATACCTACGACCCGGAAAGCCGGAAACTACTTGAAAAAGCTTTTGAGGAAGCCGGTTCAGCACCTTACGTTATCGTGCCAAAAGAAACCGAGATTGAAACGAAGGAAGGCGGAAGCGGTTCCGGGACTTCATACAATGAGTTCCGGCAGGCCAACAACGAGGAAATGCTGATTACCATACTCGGCCAAACGATGACTACCGTACAAGGAGAGAAAGGAGCACGTTCCTTGGGAGAAGTACATAAGGAGGTCGAAGAAGGAAAGAATAAGTCGGACCTACGGTTTGTACAGCGAATTCTGAATCAGGTAGTCCTGCCAAGGCTGGAGGCAAGGGGCGTCCCCGTTACCGGCGGAAAGTTCATATTTCCGAAAGCTGCGGAGCAATTAAGCGTAGACGAGCTATGCCAGTTATCCGAAATTATAGACATTCCGCAAAGCTATGTACATGAGAAATTTGCCATACCGGAGCCGAAGGATGGAGAGCCCGTCGCAAAGCGGAGACAGTCAACGGCTACGCAGCGGGAGACGCCGGAAGACCTGGAGGAATCAGAGGAGGAAATAAAGAACATAGACCGGAACTTCTTTTTACGACTATGGGATTTTTTCGTAAAAGCCCCGCAGGACGGGGCATTAAATGGAAAAGCCCGCATCAATCTGAATGATAACGCAACGCTGGACGAACGGATTATTGCGCGCGTCGCTAATGGAGACTCTGGATATTTTGATGTGGAGCTATTCTATTACGTTGCGGATGATCTTTTGAACGCTGTTAGAACGACGTTCAAAGGGCATATAAACAATGCGGATATAGCGTACAATCTTAGGGATGATTCATTCATTACCGCGCTGGAGCAAAACTTGTTTCATTTTTCTGCGGCAAAAACATTGGCCGAAATTCAGGAACTAAACAAGCTGTTCCGGGAAAGCGGAAGTTTTGAAGAATTCTCTAAAAAGGCGGGGGAGATATGCGGGAAGTTCAATAAGGCATGGCAAAAGACCGAGCACGAAACGGCCGTACTGACCGCCGAATCAGCTTCCAATTATCAACGCCTGATTAAAAAGAAAAAGCTATATCCTTATTGGAAATATGTTACTGCGGGGGACGAAAAAGTAAGAGAGGAACACCGGAAACTGGATGGTATTATACTAAGTTGCGATGATCCGCGATGGGACAAAATATTCCCGCCCAACGGCTGGAAATGTCGTTGCCGGGTGGAACCGGTTATGCGCCATGAGGTTTCGGAAGAATGGCTCAAAGAATCTTCCCGGATTGTGGACGAATACCTCGGCACAAGTGAGTGGAAGATGGTCGAGCAACAGAATTGGGACTCTAACCGAGGGAAAAGAGGCGAGGTATTCAATAAGAATCAAATGTATATCCGCAAGTTCCCGGACATGGCAGCTAAATACATGGATAAAGTTTCTCCTGCGGGATGGGGAGCGGAACCATCTTTTAAAAAGCTGATAGGTGAAAAGGCGGGCAACCTGAAAGAGTATGAAGGAACGGCCGACAGCTGGTGGGACGACTGCAAAAAAAACATTGACGGAAAAGAGCTCCTACCGGTAACCGATTATCAGGGCAGAACATGGTACATGGAGAAAAAAGATTACGAAATACACACAACAAACAATAAGAAGTCACGTGGATTTCGCACCAAATACCTGTCTTGTATTGATGAGGTCATGTCGGATCCGGATGAAGTTTGGTTAGGAAATGAGTATAAAGACAGGGAAAACCCCGAATCAAGGCTCAATAACTGGATTCTCATAAAATATTACAAAGGTGTGGGAATAGCCTGTATCTGTAAACTTGAAAAAGGAAAAATGGCCTTTAAATCGTGGTATGAAGTCAGGAATCCCAAAATCAGGAAGGGGCTTTTAATAAAGAAAAAGTAGGTTTTCCACAGTCGGCCTGTGCATGATTGATAGCCTGATAGCTATGGCTCCTCCACCTACAAAGGGATGCCTCGCCTTACAGAACCGTCTGTGAACACCGCAAATATACTAATTTTATTTGATTATGGATATAAAAGAGCTAAATAAATACCTCCAGTCACTTTCTGAAGAGATAATGGAGGACGCGGCGGATATCGTGGCAGAAACGGCTACGGCTTATTATAAGGGAACATTCCGCAGCAAGGAGTTCGACGGGAACCCGTGGGCACAGCCTAAAATGCCCAAAAAGACGGGTTCGTTATTGATAGATTCCGGTGCACTGGTAAACAGTATCAGACCGGCAGTAGTAACGCCCCAAAAGGTGGTCATTTCTGCGGGAAATAGCAAGGTGGATTATGCGCAGGTGCATAACGAGGGGTTTAGCGGAACCGTGTCTGTACCTGCACATACGAGAAGGACAAAGAATAAGGACGTACCGGTAAAGGCGCACACACGCAAGGCTAATATTATCAAACGTGAATTTATGGGAGACTCCCACGAGTTGAACGAGCAAATTCATGCGCGCATAGAGGGTTATATTGATTCACTAAATAAATAAGGAATATGGATAAAGAATTTTTCATCGCTATTTGTGACTACTTGGAGAAGGAAGTACCGGAGCTCCGCTGGATAGATGCGGAGGAAGGACAACTCAATTGCGGGGAACGTCCAGCCGTGGCGTTTCCCTGCTGTCTGGTGGATATTTCGTACCCGTCATGTGAAACGCACATGGGGGGAAGGCAAAAGGTAAAAGCGCAGGTTCAGCTAAAAGTAGCATTCAACTGTCAGGGACAGACAAACACTGCGGCACCGGTCAAGGTACGGGAAAAGGCTTTAAAGCGGCTGGACACATTGAAGGATATACACGAGGTTCTGCAGTGGTGGAACGGGGACGGAATCTTCAACCCACTGCGACGGTTACGGAGTGTACCGGAAAAGCGGTCGGATGGCCTGAAGGTGTACAACGTGACGTATGAAACGGAATTTATGGATTAGTTCCAGTCAAAGCCGGGGAACATGGCTTTAAGCCTGCGGGAAGATGCACGGCTGTTTATCAGTTCGTGGTAGAATTCGTCCTGTTCTATCAATGTATTACTAATAGTACGCTCCTCGACAAAAAATTCATTGTCGGAAAGGATTTTCAAAACGTCGTCAAAACGGCGACGTTTTATCTCAGTCCAATAGTAGTAACGGGCAGTCATCAGCCGGTTCCGCTTCTCCAGCCGTTCACGCCGGGAAGTGATGGAAGCGTCCGAGACGGGAACCGTGCGCGGGCGACGACGGGTACCAGCCTTTTCTATTTCCGGGCAAAAAAACGGTATTGTGAGTTGCTCCATCTTGCTACTATTGAAATGTTTATGCAAAAATACGATTTTACCGTCTAAAATAAGAAAAGTCCGCTGAAATTTAGTATCTCGGCGGACTTTTCTTATCATTTACATACCTTTAGGGGGCTGGGCAATACATAAAGTCGGTTTTTAACTTCTTGAACATGGTCATTTCAATGGTAAACTTTTCAAAAACCGGGTTACGCTCTATCAATTTGTTCCGGACAAATTCAGTAGCGTCACGCTTCATTTCGGTAACTGACTTTTCGCAATCATCAGGGAACTGGCAGACGCCTTCAAGACGTCGTCTTTTATAGCCACTCTTTTGGAGTACAAATTGTGCTTTGTAAATCATACGGCCACCTTCCTTACAATCTACAGAACGAGGGCTCTATTCTACGCCATACTCCGTTCTCATCGCGTTTGTGGAAGTAGTAATTTACAGCGGTTTTATACACCACGTTACTTTCACGAAAAAGGCCCATAATCTCAGCGTATTCAGCATCAAAGCGAGGCTCAAGTTCATACAGCTTACTGATAGATTTATAGTCCAAGTCACCCTGTTTATTACGTTCCAGCAGGGTCATGGCAAGCTGATACATAGGGTCATCGACACCTTTTTCAGTGCGACCTACATACTCCTTCAGGTAGTTTATCAACCTCTCAGCGGCCAAGTCCGCACGTTCATCAAAACTTTTCACTTTGTTGCTTTTAACCTCCAGTTTCATATCACCGTCCACAATGGTGAAACTGGACTGGTCGCTTTTGCGGAGTTGCCCGTAGTCGCGCATCGTGTCGCAAAAGGCGTTACTTTCACCCTCCAACCAGTCCCGGAAGGCTTTCACGTCCTCGACTACCGGAAACAACTTGTTTTTCACGTCGAGCATAAACTGCGCCCGCAAACCTTCATAAGCATCACGGCGACTACGTTTATCCTCTTTTTCTTCATTCTGTAGCTGCTTTAGCAACTCCTTTTTTTCCTCTAAGGAGAGCCCTTTTAATACGTCTAACTTATCCATATTCTTAAATATTTAATGGTTATTATTCGTTTTCGTAATCCTGCTCATCCAGTTCGTCATCTATCAGCATGGCCTCACTGTTTGCATAGGCCCAGTCCGCAAGTTCACTAAAGAACTGGGCGGCTGCCGTCTTTTCCATACCGGAAGACGCCATCGCAATCTCGTTTTTAAAACTCTTCAACATTTTTTCTTCTTTCGTTCCCATATTTAGCCTAATTAGAAAGGGTGTTCGGATCTACAAAAATGTAGGTCATCCCACCCGGTTGTTTAACATCTTCTTTCTGTTGTAATCCGCCTTTTCGTTCGATTGAACGGAGCTTCACGGAGAGGGCTTCCAGTTCCTCAATGGTAATCCGGGCAAAGATCTTACCGGCAATACGGGGATGCTGGCAAAAGCTATTGACACGCGCCCAGTCGGTTGTATCTATCCCTAAACGTTGCATCAGCTTCAGGCACATAGAGCGTTTACGCTTCAGCTCGTCCTTTCTACCGGTTATCTTTTCCATACCGACACAGGCCGCACTATATTCGTCCGGTGTCATTTCCCGCAGGCTGTCCGTTCTGTTCCAAGTGTACTCCCGGACTATCTGCTTTTTCAGTTCCTCGCGGTCACCTTCGTAGGGAAGATGGTTAAAGGAGGCGTAGAAGCGGGCAAAATTGGTTACTTTCGCTTTCATAACTTCACCTCCTTTACGGGCTGTTTAAGTTCTGCCAACCTTGCTACCGGAATATCGCGAACGATAGCAGCCGCAAATTCAAAATGTCGTGTTTCCACTACGACAAAGTCAGCTGTTTTACTGGACGGGGTGATTAGCATTTTCTGCCGTGGTTCGTAGCAAGTCCAGTTCATCAGGACAGTACTCAGGTTTTCTATCGGCAAACCGATTTGATAAAGAATCTCATTCATTGATATTATTTTTTTTGAGTTAATATTAGTCCTATTCCTCCACACCGCTGGCAAACTTCTAAGACTTGGGAATCGTTAAAAACGTTACTCCAAAAATCCGGAGTCAGCCCTTTACCAAGACATTCGGGACACAATCGGAGTTGATAATTAGTATTTCTCCCCCTATTCATCCTCAAGTAAATGAGTAACGGCAATGGCACTAAAAAATAACTTCATCTGAACGGCTTGGTCTTCCATATCTTCATCACGTATTATACATTCCTTGTTTTTCATTTTTTCCCAATATTCGTCAGATAGCTTATGACCGGCCAACTGTACCATAGTTGATATATCATTCCGGTCTAATTCTATTTTCACTGTTACTTTTTCCATGTTATTTAAATTGTTATTTGTAAAATATGTATTTTTCCTCGCAGTAAATGCAGTGATGCTCTTTACAGTACTTCTCAACTGCTTTCCGCGTTTTAAAGTCTTTCACTTTTCCATCTTTTGACGGAATATGGTCCACGTTAAAGTTCCCGTCTATTTTCAGGGGAACAAACCTTGTCTGAGTGCTAAATCGTTTCATTTTTGATTTATTTTAAATGTCTTGATACCCGCAACTTTTAAATGTAATATTCGTATTATTATTGATAATATGCTTTCTAAATGCACGGAAGGAACGCCACATAAAGCTATTCATTTCAAAATATTTCTGTTTACTTTCCTTGCTTCTCTTCCCATATAACTGGGCCCGCGTTTTTAGCTCTTTAGAGGAATAAATAGGCCTTTTTAATCTCTGCCATTGCGCGGATCACTTCAGGAAATTCGTTGTAAGTATCGTTAACATAAACCATGACAGAAAGCGTCATTTTTTCTTTGTCCGCATAATTTCGAAGGAAGATTGAATAACCGTCTATCTCCATACTAACGTGGCCTACGCCAGTACCCCACCATTCCTCTACTTGTTTCCATTCTTCTTTTGTCATATCAAATCATTTATTTTCTGATTTAAAATAATCTTTCACCTCTCCATCAGGTACCCACTCAACCGTTACGATACCTTTTACCCGCCCAGTACCGCCACACTTTGGACAGGGCGTTTTTACTCGTTCATGCGCTATTTCTGCATTCCAGAAGTAGCCATTACCTTGACAATAACCGCACGAATAGCCAGTAAAATAACCGACTGTTTCTTTTCCGGTTCCAAATAAGGGGGCTGAAATCAATACCCCGTTCTTTTTCTCACTCATAACTATTTAATTTATAGGTTATTCCAAATTCTTATAGCCCCGTCTTCCCATATCGTATAATAACTGGCGGCTTCTCCGACGAATCTTCCTTCGCAATAAGCGCGGTACCCAATTGTTCTAATCTTCACGCCTGACAAGTACCTCAAACGGACGGCGGCTTTCCCCATCGGCTGGCCTTTGTACTCCTGAGATATGAAGATGAAACTTTTACGGGGGAATTCTTCTATCAGCTCTTTCGTACTTGCATAGTCCCAGCCTGCATATTGAAAGCTGTCCACTATCACAAATGAGGGGCTTTTGGGGCGTTTTAGACGCTCTTTCAGGTTCTCTATATTGTCATCTACCACAACGCGGAAACGGCCCTGTACTTCGTCCATTTTAAACCGTTTCAGGCGTTGCTGGAAAGATAGGCCTACACCTTCCTCAAGTGCTAAATAAAGAACGCTCCCAATACCGCACAGCATTTTGGCAAATTGCATAACAAAAGAACTTTTTCCGCTTGCGGATGCTCCGGCAATGAACCAAGTTTCGTATAAACCGGGGCATCCGAAAGCGGCTTCCCACTTTCCCTGCAGTGGGAGTTCCTTTATATGGATAGCCGCTATTTCCTTGGGGCTGTACGCTCTTTTCGCCATTGTCTAAACGCGTTTCATTAGTTCAAACATGGTATATACACGGCGAAGGCTACCGCCGCTCTTACGGACAATTTGATTTATGTCCGTTCCCTCCGGAGCATTTATTTTGGCAACTACGCGAGCCTGCTCCTTCAGGAACTGCTCGCGTTCCTTGCCATCCTCCGGAGTAACTTTACTATATTTGTCACCATAGCGACTCAGTATCTCAGTGTAGCCCACCTTTTTGCATTCAATAGAACGGTTGATTTTTTCCTTCAGGCCATCAGCTCCCATCATATACCAAGCACAGCAGTGTTCTGTAGCATTCCAAAGAGCCTTCAACTCTAAAAAGGCTTCATATTGAAGGTCTCCCGCCTCGTCCAAAACGATAAGCGGTGTATCAATGGAACGCAGATAATATACAAGGTCATCGTAAACATCGACATAGCGGCCGTTACTATTGACACCGTACTCTTTGGCTATCTTACGGATAAACCGTTGTTTTGACTTTACTTGAGCACAGTCGATATAAATTGCGTTCCGGTGTCCCTTCACGTAGTAAAGTGCGGTGAAAGTTTTCCCTATATTGGGAAGATCGCACAAAATACCACTCAGCCCTCCCTGCTGGCAAAATTCCAATTGTGCAGTTATATACTCGAAAGTGGCAGTACGGGCAACCTTCCACTCCATTTCGCCACGGAGGTTCACGCCAAGTTTACGAGCTATAGTTATCCAGTTTGCCTCACTCAGAACTTTATCCGTTTGGCCATTTTTTAGAACGTTATAAACAGAGGTTGCTATACCTAATGAGGCCGCGTGTTTGGCATCGCTCGGATAGTTTACACGTTGGGACGAAATGGCCTCCAATATCCTTTTTTGGTTTTCTGATGTAATCATATTCAAATATTGTTTTAATGTCGTTATAATACTGTTTACATAAAGTCCTCTAATGCTTTGCGGGTATAGTCTTCAGGTGGCACATAGTTTTCCTCCCGTTCCGTCTCCATAGAGGACAATTCCATGACCTCTACGGGCTTTAATTGTTCCGGTTGGGGCTTTGATACCCCCACGGCAGAAATTTCATTGTCGCGGACGTATTTATTAAAGTGGGATATCTTTTTCTGCTGCTCCACGAAAACAGCCTTATCCTCGTCCGTTTGCTCGGCGTCCGCAGTGTTGAAAGTGCCTACATTCTGAAGCTGGTCTATGAGTTGCCCGTTTTGATAGATATATACCTCCGTAAAGTTCCCGTCATCATCCGGCAGGTAGTAGGCATCTACTTTATAGTTGTTAGGGGCGAGCCTTTCCAGTACTTCCGTACTACTCAGCCACCAGTCCGTATAGTTCACGCGGCAGTATGAGTTCCGGCGTATGGAGGTTTCCACGTGCTCACCTATATAGCGCGCCATAACAGCCTTATTGATAGGTTGGAGAGTCGGGTTCATATTCGCTTCAAGAACTTGCCAGCGGGTCATACCGGGATATTTCTTCTGGTTGGGGTGCGGTGAGTTGTTAAACTCCATGACGTCGTTCATATCTTCAGTAATGAGTTGTTCCCAGCTATAATACTGTCTGTCCTCATAGGTATCATTCAGCGCGTCAAACACCTTTTTGCTTTCAACGCGATAGTGACGGTCTTTAGCGTAGAAACGTCCAATGCCTAAATGATTACGGTGTTCCACTGACTTCTTTTTCGCTCCGTTCATTGGCTCCGCGTACTTCTCCTGCGAGTTTTGAGGGGCACAGAACCGGACGAAGGGGAACATAACACCGGCCTTCAGGAAACTGTCTTTCCACTGGCTCATCAGGTGGTTTTCTACTTCAACCTGCGCCGGGCAGTTCCAGCCTTTCCGCTCAATAAGGCGGAACATGGAGCGGAACATATCTACTACTAAGTCCACGTTCTTGTTACGGTTATAGGCAAAGCCTACGATGGCTTGACTGGCAACGTCATAAGCGTAATAAGCCTTCGGACGTATCTTGGTGTCTTTCAATTTGCGGGGAAGATCGCGGTCATCGAATGAAATTTTACTAAAGGAGAATTCCGGGGCGTGGCGATGTACGTGCGGCATTTGTTCGTGCATAAATGTAGTCCAGCTACTAAGGGCATGTTCCACAAGTACGCGGTTCTTAGGTTTGTTTAAGTAGTTATTGATAGTAGCCTCACTAAGTACACGCGGCTCCCCGTCCTTCTCCGTAAAGTCATCCGGGTTAAATAGTTCACCCGTTTCCGGGTCGTAAACGTCCAGTTCTCCACACACAAATGAGTTGTAAAGTTCTGCTACGTTGGTATTAAAAGGCTTATTAGGCAGTACGGCAATACCAAGAATAAGCCGTTCTGTTTTATAGTCCACTTTCCGGGCCGACTGGTTACCAAACTTTCCGCTAATCAGGCAGGAATAACTATCGCGCTTGTACGCAGAAACTTTCTTGCGAAAACGGAGCGTGGAAGCGGGTAACGTATGAGTAAATAGATCGCGGTAACAATCCACAGCCTGCGCCATCTCCTCCCAGTTATATTTTTCGCCCATCGTTTTGTGTACCGCCTTGGCATTGTTGTAGAGACGAATGCAGGCGTTCAATACGCTGGCGTTATTGACATACTCTTTAATCTTTTCCGGTGGAAGTTCCACACCACATTTTTCCTTATCATGAAAAAAGGCCACCGCTGCTTGGTCTACTACAAAGTTATCCTTCAGCCAAGCCTTTAAGCGAACCAAAGAGGCATCCGGATAAATTTGTTCTACCTTTGCCTTGTAAGTGTCCGGCAAGCTGTCAACGGCAACCAAAGCGTAACAGCCCACCCCCTTACCGGGGCGAACGACGTCCAGCCTGCCACGGGTAGCGGCCTTGTCATAGCATGACTTGGTCATTATACCCTTATCCACAAGCTCACGCGCAGATATACAAAGTGTGTTACCGTAATATTCCATAATTTCCCTCCGTTATCCTTTAGCTGAAAGTTTTTGAGCCATGTTCTGAATAGAATAAAGCTCGCTAATAGTTACGTTATTAAAACCGTGTATGGCGGTACCCTGCCAAATGATATCCACGTGTCCCGTGTTCTTATTACACTCCACTAAGGCACCGTTCGGGAAGTATTGACGCATATATCCGTCAGCATCGTGGATGGTTTCACATTCGGGCAGGGTATTCACTATTACACCACCGCGCTTGATGGCCAGTGAGCGAATACGACGGGCCAGTTCTGTATCTTTTTGATAAGTTAGAGAGAGCCACACCATTTGCGGTGTCACGTTGAAGGCTTTAGCTAAAAAGTCCCTGTTTTCCTTTGTTACTGCAACCTGCTTTTCCATATCTTATTTATCATTTAATTATTTCGATACTGTAATCCTCAAACTCTCTTATAAGCACAGCTTTTGCCCAAGCCATTAAACAATCCCCCTCAGCGGCCACTACAAACTCATCAGGATTAACTATTACGGCGGCTATACCCTCCTCATTATTCAATTCCGGAATCAATCTCACCATCTTCATGGTGTCCGATTTGTCGATAAATACTTTAATTGCTTTCATAACTTTACCGCTTTTTAATTCTGTAATCTGAGCGGCTTTTTGTATATTTGGCCGCTGTTTATTTTTAAATACGGAGCAAATATAGATGATAATTATCACCCCAGCAAGAAAAATGGGGATTATTTTCAACGGTATGGGAAATATTTTATCGCGAATAGAAGAATTAGCCTCTAACGAGGGAATAACTATCGGTGCCTTAGAACGTCATATAGGAGCTAGTAAAGGGGTGTTAAGCCGGGCAATTGCAAATAGTACGGATATCCAGTCTAAGTGGATTCAAATAATAGTTGAAAATTATCCCCACTATTCTGCGGAGTGGCTACTGGCCGGTAGGGGAGAGATGCTTCTAAAAAATAATCATGTGCTTGCTGACAATCCAGTCCAGCTAAGTATAGAAGATAAACTTTTAGCTATTATACAAGAAAAAGATGTGATTATCCGAGAACAGGCTGAGGAAATAGGACGACTTCGGGAACGGAATACTCAGCTGGAGCAAGAATTTAGAAAGAAAAAAATTGCATCGGATGCCCAAAGTTCTGGACTTGCGGATGTAGGATAGAAATTATAAAAGTTTTATTGAAAACATAAAATATTCAAGTTATGAAATATCTTCTTATTACAGTTTATATGCTCTTTTCACTAAGTTCTTGTCAGAAAAGCAACCAAGAAAAAGCTGAAAATTTGGTAAAACAGATAATGAGTCAAAATATGCCAAATTTCGGAAGTTATGAACCAATAGAGTTTGGAAAACTACAAAATGCAGAGTTGTATTATGAGGAAACATACCCCTACTATCTTTTGATGAAAAAAATAAAGGAAAATACGGAAGCTATGAAAGAAAAAGCAAGCTATATAGACAAGTGGAAAAGTATTGAGAGAGGTGTCAAAGGTATTAGTCTTGATAAAGAACGGAATGAAATAACAGAGTTGTATAAACTGGTACAGCTATATAATGATTCTATAGAACATGAAAAAAAACGTTTTAAACCGGATACAACCAGATTCATGATGTCTCACAAATTCAGGTATTACGACGAAAGTCTCAAAAAGCATATAATCGAATCGCCGATTATCTACTTCGATAAAGACATTACTAAGGTCGTAGGGATGCAAGGTAGGGTTGATAAGAATAACAATCTCGTTTATATTGAAATAGAATTACCGCAAAGTTTACCTTAAATGACCTGTTAAAGAGGTATTGCCCGGAACAGTAGGATAAGCCACCCCTATCCCATAGAATTCCCCTTTACGGGGTGTTACCCCTTGAATATAGAGGCGCAATCGAGACAAACCACTGATATACAAGCTATATAATAAGGTATTACCGTATAAGTATATGGTTTTTTCCTATACCTATCGGCGCGTTTTTTGCCCTCTAATTAAAAAAAGTGGTATTTTTCCCCCTTTTGAAGCCCCCCCCTAAAAAACGTGTTTTGTCCGTCTAAACTTTGTTTCATGTCCGCCTAAACTGTCCGTCTTATTGTCCGCCTAATGGCAAAAAGGCAGTTTTGAGTATGACTTCTCTCCCTTTTATCCTCCCCTCACTCTACCGACCTTTTAATTCTATTATTATGGCATCAAATAAGGTCTATATCGGCTCAATA
>ENA-OROK01002908-OROK01002908.1-human-gut-metagenome-genome-assembly--contig:-NODE-2908-length-14148-cov-2.909530_pt1 | contig 14148 bp, 4 predicted proteins | sample MGYA00242127_ERZ509046 | MGnify/ENA primary metagenome ERZ509046 (study PRJEB26280, sample SAMEA2338728) | human gut metagenome | biome: human gut; feature: human-associated habitat; material: faeces... | reverse complement strand
CATAGCCCCTTCGGAATAGTATGGCAGATAGCCGCGGCGACCGGCTGGAGCGTAAGATACATCCTTTGGGGTGTAAATTATCAAACCCTCCGGATGATGCTTGCCGACGCACCACACTATGAAAATAAAAAAGAAGATAAACCAACCGCTGGCAAAGGTGGAAAGGGTCATTCCAAAAGCCTTGCCGGATTTTTCCAATCACGATTGAAAGAACAATGAAACCAGTTGAGATAGAATTCCTGATGAGAGACAAGCTCTCTCCCGGTGTGGATAAAGCTACCAAGGCCACCGAATCGCTTGGCGATAAGGCGGAGCGGGTGTCTAAAAGCATCACCGACCGTATTGCGGCCCAAAAGGAGCAAATCCAGTACGTTGAATCCTGTCTCAAAGATTTAAAAAAGCAGTACGATAATCTTGCACCCGGTAAGGGGCAGATAGAGATGCGTGCCGAAATTGACGCCTGTACCAAAGCCCTTCAGGAAGATAAAAACATCCTTGCCTCACTGGAGGCCGAACATGATAAGACTGCGGCGTCTACCAAGCGTCTTTCCGCGCAACTGCGTGAGATGTTGGACGCTATGGCCCGTATGCGTTTAGAAGGTAAGCAGAATACAAAAGAGTATGAAGAGATGGCGGCGAAAGCTGCTACACTTTCCGATACCATTGGTGACCTGCGTACTCAAACCAATATCCTCGCGCACGATAACTCAGGACTGCAGGGAGTCATGAGCGGCGTAAATGGACTATCTGGTCTATTCACCGTTGCCACCGGCGCGATGGGCGTGTTTGCCTCGGAGAATGAAGACCTGATAAAAATACAAACCCGTGTGCAAAGCGTAATGGCTATCACAATGGGGCTGCAGCAAGTAATGAACGCGCTGAATAAGGACTCCGCTTTTCGGTTAGTTACCGTTGTGAAGATGAAAAAGTTATTGACTGCCGCTAATACGAAATTGGCCGTTTCACTGGGTATTTCCAACGCGGCAGCTACTGCATTGATGGCCACCCTCACATTGGGTCTTTCCGCTGTTATAACGGGGCTTATTGTTTTATGGGATAAATATAGCGACGCACAGGAAGAAGCGGCAGAAAAAGCCAAAGAGCGGGTTAGAATAGAGAGTGACGGGCGCGCTCAGATGGTTAAAACCCGTTTTGAGATTGACAACACAGTGAGAAGCCTGAAGGACTTTACCGGTAGCAAGGAACAGGAAAAGGCAAAAGTCGATGAGTTGAACCGTAAGTACGGCGAGAGCTTTGGATATTACAACTCCATCGCGGAATGGTATGATGTTCTTCTTCAGAAAGGCGAGGACTATATCCAAATGTTGTTTCTACAGGCAAAAGCACAAAGTCTCGTGAATAAGGCTGTAGAAGCGGATGAAAAGGTGGCAACGATAAAAGCCACGCCTGAAGAAGACGTGGAAGGTTCTATGGGCTGGTTTCAGAAGATGTTACTATATTCGGCACAAGGAGAATCTAACGGTCAAATAGACGCTCAAAAACTAATTAAACAGCATAATAAGGAAGCTAAGGAGGCCGCAATAAAAGCGGCTGAAGACGAAGGTAAAGCCTATTTGGATGAAGCCGCAAAACTACAGAATGAAGCTGCCCAACTTGCAAAAAAGACGGGTATAGGCGGTTTTGTTCCCCCCAAAAATGAGCCGACCAAACCTGTCAACACCCTTGCCGAACTGGAGCTAAAAGCTCGCCAAAAAATAGAAGACCAGCGTATTGCCATCACGAAGGAAGGCTATGAAAGGGAACGCGCCGAGGCGGCATTGAACTTCGAGAGAGAGAAGGAACGTATTAATACGGAGGAACAACAGCGCATAGAACTGTATAATAAGCTAAAAGCAGCTGGCGTGAAAGTTACTCCGGAACAACGGGCAAACATCACGGCTCAGGCTGCGGCCCAGCGCATACAGGCCGCACAGCTGTATGACGCTGCCCTTGCCGGTATTGACAGTAGGGAAAACAAGGATAAGGCCGACGAAAAGAAAAAACAGACCGACGCTCTGAAGGAACTGCTGGAGAAGTATCGCGACTATGAGGCAAGAAGGGTGGCGGTAAAGAAACAAGGGGATAGTGATATCGCCAAACTGGAAGCCGCCCGGACGGAGGAAAACGGAAATGAGATAGACCGCGCCATTGAAGTCGCAAAAGAAAAAGTTCGACAAGGCATACAGGCGATAAATGATGAGGAAGCCGCTGGCGTTGCAAAGGATAACGACTTTCTTAAAAAACTGTTTGGGGACTATTCCTCTATGTCTTTTGATTCCCTGCAGAATCTTATTTCTCAGGCTAAACAGTTGCGCACTTATCTTTCCGGTACCGGGAACGCCAAAGGAATCACCTTTATATCTCCGGAGCAACTAAGCAATATTGAAAAAAGCCCGGCAGAACTTGATAAGCTCAAGAAAGCACTTGATAAACTTCTTGGCTCGGATAAAGGAAACGGGAACAACAAGTGGGAAAGCATATTTAAAACATTTGAGAAAGGATTTGCCGAACTCAAAGGGGCGAAAGGTCCTAAAGAACTGGCCGGCGCAATCGGCACGATAAGCGGTGCTGCCTCCAGTGCAGCTGGGGAGCTTTCCAATATGTTCGATCAGATGGGCAATGACGAAGTTGCGGACGCTTTAGGCGGAATGCAGCAGGTAATGGGTGCCGTTTCCAATATCGGACAGGGCTTTGCAAAAGGTGGCATTGTCGGCGGTATTGGCGCCGCCATTGGCGAGGCCGCAAACTTCATTACTTCGGCTTTTGCGGCGGAAGCCCGTCACAAAGAAGCACTAAAGGAAATTGAGGATGCCAAACTCGCTTTTCAACGGCAGTATAATATTCTCCTGCTGGAACAAAACCTTTTACTTGAAAAGGCAGAAAATATATTCGGGGAACGTCAAGTATCAAAAGCCGCCAATGCGATAGAGGTTTATCGCGATGCCCTCTCCCAGTTTAAGGAGGAACTGAAGGGTGACGCTCCCACCATGAACTGGATGGAACGCATGACCGGCGACTTTTTCGGCACCTACCGTAAGCGGTTGGATAATTATAAGAAAGGTTTCGGCGGGTTGAACGATGCACAGATTGTCACGGGGCATAAAAAAACCGGTCTGTTCGGATGGGGAAAAGGCAAGGACACTTATAGTAGCATTCTCACTGTCTACCCGGAACTTATCAAGGCTAACGGCGAACTGGACACGGAGATGCTCCGTGTTATCCTTGACACCCGTAAGATGAGCGACGAAACCCGGAACTACCTTGAGAACCTGATTGACCTGAAGGAAGAAATGGACAAGGCGGAAGAGGCCTTGGAAGATTATTTGCAGGAAACATTCGGGGGGCTCGGTCAGGGAATGCTCGACTCCATCACCTCGGCCATCAAAGGGAGCGGTACAGCCTTAGAAAACTTTGCAGATCAGGCAGCGTCCGTGCTGGAGAACCTCGGTGAGCAAATAGCTTATTCTCTGTTTTTCGCCGATAAATTCGACGACTTGCAGAAAAAGTTGAAGGAAGTGTACGGCAGCGGTAAGAGTGAGGAAGACATAGCCAAAGACGCCATGAATTTGGTTGGAGACTTTTATGATAATATTGGTGGAAATGTCGACGCGGCCCAGTCATGGATGGAAGCGTGGAAAGACAAAGCCGCGGAAATGGGCATTGATCTTTGGAAGAAAGATTCTACAGCACAGACCGGTAAATCCGGAGCCTTTGATGCCCTTACTCAGGAACAGGGAACCAAGTTGGAGGGACTTATGACGTCCGAACAGATACACTCTGCCAGCATTGACGAAAATGTGGATAATATAGCCGACGGACTGGGAGACGCAGTAGGGCACTTAAGAAATATAGATGAGCATACCGGCGCCACTAATGACAAACTGGATACCGTTATTGAGTGGATGGAAAAATATGATAGGGACGGATTAAAAATGCAATGATATGGAAATATTGAAAGGGCTACTTTTAGTCAATGGCAAGGACATATATACGGAATACGGTGCTTTCCTTTCAGAAGAGAATCCGGGAGAGCATAAAAACTATTCCGCTCTTTTTAAACTGGCAAAGTCTAAAGGACAGACCGGCGTAAACTTTCCGGAGCGGAACGGCCGGAAATATCCGGCTAAGATAGTAACCACCTTGGACGAACGTTCCGTGGAGCTCCGTTTTTCCATAGAGGCATCCGGTGCAAAGGACTTCCTGCTAAAATACAGCGGCTTTGTAGAGATGCTCCGTACCGGTGACAACGGTTGGCTAAGGTTTTATTTTCCGGAGATACCCAAAACTTGCAGGTTCTTCTATGAGGACTGCACGGACTGGGACCAGCTGACGTCATTCGAGGGGAAAGTCTATGCCAGTTTTAAGGTGAAGTTCAAGGAACCGGAACCGGAGTATTAACTATGTTATAACGTTATTCAAACAGTATTCAAATGGAACTAAAAATCTACGATAAGTTAGGCAATTTGCGGGTGGCTCTTTCCCCTTCAGATAACAGTACCCAACAGGAAACACTGCAGGGGGGTAATATCTTTTCATTATCCTGTACTAATTATGAGTGTATTCCTCTTGAGGTAAACGACTATATAGACTTTTGTGGGAAACGTTATTGGGCGGCTGAACAGTACATTCCTAAAATGAAGTCCACAAAGGAATGGACTTACTCTGTGCAGCTTTTGGGCTTGGAAAGCCTTATACACCGGTTCCTTGTGCTAAAACTTGTAGACGGTGATAATGAACCAGTATTTTCTTATACCGCTCCGGCCTCGGAACAATTAGCCCTGATAGTGGCCTGTATCAATGTCGGTATGGGGACTACTGACTGGAAGGTAGGCGAGGTTATTGCTACAGAAAATCTTGTGCTGGACTATGACGGTACCTATTGTGATGAAGCATTGAAGAACTTGGCCGACAAATCCGGTACCGAGTGGTGGGTGGATGGTACCACGATAAATATCAGCCGTTGCGAACACGGAGAGGCCATTCCGCTTGCCTACGGTGACGGTTTGATAACTTTGGACGTAGCCACGGCCAATAATGTAAAATTCTTCACCCGTCTTTTCCCGTTCGGCAGTAGTCGTAATATAGTCGCGTCAGAATATGGATATAGCCGCCTTCAGCTTCCTTCCCGCCTGAAATATCTGGAGCAGGACGTAAACGCTTACGGAGTGATTGACCACTTTGAACGCGATGCCTTTGCTGATATCTTTCCACATCGCGTCGGTTCGGTGAGCAACGTTCGCAGCGAGGAAAGAACGGGTGAAGACGGGAACCCTTTTACGGTCTACTTCTTTAAGGACAACTCTCTGAACTTTGACCCTAACAGTTACGAAATAGCAGGTCTTGTGAAGCGTGTATCTTTTCAGGAAGGTAGCGAGCTCGCTGGCCTTGGCGAAGGGAACGAACACTATTTTGAGGTAAATTACGATAGTAAAACGAAAGAGTTTGAGATCATCACCCAATTTTCGAAGGATGGGGGCACACAGTTTCCCGGAGGACTGTTAGTGCCTCGGAATGGTGACAAATATATCCTGTGGAATATTAAGATGCCGCAGGAATATTATCCGCTGGCTGAAAAAGAGTATGAAGACGCCGTAATCAAATATATGGCCGACAACCGTAAAAATGTGTCAGTCTATAAAGGGAAAACGGACTATGTGGAGATAGAGCAAAGGAACTACACCCTCACACTGGGCCAGCGTATTAAATTAATCAGTGATAAGTATTTTCCTAAAACCGGTTACCGTATCAGCCGTATTACAAAAATCACGCGAAAGGTTAACCGCCCGACTGAAATGGATATTGAAGTTAGCGACGTTCTTTCCAAAAGTACGTTTAGTAGCATCAGCGATAGTGTAGCAGATACAAAGAGTTACGTTAAGACACTGACTTCCTCACTGCCCGGTATCATCAAGAGTTGGGAGAATACTCCTCCCAGTGACTATAACCTCTATTCGTCCAAAAAAGTGGATAAGGAAATAGCTAAAAAGTCATTGAGCCGACTCTATGATGATAATACAGCCGGACACATGACTTTTGAGAATGGTATAACGGTAAAGTCCGAAATGACAGCAAGACAGCTAAAGTCCATGACCTCAGAGGCTTTAATAGAACCGGGAGACCATAACCCAGAAATAATGTCCCTGTCGCTGACAGAAGAAGGAAATAACAATCCTGAGATATTATCCAACTCCTTGTCGGAGGTTGCCCTTGACGGCGGCTTCGGCGGTGGGACTTTGGGCGAATTGGATAATGTGGATTCTTCCTTTGACACGCTGAGACCGGGGAAATACGGTATAGAGGTGAAGTCCGACGGCATTATCCGTCCGGTGCCGGCAACCAGCCTCGGCGTGGGGTCTCGGCTCACGCTGACGGCAAGATCGGAACTGTCCATGATTGCACTCTTTGGCGACAAAATACTACTGGAATATGAATTTACATCCTTCGACACTAGCGATGCGAGCTCCACGGGGGTGGGTACAGCTTATTATAACGTAAACGGAGTACGTGTCGCCACAATGCCGGTTGAGCAAGGCATTGTGGCATGGGACTGCACCGAGTATATGGTATCCGGTGACAATACAATCACCGTGAGCGTGACGGATGCGTACAGTGTGAACCGTATGCTTACTTTTACCGTTCAGGTGGTGACGCTGTCAATATCTTCGACGTTTGACGAATTTCAGCCTTATACGGGTGATATCCAGTTCCGCTACACTCCGGTCGGCGCGATAACCAAGAATGTTATTTTCAAAGTGGACAACAAGGCTGTCGCAACGGTACCGACAACGATTAATAACCGCCAGATGACACAAACAATTCCGGCCCAAAGTCATGGAGGACATATACTGGAAGTGTATATCGAAACGGTGGTCGGTGACAGGACAGTAAGAAGCAATGTGCTCCGTTATGGACTGGCATGTTATGTTGCGGGGAACAATGCACCTATCATCGCATCTTCTTTCAACGTGTCATCTGCCGTACAATATGGCACGTTGTCGGTGCCGTTCTTTGTTTATAACCCCGCAGCTTCAACGGCTTCAGTTTCATTAAAAAGCAACGGCACGGTAGTCAGCGAACGTGTCGTGAACCGTACCCGGCAGGTATGGAACTATCGCGCTGACAAGGCGGGGAGGCTGACACTGGATATCAGCGCAGGTTCCGCGTCCATATTGTTCACACTGGATATTGCCGCGTCTGAAATTGATGTCAGTGCCGAAACGGAACACCTTCAGCTATACCTTACGGCTACCGGACGAAGCAATAACGAGGCCCATCCGGAACAATGGACTAATAACGGTATATCGGCGGCATTGACCGGGTTTAACTTTGTGACCAACGGCTGGATAGCGGATGAAAAAGGGATTGTGTCGTTAAAGGTGTCGGGGGATGCCCGGGTAACTATTCCGATGAAGATTTTTGGTGATGACTTTAAAAACACCGGTAAGACCATCGAGTTGGAACTCTCAACCACAGATGTGGTGGATTACAATGCTGTCGTGGTGAGTTGCATGAATGGCGGGCGTGGTATTGAAATTACGGCACAAAGTGCTTTACTACGTTCGGAACAGTCGGCTATTGATACCCGGTTCAAAGAAGAAGAGCGTGTGCGTGTAGCGTTCGTTATTGAGGACAGAACCGGAAGTCGTTTACTATATACATACATTGATGGTATTGCCTCCGGTGTGGTTCAATATCCTACCGATGACAACTTTATGCAAGCGAAACCTGCCGACATTGTGATAGGTAATAATGACTGTACCGTCTGTATTCACAATATACGCGTATATCAAGCAGCATTAAATCAATTCCAAATGCTGGATAATTGCATTGCCGACATGGATGACATGCAGAAAAAAATAGCCATGTACACCCGTAATCAAATATTTGATGCTTACGGAGATGTATCTTATCCGAAAGTGTTGGAGCAAATACCTGGACTTACCATTATTGGAGACTTGCCTACCTTCAAAGGAGATAAGAAAACGGTAGTCCTTATCTATGAAGATCGTCAGAACCCGGCCCGTAGCTGGCGTGCCGAGAACGTGCAGATTGATGTGCAGGGTACTTCATCGCAGTACTATCCACGCAAGAACTTTAAGGTGAAGTGCAAGAGCGGTTTCATCATGACTGCTACCGGCGAGACAGTGTCGAAGATCACTGTCCATGAAGGTGGCATTCCAGTAAGTACATTCTGCTTCAAGGCGGACTTTGCGGAGAGTTCCGGTACCCACAACACGGGTATGGCGAAAATCATCGACCGCGTGCTACGTGCGATGAACTATTTGGTACCTCCGCAGAAGCTGGATGCCCGGGTCCGTACCACGGTTGACGGGTATCCGTTTACCATCTTCCACCGGAATACGGAATCCACTCCGCTGGAATTCGTTGGAAAATACAATTTTAACAACGATAAGAGCACACAGGAAACTTTTGGTTTCAGTGGCGCAATGGAATGCTGGGAAATAAAGAATAATACTTCTGACCGGGTGTTATTCCTTAAATCAGATTATGCGACAAAAGATGCCGAGGGTAAACCGGACTGGCTGAATGACTTTGAAGCGCGTTATCCGGACGATGAGGATTTGAACGCTGAATACGAAGCAGGAAAGATACCTGTAAATTTGAAACGTCTTACAGACTGGCTGGTGTCCACTAAAGGCAATCCGACAAAGTTTAAAGCGGAAGCAAGCCAATATCTTGACTTGAACTTTATTTTGTCGTATTATTCCATTACGGAGTTATTTGCGATGGTAGACCAACGGGCAAAAAATATGTTCTTAACGACTTATGACGGGGTACATTGGGTTACTATTTTCTATGATAATGATACAGTGTGCGGCATCAACAATGAAGGTGCGGTAGCGTTTGGCTATGATGTAGAATACCACGACACTGAGGGCAGCGGGCAGGTATGGAACGGCGAGCAATCCATCTTATGGAACAATGTTGAAGCCGCTTATCTGTCTGAAATAACTACGATGTATCAACTTATGCGTAGTTCCGGAGCTATCTCCTATGATATGTGTATTGGTGTGCTTAATGGCGAGCAGTCTGATAAGTGGTGCGAAGCCATCTATAACGCAGATGGCAAGTTCAAGTACATTGACCCGCTGTTGAACCAAGGCAACGGCTCCTATCTGTATGCCTTGCAGGGAAGCCGTGCCCAGCACCGCAAATGGTGGCTTTACAATCGTTTCCGGTACATTGATTCAAAGTACGTAGCAGGTGACTTCAAAAATGACTACGTTACCATGCGTCTCTATACTCCAAATGTATGGCAGGGAGTAAAGCCGAATGCTGACTTTACCCTTACACCTGCCGGTGATGTTTACGTAGCTGTGAAATATGGTTCTTATATAATCAGCCGCCGAGGGCATAAAGGAGTGCCAATAGTAATAAAAGCCCCTGAAATCGCTTTTAATGATACGGAAACGATTGTATATGGTGCGGCTTATATTGGCTCTTTAGGTGACTTGTCGGCCATGTATCCCGGTACGGTCGATATTTCCAAAGCGACCAAACTTACTGAATTGATAGTGGGTAGTGGTGCCGTTGGCTACCAGAATAGTAACCTGACCGTTTTGGCAATCGGGAATAACACACTGTTCCGCCGGTTGAATGTAATGAACTGCAACAAACTTACGCAGCCTATTGATGTGTCCGGGTGCGAGAATATTGAAGAGATATATGCCCAGGGCAGTTCCATTACTTCCGTCAAATTACCGACGGCGGGACGGTTGAGCCAGTTATATCTACCGGATACGATAACAAGCCTTACCATTAGAAATCAGCCATTGACTGAGGACGGATTTGAACTTGCCGGAACCGGTAACTTGTCTACTATTTATATAGAAAACACCAATGGGATAGATTCAGCAACACTAATAAACAAATGCCTGACAAGCAGTTCCCCTGTTTTGGAACGGGTGCGGCTGATTGGAGTGGACTGGCGTTTGAACAGCTTGGACACATTGGTGAAGCTGGCCAAACTGAAAGGGCTTGACGTTAACGGGATGAATACTGACAAATCTGTTATTATGGGGAAATGCCATGTGCTGATGGCCACGTCGGTGAAGCTGACGGAGGTGCAGGCAGCTTTCCCAGAACTGACTATTACCTATACACAGTTGAAACCGGAAACAGTGACGACTTTTGTATTCGGTTCGTCCCAAGGCAAAGCAATCACGAATAGTACGCTGGAGTGCAATTTTGATTTTGAGAAGGTCAGTGAAACCACCTATAAAGTCACGGCACAAGACAACGAAACAATCGTATTCACTTTCAAGTGTGATAATCACGTTGATTACAGCAATTCTTATTTTGTTGCCGGAACTCGTACACAGAATTATTCAGTGACATATATTCCTCTGAGGAAAATTCGCGTGAAAGTGTATAGTCAGTCGGTTTATCTGCAGGGGGCGGTAGTGACAGCCAATGGTAAAAGGTATACTTCCGATGCCAATGGGTATGTAACTCTGGTGCGTGGAGGTGAGGTGGTAAGCGGGACAGTAGAGGCATTTGGGTATGCGGGGAATACATTTTCGTTTGGGGCAATAACATCTGATACAACAAATACAGTTGAGGTTTATGCAGCTGTTGAGGTTAAGTTTGTTGTTAAATCGACTGTTTATCCTTATGCTCTGATACAAGGCGCTACAATAAAATGTGGAGAAGAACAGGGGATAACTAACCTATACGGTGAGTGTATTTTAATGTTGGGAAAGGGAACACATGACTATACTATCGCCCATACAGACTATTTAACAAAAGTAGGAAGTACAAACGTTGGTACTTCTGCTTATTCAGTTAATGTTTCCCTTGACCCTGCAAAGGTTGATATAAGATTCGTTGTCAAAGATAAAAGTGGTGTTCTTTTGGAGGGTGTCACCATTCAATGTGCTGGAGAGAGTTTTGTCACTGATAATAAAGGGGAATATACACTAAGTGTTGATAGTAAACAAACTTATGAATTTAGTGCAACTAAATATGGATATTTCGATTTTACAGGAAGTTGTACTGTTACTATAAGTAATACAGTAGTTAGTCTTGTAATGATATTTAATACAGAAATATTCAAGCCCAAAGAAAATGGAAATATTCAATTATTATTAAATGGTGGCTCAGTTACTCTTAAAATAACCTCCACAAATGGTGATTATAATATCATTTGGGGTGATGGTAATATTGAGAATGCAATAGCAACAGGCACTCAAACCTATACTCACACTTATGAGAGTAGCAATAATTATCAGGTAGAAGTAAGTAATTGTAGTGCTGTGACTTCATGTAACAGTATAGCTTCATGCCTTATAGCTTATTGGAGTATAGGTAATAGCCAAGTTGTAAATTTATCATTTAATGATTTCCGAAAATTAAGTTATATTGGATTGGTTTTTAAAAATGATTTTAATCGAAGAAGTTTTGAACGTTGTCTATATAATACTGTAATATTAAATATTCCTACTGGTTTATTTGATAATTGCACTAATGCCACTATTTTTAGTCAGTCTTTTTGCGGTTGTTCACTAATAACCGAAATACCATCTGGGCTTTTTTACAAAAATAAGAAAGCAGAAAATTTTTATGGTGTTTTCCAATCATCAGGAATCAAAGGTATACCTTCAGAATTATTTAATAATAATGTGGAAGTAACTTCTTTTAGCTCAGCGTTCTCGAGTTCTAAAATAGAAGAAATTCCTGCTACTTTATTCTCCAAATGTACTAAGGTTACTGATTTTCAGAGTTGTTTTCAAGCAACAAGTATAAAATATATACCATCAGGACTTTTTGATAATTGCCCTGAGGTAACGAGCTTCTATTCTTGTTTTGAAAAATGTTATGAACTACTTAATATACCCACAGGACTATTTAATAATAATCCCAAAGTCACTACATTTACGGCTTGCTTTCAATCTTGTAGATTTATAACTGATATCCCTACCGGCTTATTTGATAATTGTACTATGGTCACATCTTTTTGGATGACTTTTTACCTATGCAATGATTTACAAAGAGTACCATCTAATCTATTTGACAACTGTTTAAATGTGTCCGATTTTACTCTTACTTTTGGCAGTTGTGGAAAAATAGAACATTTACCTTCTCTTTGGATACTGTATTGTGGTAAAAGTGTAAGAACAGTAAGATGTTTTGAAAACTGTACTAAAGCTGATAACTGGTCGGAAGTTCCAGTTAGTTGGGGTGGAACGGCCCCCGAATACGTGCTTCCAGTTCAAGCCAGTGGTGTGATGATGGCGGATTACCGGGCCCTCGAAATGAGAATACGAAATCTTGAAATACAACAGAATATAGATAAAAATTAAAATTATGGCAGGATTAATAAGCACAGGTATATGGGGCTTTATCTGCTCCGCAACAATGAAAGCAGGAAAGATAACTGCTACTTTCATATCAGGCGCAACTGGATGGATAATCAAAAACAACGGTGATGCCGAGTTTAAATCTATCTACGCCCGTGACAAGATAGTGACTAATGAATATGTCTATAACCGCATACGAGTTACGGAGGATGAAGAGGTGGTAACCAGTAATGGGAAGATACTCGCAGCGTTCTTAAATGATGATGGCACTTATAATGTGCAGCTTGATTTACGTGAAGGCGATATGAACCCTTTTACCTCTAATGACCTTTTACAAGGGTATTACCATAGTCCTGGAAATACAGGTGTTATCTATGCAGTACAGAAAATGAGTGTAATAGAAGTATTGGACGACCAGACAATGAACGTCACTTGTTTAAGCGGAAGTACGCCCTACCAATATATGATTGTTGTTCGTGTCGGTAATACCAGAGATACTGACCGGCAGTCCTTCATCCGTATCAGTAGCCGGACAAACTGCCAGTACTTCTATGATGGAATCACTTCCTTCGTTGACCTTGACAACCCCGACAAGGTGAAATGTGCCCTTGGTAAGGCGGATGTTGGTTTGATTCCGTCATGGGCGGCAAAAGTAACAGGAAGCGTGCGCCGTTGGTTCGGCCTGGTTGCTGACGGAGTAATTCTGCGAGGTACGTTCATTCTCAAAAACGATAAAACTATTGAGGATGAATTGACCGGACGATTAACTGAGTTATCCGGCAAATTTGAAATCCGAGAAACCGGCATAACCGGTAAGTGGAAAGAAGTAATAGACGCATCAAACAGTGTCACTGAATCAGAAAAGTCCGTCACTAAGATGGTAGGTGACTTTCAAGTAACGGCAAAACATCTTACCGCAGACTTTTCAAAGACGGTAACAACAGCCACTACCGATGCGACCGGCGCAATAAATGAAGCTAAAGAATCCGCCGTTTCTTCTTTCAAATTGACAGCTGAGGGACTGACTAATGATTTTTCTAAAACGATTCAAACAGCCACAACTGATGCGACCGGAAAGATAACTCAAACTGCTGAAACTGTCACATCATCCTTGAACCGTACTGCTGAAGAATTGACTGATGGTTTTGAAAAGTCGTTCACTGATGCACACGGTGAGATAACAAAGCAGATAAAGACACAAGTTACCCAGAATGCTGAGCAGTGGAAAATAGAGGTGATGGGGGCTGATGAAAGTGGGAATCCGAATTCTGTCTTATCTGCAATCAATGCAGATAAATCTGGTATCCAAATCAAAGGAGATAAGATTCAGATAACAGGTACACTGTTGGCAGATGTTATAAAAGCACATGGCTTGAATATCAATGATAATTTTATAATTGACTATTTTGGTCGGGTTACTATGTGTGGCTCTTTCAGAACTAACTCTACCGGAGCAAGAATCTATATTGAAGAAGGAAGGTATGGCCCTGAGATTCGTATGCTCATTGATAAAAAGACTTTGATTGAAATGTGTGCTTATATATATGAAGATGGAAGTACAGATATCGGAATCAGAATGAACGATATACTGAATCAAGGGAATAACAGTAAAACCGCAGAATATCGTAGTGATTCATGTCGTTTACATGAAAGTCTTAGTGATGGTACAACATATGAAACATTGATTGAGGCAGGACGTATAAGAATGTGGAAAAATGGGATTGAACGTTGGAAGCAAGACGTTAGATAAAATTTGAACCTATCGGGAGCAGGAAAAAAGCCCCCAGCCTGTTAGTAAAGACGCCAATCACATACTAACAAAATGCGA